>Ga0255351_1000002_pt1 | contig 182723 bp, 144 predicted proteins | sample HBST25r2metaG_FD_186024 | JGI IMG/M metagenome (GOLD analysis project Ga0255351, IMG submission 186024) | Peat soil microbial communities from Stordalen Mire, Sweden - H.B.S.T-25.r2 | ecosystem: Environmental > Terrestrial > Soil > Wetlands > Peat | place: Sweden: Norrbotten County, Stordalen... | reverse complement strand
CCCCTATATACCGTGAAACTGTGAGACTGTGAACAGACCTACCATTATTATCAATAATTTACACTTTAAGCCACGCAGTGAAACGCCGATCCGCAGCCTGAAATAGGCCGCAAAAAGGCACAAATTCCCTCGTTTCCCCTCTAAAACTCCCTCAAAATCGACCAGATTTCGCGGCTTATCGTACCTTCAGAACAATCACCGTTTCATCGTCGAAGTGGTCCTGCTCGCCCAGGAAGCGGGCCACGTCGGAGAGGATGGCGTCGGCAATCTCCTGCGCGGAGTGCTCCTGGCGGCTGCAGAGCAGATCATTGAGCCGCTCAGGGCCGTACATTTCACCTTCGGCATTCTCCGCGTCCAGAATCCCGTCAGAGATAAAGGCAATGGCGTCGCCCGGTTCGGTCGCTACGGTCAGCTCGTCGTACGTCACATCCGCAAAAAGCCCCAGCGGGAAACCCTCGGCGCTGATCGTTGAAGCCTGTCCGCCACGGCAGAGGACGGGCTGCACCGCGCCGGAGTTGGCCACCTGCAAAGTGCGGCTGTCGTCGTTCCATAGGGCGAAGAGCATGGTCACATACTGCGATTCGAGCTTGCGCTCCCGGATGGCGTCATTCAGCAGAGCGAGCATCCTTGCCGGCTCTGGACGCTGCTGCGCCGCCGAGCGCATGATGCCGCTGACAAGGGCCGCAAACAGCGCTGCCGGAGCCGCCTTGCCGCTCACGTCGCCCAGCACGATAGCCATGCGACCGGGACCATACTCGACAAAGTCATACAGGTCGCCGCCGATGGTGCGCGCGGGCAAAAAGCGCGCCGCCATATCGGCGTTGGTCCACAGCGGAGGCGAGATCGGCAGCAGGCGCAGTTGCACCTCGCGCGCCATCGCGATGTCCCGCTCCAGTTGCGCCTCCTGCATGCGTACCGTCTGGTAGAGCCGCGCATTCTCAATCGAGATAGCCACCTGCGCGGCCAGCGTAATCAGCGTCCGCGCATGATCTTCATTGAAGAAGCCCACGCGCGTATGCTCCAGGTCCAGCACGCCGATGATCTTTCCTTTATGGAAGAGCGGCGCAATCAGCTCCGAGCGCGTCTCCGGATTCATCGGCACGTAGCGCGCATCGTTGCGCACATCCGGCACATTCACCAGACGCCACTCGCGCACCGCCGCTCCCACCAGGCCGCTGGTGACGGGCAGGCTGCGCAGCGGCGTATACGCGCTGCCAAAGCGCCACGCGTAGCGCGTAATCAGCCGCTCGCCCTTCTCGTCCAGCAGCATGATCGAGAACATCTGGTAGTCGATCAGCCGCCGCAGCAGTTGCCCCACCCGCTCCAGCAGCGGATCAAGGTCGAGGATCGAAGTCAGTTCAGTGGCGATCTCATTCAGCACCGTCAGCGTCTGCGCCTGCCGCGAGACGCGCGCATAGAGACGGGCGTTTTCAATCGCCTGGGCGATGCGCGAGGCGGTCAGCGTTAGCAACCGCAACTGCTCCGGGCCAAAATAGTTGAGCTGCTCGCTCTCAATGTCCATCACGCCGATCAGCCGGTTCTTGGCCACCAGAGGCACGGCCAGTTCAGAGCGCACCTCGGCATTCACTTCGAGGTAAACATCCGAGTCGCGCACATCGTTCAGCAGCACCGGCTGGCGGGTCAGCGCCACCTGCCCCACCACTCCCTGACCCATGGGAATGCTCAGCCGCTCCACTTTCATCTTGTGGCCGATCTGAAACCTTACCCGCAGTTCGCGCGTGTGGTCGTTCAGCAATAGAATCACAAAGATGCGGTAGGGGATCACTGCGGCTACCAGCTCCGCTGTGCGCCGCAGCAGCGTCTCCAGATCCAGCGTGGTGTTCAGCGCCTCGGCCAGTTGCATCAGGTACGCCACATCGGCCGCTTCCACGCGGATGTTCCCAGGGTCAAGATGCGCCCCAGGGTTGGCTGCGTCCGCCGGGCGGTAGTCGCCCTCAAACCCGGTTTCTTCGTGCGGAGATGGAGTTTCGTCTGCCATATGCCTAGAACAAAATCATAGCGCACCGACGCTCCGGCTATAGCCGGTAAACTGCATCCCGGCAAGAAGCGGCGCGTTCAGCGCGAGGCAACCGCCTCGGTGCGCGGTACAAACTCCAGAACCTCGATATCGTCGAATACTCCTAACTTGCGGACGGAGTGCGTAGCAGAGGCGCTTTGCGATAACCAATCGAGAGTCTTGTAGGATCGCTTATTTGCAAGTGCCAGGAAGCGTTCATGTTTCTTTGCGGCCTCCAGCAGGAACAGCGAACCGGTCCGAAACGCAACGTCATTCAACGCCATGGGCAGAGGCACAACGGGTACGCTCAGCCGATAGTAAGAGAGTGATGAGAAATAGAGGCTGTCCTTTTCCAAATCGAGCGGCCTGGTAAGGATGTTAGTCTCGACGAAGTCGCTGCAGATCACCACGGGAGCGTTGTCGGCGGAGGCGCTCTTTTCTGCAAATTCCAGTGCGTATTTCCATGTGAATCCGTGTTCCCAGGAAGATGGAGAACTGTACGATAAGTATGCGCTAATGGCAACCAACACCACACAGGCCATCAATCGTAAGACGCGGGGACGAATGACGCTAAAGATCATTGCCCAGCAGAGCGCGATTCCTGGAACTGCGTCCAGACGATGGCGGGGCGCAAAAGTATGGATCGATGTTCCCGCGCTCACTCCATAGAGGATCAGCAAGGGGATGAACGCCAAAGACAAGCAAATCTGAATTTGCATAATTACAGTACCACTCGCTGCTTTACGCTGCTGCGTTGATGCCGATGCAACAAGAAGGAAAATACAGAAGGCGACGAAGAGAAAACCAAGCGTTGGCACAAAAGTCACGACAATGTCTAACGGACTCGGAGCTGCTTCGTAAACGTAGACTCCAGCGGTATGGAATAAGAATTGCAAACCGGGAATCACCGGCAAGAACGCAAACGCAAACGCTGCGAGAGCAACGCCGAATTGCCTCCATAGGGTTTTTCGGTCGCAACTCTTGACCAAGAAGAAACAAAGAACAAGTGCCGGAAGGATGGTAGCAAATAGAAAATGGAACCAGACGATCCATGCTGCTAAAAGACCTAATAGCGCTGCCATCCCATTCGAATTATTGCGCCTCAAGCGAAGCAAGACGAGAATGGCCGCGTTTGTCGTCAAGATCGCAAAAGCGTACGGCCTCGCGTCGATTGATGTGAAAATCACAATGGGATGAAGGCAGAAGATAATAGTAGCAAAGATGGCGCAATCGCGATCGAAGAGTTCGCGCGCGGCAAGGTACAGCAGATAGACCGCCCCAAGCATGGCTAGAATGGAGGGGATTCTCAACGCGATCTCGCTGGCCCCAATCATCTTGGTCGATAACCAAAGAATGTACAAATATGCGGGAGACGAAATAGCACCCTGGCGAGAGATTATCCTCGAGAAGCCAGTGCTGATCCACCAATACGAACCCGCCTCGTCCAGCCACAGCGGGGCGCGGACGGCGAGGAACCAGATAGAAAGTGATACGGCGAGAGCAAGGCTATAAATCGTATACAAGACGCGCCCCTGTATGAGCGGTCGGTCATAGGGAGATAATCCGCGCACTCTATCCAGTATCTTCATTGGGCAAGACTTCCTTGACTTCGCCTATCTGGCTGAAGGATTCTTGCCAATTATACAGACGACGCAAACATCGGTAAAATTCCGTGGCGTCGTGCCTGAAAGAGGAGACTTTAGCATATACGGTTCCAAAGTTGGCTCAGGCCGGAGCCATTTGCATCGAGCACAATGGCTACATGATCAGGGAATATTCAGATTTACCGTTATTGAGGGTCATTATACACTTTAACCAAGCACTGAACTCAGACGAAGTGCATGAGGTAAATTGAAACTATGACCGCATCTTTTCATCCCCGGGAATCCGCTGGCGGCACACTCAGAACTGCCGTCATTTTGGCCGGAGGGCGCGCGACTCGTTTTGGCGATCTAAGCGCCTTACTTCCAAAATCAATGTTTGTCGTTTCGCCGTTTGATACCGCGTTGTCCCGCCTGTTGAACCAACTCATTGAAGCCAGAATCTCCCGGATCATTGTCTCCACATTACCTGCATATGCACCGTTGCTTACCGAGTTTGTACAAGCTTACTGTCGGGCTCGACTTGATGACACGCTGCGTCGCAATCATACAATCTCCGTGTTCTCGAATCAGCGCCATAAGGATGGCCCGATAGCCGGATTGATCGAGGTGCTACGTAGATATGCCAGCGAACAATATCTCGTTTGCCTGGCTGATATTCTTTTTGAAAGCAACCCGATGCCTAAACTGCTGGAGCTTGGATCTGCAAGTCCAATCACGGTAGTCGTAAGCGAACATCGTCCAGAAAGAGGAGGCGTCGTCTTTGAAGGGGCATCAGGACATGTCGAGCGCTTCTCCTATAAGCCGACGCCGCGTCTCGAAAATACCACGATGTGGAACTGGACTGGCGCTTCCCTGATTAGCAATTCTGTTGTACATGCGTGTATTCAGGCTGCTCAGGAGATGCGCGATCTTGCCCCGCTGGAGTCACTGTTTCAGGCTCTGGTTGACCGTCAGTTCCATTGTGCCGTGGCTACTACTGGAGAGTTTCATAACCTGAACACATATGACGAATTGGTGCTTTGCCAGCAGCGTTTATCCCCGGCGAGAAAAGAGCTTAATGCCATGCCGCCCGTTGCAGTCTTAACCGCGAATTCACCCGCTGCACAATCCTTGAATCTCTCAGGTAGCGATGACAGTCAGATGGCCCCAGCGCAAGCAACTCAAGAAGGAGCGCCAGAGGTTTGACAGGCACGCCGCGATAGGCAGACAAGAGAGCTGCATTCACCGCGATTGATACCCGTGCAGCACGCTCCACAGACGCTCTGCGCTTTCCCGTGCAAACCCAATGATTCAGGTGGCGGACAAGCACCGGTGTCAATTGCCGCTCCCACTCGCTCGGCGGAACCTTAGTGGCTGTCGTCACAGATTCAGGATGTATACGATAGGCACCGAGTGTTTCGGCGATGAACCGAACCGGTCCGAGTGCTCCCAGGCGAAGCCAAAGATCCCAATCAGCCGAAAACCAATGCGATTCATCTAATCCTCCGGTTTCTAGCACAGCGATTCTTCGGAAGACCGGTGAATTGATGGCGATGAAATTTTGAATGAGCAGACGTTCAATGAATTGGTTCGGCTGTACAACTCCTTGGGAAAGCGGACATGTCCAGGGACCGAGTTTTTGTCCATCCGGACCTATAAACATTGCATTGTGCAGGATGAGCGCGCCTTCTGAGGCGTCCATCTCACCCCAAAGTCTATCAATCCGGCTTGGGAGCCATAGGTCGTCGCAATGAAGAAAACAGGCCCAATCTCCGCTGGCTTCGCGCAAGCCTATATTACTCTTAGCCACCCAGTTTCCGGCTTCGCCGAGCGTGATTAGTCGAAGGGGAAGTACTTTCGCAAAGTCGCGCACAATTTCGAGTGTGCGGTCCGAAGAGCCGCCTTCCACAATCACCAACTCGATTCCTTCGCGATACTGCGCGCGCACACTTTCAAGCGCCGCAGAGATGAACTTCTCGCCGTTATATACAGGCATGATGACTGACAGAAAAGGATTCATAGGGTGTACTCCAGAGTCAAACCGCTGGTGCCCTTCCGCATGGTCATGAGTGCCGCCGTAGTCCAAGGATGCTCAGGAAGAAACTGGCGCATACAATCTGCACGCCGAGGGTCAAGGAGAAGACGGATGGCATGACGATGCGTAACATATGTTCGGCGTCCAGAGCGCCGAAACTCGTTTTAGCCCAGCCGGAGACGGCAAAGATCGACCCACCCACCCCAATTGCTATCAGCATTCCGCCGATAACCAGACCTGCTTCCAGTGTAATGTGACTGAAGACGCGGTTCAGGCGAGCATCAGTGGGCAGCAGGCCCTCGGAGATGGAGAAGACCTTGGTAAACACAGCAAAGGCCAGAAGTTGAAAGCCCAGGAGTACTGAAACGAACGCATACAAAAGCGTATGCACGTCGAACCCGATGCCATGGACGACCCGCGGCCCTGGCAGAAGCCAGACGCATCCTGCCAGTCCCAGCAAGATCAATAGAATGCCAGGATAAAGAAAGAGCCAGCGTGGGCTATACATCAGCATGAAGCGGAGATGACGCCACCCATCGCGGTACGGCCGAAGGTGAGGCGGGCGCAAACGGCCATCGCGAGCAAGGGTGGTTGGCACTTCCGCGATCTTCATCCGCATCATGGTGGCCTTGATCACCATTTCAGAGGCGAATTCCATTCCGGTCGTTCTCAAATCCATCCGCTCGAAAGCGATCTTCGAGAATCCCCGCAGACCGCAATGGAAGTCCCCCGCTCTGGCGCGAAAGAAGACGATTCCAATCCGGGATAGAATGGGATTGCCGATGTAGCGGTTCTTCCACGGCATGGCTCCTTTTTCGATGCTTCCCTTGAACCGGTTGCCCATCACCAGGTCGTAACCTTCACGGAGCTTCTCGACAAAGTCATCGAGATTTTTGAAGTCATAGCTGTCGTCGGAGTCTCCCATGATGCAATAGCGTCCATTGGCCGCTGCGATTGCTCCGTGGAGTGCCGCGCCATATCCGCGCATCGGAACGGAAATCACCCGCGCTCCGAGACCAGTTGCAATTGCCTGGGAACCGTCGGTAGAACCGTTATCGCCTATCACGATCTCGGCGCTCACGCCAGACCGTTCGATATAGCTCTGCGCCTTGCGGATGCAGATTGCAAGGGTCTCCGCCTCGTTGAGGCAGGGCATTACGATGCTGAGTTCTATGCTCATATTTGCTCGATTTATTCTACCGATCCTGGCCCTAAATCGAAATCTCCTTTTTCTGCGTCGATGCAGTTGGCGTCGGCATCAAGCAGGCGGGTGGCCTACATCCCAATCTACCACTATGATTGGGTACCCCATCCCCTGGAATGCGCTATCCTGTCCAAGAGAGTGGCGCACGCTTCCAGAGCAGAACGGCAAAAACGATGGCGACCGACAGGATTGAAAAAATCGCGATGAACTTGGTGCTCACCGTGCAGGATTACTCCCTGTTCTCCTTTCGCGCCTTCATGAATCTCTTCCGGCCACCCATCTACTGGCAGGATTTTCTGATTCAGGCCGACATCATCGGCGTAGGTTCGCTGTCCATCGTGATTCTCACGGGACTTGCCACCGGCGGTGTGCTAGCGCTGCAATCGGCGGCGACGCTCTCTGCGTTCGGCGCTACGGCCATTACCGGCCAGTTTGTTTCGCTGACCATGATTCGCGAGCTGGGACCGATCCTCACCGGCGTCATGGTGAGCGGCCGCAACGCCAGTTCCATGGCCAGCGAACTAGGTTCGATGGTGGTCACTGAGCAGATTGACGCCATGCGCGCGCTGGGCGTCGATCCAATGCGCAAGCTGGTGACGCCGCGCATTGCCGCCACCATCACCATGCTCTTTTTTCTCACCATCGTCTCCAATGCCTGCGGCATCGCCGGCGGCGGCCTGGTCACCGTTTTCATGAATCACCAGAACGGCATGTTGTATTTCTCCAAGGCTTGGGAGTCGCTGCGCTACCCAGACATCATCCAGGGCCTGGTCAAGCCGCTCTTTTTTGGCTACATCCTCAGCTCCATCGGCTGCTTTTACGGAATGCGCACCAGCGGCGGAACCGAGGGCGTGGGCCGGTCAACGATTCAGGCCGTCGTTTGGGCTTCGGTCCTCATCATCTTTGTCGATTTTCTGCTCACCCAAGTGCTGCTCTCTGTCTTTCCCCTATGAACGAAACTGACGCTCCCCTCCAACCCGCTCTGGAATCCGTCAACGGAGCTGTGCCGGTCATTCAATTTCAAAACGTCTCGATTGCCTTTGATGGACCGCCGGTGCTGGACAACATCAGCTTCTCCGTTGCGCCGGGAGAGACGCGCATTCTGCTGGGCCCAGCCGGAGTGGGCAAGAGCGTGCTGCTCAAGCTGGTCAACGGCCTGCTGCGTCCCGACGAGGGCAGCATCTGGCTCTTCGGCAATGAAATCTCACATCTGCCAGAGGAGCAACTCTTTCCGCTGCGCACCCGCGTTGGCATGGTCTTCCAGGAGGGTGCGCTCTTTGACTCGCTCACCGTGCGCGACAACGTGGCTTATCAGTTGATTCAGGAGCAGGTGCCCGACGACGAGATCGACCAGCGCGTCCGCGATGCATTGCACTTTGTCGAGCTGGATGAGACCTTCGGCCTTTTCCCCGCCAGCCTTTCAGGTGGAATGCGCCGCCGCGTGGCCATCGCCCGAGCTTTTATCCGCCAGCCGGAGCTGCTGCTCTACGACTCGCCCACCGGCGGGCTGGACCCGCTGACCTCGACCACCATCATTGAGCTGATCGTCAAGGAGCGCGACGTCTACCACACGCCCTCGCTGCTGGTGACGCACAGGCTGCAGGACGCATTCCTGCTCTGCAACCATTGCTTCGACAAGGAAGCTGGACGCATGGTTCCGCTGCCCAAGGGACAAACCGACCCCGGCACGACGTTTCTGATGTTGGAAGAAGGCCGTCTGATCTTCGACGGCTCACTGCATGAGCTGGTGAGGAGCAAGAATCCTTTTGTACGGGAGTTTCTGGATTAGTCCTGGGTATATATAGCTACACCACTAAAGGCGGACGGGCACTGTCTTCTTGTCGTTTCTGCGCATAAAACCCAAACCAGCCAAAAGAAAAACACCCGTGGCCAGCAAAGTAAATGATCCAGGCTCAGGAATGGCAGAGGCAAAGATCGGAAGGACTCCTTCAAACGGGACATCATGCGCTTCGTCGGTTAGACCGATCGACGCTGCGATAATATTGCCGCCCAATTGCCCACCGCTGGCGGTCACGACCGCATTGGGTGCCAGCACAGCTGCATCGAACTGCGCATTGATGGCCACTGATGTGGCGGTTTCAAAGTTGAAAAGAATCAGACCATTATCGTTGTTCTGGTCACCCTCCTGCTGGCCGTTGACCATCACCGCCCCCCCACCCAAGACCTCGGAGGCAGAACCAGTTACATTCACGATAATGGTTGCGCCTTTATCACTACTGTTAGTAATAAAGTTGAGTTCCTTGCTCGCCAACTGGCTCGCCGTTACGTTGAAGACATTCAGCGTGGAACTGGTGCCGTTGAGGTCCAACCAGGTTTGATTGCCTGTATCAACTGTCGTGGTGCCATTCGCTTTCAGTCCGGCCAGATTACTGGCCAAGGTAGTCATCGCCTTCTGCTCGGCGGCAAAGTCGATCGGCGACGTGCCACCTTTGCCAGCAAGGGTCAGCGCTCCACCGTCGTTGAAATTGTATTTGGCATTGTTGGTTGTAGCCCACACGCCACCGCCACCATTGATCTGGATGGTGCCACCAGAAGGTACATTCACACCGCCGGCAGCAACCATGGCATAGCCATTGGCCAGCGACCCATAGGGATCGTTGCCGCTCAAGCCAGCGCCTACGCTAGAAAATGCAGTCAGAATCTGACCGGAAGCCGCAACGCGGCCTTGAACATCCGAACCGGTTGGGCCAACAACATTACCGGAAAGCGCCACTAGATTGTAAGCGCTCAAAACGCCAAACGGTGCTGAGGAGGCATAAGCCCCGAGGCAACTCGCAATGAAAAACGTACTCAATATAGCAGCGGACTTTATCGTCATAGGATCTCCTTGGGGAAGAAGTTCTGTACCCAAACGGGACTTATTCTGCAACCTTAACCACGAAAAGGCCGAAAAAACACAACTTGCCGTATTCAAATTCTACAGAGAATTGCGTCTCCATCACTTTATAAAATTGGCTTTCTGGTAACAAAACGAACAAACTTTGGTAATTCAAGGGCAACTGACAACAAAAAGAGCGCATCCTAGGTTCAGACAAGAACGCCCTGTTTTTCCATACGGCAGGGAAGGGAATCGCCTAATCTCACAACTCGTACCGCCCAAGCAACCACGGTGATAATTAGACGCGGCTCATGGCAGCGGAGATTCAATTTTTCTTAGAACACATCCGGCCCGGCGAGCGAACCCATCGCCAATCTCCTCACTAAACCGCCACGGTAAAGCTGTCCTCGGTGCGCGTCACAGCCTTGTAAAGCGTGTCGCGTTCCACCGGAATTCGGCCCGCCTCGGTAATCAACCGGCAAAGCTCCTTGCGCGTCATCCCCTGTGGTGTCGTCGCCCCGGCGTCGTGGTAGATCTTCTCCTCCACCACCGTGCCGTCCAAGTCGTCCGCGCCAAAGCGCAGCGCAATCTGCGCAATCTTCGCCGTCAGCATTTGCCAATAGGCCTTGATGTGCGGAAAGTTATCCAGCAGCAACCGACTCACGGCCACCTGCCGAATGTCGGTCAGGCCGGTGGTCACGGGCAGGTGGGCAAGCGCCGTGTTCTCTGGATGAAAGGCCAGCGGAATAAAGGTCTGGAAGCCGCCCGTCTCGTCCTGCAAGGCGCGCAGCTTGAGCAGGTGATCGACGCGGTCTTCGTCGTTTTCAATGTGTCCGTAGAGCATCGTCGCATTCGATTTGAAGCCCAGCCGGTGCGCCAGCCGCGCCGTGGTCAGCCACTCCTCGCCGTCGATCTTGTGGTCGCAGATAATCGACCGCACCCGCGCCGCAAAAATCTCCGCGCCTCCCCCGGGCATCGAGTCCACGCCCGCCGCCCGCATCCGCATCAGCGTCTCCTCAATCGAGAGCTTGGCCCGCCGCGCCAGATATGCGACCTCCACCATCGTGAAGGCCTTCACGTGCACCTTCGGAAAGCGCTCCTTCAAGCCGCTGACCAGGTCGAGAAAATATTCGAGCGGCAAATCAGGATGCAGTCCGCCGACAATATGAAACTCCGTCACTGCCTCCGAGTAGCCGCTGGCCGCCGCTGCCCAAGCCTCTTCCAGAGCCATCGTGTAGCCTGCCGCGTCGCCTTTCTTGCGTCCAAAGGCGCACAACCGGCAGTTGGCCACGCAGACATTCGTCGGGTTGATGTGCCGATTGACGTTGAAGTAGGTCACGTCGCCGTGCATCCGCTCACGCACATGGTTCGCCAGCCAGCCCACGGCCAGCACATCCGAAGAGCCATAGAGGACAAGCCCATCCTGAAAGTCGAGCCGTTCGCCAGCCAGCACCTTGGTGGCAATCGGCTCCAGGCGCGGATCATGCGTTCGGAAGGCTGCGGTTTGCGGGGAAGCGCTCTGCATATTCTCATGATACAGAATTGAGCATGAAACTTCTCATCGCCTACGCCACCGCTAACTCCCGCGCTAACTCGCCGCCTCTGTCCAAAGACTCTCCGTCGGCTTCCCGCTCTTGAAGATCGGGGATTCCTACCCCGTTTACCCGGATCGTTGTACGATGGGCATATCAACTCTTCTACCGTTGGAGGAAATTCGTGCGAGCTATTGGGCCTAAAAGCTGGAAGCTGATTCTTTGCAGCGCGTTGGTTGCGGGAACAACTGCTCCCCGAACTGCATGGAGCCAGTTGGCCATTCCAGACGCCAATGCCCAAACCGCGCCCAATCCGCTCACCGACTCGACGGTCAAGCCAGGCAAGATGCTGCTCTACGACCTGGAGGCGCGCTTTGCCAAGGATGTGCTGGAGCGCGGTGGAGCGGGTTTCGCTGCCTGGTTTGCCGAGGACGGCGTAGCGCTCGGCAACGCCGCTCAGCCGCTCGTCGGCAAGGTGACCATCGCCAAGTCCGCCAACTGGGACCCCAAGGTCTATCAACTCACCTGGACGCCGACCGACGCCCTCATGGGCCCCTCCGGCGACATGGGCTACACATGGGGCCACTTCGAGGGCCACAGCAAAGACGCCAACGGCAACCCGGTCACCACCAAGGGCCGCTACATGACCATCTGGCGCAAAGAACCCAACGGCCAATGGAAGGTAGTTCTCGACGCCGGCGCAGATGAGCCGGTAGCCGCCAGCGACTGCTGCAAACTGCCGCCAGTAGAGCATTGAGGCACCCTAAAAGCTGAGTGACCCAACTCTGACCACCCCAAAAATCTGGGTGCCCCAGGTCTCGATTTTGAGACCTGGGATGCCACGAATCTCAACTCACCTGCCGAAGGCCACTGGCCGCACAGCAGGCGTCTACCTTTCGACCGTAATCGAGAGGGGCTGCGAAAGCTCAAAGACAACGGGCGAGTCGCCGGGGATAATCAACGGTTTGTTGCCTGTGAACGCGGCTCCCGCAGTTCCAGCGCCGCCGCCAATCAAACCGCCAAAGAGCGCTCCCTTTTTACCGCCAGCAAGAGCGCCAATCAGAGCGCCTCCACCAGCGCCGCCGCCGATCAAAGCTGCGCTGCGCTTGCCTTTGCCTTTTTTGCTGACAACGTACTCAGAGGCGCTGACGGGATGCCCGCCCACTTCTTTCAATTCAATCGCCAACACTCCCGCACCCTTGAAGCGGCCACGATTTTGGACAGAGACAACCGAGCCGGAGACTCGCGCGCCAGCCGCAATGACCGTCTCGCCAGAGTTTGTAGTCAACGGAGAGCGGAGTGTTCCGGTGAAGGGATCGCCCACTTCGGCTGTCTTAGAGCTGATGGTTTCGTTGATGCGAACTTCGATCTCCCGGCCTGGCTTGACCGTCAAGGTCACAGTGGTCGGCTTGGCGACGTTTGTGTTAGCACTGGAACCAGAAAGAGCACTGGAAGGCGATCCAGCCTGCCCGTTCGTGGTTGCGGCTGAGTTCTGCGTGGAAGCATCGGGAGCGGACGGCGCGCTCTTGCATCCAGCGAATACTGAGATCAGGAGTGAAATAAGAACCGCTTGAAAGAGTCTGTTCATACCGTTCTTGTGCATAACTTGTTGAACCTTTCCTGGAGAACTTGACTGCGTCTCTTGGTGAATTTGGAGACGAACTGTCTTAGTCTAAAATTATACGATTAAGTAGCGATCCAACAAGCCCCGCCGAGTTACACCGGCAAGGATCTCGGCTAACTTGCGATCCCTGTTCTGAGCGGAGTCGTAGAACCATTGCTACCATTTCGGCTGAATTTTCGCAGTGGAAGATATTAAAGTTAAAATCCCCACCGCAACGCTCGTACTAATACGCCTTCAACTCCACAATCGCCTTCAAGATCGTCTCCGGCTGCGGAAGAATCGCGTCTTCCAGAATCGGCTGGTAGGCGACAAACGTATCCATCGCTCCGATGCGGCGGACAGGAGCGTCGAGCGAGTCGAATAACTCCTCGCCGATGCGCGCGGCAATCTCCGCGCCGTAACCCCAACTGAGCATATCTTCGTGCGCCACTATCACGCGGCTGGTCTTCTTGACCGACTCTGCGATTGCTTCCCAGTCATACGGACTTAGTGTCCGCAGGTCGAGAATCTCCACGTCAATGTTATGCTCACGGCGGGCGCGCTCGGCGGCTTGCAGGCTACGCGGAACCAGCGCGCCATAAGTCACGATAGTTAGGTCAGAGCCAGCGCGGACCGTGCGCGCCTTGCCGAAGGGAATGGCAAAGTCAGGGCCGGGATACGGAGCGCGGTCATGCGTCTCGCGGTAGAGCCGCTTGTGCTCCAGAAACAGCACCGGATCGTCGCAGCGGATGGCGGTGCGCAGCAGGCCGTTGGCGTCCAGCGCATTCGACGGAAAGACAACGCGCAGCCCAGGAATATGCGTAAAGATGCTTTCGCCTGATTGCGAGTGATAGATCGAGCCGCCGGTCAGGTAGCCGCCGATGGGCACGCGAATCACTGCTGGGCAACTCCATTCGCCGTTCGACCGCCAGCGCAGCACGGAAAGCTCGTTGTGAATCTGGTGCATCGCTGGCCAGATGTAATCGAAGAACTGAATCTCGACCACCGGCTTCATGCCTCGGACAGCATAACCCAGCGCACGGCCGACGATGTTAGCCTCGGCCAGCGGCGAATTGAAGACGCGCTCGGAGCCGAACTCGGTTTGCAGCCCAGCGGTGAGCTTGAAGACGCCGCCCTTGCCTTTGACCTCAGCGAGGGCTTCTTCGCGGCTGGCGTCAGCCACGTCCTCGCCAAAGACGACAATGCGTTCGTCGCGCCGCATCTCGTCGTGCAGGCAGGCGTTGATCAGGTCGGCCATGGTCTTGGGCTTGGCGTCGGAGGCTGGCGCGTGCTCTGTGGCGAAGCTGGCGCGTGTGGGGTCGAGAACCTCCGAGTAGACGTGCTTGGTGATCTCCGAGACCAGCGGCAGAGGAGCGGCCAGCGCGACTTCGGCGGCTCGGGCAACCTCTTGATCCAGAGAGTGCTCCAGCGCGGTCAGTTCCTCTTCGCTGAGGATCTCTTCGCGGAGCAACCGGGCGCGCATCCTGACCAGAGGGTCGCGCAGCGCGTCGGCTTCGCGCTCGGCCTGGGTGCGATAGTGCCGGTCGTCGTCACTGAGCGAGTGGGAGTAGGCCCTCATGCAGTGGCCGTGAACAAAGGCCGGTCCCAGTCCGGCGCGGCAGTAAGCAGCGGCGGATTGAACGGCGCGGAAGCTGGCCTCCGGGTCGGTGCCGTCCACCTCGGCAAAATAGAAGTTGGGGAAGTTGGCGACGAGCCGCGAGATGTTGCCGCCGGGCGTACTCACCTCGACAGGCGTGCTGATGGCGTAGCCGTTGTCTTCCACGCAGAAGATCACCGGCAGCTTGCGGTTGGAGGCGGTGTTCAGCGCCTCCCAGAACTCACCCTGCGAGGTGGACCCTTCGCCCAGCGAGGTCCAAACCACCTCGTCGCCGTGAAATTTCACCTCGTGGAAGGCGCGGTAATCGTCCGGCGCTGTGGCGGCGGCTTCGGGGTGCTGGCTGAAGTAGCGTCCGGCCTCTGCGCAGCCCACGGCGTGCAGTAGTTGCGAAGCCGTGGCCGACGAGGTGCTGACGATGTTGAGTGCACGGCTGCTCCAGTGCGTGGGCATCTGCCTTCCGCCGCTGGCCGGGTCCGTGGCCGCGCCGACGGCCTGCAAGAGCATCTCCGTAGGCGTAACGCCCAGCGTAAGGCAGAGCGCCCGGTCGCGATAGTAGGGGAAGAACCAGTCGTAGCCGGGGCGCAGAGCCAGCGCCGCGCCCACCAGCAGCGCCTCGTGGCCCGCGCCGGAGATCTGGAAGAAGGTCTTCTGCTGCCGTTTGAGCAGAATTTCGCGGTCATCCACGCGGCGTGAGAGGACCATCAGCCGGTAGACTTCGATCAACTGCCGGGGGCTGAAGTTGCCGGAGCCAACCGGCACGGACTCGCGAGCGCTGGAAACTGCCACTTCCATTCTCTTGCTCCTCTATATTTCTTTTGATGCAATTGCGGGGAAATTGGACCTGAACGGTATTATATCAACCCTGGAATCTATGGGCAGAATACGATCAGCTTTCAAAAAGCTCTTCATGGGTTCCAGTCCGTTCCAGATGAAGTTTTTCATCGGATGCGGAATAGATCAGCACCCAATCGGGTTCAACGTGCGCATCTCTATATCCAGCCCAATTCAGTTTGAGTGGATGATCTTTGTAGAGCGGCGGCAAGGGACGCCCGGCAAGCAAGAGTTCAATCAGTGCTTTCAGCTTGACGAGGTCTTTGCCGCGCTTCTGAAGCCGCTTCACGTCCCGATGAAATTGAGTTGAATAGCTGGGTGAGCGCATCAGATCCCCAATTGTTGAAAGAGATCAGCGGCATCCTTGGCCTGATGCACCTCAATGCCTTGAGCACTCTTCTGGAGAGTCTCCCTCGTCAGTTTGTTAGGCTTCAGATCGAAGGGCAAAGCCTCCTCTTTGGCGACCCTGGTGAGAACGATGCGCATCACATCGGAGACCGTAAGGCCCATCTCTTCGAGCACAGCCGTAGCCTTCACTTTCACATCGGCGCTGATTCTGGAGCGGACAACTGCATTGATGGCCATGTCGCTATTGTAGCCCAAATGAGCCACACTGCGATAATCCTCTATGCGAACAAGGCAGCGTTGCTTGATTGGCTGTGCGCACACGCTAGTCTATTAAAAGGAGTTTGGAATGCATTCTCTTATCATTTTGTTGCTGATGCGGACCGGGATCTTTGCCGAGGAGCACTTTCTGGGGCGGTTGCTGGATCAATGGAGTGTGGACGGCGAAGATTTTGTCCGCGCGCGGCTGCCGCATTTGCTGATGGTGGCGCTGATCGGCTTTATTCTGAGCCGTCTGCTGCGCCTGATTACCTCGCGGATGATCCACATTGCCGTCGAGCACTCTCCCAGTCCAGCGCGTATCTCGCAGGTCAGGACGCTCTCCGGGGTGATTCGCGCCTCAGGCCTGGCGATCATTGGCACCATCGTCGGCCTGCAATTTCTGGACGCGGTGGGCATCAACCTGGCCCCGCTACTCACCTCGGCGGGCATCGCCGGAGTGGCCATCGGTCTGGCCGCGCAGAACATTGTCCGCGATATGTTCAACGGCATCCTCATTCTGGTCGAGGACCAGTTCAATGTGGGAGACACGGTGCGTCTGGCCGGTCTCACCGGCGTGGTCGAGGCGATGACGCTGCGCAAGACCACGGTGCGCGACGCCGACGGCACGCTCTACATTATCCCCAACTCGCAGATCACCACCGTGGCCAATCTGAGCATTGGCTACTCGCTGGCCACCATCAATGTAAGCGTGGATTTCTCCGCCAACCCTGACCATGTGCTGGAGCTGCTGAAGGGCATCGCGATGGAGATTCGCACCAGCGAAAAGTTCAGCTCACTTTTTGTGGCCGACCCGCAGATTCTGGGCGTGGATGCCATCAAAGGCTCGGAGCTGATCTTCCCGGTGGTCTTCAAGACGCTGGCCACCAAGCAGTATGCGCCGGTGCGCGAGTTCCGGCGGCGTGTGCGTCTGTCGCTTGAAGAGAACCACCTGCTGCCCGGCGATCCGAACCGGGTCTTCAATACTTTTATGGAGACAACGGCGAGCAAAAGAAGCCGGTCCAACCAAGAAGTCACAACGGTGCGCGATCCAACCACGCTCAAGCCGCAGGAGGGGAATCCCTTCAGCGGCTAGGGGGTAAGTTACTCCCCCACCGGCTTTGCTGATCCGTGGCGCAAAAAACTTCTACGCAAACAAGAAAAATGCGCTAAAACCGCTCCCAGTGCAGAACATCTGAGAGCGCGCGCTTTTCAATCTCCGGCGCCTCCGCCGGGTAGCCAAAGGAGACAATGGCGATCAGCTTGCGATCTTCCGGCGCTCCAAATGCCTTGGCGATCACCGGTCCGTAAGGCTGCTGCGTGCCTGCAACCCAGCAGGAGCCCAGCCCATACGCGGCGGCGGCAATCAGCAGATTCTCCGTCGCAGCGCAGCAATCCTCGACGGCGTAGTTTGTCTCACGCGCGAGCACCAGAACGGCAAAGGCCGCGTTGGCAATGTACTCGGCGTGGCCCAGCATCGGTGGAATGCCGGCCAGCACGGCATTATCCGTGACCACGACAAAATCCCAAGGCTGATCGTTCATCGCCGTTGGAGCCAGCCGCGCGCAATCAATAATCTCTTCGATGATCTTCCGCTCGACAGGCTGCGCGGTGTAGGTGCGTATGCTGCGGCGGGTTTTCAACGCTTCAATGGCTTGCATGAGGACTCCTTGGGTGCGCAAACTAAGTTCATCTTTTATGCTAAGCCCAGCTTCCAAGTCACGCTGCGGCCTTGGTCACATCCTTTGAGGCACCTGCAAAACTCCATGGAGATTGCAAGAAGTGTCAGGGCACGACTTCAGTCGTGCCGATAGTTCAGCAAGAAGATGTAGGGCTTTAGCCCCTGCGCATATTTGTTTTCAATCGTTTGCATTCCGCAGCGGCTGAAGCCGTATTCGTGATGGGTCATTTGCGGCACGACTGAAGTCGTGCCCTGACACTTATCAACGAACTGAAGACAATTTTGCAAGAGACTCCTCCATTTGGTCATTTGCGCACCGCGGATGGACAATAGAAGCGGAGAGCAGCCATGAGCCAGCAGCGCATCGAACGAGATTCTCTGGGTGAACGGGCGGTGCCTGCGCAGGCCCTCTATGGCATTCACACGGCACGGGCGCTGGAGAACTTTCCGCTCGCTGGACGGCCTATTCATCCGGCGCTGGGCCGAGCCTTCGGCGATGTGAAGCTAGCCTGCGCGCAAACCAATCGCACACTCGCCGTATGGGGCAACGATACTGCAAAGGCGGATGCAATAGAGCGCGCCTGCCGCGAGCTGAGCGAAGGCCTGCTGGATGCGCACATTGTTGTGGATGCGCTGCAAGGCGGAGCCGGAACCAGCACCAATATGAATGTCAATGAGGTGCTAGCCAATCGCGCGCTGGAAATCCTTGGCGAGCCTCTTGGAAATTACAAAAAAATCTCGCCGCTCGACGACATCAACCTGCATCAGTCCACCAACGACACCTATCCAACCGCGTTGCGCCTAGCTGCGATCCGCATGCTGCACACGCTGGAGCAAAAAGTCGTCGCCTTGCAGGAGTCTTTTCAGCGCGCCGAGAAGAAATTCGCACACATCGTCAAGGTGGGCCGCACGCAGTATCAGGACGCGGTGCTGACCACGCTGGGCCGCGAGATGAGCGCCTACGCCGAGGCCATCAACCGCGACCGCTGGCGCATCTATAAATGTGAAGAGCGGCTGCGCGTGGTGAATCTGGGCGGAACGGCCATTGGCACCGGCCTCGCCGCGCCGCGCGAGTTCATCTTCCAGGCCGTCGAGCAGTTGCGCGCAATCACCGGCATCGGCTTTGCGCGCGCGGAGAATCTTGTCGAGGCCACGCAGAACACCGATGTTTTTGTCGAAGTCTCCGGAATTCTCAAGGCGCACGCCGTCTCGCTCATCAAAATTTCGACGGACCTGCGGCTGCTCTCCTCCGGTCCCGATGCGGGTTTGGGCGAGATTCGTCTTCCGGCGCGGCAGGCAGGTTCGTCGATCATGCCGGGCAAAGTGAATCCGGTGATTCCCGAAGCCGCCACGCAAGCGGCAATGCTGGTGATGGGCAACGATAGCGTGATCGCTGCGGCTTGCGCGGCGGGCAGCTTGGAGCTGAATGCCTTTCTGCCGCTGATTGCGCATTGCCTGCTGGAGAATCTGGAGCTTCTGGCCCGCGCCGACGATCTGCTCTGCCGTTTCTGCGTCGATGGCATTGAAGCCGACGAGGCACGTTGCCGTGCGCACGTGGAGAATTCGACCGCTGCGGCCACGGCGCTCGTGCCTGTGCTGGGTTATGAACGCGCTGGCAATGCGGCGAAGTTAGCGCGTGAGCAGGGCAAGGCACTTCGTGCCGTGGTGGTTGAAAACAACTGGATGAGCGAAAAAGAATTTGACGAAGCAATCAGCCCGGAGGCAGTTTGCCGGTTGGGTTCGCCAGCGCGGATCGCGCGCGAGGAGATTGCAAAATGAGCACTGCACCTAAAGGATTGCGCCTCCACATCGGCTTTTTTGGCCGCCGCAATGTGGGCAAATCGAGCTTGCTGAACGCCATCACGCGGCAGCAGGTTTCCATTGTCTCCGAGGTTGCCGGAACCACGACCGATCCTGTGGAAAAGCCGATGGAACTGCTGCCGCTCGGTCCGGTGCTCTTTATCGATACAGCTGGCATCGACGAAGAAGGGAGCCTCGGCGCGCTGCGCGTGGAAAAGACGCGGCAGGCGCTGGAGCGCACCGAGATTGCCGTGCTGGTGGCGGAACCCGCCGTTTGGGGTGAATTTGAAGAGGGATTGCTCGGCGACTTTGCCGAGCGGAAGATGCCCACCATCGTCGTCTTCAACAAGTGTGATGTTTCTGTGCCGAATGAAGCGCTGGTCGAGCGTCTGCGTGAGGAAAAATTGCGCGTGGTGCAGGCTTCGGCGGTGACCGGAAATGGCTTGACGGAGTTGCGCGCGGCGTTGCTCGACCTTGCGCCACCGGATTTCATTGACTCGCCCGCCATTGTCGGCGACTTGGTGGGCGCGGGCGAGTTGGCCATTCTCGTCGTGCCCATCGATAAGGAAGCGCCCAAAGGCCGTCTGATTCTGCCGCAGGTGCAGACCATCCGCGATCTGCTCGACTCGGATGCGCTCTGCATGGTCGTCAAAGAGCGTGAACTCCGCACCGCGCTCGACCGCCTCAAAACGCCGCCCAAGCTGGTCATTACCGACTCGCAGGCATTTCTCAAAGTCGCCGCCGACACGCCGCCCGATGTGCCGTTGACTAGCTTTTCGATTCTGATGGCCCGCTTCAAAGGCGATCTAGCCGCGCAGGTCGAAGGCACACTGGCCGTCGAAAAGCTGCGCTCCAGCGACCGCGTGCTGATTGCCGAAGCCTGCACGCATCATCCCATCGGCGAAGATATTGGCCGCGTCAAGATTCCTCGCTGGCTGACGCAGTACACCGGCGTCAAGCTGGATTTTGTGCCCATGCAGGGCCGCGATTTCCCCGATGACCTCGGCAGCTACAAATTGGTGATTCACTGCGGCGCGTGTATGTGGAATCGCCGCCAGATGCTGAGCCGCATCTTCGAGTGCCAGCAGGCGGGCGTGCCCATCACCAACTACGGGTTGACCATCGCCTACAGTCTGGGCATCTTCGAGCGTGCGCTGGAGCCGTTTCCGGCTGCGAGGTCACGTTACCAGGCGCTTAGGCGCAAACAATAATCGACCCGTTTACCACATTGTGGTTCGTCTCGCATTGCGAAGTGAAGGACTTCGTATCCCGTTGAATTATTGGGTTTTTCTCATATTCTTTTTGTCTTGCCGCACCATCTCCGCAAACTATCGTGACCCCTATCACCGCCAGCTTTATCTCGCCGCCAATAAAGTCTAACCCAGAGGAAGTTTTCCCCTGGAACGATTTTTCGGTTGCCAGCTAGTTTGGCTACCGAGGATTTGTGCGCGGCGCGCACTCTCGCAGGGCAGAAATTTTCACGCCGGAAACCATGGCGGACAGGACAAAAATGAGCACAGCGATCGATGTAACAACGACAGTGAAAGTGGCGGCACCCAAGGCTGCTGCCGAGCCCAAGGACGAGATTGTCGTTCTGGCGCAAAAGTGGAAGAAAAAGCGCGGCAGCCTCATCATGGCGCTGCACGATCTGCAGGGTCGCCTCGGTTATGTTCCGCGCGAGTCGGCGATGAAGCTGGGCCGCGCCATGGACGTGCCGCTGGCGCGCATCTATGAAGTGGTCACCTTCTACAACTACTTCAAGCTGGAAGCGCCGGGCAAGTACATCATCTCGGTCTGCACCGGCACCGCTTGCCACATCAAAGGCTCGGACCACCTGCTCAAGGGTCTGGAGAAGGAATTGCAAGTTTCCGAAGGCCAGAGCACCCCAGACAAGGAATACCATCTGCAGGGCGTCCGCTGCCTGGGCTGCTGCGGCCTGGCTCCGCTGGCTGCGGTCAACGGCAAAGTCTACGGCAAGCTCAATACCAGTGAAAGCCACTACCTGATCGAGCGCATCCAGGAAGACAAGCCCATGGTCGTGGCTCACGAAGAAGTTGAAGCCGAGTAATTCTTTCTAACTGCAACCCAACCAAGACACAGGAATGTTATGAAACCCGAAGAACTTGAAATCAAGGCTGCCGCGGAACTCGCCAAGCAGCAAGCCTTCGATGTGCGCCTGGCTTGTTGCTCCAGCACGGGCTGCCAGTCGTCTGGAGCCGCTGAGATCATCACCAATCTCAAGGCGGAACTCAAGGCCAAGCAACTCGATGCCAAGGTGCAAGTGGTCGGAACCGGCTGCATGGGACTGTGCAGCAAGGGTCCGCTGATCCGCATGACCAGCAAGACACAGAAAGATGTTCTCTTCAGCGACATCAAGCCGGCTATGGCTGGCGCGGTGATCGATCAAGTGGTGGCTCCCGTTCTGGGCGGCGCAACGATTGAAGCGCCCACCGGAGAGCTGGAAGCGCATTATCTGGATCTGGAACAGCCGTTCTTCACCATGCAGGACCGCATTGTGCTGGAGAACAACGGCCGCAGCGATCCGGAGAAGCTGGAAGAATATCTTGTGCACGGCGGCTATCAGGGGCTGCGCAAAGCGCTGACGATGAGCGCCGAAGAGATTTGCAAAGAGATGCTCGACTCTGGCCTGCGTGGCCGCGGCGGAGCAGGCTTTCCGACGGGCTTGAAGTGGGATCTGACGCGCAAGGTGCAGAACGATGTGAAGTACGTCATATGCAACGGCGACGAGGGCGACCCTGGTGCTTTCATGGACCGCTCGGTGCTGGAAGGCGATCCTCATGCCGTCATCGAGGGTATGCTGATTGCCGCTCGTGCCATGAACTCCACCAACGGCATCTTCTACATCCGCGCCGAGTATCCGCTGGCCGTTGAGCGCATCGAGAAGGCTCTGCGTCAGGCGCGCACGGCAGGACTGGTGGGCAGGAACATTCTTGATTCCGGCTGGGCCTTCGACTTTGAAGTCCGCCTGGGCGCCGGAGCCTTTGTCTGCGGCGAAGAAACGGCTTTGATTGCCTCCATTGAGGGCAAGCGCGGCACGCCGCGTCCCCGTCCGCCCTTTCCGGCGGTCAAGGGATTGTGGGGCTATCCGAGCTGCGTGAACAACGTCGAGACGTTGGCCAATGTCTCGCGCATCATGCTGCGCGGCGCACAGTGGTTTGCATCCAGAGGCACGGACAAGTCCAAGGGGACCAAGGTCTTTGCCCTTACCGGCAAGATCAAGAACAACGGGCTGGTTGAAGTGCCCATGGGCATTACTCTGCGCCAGATCGTCGAGACCATCGGCGGCGGCACCGGCACGGATCGCAAAGTCAAGGCGATTCAAACCGGCGGTCCCTCTGGCGGCATGATTCCCGAGCATCAGTTCGACACGCCGGTCAGTTACGAGCACCTGCAGAAGCTGGGTTCGATGATGGGTTCCGGCGGTCTGATCGTGATCGACGACCAGGATAGCGTTATCGAGCTGGTTCGCTTTTACCTGGATTTCTGCGTCGATGAATCCTGCGGAAAGTGTGCTCCCTGCCGTATCGGCGGCACGCAGATTCTGAGGTTGGTGGACCGCATTGTGGACGGAACCGGAACTCAGGAAGATATTCGCGTGATTCGCAAGGTTGCCAAGGCCATGCAAAAGGCTTCGCTCTGCGCCTTGGGCCAGACAGCGCCCAATCCGATCCTCTCCGCTCTCAAGCACTTTGAGCCGGAGTTCACGGAGCGTTTGCAGCCGGTCGCAACGGCCAAAGCCTAAGCGTTGAATTGACCACCGCATCCATTGCAAGATGGATTGAAAGGGCCTGAAACCAAGGCCCAAAGCACAGGAATTGAGAAGAAGCTGATATGACCAAGAAAATTCAAGCCACGATTAACGGGTTGTCCGTTGAAGTCGAGCCGGGAGTCTCCATCCTGGAGGCCGCAAGCAAGGTTCACGTGAAGATCCCCACGCTCTGCAAGCATCCCGATCTGGACGCAACCGCGGCTTGCGGCATCTGCGTGGTCCAGAACAAGAGCAACGGCAGAATGATGCGCGCCTGTTGCACGCCCATTGAAAACAAAATGGACATTCTCACCGAAACGCCGGAAATTGTGCAGGTCCGGCGTTCCGTGCTTAAGCTGACGCTTTCCCGCCACCCAAACGAGTGCCTCACCTGCCTGCGCAACCATAACTGCGAGTTGCAGAGCTTGGCAGCCGACTTCGGTCTGACGGGCAGCGGACTCGATAACATCGTTCCCGATCTTCCGCTGGACGATTCGACGCACAGCATCGTGCTCGATCCCCGCAAGTGCATCCTCTGCGGACGCTGCATTCAGGTTTGCCAGCAGGATCAGGATGTCTGGGCGCTCAGCTTCCTCAACCGCGGCTTCGATACACGCATTGCCGCGGCAGGCGATATTCCGCTCTCCGATTCGCCCTGCATCCGTTGCGGCCAATGCTCCGCGCATTGCCCCACCGGTGCCATCACCGAATACGACGAGTCGGTCTCTGTTTGGGACAAGCTGGCCGATCCGGATGCCTTCTGCGTTGCGCAGATCGCTCCCGCCGTTCGCGTAGCCATCGGCGAGGCTTTCGGCTTCCCCATTGGCGAGAATCTCACCGGCAAGATCTATGCCGCGTTGCGCCGCATGGGTTTCAAGGCCGTCTTTGACACCAACTTCGGTGCCGACCTCACCATCATGGAAGAAGCGCACGAGTTCAAGGCGCGCTTCCTGGAAGGCAAGGGCGAACTGCCTCTGATCACCAGTTGCTGCCCCGGCTGGGTCTCCTTCATGGAGAAGTTCCACGGCGACATGATCCAGCACTTCTCCAGTTGCAAGTCTCCGCACGCCATGGTTGGTGCGCTCTCCAAGACTTACTACGCGGAGAAGCAGGGAATCGATCCGGCCAAGATCTATATGGTCTCGATCATGCCCTGCACGGCGAAGAAGTCCGAGATCATCCGCAGCAAGGAGATGAGTTCGTCCGGCTATCAGGATGTGGATGTCTCGCTGACCACGCGTGAGTTTGCGCGCATGATCAAGCAGTCCGGCATCGATTTTGCCACCATTCCGGACGAGCAGCCCGACTGCATTCTGGGCGCTTATACCGGAGCTGGAACCATCTTCGGCGCCACCGGCGGCGTGATGGAAGCGGCTCTGCGCAGCGCGGTCTACTTTATCACCGGCAAGGATGCGCCTCGCGTTGAGTTCAACGTGACACGCGGACTCAAAGGCGTCAAGGAAGCCGAAATCGAGGTTGCTGGCAAGAAGGTCCGTATCGCCGTGGCCCACGGCCTCGCCAACGTCGAACAGGTCATCGAGAAGATTCGCGCGGCCAAGGCGGCTGGCGAGGAGACTCCCTATCACTTCGTTGAAGTAATGGCCTGCCCTGGCGGTTGCGTCGGCGGCGGCGGACAGCCTTACGGCGCTACCAACGAACTGCGTATCAAGCGCGCCGCTGGTCTTTATAACGAAGATCAGTCGGGTCTCTGGCGCTGCTCTCACCACAACCCCTACATCAAGGAACTGTACGATGATTTCCTTGGAGAGCCCGCCAGCCACAAGGCTGAGCAGCTTTTGCACACTGGCTACCAGGTTTTGCCTGAGTACAAGCGTTAAGGGGATTCATCCACAAAAGTGAAGCCAAGCACTCTCTAGCCAGCCGGTTAGAGAGTGTTTGGCTTTTTTGTGTATTTTCGCCGATGATGCTCTGAATGACATTTTTGCCGATTCAGTAGGGATGCGAATTGCTGGAGATTGGTTCCAGATGCTTAACCAGCAAAGCGGCTCCAGCCTTGAACTCTTCCCCCGGCGCGAGCAAACTGATCACCAGCCAGCCCGATTCCTTGAAGCCGAAAAAGTAGCCGGGATGAACCCAAACGCCGCGCTCCAAGAGAGCCAGCACCGTCTGCTCATCGGGCGCAAGCGCGGGAATGCGCAGCACCGCGTACCAGCCGCCTTCAATCTCCAGCCGGTTGACGGCGGGCAGTTGAAGCAGTCGCCGGTCCAGTTCGGCTAGATTGGCGGTAACCCGCTCCTGAATCTGCCGCTGAATCGCCGTGCGGCTTTCCAGCCAGACTGGCAGCGCCGCTTGCACCGGTGCGTTCATCGAAAGAAATGTGTCCGCGATGACCTCTAGACGATCCAGCGCCGTCTTGGCCTCTGCTCCGGCGGCGACGATCCAGGCGGCTTTCATCTGCGGCAATCCGGCAATCTTGCTCAGCCCGCTGACCACAAAGACCGGAACGCCTTCGAAGCCAGCGACAAAGCTCGCTTGCGCCTCGCCAAAGTTGAAGTCGAGAAAGACCTCATCCACAATCAGCGCGAGGCCGAACTCCCGGCAGATCTGTGCCAGTTCCTCCGCCTCCCAAGGCTTGGTGAAGTGGCCTGTCGGGTTGTTGGGATGCACCACCACAATCGCCCTCGTCTGTGGTGTAACGGCGCGGCGAATCCCCTCCGGATCAATCTGCCAGCCGTGATCGTAGATGAGCGCAGTGGATTTCAGCTTTACATCGTCCAACACTGCCAGAAAATCGAAGAGCGGGTACCCTGGTTGCAGGGCGAGAATCTCATTGCCGGGATCGCACAGCAAGCGAAAGAGGAAACTGTAAGCCTCGCTGGTGCTGGTGGTCAGGATGATCTGCTCGGGCGTGAGTTCAACGTCATGACTGGCGTAATAGCCAGAGACGGCCTGACGAGCGCTGCGCAGTCCGCGCGGTTGCGGATCGTAATCGAACGCCTGAGTGTTGGCGAGCGCGGCCAGCAGGGCCGGATCATAAGCAAAGCCGCAGCGCGTGGGATTGGAGGCGGTCAGATCGGCAATCGGCAGCTTGGCCGCCAGCCGAAGCCGGTGCGCGCGCGCCAGTTCGCTCTCTTCCGTATTCCAATTGGTTCGCAGTGAAAAACGCATTTTCAAACCCATCCAAAATCTAAACAAGACTGCCCCCCGCAGGGGTGCCACAATAGAAAGAGCGTCCCTTTCAACTTTACACGGACGAACACGGGAGGAAGTTTGGCACTGCGCGCGGTTGTCTTTGATTATGGAATTGTACTCAGCGGGCCACCAAACGCCGAGGCCTGGGCCGCCATGAAGCGCATCACCGGATTGCCCGAGGAGCGGTTTGCGCCGTTCTTTTGGGGAGACAGGCTGGCGTATGACGAGGGCAAGCTGACGGGCATCACCTTCTGGCAAAAGCTGCTGCGAGATGCCGGTCTGCCGCTGGATCACGTGGAAGAGCTGAACCGCTGGGATGGCCGCCTGTGGGGCGGAGAGACGCCCGCCATGGTGCGTTGGCAACAAGCGCTTCAGCAGCGCGGCCTGCTCACCGCCATCCTCTCCAACATGGGCGACTCCGTGCTCGATCACATCCTGAGCAAACACGCCTGGATTCAGCGCTTTGACGTACTGGTCTGGAGCTATCAGCTAGGCATCGCCAAGCCCGATCCGGCAATCTACCGTTACGCGCTCGATAAACTCGGCACACGGCCCGAAGAGACGCTCTTTATCGACGACAAGCGGGAAAATATCGAAGCGGCGCGGGCGCTGGGAATCCAGTCCATCGAGTACTCAACGGTCGAGCAGTTGCGCGCTGACCTGATTGCGAACGGCTTCGACGCCGAGTTGCCTTTACCCGCCTGAAAGCGAACTGGATTCACTTTCTTCTTTGAAATTGGGAATGGAAACAAGTACGCGCATTCCATCATTCCTTTTTTCGATCCTGCTGAACTAGACTTTCCGTTGGAAGCTGGGCGGATAGTGCATTCGGCGTCTTTGAGACCGGCTCAAGCGTCAAACAAAACTGTGAGGAATTTGATGAAGAAATCATTGCAAATGACAAACGTAGTGCGCACGGCCATTTCCGCTGCGCTAGGGACGGCATTGGCTTTAGGCGCTTGTTGGGCACAAGGTCAAAGCGTGCCGGTAGTTACCGGCGATGCGCGGGTGGACAAGCTGCTCAGCCAGATGACACTTGACGAGAAGATGACGCTGATCCATGGCGCATCGGAAGATCCGGCGGTCTATCAGGGCCAAGCCGGTTACCTGGCCGGGATTCAGCGGCTCGGCATTCCGGGGTTGCGCATGGCCGACGGGCCTCCGGGAGCGCTCACCCGTCATCCCTCGCAAGGCGAGACGGCGACGATGGGCGTGGCCGCCACCTTCAGCCGCAAGACGGCTCAGGAGAATGGCCTGGTAATTGGCCGCGAAGACCGTGCGCTGGGCATTGATGTTTCGTTGCAGCCTTTTGTGAACATTGACCGCGACCTGGAGTTTGGCCGCGGCTACAACACCTTCGGCGAAGATCCTTTCCTCACCGCCGAGATGGGCGTGGCCGAAGTGAAGGGCATCCAGTCGCAGCACGTCATGGCGCAGATCAAGCACTATGTGGGCTATGACTCCGACGGCAGCAGCACGTGGATCGACGACCAGACGCTGCACGAGGTTTATGTCGCGCCTTTCGACGCGGCCATCCGGCAGGCGGACGTCTCGTCCATCATGTGTTCCTACAACCGCATCAATGGAACCTTCGCCTGTGGCAACGACTCCACGCTGACCAAGATTCTGCGCGACGAACTCGGCTTCAAGGGCTTCGTTACATCGGATTGGGGCGCGGTGCATGCCGTCAACTTCATCAACGCTGGCTTGGACATGGAGATGCCCGGCCCGGTCAAGATGGGCGGCTGGGCGATTCCCTCCTTTTTTGATATGCAGCCCCCGCCGCCTCCACCCCCGGCTCATCCAACCGCAGATGCAGGTGCGGAGATGATGGCCATGTTTGGCGGCCACATCCCTGAGGAGCCGGCTCCCGCGCGCGGCGCCATGGGCGATTTCGGCAGGAAACTGGACGAAAAGAAGATGGACGGTGCGCTCAAGGACGGCACGGTGAAGGAAGCTGACATCACCCGTGCCGCCGGTCGCGTTCTCTATGAGATCGTCCACTTCGGCTACCTGGACGGCCAGTCCAAGCATGAAGTCACTGAGCAATCGATCGAAGCCAACGCCAAGATCATCGAGAAGACCGGCGAAGAAGCTGCGGTACTGTTGAAGAATGACGGCGGCGCGCTGCCTCTGAAGGCCGCCGATCTGGATTCTGTGGTTCTGATTGGACCGACCGCGCGCCAGATCGATTCGATCGGTCTCAATGGTGAGCGCTCCGTCGGCCTGCCGCAGCGGCAGGTTGGCCCGCTGGCGGCTCTGCGGAAGATCACCGGCAATGCAAATATCAAATTCGCCGTGGACGACGATATGGAAGGCACGCCAGTCCCCGCTGGAGCGCTGAGCCACGACGGCAAGCCGGGACTGCTTCGCGCTGGCTCCGAACAACCCGACGCGCAGATCAACTTTACCGGCGCAAAGGCTCTACCGCCCAACTCGACCACAACCTGGACCGGCACGCTCACCACGCCGACTGCGGGTGTTTACTGGCTCTATCTTCAGGCGCTCGGAACCGACGCCAATATCGACATCGACGGCAAGAGACTGGCCCAGACCGGCGCATTTCAGGGCGGCGTCCATGGCGACATCCTGCAAGCCAATCAGGACAACGTTATTCCCACCATCGACGGGTTGGACAATCTGCGCCGCGCGGTGGAGTTGACCGCTGGCCCGCATCCGATCAAGATCAATGTCCATCCAGACACATCCAGCTCTCCGGTTCAGTTGCGCCTGAGCTGGTACACTCCCGAACAGCGCAAGGCCGATCACGAGGCCGCCATCGCCGCCGCCAAGAGCGCCAAGACTGCGGTCGTCTTTCTCTGGACGCGCCAGTCGCCGGTCTTCGGCCTTCCCGGCGAGCAGAACAAGCTGGTTGAGGAAGTTGCCGCAGTCAATCCCAACACCATTGTTGTCTTGAACACCAGCCAGCCGGTGGCGCTGCCCTGGCTCGGCAAGGTGAAGGCCGTGCTGGAGATGTGGTGGTCGGGCGACGAAGGCGGCTGGGCGACGGCCAACCTGCTGGCTGGCAAAACCAGCCCTTCCGGACGCCTACCCGTCACCTGGGCCAAGCGCCTGGAGGACTATGCCGCCACCGACCCCAAGCATCCGGAGCGCTCGAAGAATGGCGTGGACGGCAAAACCACCTACAGCGAAGGCGTCAATGTGGGCTATCGCTGGTTCGACAAAGAGAAGATCGATCCGCTCTTCGCCTTTGGCCACGGCCTCAGCTACACCAGCTTCGCGTACTCCGGCCTGAAGGTAGTGAAGGCATCAGATGGCGGACTCGATGTGTCAGTGACGATCAAAAACACCGGCGGCGTGGATGCGGATGAAATTCCGCAGGTTTATCTGGGCGCGCCCAGCGTGATTCCGGAGGGCGTCAACTTTCCGGTGCGCTCTCTGGCCGGCTTTGACCGCGTTCATCTGGCCGCTGGCAACGCCAAAGAGGTAACCCTCCATGTTGCGCCGCGCCAGTTGCAGTACTGGTCCACGAAATACGGCAAGTGGATCACGGCAACCGGCAAGCGGACACTCAGCGTGGGCGCATCCTCGCGTGATCTACGCGTCGATCAGAGCATCGACTGACGAACGGATGTTTGTTCAGACGTTGTGGGTGAAGGGGGCGGTGAAAGAAGTTGTCCTAAACCGCCCCCCGCAGCTGACGGCGATCAGCAAAAAACAAGCCCGTGGAGAAAGGATTTCCCTCCTTTCTCCACGGGCAATTACTTTTCACACCGGTAATAGCTCATTCTTACTTACTTCAAATGAAGGCTGACTTTGATTTCTTTGCCTTCGTAACTGACTTCCTTGTTGGCATTCTTCTCCACCTCGCTGCCGATGCCATGTTCGCCGTCAACCACGACGATCCGGAATGCGCGCTTCTCGACCATGCCGGGGAATACGCCTTCACGCGCGCCAATCGTCAGCAGGCCGGACGCATCATTCCAGCGAAGGGAAATCACGGAGTGCTGGCCCTTCTCGTAGTCGTAACTGTCGTCGGCATCTTCATAGAGATTGAATTGGCCGTCCGCGCCGCGATAGATGCGCAGTTCGATAGGGCCGCCTGGATTTTGCGTGGCGTATTCGATCTCCGGCCCCATAGGCAGGATCGATCCGGCGCGCACATAAAGCGGCATACGGTCGAGCGGTGCCTCGGCATCGATCTCCTTGCCGCCTTGCACCGATGAGCCGGTCCAGAAGTCATACCACTTCGGCGATGCAGGCAGATAGACGCTGCGATGCGTGGCGTCGGCTTTCAGCACCGGATTGACCAGCAGGGCCGGGCCGAACATGAACTGATCGCCGATATCCCACGTCTTCTCATCCGTGCGCCAATCCATGACCAGCGGGCGCTGGATGGTGTAATCCTCGTTCGTGACCTTCCAGGCGAGCGAGTAGATATATGGCATGAGGCGATAGCGGAGCTTGTCGTAGCGAATGAGAGTTGGCTCAACTTTGTCGTAGGTCCAAATCTCGTTGTGGGGCCTGTGGCCGTGCGTGCGGAAGATCGGGCAGAAGGTTCCGAACTCGAACCAGCGCGCATAAAGCTCCTGGTAAGCAGGCTGCTCGGTGACGCCGGGAACGGCCGGCCAGTAGCCGCCGATGTCGGTCGTCCAATACGGGTAGCCGCTGAGAGCGAAGTTCAGCCCAGCGGGAACCTGATGCGAGAACGCCCAGTAGTTGGTGAAGACGTCGCCGGACCAAACGGTCGCGCCGACGCGCTGCTGGCCTAGAAATCCGGAGCGGGTGAGCAGAAAGACGCGCTTGCCGTTGTTTTCTGCCTTCCAGTGATTCTGCACGCCGAGGGTATGCAGCAGCGGAAAGACGTTGGTGTACTCCGCGCCGTTGCCGATGGCCAACTGCTTGCTGCGCAGGATGGCATCGCCCATGTGCGGCCAGAACTCCTCCGGCTCGGCGCTGTCCAGCCAGAAGGCGTCCCATCCTTGCGCCAGCAACTTGCCGGGCAGGCGGTTCCAATAAATGTCGCGCCCCTCGGCGTTGCTGGGATCATAGACATGCGCGCCGGGAATGAGGAAGTTTTTCGCGTCCAGCGTCTTGTAGGTCTCGGATTTGGGATCGAGCAGGCCCCAGACGGAGATCATGGCGTGTACATTCTCTTTGTGCAGCGTGTCCAGATCCTTGGGCACGTCGTGGTAGTGGTCATTGAAGTCGGGATCGCCTTCGTTCTTCCACCAGAACCAGTCCTGCACCATCGCGTCCAGCGGAATGTGCTCGGAGCGATAGCGCGCCGCGATGGTTTTTATCTCGTCCAGCGATTCATAGCGGTCCTTGGATTGGAAGAAGCCATAGGCCCACTTGGGCAGCAGCGGCGCGTGGCCGGTCAGGCTGCGGTACTCGTGGATAATCGAGTCCATCTCCGGGCCGTAAAGGAAGTAGAAATCCACCGACTTGCCAGCCATGGAACTGAAGGAAAGCTCGGAGGGAAAGCGATTATCGACGTAGGTAAACGCCGCCGTATTCCATAGCAGCGCGTAGCCTTTGCTGGAAACCAGCAGAGGAATTGCCACATCGGTGTTGTTCTGGCCCAGCTCGACGGTTGAGCCACGATAGTTGAAGGCGCCGCTCTGATGCTGCCCCAGACCGAAGAAGGCTTCCACCGGCGCGGGAGAGAAGCGGTCAGTGATGCGATAGGTGCTCTCGCCATTCACTTGCATCGGTTCATAGGTGCGCGGAATGCTGTCCCGTTCCCGCAGCAAAGCGTCTCCATTCGCCGTGTGAAAGGAAAGGAAGCCGCGCTCCAGATTGAAAGAGACTTCCAGCGCATCGGTCTTGATCTTGGCCGACCGGGCGTCTTGCGAGAACTGAAAAGGCGCGCCCGCGCAGGATTGACTGGCATCGAGCATCCAGGGCTGTGGCCCGGTCTGCGCTGTAGCGTCGGGCTTGGACAAAACGTGAATCACCGAAGCGCCACAGACGGTGATTTCGAGCGTCTCTGCCCCAACCGTGGCGCGCATTCCATGCTCAGATTGCTGCGCCGTAGCGGGCACCAGGCCTGGCCTGTCCTGGCCGGGCATCTGGGCGATGGTGCAGTGCGCGGCCCAAAGCAGAAACAAGACGGGCAGACAATAACGGAGGGCAGGCTTCGCGCCTGTTTCAGGAGACCGGAAATTCATTGCAATGCACCTTTCTGGATAGAAATTTCGTGAGGCTTCGCCGTTAGCACCGTGACCGCATGATTCGGCAATTGTATGAACGTAGCGCCGACCTCCCGGTCGGTGGGTGCCCCAGGTCTCGATTTTGAGACCTGGGATATTACATATTCATGCGGTCATGATGCTAAGAACTCTGTTTTGGGCTTGGAATCTGCCAGTAGACCGAGTAGCGCTGATCGCGAATCTGATACATCGGCAGAAGGTCGTATTGTCTGCCAACTCCAGCAGCCTTGAAGCGCAGCTCCGATTTGGATTCGCTCTTGACCCATTGCTCCGGCCCTGCGCCTGCGCCAGCCTTTGGCAACGGATCAGCCGCGGGCGGGTTCTTCGGGGCCGTATCGCCGCTGTGGATGATTTTGTCGGGACCGTCCACGGGACCGGGGCCAAGATCCGCGGCCAGAACCATCGGGCCATAGAAGACTGCCGCAGTGGATTCATCGCCGGGCAGCGCCTCTTGCCGCAACTCCATCGGCAGGCTGATGGTGACCGTGTCGCCGTCCTGCCAGACTCTGTGAATCGCCAGGTAGTATCCCGGATCGGCTACGGCTTCCACGGCGCGGCCATTGATTTTTACTTCGGCAGCGCCCGCGGTCCAGGCCGGAATCCGCATATGAATGGTGCGCGCGGTGGCTCGCGTGGTTTTGATCTTGAGCGTCGTTCCCTGCTCCTGCGGGAACTGCGTGACCTGTTCGACGTGCAGGCCTTCCTCTTTCCAGTCGAGGGTGGAGGCGATAAACTGGTTCACGAAAAGATCGCCGCCGCGATGGAAAAAGATAGTGTCGGTGAACTTGGCAAACTCCTCCGCGCCCGATCCCGTGCAGCACCAGAAAGACTCTTCTGCCGAGTTATACACGCGCCAGTAGCCTGCGGCCAGCGGGAAGAAATACTGCTTCAAGCCATCGGCGTTCTGCGTTCCCAACCGGCAATTGAGCAGCGAACGTTCGTACGCGTCCATGCAGCGCGCGTCTCCGGTCCAGCCGAAGACCAGTCGCTCCAACTTCATCAGATTGTAGGCCACGCAGCACTCGGCGTTCTTCCAGGCCAGCGTTCCTTCCAGATGCCCGGCGGGCGTCTTCCAAAATTCCTCCACGCTCATGTTGCCGATGGCGTAACTGCGCGCCGTGAGCACCTCTTCCAGGAAGTACTCGGCAATCTGCCGGTAGCGGCGCTCGCCGGTGACCTCATACATCCGCGCCGCGCCGATGATCTTGGGAACGTGTGTGTTGGCGTGCAAACCTTGCAGTTCATCTCGGCGTTCGTACAGCGGATCAAGAAAGCTGGGTTGCTCAAAAAAGTGGGCGGCGTCTATGTATTGGTTTTTCTTGGTCACGGCGGCGAGGTTGACCAAGACCTCATTCATGCCGCCGTACTCGTTGCGCAAGATGCGCTGACGCTGCTCGGTGCTGATCGAGCCAATCCCCCAGAAATTCGCTCCCAACCACTGCGCCATGCCTTCGCAGACCTCAAGGGCATCTGTATTGCCGGTGAGCAGATGCATATCCAGCAATCCGGCCATGATTTTGTGGTAGGTATAGAAGGGTGCCCAGACGGACTTGCCCGCGGCCAGATGCTCGAAGAGGTCTTCCGGGAAGGCGCTCAGATAGCCGCCGGAATTCTTCTTCTGGCACTGCGCAAGACCGGCGACCACCTCATCGCCCTTCTTCTTGAGAACGTCATTTCCGGCGGTGGCGGAGGCCAGTGCGACGGCCGAGAGAAAGTGTCCGCCGTTGAAGTGGCCGCGCAACTCGCACGCCGGTTCCTCCCAGCCGCCGTATGGCTTCGCGCTGGAGCTGATGCCAGCCGTGAGCCTAAAGGAGTGCAGCAGCCGGTCAACGGAAAGCGAATCCAGGTAGCGCTCGTTGATCCCCGCCTGGTCTTTGAAGAGTCCAGGAGCAAGGCGAACTGAGGCCAGAGGAAAGGGAACGATCCTTGCGCCTGCGGGCGTCTCTGTGCCAAAGGCTTCCTTCGGTGTCAGGGAACGAACAAGCGTGAAGCCGGCAGCGGCTGCGGCGCTCGTCTTCAGAAAACTGCGGCGGGAATAATCGGTCATGGGTTCTCTCCTGTTGCTTTCCTATCATAAAACGATAAGGTAAACGATTACTAGAGCATTTCTCCCCTACTTATATGGGTGCCCCACCCTCGCCGCGTTCTTGTTTTTGCGGCTAGGGTGGGAGTCAAGTCACCTCTACAGCAACAGGAGAAACGCTAATGAAAGAGGACCGTGTAAAGCGCTCCGGCCTTCAGGCGAATCGTTCCATTCGGAGCTGCAATCACCGGCTTTCCCTCTGAAGTCTTGACTAGCGAAACAGCTTGTCCCGCAGGCGGAATCAACCGGATGGCGCTGTCGCTCTTCGCGTGCAGTTGCATGGATTCAATTTTCCCCGCCTTCCAACTCATGTCGAGCGATGCGCCGCCGCGGACGTGAATCCCCTTGATGGAGCCGTCGGCCCATTGCTCCGGCAGGGCAGGGAAGAGTTCAACCTCAACGGCCTCCGGCTTCCAGCGCGACTGCACCAGCGCCTCCAGCATTCCGCTGGCCGCGCCCAGGTTGCCGTCGATCTGGAAGAGACCCGGCGGGTGCGTGTCCATCATATTCGGAAAGGTGGATTGGCTGAACATGACTCGCAGGCTGTCGTAGGCCTTTTGAGCTTCATGCAGGTGATCCCAGTAGTTGACCACCCAGGCACGCGACCAGCCGGTCTGTCCGCCGCCGCGAGCCAGCCGCCGATCCAGCGTAACGCGCGCCGCCTTGGCCAGATCGGGCGTCTCTTCCAGCGAGATTTGCGTGCCCGGATAGAGCGCCCAAAGATGCGAGATGTGGCGATGACCGGGTTCGTTCTCGTCATAATCCTGCTGCCATTCTTGAAGCTGCCCCAACTTGCCGATCTTGAAGGGCGGCAGCTTGGCGCGCGCGTCTTCGATCTGCTTGAGGAAGGCTGCGTCTTCACCGAGGATGCGGCCCGCGTCCAGCGTGCGCGTGAAGAGTTCGCGCAGGATTTCGATGTCCATGGTGGGCGCCATCGTGAGAGAGTGCACGCTGCCATCAGGCAGTTTGTAGCTGTTCTCTGGTGAGATCGACGGCCCGGTGACCAGATGGCCAGAACCGTCATCGACTAGATAATCCAAAAAGAACAACGAAGCATCGTGCAGAATTGGCCATGCCCGCTGGCGCAAGAAAGTCTTGTCGAGCGAGAAGGCATAGTGATCCCAAGCCTGAAGCGAGAGCCACGCGCCGCCCATTGGCCAAACGCCCCACTGATAGCCGTCAATCGGCTCGGCATCGCCCCAGAGGTCGGTGTTGTGATGGATTACAAAGCCGCGCGCGCCGTAGTACGTTTGCGCCACCTGGGTTCCCGTGCCGCTCGCGGGCGTGCGCACCATGTCGATCAAGTTAATCAGTGGCAGAGAGCTTTCACCCAGCCCGGCTGGCTCGGCAAGCCAGTAGTTCATTTCCGTATTGACGTTGATGGTGTACTTCGATCCCCATGGATTGTCGATGCCGGCGGCCCAGAGGCCTTGCAGATTGGCAGGCAGGCCGTCAGGGCGCGATGAGCTGATGAGCAGATAACGCGCGAACTGAAAATATAGCTCCTGCAAGCCGAGATCGTCGGCCCCGGCGCTGAGGCGCTTGATCCGCTCGTCGGTGGGCAGATCGTTGGCAGCGGGCGCGCTTCCCAAATGCAGAGCCATGCCACGGAAGACTGGTTGATAGATCGCCTCTTGCCGGGCAAGAATCTGCTCCGCGCTGATCTCTCGCGCCTGCGCCAGCACACGCTCGCACTGCGCCTCCGGATCGCCGCCCGCGAATGGTCCGCCTTTGAAGTCGGTTGCTGCAGCAATCAAAATCGTGACGGAATCCGCATCGGCGACAACAATCTCGGCTCCTTCTGCATGAACGCTGCCGCCGGTAGGCAAAACGAGGGCTTCACCGGCAAAGCGAATCTGGTCCTTGTGCTCCGGCCCTTCGTGCAGCACAAGCGTATCTTGTCCGCGCGCGCGGACGCTGAAGTCCGCTGGCCGATCCATGCTTGCACGGAAGTTGAACGCGCCCTTTTTGTCTGCGGTCAGCCGCACGACCGTCACCTGATCCGGCACGGAGGCAAAGACCTCGCGTGTATAGCGCACGCCGTTCATTGTGTAAGTGGTTCGCGCGATGCCGGTTTCCAGATCAAGCTGGCGGCGATAGTCGCTGACCGTCCCATTCTTCGTGCCGCGCAAATAAAGATCGCCCAGAGTGCTGTAGCTGGGCATGCTGGCAGGAATGCCAATCATGCAGTCGTGCGCGAGCTTTTCGGCGGCAGAGATTTTTGCGCCGTCGGTGCCCTGCGCATCCAGCAGTAGCTTGCGAATCTGCGGGACCGCCTCATGCGCGCAGGGGTTCAGTCGATTCGCCCTGCTGCCCTGCCACAAGGACGACTCATTCAGTTGCAAGTGCTCATCCGCGCCCGTAGTCAGACTCTCGTCCAACAAAGGCGCATTCTGCCGGGAAGCCTGTAAATCTCCGTTGTTCTGGCCAGAGTTCGCCCCGCCAAAGACCATCGCGCCCAACCGTCCATTGCCGACCGGAAGCGCATGATCCCAGATGGGAGCGGGAGTTTTGTACCAGAGCAGATCGTGCGAGTTCTGCGCGGGCGCCTGGCCTGACAGACCGGCTGCGCTCAGAAGAAACAGAGTAATCAAACTTGCAATTCGAGGTATCATCACAGCTCCACAAAGAAGAACGGTCAGTACGGTCGCGCGGAATCCGTCAATCCCGGCCAATTGTCGCTCCGGAAGGGACCGGCGGGCAAACCTGCGCCATTGAACAAAGTGGCCACCGGATTCGACTGCCATGCGTAGCGCACTTCTTTCGGGTTCGGCACGGAGGCGGAGGAGACTACGATCACATCGCCCTCGATGCGCGCGTCGGCCCAATACCACTTATGATCTTCGCCAGCGATGGAGAACTCACCGAGCTTCTCGCCCTTCACCACGAGGCCGCCGTCCGCGTGCGTAAAGTGGATGCGGATCGAGCCGGGAAGGCGTTCCACCGAAGTCATCGTCGGTCCAACAAAAACAACCTTCTTGCCGTAGTAATTAGCCAGCGCACAGAGGGCCAGCCGTTCGCCCACCTGGACCTTATCTTGTGAATGGATGTTATCGGCGTCGCCTGTATCGATGGTGACGGCCAGGCAGGAGTTCGGCACGCTGGCCGCTGCAATCGCCTGCGACTCGCGCGTCTCGGTCCACTCATCGCCGTCAACTGGAGTCGCGCTGCGTGCCTTGAAGGCTGGCAGGCTAACAACATAGAAAGGAAAATCTCCCTGGCCGAAGAGCTTGCGCCAGTCGGCGATCATCACCGGCAGCAGCTTGCGATATTGGAAGCCGCGCGGCGAGTTCTGCTCGCCCTGATACCAGAGCGCGCCAGCAATCGACAGCGGCGCAATGGGCTTGAGCATTCCCTCGTAAAGAACCGTCGGCATGACCGGCCAATTTTCGTAGGCGAGGGGCAATTGCTGCGGCGGGCGGGCATCGACACTCAGCTTGGCCTTCCATGTGCCAGCCAGCGGAATGCTGGTCTTGTCTCCCAGAACAATGTGGAGATCCTCCGCTTTGCTCAGGAATCCGCCATCAGGCTTGGTCTTCAATATGCGCAGGGCAATCAGATTGCGCCCAGGCTTCAGTCCGCCGAGCGGATAGTCGCGCGGATTCTCCACCCAGGAGCTGCCGCCAACTTCTTTTCCGTTGACGTAAGCGGTGTCCATGCGCTCGATGGAACCCAGAAGCAGTCTCGCCCGGCCTGCGGGAAGCGGATCGGGCAGCACAATCTCCTTGCGGAACCAGACCAGCGCGGGGGCACTCGGCACGCCCAACTCGGCAAAGCCGCCGGGAATCTCGACCGGCTTCCAGTTTGAATCGTCCAGATCCGGCGAGGCCCATTTTCCCTTGGAGCCAAGATCGTATTCGTCGTACCAGTGCATCACAAAGTTGCCGTACTCCGGTGTGTTTGCCGCCGCCAACCGCGCGACCTCCGCCAGAGGAACGTCAAAGTCCTTTAGCGGACGCAGACCGTCGGCGCTGGTCCAGGCCTCGGCTGGCGTTCCGCCCATGTTGTCGGAGATCAGGCCGATGGGCACGTGTGTCTCCTGCTGAACCTTGCGCGCAAAATAATATCCAACCGCGGAGACCCAGTCTGCATTCTGGGGTGAGACCGCGCTCCACTTGCCTGTGATAAGTTCCGTGGGGTGATAAGCGGAGTGCCCGTTAACGGTGAAGACGCGAATATCCGGATAGTTGGCCGTCTTGGCTTCTTCCGCGCCGTTGCGTGAAAATCGCAGCGGCAACCCCATATTCGACTGACCGCCGAGGATCCAAACGTCGCCCACCATCACGTTGTGTAGCTCCACCGTTTCGCGCCCGGTGATCTTGACAATGTACGGACCACCCACGGCAGGCGGCTGAATCTTCACCTGCCAGCGGCGGTCAGCGCCGGCCACGCCGGATGCCGCCGCATCGCCAATCGCGACGGTAACTTTGTTGCCGGGTTCAGACCAGCCCCAAATGGTATTCGCCTTGCCGCGCTGCAAGACCATGTTGTCGCCAAAGATCGGGCTGACCAACGGGAGCTGTTTGGTCTCAGCGGTTGCGGTGTGAGGCACGCTCCCTGGAGTGGGCTGCGTCCAAGCGTTGCCACTCAGTACAAACAAGATGACGGTGGCAGAAGCCGCAAAACGAAGGAATTTTGAAACCATCAATTTAACTCCCTTTCCAGCAACACACTTCAAGGTGAAATATCGAAGGCCCCTAATGATCCGGCCTTTAAGTATTGGAACGGAACTGAAAAGCGGCCGCAGATCCTTCGACTCACCACCCCCAAATTGAAGTACATTTGGGGCCCCGTTCGCTCAGGATGACAGCCTTGAAATGATGCATAGTTTCAGGGCTGGATCAATAATGCGTGGCCTTCATCTTCAATCCCCACTCCAGTCCCTCAAACGCTCTGCTTTGTAATGGATGTCGGAGAAGGTAGCTGTTGAACCGCCGCCGGTTGGCGATTGCGACGAAAACCCGAATTGCAGATTCTGCTCCGTGCCAAGATTGAGAACGCGCGTCAGCGACCAGTGCTTTCCATCTGCCGAAAAGTACAGGAAGATCGCCTGACCCGCCTTGACCGCTTTCAAGTAGACGCTGTTGCCTTCGATTGCAGTACCGGTACAGTCGTCCGAGAGTCCGCGCGTGACAACTGTGACGATCGACGGCTTTCCTTCGTTCGACTGCTCAAGGGCGAATTTTATCCAGGTCTTGTCGTTCGCGTAGATGGCGAGCACGCCCGCGTCGAAGGATGATTTGAAATCCACCGTGACCTTTGCGCTGAACCAAAAGTCCTTGGGGCCGGGAAACAGCAGTATCGGCGAGTTCTTTGAATCTCCACCGTTGGTCGGCGCAATATACCAGTCTGTCTTCTCCGCCGATTTGATGGTTAGATTCCCATCCTTCAGCGACCAATCAGCAGGATTGTTGCGCCAATGGGGATTCGCAGGAAACCCCGGTAGAACCGGAGTGGTGCTCGATGGAGTTTGCGCCATCGAGGCAAGAGAGAAAACCGCAAAAATAGCAAGAAAACACATCTTTCGCATGGAACCTTCTTTCTAAATTGTTTGTTTGTCGACGAGGCTGGCAAAGGCTACTCAGATCCTTTGCCAGCCTGCGTCGTTCTGATTTTACTCTGGCAGCGTCTTCGTCCCTGTGACTTTGAACGTCCCCGTTGCCGCTGGTGCAACCGTACCCGGCTGGCCTCCGCCAATGGAAACCGAATAGGCACCTTCCGCAATGATCGGTTCGCCTGCCTCGCTGACCATGCTCAGATCGCGATCCTTCAGATCGAAGCGCACCTTCTGCGATTCACCGGAATTCAAATGCACACGCTGGAAGCCGCGCAGAGCACGCAAGGGAGCTCCTGCCACCTTCGGGAAGCTGAGATAGAGCTGCGCCACCTCATCGCCCGCTTGCTTTCCGGTATTCGTAATTGTCACTTCCGCCGTCAGAGGGTCGCCCGCGCTGATTGCGTCTTTCGGAAGGGACAGATCGGAGTACGAGAACGTTGTGTAGCTCAAGCCATAGCCAAACGGGTAGAGCGGCTTGCCGCTGAAGTAGCGATAGGTGCGGTTCTGCATCGCATAGTCTTCAAAGGCCGGCAACTGCTCAACGCCGGTATAAAACGTCACCGGCAACCGGCCCGCAGGATTGTTCTTTCCAGAGAGAGTCTCGGCAATTGCCGCGCCGCCCTCTTCGCCCGCGTACCAGGAATCGAGAATCGCATTCACGTGTTCGTTGGCCCAATTCACCGCCAGCGCGCTTCCATTCGTGAGTACGAGAACCACCGGCTTGCCGGTCGCTGCCACGGCTTCCAGCAACGCCTCCTCAGGCTTGGGAAGATCAATGTTGGTGCGGTCGCCGCCTTTGAAGCCATCCTCGCTCACCGGCATCTCTTCTCCTTCGAGATCGCTGGTGATGCCGAGAAGTGCAAGGACAACGTCTGCGTTTTTAGCCGCGGCAATCGCCTCTGGGCTGGGCTTGGTATCGTACTTTGCCCAGAACAACTGCGCATCGACAGGCCCTTTCTCGTTCAACTCATAGCGGACTTTGACAGCCGTTTTTTTGCCTTGCTCCAGTTGAATGTGACCGGCCTTGGCCTGCGCATGTTCGGGGTCAAGGTACTCCATCGCCAGCGGCTTTCCATCGACCATAATCATCGCGGAGTTACCCTTCGCGCGCACACCGATGCTGTATTCGGCAGTGGCAGGGACGGTGATAAATCCCTCCCAGGTAACAGTAAGCGGGAATGTGCTCGCGGCCTCCTTGGGAACGTCCTCCGTCTTTATATCAACGGTGCTCACCTGCTTGGTCGCCAGCACGGTGCCTTTGTCCATGAACCCGCCGCCGGTGGAGAAGGTGACGGTCAGCCCCGGCTTTCCTTCCGGCGTGCTCAGCACGGACTGCGGAACCGGGTCTCCGTCGGTGCGCAAAAACTGCGTTCCCGGCACAAAGGTGATCTGCGCTTGAGGGAACTCCGCCTTGAGTCCATCGAGCACCGAAACTGTGTGCGACGGAGAGCCGTTGTAGTTGCCAAGCAGGAACTTTGTCTGATCCGCCAAGGGGCTCACGACCGCGATCTTGATGGCACCCTGCTTGAGCGGAAGAGTGCCGTCGTTTTTCAGCAGCACCATGGACTCGTTGGCCAGTTTCCGCGCCAAGGTGCGATGTTCGGCGCTGTCCAGTTCCTTTTCATCGATCTTCGAGTACGGATCGGCCTCCGGCGTATCGAACATTCCCAGCTTCATGCGCGCCGTGTAGAGCCGGACCAGCGCCGTATCGATCTCGCTCTCTTTCAAGAGGCCTTGCTTGAAGGCGTCGTAATAGGCTTTGTAATCGTGGTCGTCGTTGACCTTCGCAAAGTCGATGCACTCGTTGTCCAGGCCACGCTGAATGGCCAACGCGGAGGCTTCGGGCTGCGTCTTGGTGAAGTGATGGTCGCGATAAATATTGACGACGGCATCGCAATCGGAGACCACGTAGCCCTGGAAGTTCCACTTGTTCCGCAGTTGATCCTGCAACAGGAACTCGTTGACGCAGGCGGGCTGCCCATTGATGCGGTTGTAGGCGCACATCACCGAGCCGGCCTTGCCCTCGGTGACCGCCGCGCGAAAGGCCGGCAGATACGTGTCCACTTCGTCGTGCTTGCTGATCTTCACGTCCGCCGTGTGGCGCGTCGGCTCCGGTCCGCTATGCACGGCGTAATGTTTTGGTGTCGAGATGGCGCGATAGTACTTCGGATCGTCGCCCTGCATTCCGGTGACGTATGCCACGCCCATGCGGCCTGACAGGAAGGGATCTTCGCCGTAAGTCTCCTGTCCGCGTCCCCAGCGTGGATCGCGGAAGATGTTCAGGTTCGGCGCCCAGAAGTCCAGGCCCTCAAAGACGTTGCTGTGCCCGTCGCGTACGGCCTGAACGTGCTTGATTCTGCCTTCGACCCCAATCGCCGTGCCCATGCGATGAACTGAATCCGGATCAAAGGTCGCAGCCAAGCCGACCGGCTCCGGAAACTCGGTGACGCCGGGCCGCTCAACTCCGTGCAAGGCCTCGCTCCACCAGTCATACGCGGGAATGTTGAGCCGCGGAACCGCGCGCGATTGGTTCACCAACTGCGTGACCTTTTCTTCCACCGTCATACGGTGAATCAGATCAGCGGCGCGTTGTTCGGCAGGCAGCGCAGGGTTTAAATACGCAGGGCGGGCAGAATTCTGAGACCACAATTGGCCCGCACCCAAGAAAACGATTACCGCACAAGCAACTCGAAGATTCGCTATTCGCACAACTCTCCTACCAGGACTCAATCGTCCTTGATCAGAAATCGGGTGAAGGGCCGAACTTATTGAGAAACCGGCCCAGGAATTACCTCGAACAATCATAATCCCAATAGCTTCAAGGAGTTTTGCCGGAAAAGCCTTGGGCAGCATTTCCCGTCCCCGAAGCTGCTCTTCGAGCTTTTTACAGAGCCGCTCCAGCAAGAATTATAGCCAACAATCATGGTCAAAACGGAGGCTATCCTGCGAAATTTCGAAGAGAATAGATGCATTTATCGTTACAGTAGATCGAATAATTGGATATATTATTGGTTTATGCAAACCACGCTGGATGAATGGGAGATTTTACAGGCTGTCGTCCAATTGGGCGGTTTCGCCGCCGCCGCGAAGCAGCTCAACCGCTCGCAATCGACGATCAGCTATGCGGTCGCTCGACTCCAGGAACAGCTTGGGGTCAAACTTTTTGAGCAAAAGGGCAGAAGAGCGCACCTGACCGAAGCTGGACGCGTTCTGCTGGCCGACGCCGAGCCTCATCTGAGTGGTTTTCACGCGATTGAGCAGCAAGCCCATTCGCTTGCTTCCGGCGGGCAATCGGAGATTCGAGTGTCGGCGGACAGCATCTTCCCCAATGAGCGGCTCTTCGCTGCGCTGTCGGAGTTCGCCCGGAGCTTTCCCTACGTCCACCTGAAGCTTCGTCAGGCAATCCTGCTTTCCGCGGATTCAGAGTTTTCGGCGCACAACGCCGATCTCTGTGTCACGGGCTTGATGTCGCGCGAGTATTTTGTGAAAGCGATCCTGGACATTCGCATGATTGCTGTTGCCCATCGGGATCATCCTCTCCATGCGCTGAAGCGGCAGATTACCCGGACCGACATGATGCAGCATGTCCTCGTGATGATCGAAGGATTGGGTGCCGACACTTCCAAACGCCAACCGCGCAGTCCGGCGCAGCGCTTTCTCTCTGCCAGCACGATCGAAGCGGCCATGGATGCCGTGCGAAGCGGACTCTGTTTTGGCTGGCTGCCAGCCTACCGCATTCAGCCTTTCCTGGACAGCGAAGAACTCGTTCCCCTCCGCATGCCGGCGGGCGGCATGAGGGAGATTCACCTTAACCTGGTGTCCAAGGATTCAAATCCTCACGGCCGCGAGGTCAGCGCTCTCGCCGGTCTGCTCGGCATGAATCGCGATCCGGAAGTGATCTAATCGGAAGATTTCGATCCTCGATGGCCAAGAATCAAACTTTTTTCACCATTCGCCCGTCGAGAAGGATGAGCAGGGTTTATCTTTCCAGTGTGGGAGTGCGTTTGTCTTCGGCTGGCGCTCGCAAGAATACGTTTATACCGCAGGCTTGGTACTACAGTTGTCGATGGGAGATAACGGAGGGAGCAGGGGCCTTTAGGCCCCTGAAAGAGTGCGAATTTAAAGGGCCTTTAGGCCCGGGCCTTTGTCTCTTTTTCATGACTTTCGTCAATTACAACTGTAGTATTAGGACGCTTCCAGAGAAAAGGATTCGACCATGAAATCGATTATGCTGGCAATCGCCATCGCGGCAGCGCCGCTGATGTGTGCGGCCGCAAGCACCACTGCGAAGGTTGAGCAGGGTGTCTTGCAGGGCACAAAGGAAGACGGACTCACCGTATACAAGGGCATCCCCTTTGCCGCTCCTCCGGTGGGCGATCTACGCTGGCGCGCGCCGCAGCCCGCAACCAAGTGGCAGGGCGTGCGCAAGGCCGACAACTTCGCGCCGCAATGCGTGCAGGGCGGCCCGCCTTCCTCGATGAGCGAAGACTGCCTCTATCTCAATGTCTGGAGTCCGGCCAAGTCGGCTTCGGCAAAGGTTCCTGTGTTGGTCTGGATTTACGGCGGCGGCTTTGCCGGTGGCGCAACCTCGATTCCCGGCTACAGCGGCGAAGTGCTGGCCAAAAAGGGCGTGGTGCTGGTCAGCATTGCGTATCGCCTGGGAACGCTAGGATTTCTGGCGCATCCGGAGCTGAGCGCTGAGTCGCCGAATCACGTCTCCGGCAACTACGGTCTGCTCGACATGATCGCCGGCTTGCAGTGGATCAAGAAGAATATCGCGGCCTTTGGCGGCGACCCGGACAAAGTGACGATCTTCGGCGAATCGGCCGGCGGCATCGCCGTCAGCCAGTTGTGCGCTTCGCCTTTGACCAAAGGGCTCATCTCCGGCGCAATCAGCGAGAGCGGCGGCTCCTTTGGTCCTCCGCGTCCCTCCGGCGCGCCGGGAGAAAATATGCGGCTTCTGGCGAATGCCGAGCTGGACGGCCTCGCTTTTCAGGTCAACGCGGGAGCCAACAACCTCGCGGATTTGCGCAAGTTGCCGCCTGAGAAGATTCTGGCTGCCACGCGCGGAATGGCATGGCCGAACACCGACGGCTGGGTGATTCCCGACGATCAGTACAAGCTCTACGACGCCAAGAAATTCAACGACATTCCGGTTCTCATCGGCTATAACTCGGATGAAGGTGCCAGCTTCTCGCATGACAGCTCGCCCAAGGTTTACATCGACGGCGTGTGCAAGCGTTACGGCGCATTTGCCGACAGCCTGCTCAAGGCCTACCCCGCAGGCGAAAAATCCGTGCCCAAGACGGCGCGCGATCTCTCCCGCGATGCGGCCTTCGGCTGGCAGACCTGGACCTGGGCGCGGCTCCAGTCGCAGCGCGGTTCGTCCAAGGTCTTTATGTATTACTTCGACCAGCATCCTGATTTCGCGGTTGGCTCCGAGCATGAAGGATTTGGCGCGTGGCACGGTCGCGAAGTTCCCTATGTCTTCGGCCACTTGAACGATCTGCCCAATGAAGTGCCTAGCGCAACGGATCACGTGATCTCGGATGCGATGGGAACCTACTGGACGAATTTTGCAAAGTATGGCAATCCGAACGGCAAGGGCATTGCCAAGTGGCCTGCCTTCAGCGACGCGCATCCAGAGTATATGTATCTGGCCGGTACGCCGCACTCCGGGCCGGTTCCCAACGAGGAAGGACTCAAGGCGCTGGATGCTTACTTCGCATGGCGTCGCTCGCCGGAGGGCATTCGCGCCTCGGCGGTGGAAGACGCCAAGCCCGCCGCGACCAACGTAATGGGCGCGACCTATCCGCGCATTCTGGCCGACCATAGCGCGTCCTTCCAGATCAAAGCGCCCGCAGCCAAGTCGATGGATGTGGACATTACCGGAAAGAAATTTCCCATGACGCGCGGCGACGATGGCGTCTGGAGCGCGACGACGCCGCCGCTGGTCGAAGGTTTTCATTACTATGCGCTGGACGCCGACGGGGTCCGCATGAACGATCCCGGCAGTCACACTTTCTTCGGCACCAGCATGGACGCCAGCGGTATCGAGATTCCCGAAGACGGCGTCAGCTATTCTCTGGCCAAAGATGTGCCCCACGGCGATGTCCGCATCCGCACCTATCACTCGAAGGTCACAGGCCAATGGCGGCGCTGCTTCGTCTACACGCCGCCGGAGTACGACGCCAACACCAGCGCCCGCTATCCTGTGCTCTATCTTCAGCACGGCTCCGGCGAGGACGAAACCGGCTGGATCTTCCAGGGCCACGCCAACCTGATTCTGGATAATTTGATCGCGGAGAAGAAAGCCGTGCCCATGATGATCGTGATGGATAACGGCTACGCCTCCAAGCCATCCGGCCCCTTCGGACCCGCTCCAAGCGCAGGCGGTGGGAACAGCGCCTTTGACGACGTGATGATCAATGACGTCATCCCTATGATCGATTCAACCTTCCGCACCATTCCCGACCGCGAGCATCGCGCCGTGGCCGGCCTTTCGATGGGCGCCAACCAAGCGCTGCATCTCGGCACAGGCCATCTGGATACCTTCGCCTACCTGGCAGGTTTCAGCGGCACCATGAACGGCTTGAGCGGCGATCCGCTCGATCCCGCGACAGCCTTCGGCGGCATCTTCAAAGACGGAGCGGCCTTTAATCAGAATGTGAAGCTGCTCTGGCTCGGCATGGGAACCGAAGAGCCCGCTTTCTTCCATAAATCCATCGGCACATTCCGGACCATGCTGGACAATGCGGGAATCAAGTACGTCTATTTCTCTTCGCCCGGCACGGCCCACGAGTGGCTCACCTGGCGGCGTGATCTGAACGACTTCGCTCCCCGGCTCTTTCAGTAAGATCACTGCTCTGTTTGAAGCAACAAAAAATCGAAATGAGGATAAAGATGAAGGTTACGAAATTGTGTTGTGTGGGATTGCTGGCAGTTGCCGCTTCAATGGGCGCAATGCTTTCCGCTCAGGTGCAGACGATTGTTCCGCCGGTGATTCCAGATGCCAAGCCGGACACGGTGGAGCACATCAAGATTCATGGCGCGGCTCTCGAAGGCAACTTGGAGGGCGATGCCGTTGACCGCGATGTGATTGTGTTTTTACCGCCCAGTTATGCCAAAGAGAAGTCGCGCCATTATCCGGTTGTTTATGCGCTGCACGGCTATTCGATTGGCGCGCAGCAGTGGACCGGCGAGATCCACGTGCCGCAGACCATCGAGGGCGCATTTGCTCAAGGCGCCAAGGAGATGATCGTCGTGCTGCCCGATTCGAAGACCATCTACAACGGTTCGATGTATTCAAGCTCGGCGACCACAGGCGACTTTGAGAACTTCATCGCGCGCGACGTTGTGGCCTACATCGACGCGCACTACCGGACGATTCCCGAGCGCACCAGCCGCGGACTGGTTGGCCATTCCATGGGCGGCTACGGAGCCTCACGCATCGGCATGAAGCACTCCGATGTCTTCGGCGCGCTCTACATCATGAGCCCCTGCTGCATGTCGCCGATGGGAGCCGGAGGACCAGGACCTGCGGATAAGATGAAAGAGATGGCAATCGCCAATGAGAAGAAGATCGCCGAGGCCAAGTCGCCCGCCGATGCGGCAGCCCTTCTGCCAGGCTTTGGCGCAGCTCAGCTTGCCACGGCAGCCGCCTGGGCGCCCAATCCCAAGAACCCGCCGCTGTATCTCGACCTGCCAACAAAGGACGGCGATCCGGTGCCGGAGATACAGGCGAAGTTTACGGCCAATTCGCCGCTGGCCTTCGTCGATCAGTACATCGGAAATCTCAAGCAGTATCGCGCCATTTCGATGGATGTGGGCGATCAAGATGGTCTGCGCATCGACGCCGCCAAACTGCACGGCATCATGGACAGCTACGGAATCGTCAACGGTTTCGAGATCTACTCCGGCACGCATACCAGCGCCGTGGCGGACCGCTTCCAGAATCACGTGATGCCGTTCTTCAGCAAGAATCTCTGCTTCCAGGCAGGCTGCCGTTAAGTCTTCTCTGCAAAGCTGGAACCACGAACCTCAACCGCCGTCTTTTTGATCCTTGCCGGGTGCCCCACCCTCGCCGCGTCTTTGTTCTTGCGGCTAGGGTGGGCTGTCACGAATCCCGCTAACTTGCTAACTCGCCAACACGCGCGCAGCGCGGCTAACTCGCTTCCTTTGTTTTATTGAACATACATTATCGGAAGCTTCAAGGTGTGAGCCGCTCAAAGTGGCTTGGAGGGATCTACCTTGCCTCTGTCGCCAGCCCACTATCCCACTCTCCGTGCTCGCGCAGAGCGGCAATCTCCTGCCGCGCCATCTCCTGGGCACGTTTGTAATCCGGCTTGACCACGCGGTTCAGCGGCATCTGTCCGGCCTCCAAAATGATCCAGTGGCGCGGGCGCATATACGAGGCCAACCCGCGCGCCTGCCGTTCCAGCTCTTGCCGCGTCAGTTCCACGCCTGGACGCTTCTCCACCACGGCCACCACCGCCTCTGAAAGCACGGTATGAGCCACGCCCACCGCGACGCAGTTGGCCACCTTCTCTGTCAACTCGCAGATGTGCGCCTCCACGTCGCCGGGAAAGACCTGATAGCCCATCGACTTGATCACCCACTTCTCCCGCCCCGTCAGATGCAAGCCCGCGTCGTTCTTGAAGCCGAGATCGCCGGTATACAGATAGCCATCGCGTGAGACGGCCTTCGCCGTCGCCTCCGGATCGTTGACGTATCCAAGAAAGGTCTGCGGCCCGCGAAAGCAGACGTGGCCGGTCTCTCCCGCAGGCAGCCTATCGCCCGCAAAGCCATCCTCGCGCATTGGCTGTCGAATGGTGCAAGGATAGATCGGCATCGCTACGCCCAGCCCCTTGAGAATCGCATCCTGATCGGAGGAGTCTCGGTCCGTGGTGCTCGCCAGCACATAAGTACACCAGCCGGAAGCCTCGGTCAGCCCCAGCCCGGTGCCAATCACCGGTGCCATCGCGGCCAGCTTATCCAGAAAAGGGCGTGTGACAGCATTTCCTCCGTATGCTGCGAATCGCAAACTCGATAGATCGTGGCGATCGAAGTCCTTCAGCATCCACTCCAGGTTGAACATCGCCGGAATCTGTCCCAGAATCTCCGCGCGATGCTCGGCGACAGCGCGCAGCGAACGCCCCGCATCGAAGATCTCCAGCAGGATCGCCGTGCCGCCGCCGAAGAGTGTGGTCATCAGCACCTCGGTCTGGCCGCCCACGTGCGAGGCCGGCAGATTGACCAGCGCGCGCACGCCGCTGTCTCCGTCAAAAAACGCCGCGCAAAGGCACATATTCTGTGCCGTGATGCTGCGATGAGAAAGCAGCGCGGGCTTGGGAGAGCCGGTCGATCCAGTGGTGAAGATCACCAACGCGCCGTCGTTCTCGCTGACCGGCTCCGGCAGCTCCGCGTATGCAGCCAGCGATGCCGCTTCGACAATCGACGCCAGGGAGCAGGTGCCGTCAACCAATTTCTCCGAGTCCACCACAATGTAATGCTCAATCCAAGCGCACTGCGCCTGTACAGCCTGCCACAGCGGCCTCAGATCGAGCGCCCCCTTCACACCCAAGCCAGCAAAGCCGCGTGGTCGCAGCGTCTCCAGTGCCCGCATCACCTCAGCCAGAGACAAGCGCAAGTCCAGCGGTGCAACAATCACGCCAATCCGGAAGCAGCTATATTCCAGCAGCACATGATCGACCGACATCGGCAGCAGCGTGACCAGAAAATCGCCCTTGCGGAAGCCCCTGCGCACGAGTTCGCCTGCCCATGCCGCTGTGGTGCGTTCAAACTCGCTCCAGCTCACCGTGCGTCGGCTCTCCGCGCTCACCAGAGCATCGGCTTCCGGGCGCTCCTTGGCCCATTTGGCCACTACATCCTGCAGCCGGTGGCGATCGGCAAAGTTGTGTTCGTAATCGTCCAGGGTCAATTGAGGCACGTGCATCGGCTCACTCCGTTGTCTACCTGAACCAGTCGATCATTCATAGCCGTGCGCGTCAAGGGCAGGCACTTGAGAATGAAAGCTGGGAAACTCCAGATTTATAGCGACCAATCCTCTACGATCAGGCCTTTGACTCTATCGAACTCACGTGTATTAGCCGTGACAAGAATCAGATTCCGGCTGTAGGCTTGTCCTGCGATCAGGGTGTCGTATTCGCCGATGCGCTGGCCCGCGCGTTCCAGTTCAGCGCGGATTTCTCCTGCGGCATGGGCGTCCTGCTCGGTGTAGTCGAGGATTTCAACGGCGTTGTTCAGAAATGCGGTGAGCCGGTTTGCGTTCTCAGCAACACGGTCGCTTTTTGCCACGCCGTACCACAGTTCGTGCGCAGCGATGGGTGAAACTTGAGGAAGAATATGTGCTGTGGCTTGAATGTAGCGCTGACGGATGCGGCTTGAGCTTCCGTTGATCAGGGCAATACAGACATTGGTGTCGAGCAGATAGTTCATTTGAAATACTCACGAATTGGAGCAAGGTTCTGCTTGCGGCCCTCCGGGAAGATCGGGTCTGCCCCCATCGCATCCATCCGGGCAAATAACTCCTCCGCCGATTCCTTTCGAAGCAGCGGTACCGGCTCCAACAGCACGCCCGCGCCCATGCGACTCACCCGCACCTGGTCGCCTTCAAACCGGAACTCCTTGGGAAGGCGCACGGCTTGACTGCGGCCATTCCAGAAGAGCTTGGCATTCGTTTGCTTGGGGCTGATTTCTGCTTTTGCCGCCATTGCACCCTCCCGATGGTATCAATCAACAGTATATACCGTGATGAAAGCAGTTGGCACTTCCTATTATCAGACAAGGGCGAACCACAGCCGATACTCGGAATTATGGCGAATAGGGATTACACTGAAAGTGCTCTGGATTCATCGCGCACCAACTATGCGTCGAAATCCTCTTTTGTGGTTGATCGTATCTTTCGTGGCCTTCTTCCTCGCTCCGGTTGCCTCAGCGCACAGGACGCAGGGCAAAGTCTCGCCCGCGCCTGTTCGCGCTTCTCGTAGCAAGCAAAAGCCTGCCGTTCGTACCTCCGAGCGCCCGCGCTCAAGAGGCAGAAGAGTCGTGGCACGCCTGCGCCCCGCAGTCTTCCGGCGCAGCCGCCACGCTCAGCCAGCGTTCAAGAGCCGGGATGCGGAGAGCGAATTCAATCCAGCCGAAGCGCAAGATCAAGCGCCTGCCGTAGTGGTTGCCTCTCTCGAAACCAGGCGCAAGCTGATGCAGTCGCCGCTGCGTGGTAGCTATGAATCGCTCGTCCGCCAAAACGAAAAGACCGAAGAAGACGGCCTGGAGCGCATCGAGGACGACGCCGATCTGAACGACCGCATTGCGCAAAAAATGCTTGTCCCGGTTCCAACCTCCGCTCAGCTCAACGTGAGCCAGAATCTGCCGGAGAACCGCCGCTACTGCCGTCCCTGGACGGCCCATTTCCTCTCCGACCTGGCCCGCGCCCATGCGGCTGCCTTCCACGGTCCGCTGGAAGTCAGCTCGGCCGTGCGCACCGTCGAGTACCAGAAGCAGTTGATGAGGGTGAACGGCAACGCGACGGCTGCCGAGGGCGACGTCGCCAGCCCACATCTGACCGGAGCCACCATCGACATCGCCAAAAACGTGCTGAGCCGCAAAGAGGTCGCCTGGATGCGCGCCTGGCTCCTGCCCCTGCAAACCGCCGGAAAGATCGATGTCGAGGAAGAGTTCAAGCAGTCCTGCTTCCACATCACTGTCTACAAGAGCTATGTCCCAGCCGCTCCAGCGCACAAGCCAGCGGCGGAGGCTGCGACCAATCAGGCTGAAACCGGCGGGGCGGGACTCTAAAAATCTCCGGATTTTTCGTGAACAAATTTTGACTGTCCAGCGTATAGCCTTTGAGGTTACAATCGCGGCCATAGCCACATTTTGGCTGTGCGAGGCGGATGTATGAGCGAGACAGAAGTTCAAACTGCGGACGTGGAAGCCCCCGGCCTTTCCCAATGGCAGCGCGTAGCCAACACTTTTACCGCGCCGTCGAAGACCTTTGAAGACATCAAGCGCGGCAACCGCAGTTGGTGGTTGCCGCTGATTCTGATTTCGGTGGTCAGCTACCTCTTCTTTGCCGTCGTCGCCACGCAGATCGGCATGAAACAGGTTGCGGAAAATCAGATGCATCTGAATCCTCAGCAAGAAGAGAGAATGGCGCAGATGACGCCGGCGCAGCGCGAAATGGGAGCTAGAATCTCTCTTTATATAACCGAGGGAATTTTTACTGGTGCTCCACTTCTTACACTAGCCATCCTTGCATTGGGTTCTCTGGGCCTGATGGGCACCATCAACTTCGGCTTTGGTGGAAGAGCTAAATTTGGAAGCATCTTTTGTGTGTGGTTCTATGCAACTCTGCCCTCAATCATTAAAACATTGTTGGGGATTGTGGTGATTTATGCAGGCGTGGCACCGGAGTCCTTCAACATCAAAAACTTCGCGCCGACTAATATCGGAGCTTTCCTGAATCCGGCGGAGACCAATGCGGTGCTTTACAGCTTTGCGACGTCTTTGGATTTCATCCAGATCTGGAGCATGATTCTGTTGGCGATTGGAACAGCAACCGTGGCTGGCGTAAAGCGCGGTTCCGGCTACATTGCGGTCTTCGGCTGGTGGGTGATCTTCTTGCTCTTCGGCGTTGGCGCGGCAGTCATCGTGGGTTGAGGCATAATTGGTGCACAAAACGCTAACAGCGCGAACCCTGAGTGGATTCGCGCTGTTGGCGTTTTTACTGATATTTGAGAACTGCTTTTACTCCGTCCAGCGCTTCAGGGGGCGACTTCGGTCGTGCCGATAGAGGCTTGGATTACAAACAGGCAGGCAACATTACTTGAATCGATGGGTGGCTTTCAGGACTACGGAGAAGACGCCGGATTCGTCGCGGGCTAGCTGGAGGGAGACATGGCGGTTGATGGCGACTTCGGCCTGGATGAGTTGCTGGCTGGTGGTGTTGACGTTGGTGGCATAAGTCAGAGTCAGGTTGCGGCCTAACTGCTCCTCGACAATGATGCGGGATGTGGAGTTACCGAGTGCGCCGAGGTAGTTGGGATCAACCTTGACGCTGCCCGCGCCGAAGAGCCGCTGGACGCGGGAGCTGACGGTGGCGTTGAGTGCGCCGCCGAGCAGGGCGTCGGTGGGATTCGCTGCCTCCTGTTGCTGCTGCATATAGAGGCGCTGCTGGCTGCCTGTGCGGCCCAGAGCGAGCAGAGCAACGACGTCGGCCTCGGGGAGCGGGGGATCGGAGCGGTAGGTGACGTTCATCTTCTGCGGCGTGCCGTGGAGGCCGAGCGTGATGTCGTAGTCCTCGACGCGGGCGGTGGCGTTGAGGTCGATGGAGGGCTGAATGCGGACGGGGTTGGAGAAGGTGATGTCGCCGCGCTGGAGGTCGTAACGGGTTCCGGCGAGAATGCCGCTGCCATCGGTGATGGAGATGCGGCCAAGCAGGGAGGGCGAGGCTACGGTGCCGCGCAGGCGGAGATCGACGTTGCCAGCCAGCTTGGCGTAGGCGTTCTGGAATCTCAATTGGGGCGAAGAGCTGAAGTGGACGTCGAGGCGGACGCGGTTGGAGGGGGCGTCGAGGGGGGCGATGGACTCGACGGCCTCGGCCTGCTGGGCGAAGGAAGTTATATCGAGGTCGGGGCTGACGGTGAAGCGGGTAATCATGACTTCGCCGGAAAGCAGCAGGTTGTTCTGCACGCCTTGCAGGTGGAGCTGGGCATCGGCGAGAGAGCTGACGCCATCCGGATAGCGGATGCGGATCTCTTTTCCGGTGGCCGTCAGATCGGCGTATAGGCCATGCTGGTAGGCCAGATAGCCGCCGAGCGTGAGCTGGCCGCCGCCGGTCATGGCAGTGAGCGAACGGACTTCGAGGCGGTTCTGGCTGAATTCGAGGGTGCCGTTCAACTGACTGAGGCCGTTGGGGATGTCTTCCAGGGAGAAGGCGGCGTTTTTAAAGTCGATGCGCCCTTGCAGGTTGGGATTCATCAGCGGGCCGTGGGCTTCGAGTTGGAAGGTGGAGTTTCCGCTGGCGGTGAGGTTGCGGTCGAGCGTCTGAGCAACTTTGAGGTTGATGTTTCCGCTGGCGGTAAAGTCGAGCTGCTGCTTGTCCTTGAGCGAGAGGCTTCCCTGGGCGCGCAGGTTGGTGTCAGCGCCGGTGATGTGGAGCGGGTCGAGGCGGATGACGTCGTGGTCCAAGGTGGCATGAAGACCGCCTTCGCTTTGCAGCGGAACCCCAGCGACGGTGGCTGCCAACTGATTCAGGCGGGCCTCGCCACGAAGCAGATCGGGGTGCGCCAGAGGGCCATCGATAGTGACCGTTCCGGCCAGTGCGGAGTCTCCGCTGAGGCCTTGAACGTGGGCCAGATTCAGGAGCTTGTCGATATTGAAATTCGAGAAATCGACCTTGGCTTGGGTGACGTTGTCGCCGGTGAGCGCGGTTTGGCCGTGCGCGGTGAGGTTGGCCGCGTCGATGTGGGTGGTCAGGTCGTAGGTGACGGCGCGATTGGCGGTCTGCGCCACGAGGTTCAGGCTGCCCAGCGGCTCACCGCTCAGCGCCAGGCTGCTTACCGAGGCATGGAGATTGAGCCGGGGATCGTCCAGCGTACAGACTCCCTGGAGGGTGAAATCCAGCTTGCCGGTAGCCGGTAGATTCTGGCGTTGCAGGGCTGCAATGCGCGCCAGGTCGAAGCCCGCGCCTTTGGCGTCCACCTGGCAGCGGCCGGATTTCAGGTTATAACTGCTGGTGGCGGAGATTTTGCCTGCCTCCCCGTTCACGGAGATGGAAGTCAGGTCGAGGGTCTGGTTGGCCAGCGTGCCCTGGGCGCGGATGCGGTCCATGGTTTCGCCGTAGAGGCTGATTTTGTCTCCTGTAATCCATCCGGAACCGGTCAGCGCGTGGAGGGGACCGTCGAGTTGAAGCTGCGCGCCCAATGTGCCTGCCATGGGCAACTTCTGGCCGACGATGAGGCTCAGATCGTCCAGGCCCACCTTGCTGGTGAGCAGGCGGAGCTTCAGCATGGAGTTGGCGTCGAAGGAGGGAACCGGCGCTACGCCGTGAATGAGCGGCGCGGTAACTGCGGTCAGGCTGCCGCTGAAGTTGACCTCGGTGTTGCCTTTGCGGATGAGGCCACGGGAGAAGTCCAGGCGGGCGGAGGAGTAACTGCCGGCGGCCTCGATGGAATCCACGTGAATGAATGGATTCTGACGGGAATTCGGGCTGGAAGTTGAGCTGGAGAAGGACGCCAGTTCCAGACTCAACTGCGTCGCCTTCATCTCGCCAGCGATGCGTGGATTGACGAGCGAGCCGCTCCAGAAGCCATTGACCAGATCGAGCCTACCGCTGAGCGACACGGGGAGGGCCGCTGCGCCTGTCTTGCCGTTGCGACTGAATCCCAGATCGGATAGGACCGTGTCGAACTCGCCCAGATTACCGGTGTGAAGCTCGACGGCGAAGGCGGAGGGGCTGTTGAGGGGATAAGCGCCGAGATGGCCGTGCGCCGACAGTTGGCTGGAGGGCAGATTCAGCTCCAACTTGCGCATATCCACCGCTCCGTCGCGCTGAGTATAGGTGGCATCGATCAGCCCGCTGGTAAGAACCTTTCCGGGCGCGGCCTGCGCGGGCGGAGTCAGGTTGAGTAGCGCCTTCACCGAGAGGGTATTCTTGTCGCCATTGATCCACAGGGCGTTGGCGGGGCCAGTGACGCGGGCATCCAGGCCGAGGTGCTGAAAGGGCGGATCGCAGACCATCTCCAGAATGGTGTCCAGAGCCACGTCTTTGAAGGTGCTGGTCACCTTTCCGTTGACGGGAATGGCGATTTCGTCGGCGGAGGGTTTGGGGTGGATGGGGGCTGCGTGAATTTTGTTGTTGCTGGCGGCGGCTGGTTGATCGATCCCAGGTCTCAAATGCGAGACCTGGGGCACCCGATCTTGCTGGAGCTTCGCCTCGCCGGGCGGCACGGGTAGCCAGTGAACCAGCGAGAGGTCACCATCGATCTGGCCACCTTGGCGAAGATGGAGCTGGATGGAGTTGACCAGCAGCGCTTCGGGGTCGGCGTGGAGGCGTGCGTCCAGTTGAAAGCCGGTGGCTACGACGCCGGTTCCGATGTACGAGGCATTGTCAACGTGGATGCTGCCATCAGCGCGGAAGCGGCCCGCCTCGCCAGCCCCATTCAGGTCTAGATGGGCAAGGCCCTGGGGAGTAAAGGGGTAGCCGGTCATCGCGTCCACTAGGCGCAGGTCCAGTTCACCGGCGGCTTTCGCCTGCCAGCGGGGATTGGTGAAGCGGTCGAGCGTGCCGGTGATTTCCAGCGAACGCTCTTTGACACCGTGGCCGAAAGCGGTGATGCGCAGAGAGCGCAGCGTGGCCACAGTGCGCGAGAGATCGAGCGTGGCTTGCAGCGTTCCATGGACTTGCGGGTCCTGAGTCTTGGAAGGCTGGGAAGGATGGCGGTTGGCCGCAATGCCGCGCGTGAGGCTCAGATCGCGGACTCCGGCCTCGATGCGATAGAACTCCGGCTTGCCCGCCGTCGCCGATGCGTAGGCCATGCGGACAGAGAGATCGTCGGCGGCAAAGTCGAGGGGAAGGAAGCGGTTCTGGAAGTCGAAGCTGGCGGCGCGGTTCTCATAGTCCAGGGTGCCTTGCTCGACGGCGATGCGGCTGGCCTTCAGACGGAAGAAGGTGTCCAGCGCTGGCTTGCCTTGCTTTTGGGGCTTGCGTGGTTGGGGCTGGTTGGTAGAGCCGTCGGGGTAGACGATCAGATGCACTTGGGGCTGAAGAATCTCCAGATTGCGCAGCGGGAAGCGGGGAATCCACCAGCCAAAGATGCTCCATTGCACACGCACCTTTTTGACCTGCGCGTAGGGCGCTTCGCCGGAGACCTCGCGTCCGTGAATGACCAGCCCACCTAACTCGACCTCCAGATGCAGAAGATCCCAGTGAAAAGAGGCGATTTCAACCTTGCCGCCAGTGGCTGTTTCCAACTCCCGCACGATTCGCCCGCGAATATAGTTCTCAAATCCGGGCGAACTGGCAAAGAAATACAGCCCGGTGAGAGTGGCCGCGAGCAGCAGAATCCCGGCCGCCACCGTGATGGGCAAATGGCGCAGGAAGAAGCGGCGCAGGCGGCGGGGCTTCGGCTCCGGGGTAAGATCTTGCGGGGCGCTGGACTCAGCAGTCTCGGCGGGAACAGAAGGCTTGAATTCAGGTTCGCTCATGCGCCTCCTTTCTCACTCTGGAGATGCAATGGAGTGAAAAGATCGGCGCCGCTGGGAGCTTGCGGAGCTTCGAGGGACGGATCAAGAACTTCCACATCGCCCTGCTTGCGCAGGTTCGTGAGCCAGCCGTCGAAGAGTACATTGACCTGCTGTTGGAGCAGAATCTCCTGAATGCGCGGAGAGACTTCTTCGAGGATCGGAACCGCTTCTCCAGCAGCATACTGCGGCTGCAGCGTTTCCTTGTAGTAACTTGCAATCTCCTCCGGAGTGATGCGGATTCCCTGACGAAAGCGCTCTTCAATAAAGCGGAGAATCTGAATGCGGAAGCGCAGATAGCTGTGCACGCGCTCGGAGGTGAGTTCGTGCGCGGCCAGGAAGGCCTTCCATCCCGCATCGGAGGCGCAGTTGAAGTGCACGCAGGCGGGCACTTGTTTGCGAATCTGGCTGAGGCGCGCATCGATTTCGGCTTGAGTTGGTTCGGTGGCCTGCGTGTCCTCCTGGCGAATCTGCTGCTGAATGAGCGCGCGGCTGATGAGTTGTTCGAGGGCGCGTTGCGGTGTCAGAACGCCCATTCCGGCCTGCGCGGGGTCCAGCACTGCCAGCCGTATCTCGTCGTCCACATCGCTGACCAGGATGGCTTGATTGTTGACCACGGCGACGACGCGGTCCAACACTACGGCTTTGGCGGGCTGAGGCGGCGCGGGGAATTGTGGCGCGGTTTGCGCATTCAGATGAGCCGGAAAATTCAAGAAGCAGAGGAAAATAATTCCTATCAAAGACGAGAGAAAGAGCAGTCGCAGGTCCTTCGACTCCGCTGCGCTTCGCTCAGGATGACAGCTCTTTGATGATGCAATACCTGTGAGCCGGATTGGGGGATGGTTTCTCATCAGTAGCTCTGCCCCAGACTGAAGAAGATATTGAAGTGACCACCTTCGCCCACATGCGGCTGCTGGGAGAGGTCCGAATAGTTGTAGGTTACAGGGTAGATCGGCGGATTCAAACTGTAACTGAAGTCCAAGCGTATCGGCCCGACCGGCGTATGATAGCGCAAACCCAGCCCCGGCGCATGAGAGAAATAGTTGAAGCTGCATGATCCCTGGATTCCTGTCGATGTCTTGGAACCAGATGGAGCCGTGGGCGGAGTTGTGGCGGGGATGGGAGCCTCGCAGTTTGCCCGATCAGGCTGGTGAATCCGTCCTATGCTCGCCCATGCATCGTGGGCATTGGTGAAGACGTTGCCCATATCGTGGAAGAGCACAACACTGACCGTATTGCCCAGCAAGGGCAGCGTGGGTGGCGGCAGGCGCAGTTCGGTGCTGTTGAGGAGCGCGCCAGCTCCGCCGATGGGGTAGCCGGTCTCTGGATCGCGCGGCCCGGCCTGGTTGGATCCGAAGCTGCGCAGCGAGGCTGCTCCGCCCGCATAAAGCCGCTCCGGCAGCGGGATCAACTCTTCCTGGGGGCTGCCAAAGGCCCGCTCCTGGCCGTAGCGGGTGTTGCGCGCTACAACAAAGCGGCCTTTGTTGAAGCCGTAGTAACTGGAATAAGAGAGATCGAGGCGATTGAAGTTGGCCTGCGCGCCAAAGACGTCGGCGGAGAGAAACTCCTGCAGGCTGGTGTACGTGCCGCGATGCGCATCCAGCGGCGAATCGCGGGTGTCGCGAATCCATGTGAGCGACGGACCCGCCACGCGCACCGCCGTAGCCAGCGTTTCAATCTCGCCCGGATAAACCTGCAAGCTGTTGGCCTGCACCTTGACGCGGCGAAAGTTGTATTCGTAGATGAGGGTGTTGGCCTTGGAGAGATGCGAACTGGGCGAGTTGAAGTGCTCTGTCAGACGCGTTCCAATCTCCAGCCGGGAGGCCACGTATGTGCTGACATCCAGGCTGTTGGCGTAGCCGCCGGAGACCGTCAGGCCGAAGTTGTGGCTGGCCTCGAAGCGCGGAATCTGAAAGAGCAGATCGATCTTCTGCTCGAGCAGGCCGAAGGTGACCTGGAGCGAGGCCGACTGCTCCCGCCCGAAGAGATTGTTGCGGGTGATGTCCAAAAGCCCGCGCGGGCTGACGCCGGTCTTGCCGTTGGGTTTGCAATTGACGCCGCTGGTGAGGAGGCCGCCGCAGTTGTACACCGGCGTTCCCGTCTGCGCCTCCAGGCCGAAGCCATAGGTCAAGGCCCAGCGCCGCGCCTCCTCCACCTGCAACAGGACGGTCTTGTAGGTCTCACCGCCAGAGGGATTCTCGATGGCTGTATCGACTTGGTTGAAGAGGGCGTAATCGTAGAGATTGCGCTGCGTGTCCAGCAGCGCCGTCTGGTTGAGCGGGTCGCCGGGGTGCAGCGTGATGGCCTTGGCCACCGTCTCTGGACGGGTGTGTTGCAGCCCGGAGAGGAGAACCTTGCGGACAAAGATCTGTCGGCCTTCGGTGATGTGGAAGGCCACATCCACCAGATTCGGAGTACCCGTCTCCATCTGCTGCGCAACCTCCACTCGCACCTGATCGAAGCCCCGGCTGAGGTATTCGGTCAGCAGCGCGTCGCGATCCGCAGCCAAGTTCGCTGGAGAAACCAACTGCCCGGCGGCAGTGTTCATCAGCGGAGCAAGTTTGGCGGCATCCAGATGCGCATTGCCTTCCAGATGCACTGCGCCTACGCGAAGCTGCTGGCCCTCGTCGATGCGGTAGATCACCGCCAGATTCACCGATTTACCGGCGTTTTCCGCTCCCGCGCTGCTCTCCGGCGTGACTTTGACCTTGGAGAAACCGTTGTTTTGATAGACCGACTGGAGGGCGTTGATGTCGGCGTTGACCAGAGCTTGGCTGTAAGTGCCGTGGCGGTCGATCGAATCGGCGGCATGAACGCTCAGCAGATCCAGGAGCGTTGCTGAGGCAAAGTAGCGGTTGCCTTGCACGGAAACCTTTTCGACGCGCCGCCTTGGCCCCAGTTGCACTTTATATAAGATCGTCACCTGCCCGGCATCGGTCGATTGGCGTTCGTGCTCGACCTTCACATCAAAGTAGCCCTGGCGCTGGTAGTAGTCGCGCAGCCGCCGGTTGCCCTCGTTGAGCAGATCGTCGTCCACGCTGCCTTCCTCGAAGATGGGAATCATCCGCTTGACGCGTTCCGAACTGATGCTGGCACCTTCCACCAGCACCTTGACCAACGGGCCTCGGTTGGAGGAAAACCGGAAGCCGGAGGTTTTGCTCTCTGCCAAGTACGGTTGCGATTCGAGCTTGATTTCTGCTTCGAGCCGTTCCTGGCGCTGATAGGCCTTGAGAACTCCGGCCAGGGCGCGGTTGCCGCTCTCGCTGTCTACGCGGGAGCCAGCCTTCAGATGCGCATGATGGCGGAAGGCTTCGACGCTCATGCCAGGGTCGCCTGTGACCGCAACTGCGCCCACGCGCGCCTGTGGGCCGCTGACGATGTGGAAGGCAATATCGACCAATTGCTCTTCAGGACGCGCCGTTAGCGTTTGGGTGATGACCGGCTCATGGAAGCCGTCCTGCGCCAGAGTGGCGCGCATCTGCTCCAGCGCTTGATCGAGCTTGAAATGCGTATAGCGTGCGCCCGGGGCAAGCTGGCCGGCACTCTCCAGTTGCGAGTTGATGGAGGCTGGCTTGGCGCCAAAGACGCTCACATGGCCGATGAAGGTGCGCGGAGTTCCGTGAAAGACCAGCGTCACGCCGTCTGCCTCGTGCTCGGCTTCCACGGCAATGGTTTCAAAGAGTCCGGTGGCAAAAAGCTGGCGTAGGCTTCTGCGGATGGCCTCGCGGCTGAGAGGCTTGCCCTCGGACTGGATCAGAGTTCCAGGCAAGGGAGCAATGCGGTCCAGGGAGACGCCGGTCACGGAGATGTGCCGCACCAGCAGCCCATCCCAGGCATCGAGTGAATCGGGAGTGCTCTGTGCCACAGGATCGACCGCTACGCTGGAGTCGCTCTCGTCGATTCCCGAACGGTTTTCACTCCACAGAAAGCTTGCGCCGCAAAGGCCAAAGGCAAGAATCGAGATCAGCAGAATGCCGCGCTCCAACCCTCCGCCGTGTTGCCATCCTGGCCTTGCCTTCAAGACGTGATCTCCCCAACCCGTTGACAACTGCCCACAGGCCTTCTCCCTTTATACTAACGAGGAAGGCCGCCGGGTGCGGCGGCATCAGATCAGGAACGGTTGATTCCCGCAGGAAGGCGCATGGCCGACACTCCGCTCGACCCAGAATCGCCGAAACAAACGCCACGGCCACCGGGCGAGGCGACGGCATCGCCGGTCGCCTTGGCCGAAGCGCTGCCTGTCGAGCCTACTGGCGAAGCCGCGCTGATCTTGAAAGTCCAATCCGGCGACCACCTTGCCTTTGCCGAGCTATACTCTTTGCACAAAAGGCGCATCTACTCATTGTGTCTGCGTATGGTGGGCAATGCGGCCGAAGCCGAGGATCTGACCCAAGAGACCTTTCTTCAACTGCATCGTAAAATAGCCACTTTTCGCGGCGATTCAGCCTTTTCCACGTGGCTGCACCGGCTGGCCATCAATGCGGTGCTGATGCAGCTGAGAAAAAGGGGTCTATCTTTGATTTCAATGGATGAAGCCATGGAACCCGATCCCGATACCGGCTCAAGCAGAAGCTTTGGCGCACACGATCCGGCGTTGCACGGCTCCATCGACCGGATGGCGCTGGAGCGCGCAGTGCGTGAGCTGCCCTCCGGCTATCGCCTGGTCTTCATTCTGCACGATGTCGAGGGCTATGAACATACGGAGATTGCAGCGATGCTGGATTGCTCGACCGGTAATTGCAAATCGCAGTTGCACAAGGCGCGGCTGCGGCTGCGTGACGTGCTACGCAGTGTTCCAGAGCAGGAGGCGGGCCGATGACCGAAGATCCCAGTAATTTGAGCTGTCACCTCTTCCAAGAGCGGTTGCCGCAGATGATTGGCTCCGGGGAAGATCTCGCCAGTCATCCGCACCTTCTTGGCTGCCCGCTCTGCCGTGCTCTTTTGGCCGACCTGGAGACGATTGCCGAGGCTGCTCGCCAGCTCTTTCCCGTCGCGGAACCGCCCGACGATTTGTGGCTGCAGATCGAATCAGCTCTTCAAAAGGAAAAAACTGCGCAGGAACGCGATTTGGAAAGCGGCGCATAATCTGAACAATCCTAAATCGATGGGTGTTTCCGGCATAATCTGAACATTCCTAAATCGGTGGGTGCCCCCGGTCTCGATTTTGAGACCGGGGAATCCTCGAACCTCAATCGACCGATCAAGAATGCCATTTCGCCCCGAAAACGCCCGGTGGAGACGGTTTGCTTTCACCTGCGTCTAAAGTTCAGATCATTTCGGGAACGCTGCTTCTGTCAATCTCCGCTCCGGCCAGTTACAATGCAAAGAGTGGGGCCCGGCTCGAACCGGCGCACCGGAATCGAAGAGATCGTTGCCAGCCGTACGGTTGAGCAGTCGTGAGGGTCAGGACCGAATGAAGAAGATCGCAATCGTTGCATTTCTGCTGGCCGTGTGCGTGGCAGCAGGCCGCGCCCAGGAAAGCCGCCAGGACATCAGCCTCAGCGGCACGGCATTCATGTATTACCACATCAATTCGCCAGCGAACATTTATGTGGGTGCCAACACTCCGTATGGCGCCTTGGTCAGCTACCGTTTCATGTTGACGCCCTCCAGCGCCCTTGAAGCCAACTACGGTATCGACTACCAGAACACCTTTCATTACACTGTTAACCCTTACCCGAAGGGCATCAAAGTTCTGACCCGCACACAGGAGATGTCGGCCGCTTACGTCCGCTCCTTCAACTTCCGCAAGTTCAATCCCTTTATCGAGGCGGGACCGGCGGCACTCATCTTCTCGCCCATTCGCAACTCCGGCACAACAGACCAGGAAGTAACGCGGCAAACTGAAGTCGGTTTACTCTACGGCGCGGGCTTTGCGTATGAGCTGAGTCCGAGTTTCGACCTCCGCACTGAATACCGCGGCTTTATCGTCAAGGTGCCCGATTTTGGACAGTCCTCGGCCTCGTCTGCAAACTCGATCAATCTGAATCCCAATAGATGGTACAAAACGATTTCTGTTCCTACCATCGGCGTAGCGTATCACTTCTAATTTCGACATGAATCGCGGAGAAAATGGGATAGCTCCGGCTATCCCATTCTTTTATGCAAAAGCGTCCTGTCGCTTTGGCCGCATGAAAATGATTTATTTGGAAATGTAGCGCCGACCTCCCGGTCGGCTGTAACGTGGGCCTCCCGGCCCACGTTTGCTCATTCGACAGAACATCTTCACCCGGTCACGGAACTAGAGCGATTTCAGCTCAAGTGTGAACAAAATCTTCGTGCCCCATCCATTGTGCGTTCTTTGCACAATGGGTGGGAGATCATGATCCCTGGTATCGACTGTAAACAAGAGCGTCGAATACGCTCAAGGGTGGGATACAACTCACCTCTACAGCAACAGGAGAAATGCTCTGCTGGAGAATCCCGCTTCTTCTTGCCTGCGCACGGGCTGTTCTTTAAAGAAGGTCATCTCGCTCATGCGAAAACCTTCCCTCCTCGACAAGAGAATCGCCGAGAGGGTTGACCATCTCTCCAGTTGCGCCTTTACTTTGCGGGGCCGCCGACTTCCAGCGTATGCAGTTCCTTGCCGGGCTTGAAGCGCACGGCTTTGCCGGGAGTGATGCTGACCTCGGTGCCGGTGCGCGGGTTGCGACCGATGCCGGTCTTACGCGCACGCACGCTGAAGACGCCAAAACCGCGCAATTCAATGCGCTCACCGGCCGTCAGAGCCTGTTTGAGGCCCTCAAATACCGTATCCACGGCAGCCTCCGCCTTGGTGCGGGGCAGGCCCGTACGCTCTATCACATGATGGACGATGTCCTGCTTAATCATTGGGGTATCCTCGCTGGCTCAACTGATTTGACTTTACTACGACCTACCGCTTTGATACTACTGCATTTGGAGCAAATGGGGAAGTTCATTGGCAGGTGTCCTGCTTGATTCCCGTTTCTTTCCCAAAAAATAAGGCTTGCACTTGGGATTTCGGTAGCCCATCCGCTGCTTCTGATAGACTCTTCGCCGACGCGAAAGCGGCTTCAACCTGCAATTCGTCTCGCACCCTATAATGGCAATCAACCGTGCCTACTGCGAAACCAATCCGGAAGAAGAAATCCTCGCGCCGCGATCTGGCCTCCGAGCGCATTGCGGCCATTCTCCACGGCCTGGACGAAGCCTATCCCGCCGTCGAGTGCGCTCTCGTACACCGTTCCCCCTGGGAGTTGCTGGTGGCCACCATCCTCTCCGCGCAATGCACCGACGTGCGTGTGAATCTGGTCACTCCAGAGTTGTTCCGCCGCTTTCCCACCCCGCAGAAGATGGCCAAGGCAACCTTGCCGCAGTTGGAAGCCCTGATCCGCTCCACTGGCTTTTTCCGCAACAAAGCCATCTCGATCCACGGTGCATCGCGCAAGATCGTCAGCGATTTCAACGGTCAGGTTCCGCAGACCCTTGCCGAGTTAATTACCCTCCCCGGCGTGGCCCGCAAAACGGCCAACGTCGTCCTTGGTGTGGCCTTCCAAAAGGCCGAGGGCGTTGTGGTGGATACCCACGTCTTTCGCATCGCGCGTCGCTTGGGCCTGGCCCAAGGAGAGACGCCGCAGAATGTCGAACAAGAGCTGATGCAAATTTTGCCGCAAAGCCGCTGGATCGACTTCTCTCATCAGCTCATTCATCATGGCCGCCAAGTTTGCGCGGCGCGCAAGCCCAACTGCGAGCGCTGCATTCTGGAGCAACTCTGCACTTCAAAGGACAAGACCTGGCAAAGTTAGAGCGTTTTAGCGTTTGCTATAAACTTCTGTGCCCCATTCATTCCGCGTTTTTTCAGCGGAATGAGTGGGAACCCAATGCATTTTCGGAATACACGATTTCCTAAAATGCTCTAACTGTCTACGGTGAAAATGTGCTTTGAAAGGGCACGGCTTCAGCTGTGCCGCAACCGCCATTAAAATGAATGGCTTAAGCCCCTGAGGGCAGTCTTCGGATTTCACCGCTCTCAGCAGCTCCTGTAACCGTCCACATTCTTGAAGTCCACCACGTAAGTCCGATCCGCCAGCGTAATCTCCGCTCCCAGAACCGAGCCAGTCGGAGTGACCTCCATGATCCGGATCGCCTTCACCGGGTCAAGCTCTTCTGGCGTCCAGGCCGTGTCGTCGGTCTTGTGCAGCATTGCCGTAATCATCAACTCCATCCCCGGGTTCTGGGCCGTGCGCTTGCGATGAACAAACAAGACCGTGCTCTCCTCCGCTTCTGCGTTGAAGCCGGTGTGAACCTGACTCTGAATCGTGTCCCAGCCCCCGTACATCATCAGCGCCACCGACCTGCCTGGAATCGAGGCCGTGATCCCTTGCTTACTCACATCCTGGAAACTGTGCAGCACGGCCTTCTTCCCACCGAAATGCGGCAGGCCGAAGTGGCCTAGCGTAAGTTCATGCTCAAAGGCGAGCCGACAGCGGTCGATCCGGAGAACGCCTCCCGGCAATGTGATCTCCGCCAGGTCAATGATGTAGCCGACGCCGTTGTTCGGCGGCTTCCGCATAATCAATTGCCTGTACAGCACGCCGTCCCGCACACCGTTGAAGAGTGTGCTCTGCGAGGTCACGTAAGCGGCATCCTTCGATGCGGCATTATCCACCGCGCGCCCTGTGAGATAGAAGTTGATGTCCACGCCCCTCAGGTCGCGTGGGTCCAGGCTCCTGAAGCCGTACTCCTGCGATGTGCCGCCCTCGGCGTTGTGGTCCTCCCAAGGGAAATGCGTATTGAAGACCAGCTTCGAATAGTTATGGTCGTCGTCGTAAACCTTTCCGGAGACAATCTCGGAGCTTCCACTACCACCATGATTGACTAGTACAATCCCCGGTTTTTCCAGCACGGTTCTTTGCGAACGCGCTCCTAACTCCTCCCACATCCCATCGTTCTCCTTCGTGGTCCAGAACGGGGAATCTTCCGGTAGCGCAAGGCTGATGAACGGCAGAAACATGATGAAGGGGCTTGCCGAGCAACTATAGTTTTGTATCGCGAATTCCCGGTGAGAATAAAAGCCAAGGCTCGGAATATCATTCTCGTAAAAGTCTTCTCGGCCCGTAAATTGCAGCAGCGATCCAGAGCAGAGCCGCCTGGCCCAACCCGGATCGATCGGCGGTTCCGAAGCGAGCAGAAAGGACGCCGGAAAGCCGCCGGAAATCCAGAGCCGGTAACAGATGCTTCTGGCCCACATATTGATCGAGCCGTCCCGGCCAAAAAAATTGGTATAAGTCTTGAATAGATCGCGGAAGCTCGTCTCCAGCACGCTGGCAATCTCCGGATAATACTCCCGTCCGAAGGCGCGGCTCCAGATCGTGCCGTAGACGACGAAAAGGCTGATCGTGTAATAGTTATAACTCTGCTCCAGATACCAGCCGTCGCCAGAGTGATACGATGCAACCCATAGCAGATGACTCTTCAGGAGATCTTCATCGATCTTATATCCGTATTTTTTGAGAAACGATAGCGCGCAGATATTGAACATCCGCCAGTTATTCTGCGTCGTTCGGTGATGCGCCCACTTGGAGATGGTTACAGCCATTTCATCCCGTTGCTGCTGAGTCAGGTAAGGCCACAGCACATCGGGCATCATCAGCAGAGTCTTCGTCAGCCCGCCAAATTCGCACGTGAACTGATAGGTGGCGTCCGGAAGATCTTCCGGCATCGGCAAGCTGTTGGCGTGTCCCGGCGTCATCGCGTTATAAAAATGATGACAATAGTAATCGCGCAGTTTAATGTCGCCGATGCTGACCTCTGGATCGACGTGAATCAGCGGCGCAGCCAGATTGAATGTCCTCTCCAGCGCCTCGAATTCGTCAGAGCGATGGCGCCAATCCGGAGCGTTGGGTTGAGGATACGACTTGCCCGGAACCTTGGGAAAGACGATAGGCGAGTCGAACGACTTCACATGACGAAACGCCCGCTCAAGCAGATGCTTGGCGCATTCAATGTAGTGTTTTCTGGTCATCCCGGTCAGAGGGCTAAGATTCAAATCGGGATTGCTGACTTCAAAGGCATTCTTCATCGCGGTCTAATCCATTCATGGCCGTTCTCAGCCGTGTATAGTTCGTGACTCATACTATATCAATTTCCAGCGGCAATATCAATCTCCCGCAGACGGCAGGGCAGGGAACTGATGCCTGTTTAGCCCTTGAGTCGCCCGATCTCCGAGAGATGAAACCACTTGATTGCCAAAGTCGCCGCCAACTCGCCAACTTGCCACCTCCGCGAAGCGGACGCTAACTCGCTGAATTCATTTCCACACTCGGCGCTGTGACCGGGAAAACCGTCATCCCCGATAGCGTCCTGCCAAAGCCGGGAATCGTATCCCAATGTACCTCTCCGGTGCTTTTTATATCGGTAAAATGCTCTGCTTCCATCGAAACGTAATGGTTGCTTTCGACAAAACCCTTCGCGGAATCTCGTGTGGGCACAGACGGATTGAGCGCTCTCACGCGAACGCGAAACCCACTTCCGCCCATCTGCGTGAGCGTGATTGTGCCATCATTCTCGCCTTCGGAGACTCCGGCCCAGTCGATGGTGATTAACAGTCGCTCATCCTTTATAACTCTTCCGCTTGCTGCACTTAGCTTGATCCAAGGCCGATCCGCGTTCGCGGTAAAATCAAAAGGAACACTCCCGCGATTGAAGACATCCACGAACTGAGTCTGCCGATTAAAAACATCAAAGTCAGGCAGAGAAAACATTCCAAAGTCGCGCGAAGTGGCAAACTGTGATCCTTCGGCAGTTATTGCCATCACGGACCCGGCGACCGGTTGAACCTCCGTGACAGCCGGCATGGCGTTCAGCGGCGGCTCGTTCCAGAAGGTGTAACCGATATGTGTCTGGTCCATCATGTGATCCCATTTGCCGTGCGCCAACGTATGGTTATACTCATCGGAAAGCGCCTCGTCTGCCGCAAATAAGGTTCGCGCTTCTTGGGCCAGATCGTTTGTGCTCACCCTTCCTTGCGTGGCATAAAGATGATTTTTACCGGCTGTGATATATAACTCGTTCACGATGGCCGAGGCTTTGGTCGGATACAACACCAATTCGAAGAAAGCATCGCGCTTGTCTTCAGGAAGTTTCTGGTAGACCCGCTCGGCTTGCTCTGTGAGTGACTTCCACTCGGAATAAACGCGCTCCGCTTCCCGGTAATTTACCTGGCTGAAGGTATCCGGCTCCAGTTGCTCCGGCTTACGCCGTCCATTGTATTGCGTGTATTTAGAAACGATCTCCGCAATTTCATTAGCATATTCCGGGCCAAATTCGCGTTCGGCCCAGAGTTCAGTGAATTCCTGAAGATGATCTTTACCCCATCGGTTGGGATCGCGCGCCATACTGAGAAAGAATTCTATGGGAAACTCCATCGGTTTCAGATCGCCCACATTCAGAATCCAAATGCGATTGGCCCCGTATGCGGAAGCCAGATTCATCTGCTCCCAGATTTTTGTAATATTGTACGTGTTGAGCCACTTATAAGAACGCGGACCGCCCACATAGTCCACATGATAGTAAATTCCCGCCCCGCCGTTCCGCTTTCTTTCTTCCTCGGTAGGCAACCTGCGAATATTTCCCCAGTTATCGTCGCACCACAGAAGAGTTATATCGTCTGGTACGCGCATTCCTTTCTCGTAGTATCCCTGCACTTCTTTGTACAACGCCCACACATTTGGGTCAGAGGCAAGCGTAGGAGTCATGTGGCGGGCGAGGATCGCGCGCTGATCGGCTACGATTTTTTCCAGCAGTGCGATGTCATCGCTTTCGGCCATCGGCATATCCCCATCACCCCTCATGCCGAGAGTAATCGCGCTTTCGTAATTCTTGTTGCGTTCAATGCCATCTTCCCAGAACGCATCGAGTTCCTTGGCGTTGGCCGCATAATTCCACGGCCCCGTGCCATGTCGCTTCCACTCCTGCTGCGCGCGCAACATCGGCTCATGGTGCGAAGTGCCCATCACAATGCCATATTCATCGGCTAGTTTTGGATCCAAGGGATCGTCTTCGTTAAAGGCGTTGTCCCACATCGCCGGCCAAAGATAGTTAGCCTTCAGGCGAAGCAGTAACTCAAAGACCTTCTCGTAAAACTGGTGGTTGAGTCCGCCGAATTTGTCCTTCGCCCATCCGCTCAGCGCGGGAGCCTCGTCATTCAAAAAGATGCCGCGATACTTGACTGCGGGCTCTCCTTGCACCCAGCGCCCCGCCTTCACATACAGTGCATCCTTATGCTCTACCGGAACATCTGCCCACCAGGTCCAGGGAGAAACTCCGATCTCCTCGGAGAGATCGTAAATCCCGTAAATCGTTCCGCGCTTGTCGCTGCCAGCAACCACCAGGCCGCGAGTTACGCCCGGCAGTGGATGCGCAACCACCTGAATCAACGTCGATTCCCACTTGCCTTCAATCGAACTCACGTCAATCTTCCGCTCGCGAATCAGACGGTCGATAACACTGCTTTTTCCGATGGTGCCGATGAGAACCACGTCTCCAGAAAGAGACTTTCCATCCGCATTAAGCAGCGCGTTGCCGCCACTTACGCGAAATATATCCGCCTGCAAGTCGTGGGCCGCGCGCGCCACGCCCGCATAGTCGCCACGATCCACATAGATCTTCGCCGCAGCGCCCTGATGCACCAACTGGAAGCTGTTCACAGTCGGTGTGGTCTCGACATAAAGGGGCTGGCCCAAAGCCATGCATCGCATCGGAAAGAGCGTCAAAGCCAGAAGCAGGGCAGCGATTGAAACAAAGCTGAGCCGCTCCGAGCGCGCCGTTCGCGAAAGAGAATCGCCTAAAAGAATTCGAGTCATCATAAGAAGAGATATATATTATGCATCCCGAACAATATAATAATCAAGCCGATTCGATTGCCAAACTATCCGCGGGGTATGGCGATCTCGCCCGCAAACGTGGTGTTGGACGTCGGTGCCTCGCAGGCGCGTATTTTCAGACATTCGGAGCGAGTCGCATGAAGGTTCGCTCCGCCAATGCCTATGGATACACCCTTCAGGCCGTCAGCTTACGCTTGATGAGTCCGGCCAACCCCGCCAGCCCACTGCCCAGCAGCAGGAAACTGGAAGGCTCTGGCGTGGCGGTGCTGGAAGAGCTATCAATCTGAAATGCGCTTTGCGAAGAGTCAGGAGTCACGGTCAGGCCTGTAGGGCTGCCGAATGTTCCAAGAGCAAGATTCGTCGTTGTGTCGTTGTAAGTGTAAAACCAGCCGTCAAGCGTGCTGGAATTCGGCTCCACGGCAACCAGCCAATAGCTGCCTTCGGCCAAATCGCAGGCGTCTCCGCTGCATGTAAAGGTAACCAGCCCGCCGCCATCAAGAAAAGAAGGAATTGTTCCGATTTGCGTCAACGAAGCGAGAACGCGATTGGGCGACCCGCCGTTGTCGGATTCAATGAAGACGTTGAGAGGAATGCTGGGACCGTAAACATTGCCGAGAGCAAGAACCGCATCCGAGACGGTGGCCGCAGAGCCAAGGGTGAAGGGATTTCCGACGACCACATCATCATAGTTGCTGCCGGAAACAGACCAAGCTCCACCTGAGCTATAGGATCCGCCGGGGCCAAGCGTGGTGAAGAGCGTGTCGGCGGAGGCGGGTTGAGAGGCCATCGCTGTCAAAAGGGTGAAATAGAAAACTGCGAGTATAGCTCTTTTCATTATCGACTCTCCAGAATGTAACCGTTGAGGCCTATGGGGAAGACCAAGTAACCTCTTTGAGGGGGAATGCTGTTTCACTCAGCCCTTCGCGCACAATCGAGTTACTGCTTGCGAAGCACGGCAAGCGCCAATGTGAAATACATATACATCAACAACTTAAACGATATATTGTTTCGAGGAGCGCAAATGATTGCAACTATATTGTGATGTGAGCTTGAAAAGTGGATATAAATACTCCACTTCGGAGTTCATCCCCTCAACGCAAAACGGCCACCCTGAAGGATGGCCGCTGCTGTCGTGCTTGAAAAAGCGTCTTACCGCTCGCTCTTCCAGTTGATGAGGTCGCCAAGCGTTGTCGTCGAGCTGGAGACGGGAGCCTTGTGGCTCTCCTTCTTGTAGCTCTCCACCTGAGCGCGGCTGGCCTCGTGATGTGACGCCGAGCGCAGGCTGAGGCCCACTTTCTTCTCCTCGACGTTGATCTTGATGATCTTGAACTCGTTCTCCTGGCCGGTCTCCAACTTGGAACCCGCCTCGTCGCCCGCTTCGGAGATGTGGCAGAGACCTTCCACTCCCTCGGCAATCTCGACAAATGCGCCGAACTGCGCGGTGCGGAGAACCTTGCCGTGCACCTGATCGCCAACCCGGTGGGTAGCGAAGAAGCTCTCCCAGACATCGGGCTGAAGCTGCTTGATGCCCAGGCTGAGGCGGCGATTCTGCGGCTCAACGCCCAGAACGACAGCCTTGACCTTCTCGCCCTTCTTGACGATCTCAGAAGGATGCTTGACGCGCTTGGTCCAGCTCAGATTGCTGACGTGAACCAAACCGTCGATGCCGTCTTCGATCTCAATAAAGGCACCAAAGTCGGTCAGGTTGCGAACGCGGCCCTCGACGATAGCTCCGGTGGGATACTTGTCGGTCAGATTCTCCCAGGGATTCTCAAGCAACTGCTTCATGCCCAGAGAGATGCGGCGGTCGGCGGGGTTCACGCTCAGAACCACGGTTTCGACTTCGTCGCCCGGCTTGACCAGCTTGGAGGGGTGCTTCAGGCGCTTCGACCAAGTCATCTCGGAAAGATGAACCAGGCCTTCAATGCCTTGCTCCAGCTCGACAAACGCACCGTAATCGGTGACCGAAAGAACGCGGCCATGAACGTGCGCGCCTACGGGGTAGCGTTCGGTGGCGTCCAGCCACGGATCGGGCGTCAACTGCTTGAAGCCCAGAGAAACCCGCTGCTTGTCCTTGTCGAACTTGAGCACCTTGACCTGAATCTCGTCGCCGACGTTGACCAGATCGCGGGGATGCGTAAGCCGTCCCCAGCTCATGTCGGTGATGTGCAGCAGGCCGTCAATGCCGCCCAGATCCACGAACGCGCCGTAGTCTGTCAGATTCTTGACCGTGCCGGTGAGAATAGTGCCCTCGCCCAACTGCTCCAGAGTCGTGGAACGCTTGGCGTTCTGCTCTTCTTCCAGAATTTCCTTGCGGCTAACCACCACATTGCCGCGCTTCTTGTTCAGCTTGATGACGCGAACTTCAATCTGCTGACCGAGATAGCCGTCCAAGTTGCGGACCGGGCGAATCTCCAACTGCGAGCCGGGCAAAAATGCCTTCAGCCCGATGTCCACCGTCACGCCGCCCTTGACGCGGCTGACCACGGTGCCGATGACAGGCGTCTTGTCCGCGGCGGCCTTTTCGATCACGTCCCAGACGCGCAGGCGCTGCGCCCGCTCATAGCTGGCCAAGTAGCCGCCTTCCGGCTCTTCCTTCTCAATCACCACGTCAATCGTGTCGCCAGCCTGGAACTTCACCGCTCCGGTGTGATCCAGAACCTGATCCAGAGGCACCAGCCCCTCGGACTTCAGGCCGACATCGATGACCAGGTGCTTTTCCGTCTGCTTGATCACCGTGCCGGTGACGATCTTGTCGCCATAGGCTTCCACGGCGGCGGCCTCGGCGGCCTGCTCGCGTTCAAAGGCTTCCAGGGCGGCGGAGAAGTCGTCCATGGACTCCAGATGATCGGTCAGCGCGGCAGCTTTGGTCGGCGCTGCGGCTTTTATCGCGGGTTCGGTCGGGGAGACAGGCTCCAGAGACTGGGACGACTCGGAAGACTCGGACGGCGCGGGAATTTCTGCTACTACGGGCGCGGGATCAGCCTTTGCCGCGGCTTCCACCACGGGTACGGCCTCGACTACAGGCTCGGTTGGGGCATCGGCGTCCAGCGCGGGTGTTACGACTGCTACTGCGGTCTCAGGGGTGGACGTGGATTCTGGCAACGGCTGCTCAAGCTCCGTCGCAGGTTCAAGGGTTTCCAATTGAGTATTCAGGGTTGTGCTCTCGGGTTCGGGATTGAGGAGATTTGCCATGTACGTGCCAGCTCCGGGATTCCTTATGCTTCCGCGAAAAAAATCTGCCTGTCGCGGAAGATGCTCTGGCGGTTGCGATTGCCGTCAACCGGGGGAGCCAAGGCCACCACCATCCCGCAGGCGCGCCTGGAAAGGGGGCATCTTCACAAGGGACACTTCCTCCAGCCGATTAAGGCTGGTGAAGAAGATGTCTGATCTCCTTGGGATACACCCGGCAGGCAACGGACTAGCTGGAGGGCGGCCGCAACTTGCTGCTGGAATCCGCGCAGCAAGCTACGCCCTCAGTGTAGCAACCGCCGCTTTGCACCGTCAATGCAATTGATAACCGATTTTTTGATTGCAAACAGAAATTCATCGATAGCGACGGGAAAACAATGGGGTTGCGTGTTACTGGGTGCCCCACCCTTGCGGCGTCTTTGTTTTTGCCGCTAGGGTGGAAATCAGCGACCTCCTGCTGCAACAACCTCTATACTGATGCAGACGGACTCCTACTATGGACACTCTCTTCACTCCCTGGCGTTACGCGTACATCACCTCGGCAGACAAATCCGACCGCGCCGGCGTTCCGGCCAGCCTCTCAGCCTGGCCGGGCGACCACCACTGCGTCTTCTGCAACCTGATCGCCTCCATCGATTACGCCATCGCGAACGGGATCAGCGCGGAAGAGGCCGAGGCCACCGGCGGGCTGATTCATCGTGGCCAGCACTGCTTTGTCTGTCTCAATGCCTATCCGTACACCTCCGGCCACGTGATGGTGATGCCCTACGCCCATCTGGACCGGCTGTCGCAGTTGCCCACCGAGGCCGCCCACGAGCTGATGGACCTGGCGCGGCGCACCGAGCAGGTGCTCGAAGGCCTCTACCATCCGCAGGGCTATAACTTCGGCCTGAACCTGGGACAAGCCGGTGGTGCGGGAGTGGCGGGACATCTGCATCTGCACGCCATGCCGCGCTGGCTGGGCGACACCAACTTTATGACGACGATTGCCGAGACGCGTATTCTGCCCGAGGATTTAGAGACAACCTGGAAGCGGATGCGCGCGGCGTTTGCGTTGATCCAGCACGGAAAGTAGAGACAATGAACTTCCCAGACCATGACATTAACTGGATGCAACGGGCGCTGGATCTGGCGCGGCGCGGGATTGGCGTCACTTCGCCCAATCCCGCCGTGGGTTGCGTGATTCTGGATTGCGCGGGGCAGGTGGCGGGCGAAGGCTGGCATGAGTACGGCCTGCTGGACCATGCCGAGGTTGCCGCTCTCAAAGTTGCTCAGCAGCACGCTGGAGAGAGGCTGCGCGGCGGCACAGCGTACGTCACGCTGGAGCCTTGTAATCACACCGGCCGCACCGGCCCGTGCACGGAGGCGCTGATCGCCGCGGGTCTCAAGCGCGTGGTGGCGGCGACGATCGATCCGAATCCCGCCGTTGCAGGGCAAGGGCTGGAGCGTTTGCGTGCAGCAGGCCTGGAAGTCTCTGTGGGTACGTGTGAAGCGGAGGCGCGGCGACTGAATGAGGGCTTTGCGCGCTGGATTCAGCACAAACGCCCGCTGGTGCTGATGAAGGTGGCGATGACGCTGGATGGGCGCATTGCTCCGCCGCCGGGTGTACATCAACTGCACGCGCCTTATTGGATCACCAGCGAGGAAGCCCGCGCCGCCGTGCAGCCGTTGCGCTGGCAGGCCGACGCCGCGCTGACCGGCGTTGATACTGTCTTGGCCGACGATCCGATGCTGACCGACCGCAGCGGTTTGCGCCGCCGCAGGCCGCTGCTGCGCGTGGTGCTGGACTCGGCCTTGCGTATGCCGCTGGACGCTAAGATGGTGGCTTCGGCAAAGGATGATGTGGTGGTCTTTACCGTTTCCACCGACGAGTCTCGCGCCGATGCGCTACGGCAGTGTGGCGTGCGCGTCGAAGTGCTGGCGGCGGATTCAGGCAGGGTTCCGTTGGACGCTGTGCTGGAAAAGCTGGGTGAGGAGGGCATTTTGACGATGCTTACCGAGACCGGCACGCGGCTGAACACGGCTCTGCTGGCGGCGGGGCTGGTGGATCGCGTTCATTTTTTCGTCTCACCGCAGATCATGGGTTCCGACGCGATTCCCGCCTTCAAAGGAATGGCCGACGCGATTCGCATGGCAGAAGTCGAGGTCGAACGTTACGGCAACGATCTGGGGCTGTGTTCGCTGCTCAGAGATCCATGGCCGAGCGGTGCAGGGAAGTGAGAGCCGGTCTGCGGCGACCTATGGAAGAGTTACGAAGGAAGAATTTGCGCAAGAAAATCCGCTGCATTCAAGATTTTGGTCCGGCCCAGCTTGTCGATTTGCAGTAATCCCGAACGCTTGTCGCCAGTGACGGCAAAGTCCGGTTGTGCGGCTTCAATCAGGTCGAGCAGATAGCTGTCGGTTGGATCGATGGCTTCATGCTTGCGCGGCAGACCATCTCGCCAGACGGTTGCTCCGTAAAGATGGTTGAGTATCGTACCGATATGGTGAGGTTGTAGTATTTGACGAAACTTTGGATTGCGGCAAGCCGTGCGGATTTCATCGATCTGTTGCTGACAGGTTACAATACGAAACCTCCCGTGGAGCCATCTTGCGTAGATAGTTCCAGGCGCGCCATTAGGGGAGATCAGGGCGCTGATGAAGAGGTTGCTGTCAAGAAGAACAAGCATTAGCGAAGCCTAGCCCGTGCCCAAGCAAGCGACTCCGCGATAATTTCGTCCATCTCGTTCGGGTCAACATTGGCGTTTTGCTCGCAGGCTGCTTGATGAGCTGTATCGAAGATTTGCTTGCGGACCGCATCTTCCACAAAGCGGGAGAGTTCTCCCTTTTTCCCTCGGCCTTCATAGGCCAGAAGCTGACGCAAGTCCTTATCGGTTTCTTTCGAGACGACGAGATTCCATCGGGTAGTTGCAGTGGCCATAGAATGCTCCACCCTCAATATACACCAAAACGCACAAGCGCATAAACGGATAAACACCTATCTCTGTGAGTTGCCCTAACTCGGCTAGCGTGGGCGGAAGTAGCAGGTTCCGCCAGCCAGCACGGGGGTCCATATAGAAGGATCGGCGGGCTGCTCACTGGAGCCGAGGAAGAGAATGCCATCCGGGGCCAGCACCTTGTGAATGCCAGCCAACAAGGTCTTGCGGTTCTCCTGTGAGAAGTAGAGCATCACATTGCGCAGGAAGATCACATCGAAGCGGTCATCGCTGCGGTTGAAGGGCAGTGGCGTGGTGCAGAGATTGGCCGGACGGAAGTTGCACATCTTGCGAATCTCGGGCTTGACGGTCCAATCCTCTTCGGCGTGGTCAAAGTAGCGCACGACAAAGCGCGCGGGCAGGCCGCGGTTGATCTCGATGCGGTGGTAGCAGCCAGCCTGGGCCTTCTCGACAACCTCATTACAGATGTCTGTTCCTTCAATGCGGATGTTCCAGCCAGCGAGCAAGGGGAAGTGTTCGGTCAGGAGCATAGCCATGCTGTAGGCCTCTTGGCCGGTGGAGCAGGCGGCGCTCCAGATGCGAAAGGAACGCAGGTAACGGCGAGATTCGATGATCTTGGGCAGCAGTTCGGTGCGCAGCAGTTCAAAGGGGCGACCATCGCGGAAGAAGCTGGTTTCGTTGATGGTCATCGCTTCGGCGATGGCGCGCTCCAGTACCGGATCTTTTTTCATTTTGAGGCGATGGACCAGCTCTTCCAACTGGGTCATGCCCTGGTTACGCAGAATCTTTGTTAGGCGAGTGTCGAACAGGTAATCGCGCGAGGGGTCAAGAACGTTTTGGGAGAGACCAAAGACGAGCTGACGTAGATAGGCGTAGTCAATACTGGAGGCTGTTTGCATGACTAGACCACCATTTCCCGAAGCTCGCGGGCTTCCGAGTGCGTCCGGTTCGTGATCCGGAGGATTTCTGGGGCGATGGCGTTGAGGGGCAAAACCTTTTGCGCCAATCCCGCATTGGTGACGGCGCCAGGCATTCCCCAAACCGTGCTGGAGGCCTGATCCTGAGCCAGAACGCTGCCTCCGTGGTCACGGATAACGCGGCTACCGAGCATTCCATCCGAACCCATGCCGGTCAGCACCAACGCCAAAGCGCCTGCGCCGTATACTGCGGCCACGGAGCGGAAGAGCACATCGACGGCGGGCCGACAGTGGTTTTCCGGCGCTCCCTGAGTCAGGTGCAGCGAGTTCGGCATTCCCATGCGTGAGGCGGCCAGCACCTCCATATGCCAGTTGCCTTTGGCTATGTAGATGGTGCCGACGGTGACCGGCATTCCCTCGGCGGCCTCCAGCACGCGCAGCGGACAGCGGCCATTGAGCCGCTCGGCAAAGAGCTTGGTAAACAGCTCCGGCATATGCTGCACAATCAGCACCGGCAGCGGAAAATTTCCCGGCAGTTCGGGGAGCAAAATGTCCAGGGCCGCCGGGCCGCCGGTCGAGACGCCAATGGCCAGCGCTACCGGCACAGAGGTGATCGGCTGGGCCTTGGGCGGCGGGGCAAACGAGGCGATCAGCGGCAGACGCGGAGCGGTTGCCTGAACCGTTCTCTGCATACCGGTGAGAGCCTGAATTTTAGGAATCAATTCCAGGGAAAGCGCCTTGGTGGCTGCTTGGCGGTCCGCTTGCCCGGTGGGCTTGGCCACATAATCGGAAGCGCCGCAGGCCAGGGCTTCGATGGTCACTTTGGCACCGCGCTGGGTGAGCGAACTGCACATGATGACCGGCATTTTGTGCCCCTTTGCGCGCATCTTTCGGAGTGTTACCAATCCGTCCATCACCGGCATCTCCACATCCAACAGCACCAAATCTGGGCGCAGGGTTTGGATGGCGCTCAACGCGGATTCGCCATCGCCCGCCGTGCCTGCCACTTCCATGCCAGGATCGGCGCACACCACCGAGCGCAGCAGACTCCGCATCACCGCCGAGTCGTCCACGACCAATATCCGGGTTCTCTGTCCGGATGCCATCGCTCAGCCCTCCACCAGACCAAGCATGGCCAGCTTTTCCGTCAAAGCCTCATCGTCGAAGGGCTTCATCAGGTATTCGTCGGCTCCGGCATCCAGCGCGCGGAGAATAAAATCGTTTTCCGCCTCGGTGGTCACCATCAAGATCTTGACGTCGCTGAATCCATCGGCGCGCATCTCTTTGACCATATCCAGCCCGTTCATGACCGGCATATTCCAATCGATCAGCGCAACGTCAAAGGGGACACCTGACTTGAGTTGATCCATGCCGGCTTGGCCATCGCCCGCCTCGGCGCACTCGATTCCCTTCTCTTCAAGCAGGCCGCGCAGGTATCCCCTCACAAAACGGGAATCGTCGACAATCAGAGCTCGCATGGTTACCTCCATTGAGTTACACTTTGTACCTTTGGATCAAGCGGCTCGGGCCGCGCTTAATCGCATCGGTTCCAGTTGTTCAGGGTCCAGCATCACCAGCAGCGTGTCCTTGAGTTTGTAGGCGCCGGCAAAAAGAACTCTCCGGCGTTCATCCAGGATGGATGGGTTGGCTTCGTGGTCGGCAGAAGAAACAGTAAGCACCTCGCCGACTGAATCCACCAGCAATCCAAAGATTCCGCCCGCGCTCTCCAGAACCAACAGGTCTTGCCGACCCTCTTTGGGCGGCATATTCAGCAATTGGCGCAGGCTGACGGTGGTCAGCACATCGCCCCGATAATGCACCAAGCCGCCGACAAAGACCGGTGCCAGTGGAACCGGCTGCGGTCGCGCCGCGCCGACAATTTCCAGAATGTGGGTAATGGGCACGCCGAAGAGCGCTGTTCCCAGACGCACCGTGCACATCTCCACCAGAGATGCCGCCGCCGCTTTCTCCTTGCGGTTGATCGAAACTGTTGATGTCAGTGCTGCTGCAACGGTACTCATGCGATCGTCCCCACAGTCTGGCTCCATTCAGAGGAAGCCTGTTCACCGGCGGGCAGAGGGGCCACGCCGCCCAGATCAACTACGCCGGTTACACGGTTCTTGAGCAGCGTGACGCCGCCGGTGCGTTGCACCGTGCCAGCCTCGAAGAGGTCGCCGCCCGCGGCCACATCCAGCACATGAGAAACCGCAATGCCCACGTGACGATTGCCCTCGCGGCAGACCACCACGATAATCTGCGCCTTGGGATTGTCTTGTACGGCGGCCAAAACACCGCCCGAATCCTCCACCGGCAGCAGTTGCCCCTCGAAGTTCAGTACGGGGCGATAGCCGATGTACTCGATGCGCGAGACCGGAAGCTGCTCGATGCGCAAGACCTCGGTCAACGGCACCGCCGCCTGACGTCCGGCTGCTTCCACCAGCAGATATTCCAGGCCCTTGGCCGCATCAGCCTCGACTCCGCTTTCGGCTGCCTGCGCCAGCCCTTCCTCACGCATCGCGATTCCGGCCTTCATGGCAATCGAGCCGGGGTCCAGAATCAGCGCCAGATCGGCGTTGCCCAGTACCGTTGCGCCGGAGAAGAGGCCGATGTCCTTAAGCACCGCGGAGAGCGGCTTGACGACGATCTCCTCTGGATCGGCCAGTCCGTCCACGACCAAGCCGAAGCGGCGTCCATCCGGGTCCAGAACCGCAATGAAGTTGTCCCTTTCGGTAGCCATCTTGTGCTCCACGCCCGGCATCAGCAGCCGATCCAGGAAGACCAGAGGCAGCAACTTGCCGCGCAGACGGTACAGCGGAGCATTTTCAATCCATTCGATAGACGTGGCCGCCTGCTCCGGCGGAATGTGCACCAGCTCGGAGAGCGCGCCCTGGGGCAGCGCAAAGCTCTGATTGACGCTGCGGACAATCAGGGCGGGGATAATGGCCAGCGTCAGCGGGATGCGCATCCGCAGGGTTGTGCCTTTGCCGGCACGCGAATCGATCTCGACCTTGCCGCCGATCTTTTCCACATTGGTGCGGACAACATCCATTCCCACGCCGCGTCCGCTGACGTTGGTCACGGTTGCGGCTGTCGAAAAGCCAGGCAGAAAGACCAGTTGCAGCAGTTCGCGTTCCGCCAGATGGGTGGCGCGCTCTGCTGTAATCAGGCCGCGCTCGATAGCCTTCTGACGCACGCGATCAACATTTACGCCCGCGCCGTCATCGGAAACCTCAATAATGACGTGGCTGCCCTCCTGCGCGGCCCGCAGCTTCAGCGTGCCCTCGGGATTCTTGCCGGCGGCCTGACGCACATCGGGCATCTCAATGCCATGGTCCAGCGAATTTCTGACCGCATGCGTGAGCGGATCCTTGATCGCCTCCAGCAGGCTCTTGTCCAGTTCGGTATCCTGGCCCTCGACCTGCAACCGGACGCGGCGACCCAGCGACTGCGAGAGATCGCGGACGATGCGTGGCATCTTTGAGAAAATGTTAGAGACCGGCTGCATGCGAGCCTTCATCACCGACTCGCGCAGATCAGCCGTCACCATATCCAGGCGGCGGGTGAGCAGGGTCATATTGGGATCGGCAGAGGTGGCCTGCAAGACCTGATTGCGGGTTAGCACCAGCTCACCGACCAGATTCATCATCCGGTTCAGCAGCGTCACATCGACGCGCAGCGTGCTTTCCGCCGCAGTGCCGACGCTCGGCGTCCGCTGGCGCGTGGGATCGGTCTCCGCCTCGGCATTCGCAGTGGGCGGCGGTGCGGAAGCCGGTTCAGGCTCCGCTGGTTTGACTGGAGCCGCGGCAACCGGGGGGGCAGGCTTATCCGGCAACGGCGCGGCTGCCGGTGGCTGTTTGGATTTCACCTCCGCCGGGGGCGCGGCAGACGAAGCCTGAGAGCTTGCCTGGACGGCGGCCAGTTGCTTGACCTCCGCCTGCGCGGGAAGCTGCAACTCCTCCAGCTTGCCGATCAAGACGGCATCTTCGCCTTCGCCCTCTGCGTCTTCCGCCTCGATTGTCTTCAGAATCGAGCGCAACCCGTCCAGAAGTTGCAGCAGGCCAGTGATAATCTCACGGCCCGCGATCAGCTTGCCTTCGCGCACCAAGCCAAGCAGGTTTTCTCCGGCATGCGCCAGCTTTTCCAGCCGCTTGAAGCCCAGGAATCCAGTGGTCCCCTTGATCGTATGCACGGACCGGAAGATATCTCCAATCAATCCAGCATCTTGCGGTCTCTCTTCCAAGTCGGTCAGACACCGCTCCATGCGGTCCAACCCCTCTTGGCTCTCGATCAGGAATTCCCTAGTTAGCTCATCCATCGTCTTCACTCATCCTTATGCCGGAATGCTCCTCTCCCGGCGATGCGAGTACTCAATTCCCTTTATCGGTAAGAAGTGCTTCGACTTGAGGAACAGAGTTTTCGAAGAGATAAAATGAGCCGCAACTGCTTCTTTTCGGAGAGTGGTTCTCGATATATTTGTTCTCAGACAGAAAAGCCGGAGCTTATGCCCCGGCTTTTCTGTCTTTGGCGAAGATGATTAGAGATCGATAATGAAATCGGAAGCTCCTGAAGGAATGCTAAGGTCTGTCGGCTTGGCCTTCAGCCTGTAATGCGTCGCTTCCTCGGCGGTCAATTTCAACCTTCCTGTTGTATTGGCGGGCAGAATCAAATGCCAGACGGCAGTGCTGCCTGTGATCTTCCAGTCGCTGTGGATCGTCCCGTAAGGCGAGTCATAGTCGAAGGCCACGCTGCCCAGCCGCGCATCGAAGACCGGATGCAAGAGCACGGTGTGGAAGCCGGCATCCAGCGGCGACGCGTCCACGCCGGCTGCGTAGCGATAGAGCCAGTCAGCCACCGCGCCGTACGCGTAGTGGTTGTAGGAGTTCATGCTGGGGTCGCCTTTCATCTGATCGCCGTTCCAGCGCTCCCACATCGTCGTCGCGCCGTGCTCCACCAGATAGCCCCAAGAAGGGTACGCGGTGTTCAGCATCAGTTTGTAAGCCAGATCGGCGTGGCCTGTCCGCGCAAGTTCTTCCAGCAGGTATGGCGTGCCCAGAAAGCCCGTGCCCAGCAGCCCGTGATTGGCCTCGATCTTGTCCGCCAGCTTTTGCGCCACGGCTGGACGCAGCTTCTCTGGCACCAGATTCATGTGCAGCGCCAGCACGTAACCAGTTTGCGTGTCGCCGCCATGCGCAACAGCGTCGGGATTATCGATCTGCCCAAAGATCGAGGGCTTGTTATCCGCCCCGGCGACAAAGCCATCGTCGCGCAGGAACTGTTTTTGGAAGGCGGCGCTGATTTTCTCAAAGAGCCGCGCGTACTTTTCCTCGTCCGCCTTGCGGCCCGTGGCGTGCGCCATCTGCCGCATCAGCGTTACGTCGTAGGCCCAATAGGCGCTGGCCACCAGAACATAGTCCGTGCGGCCCTCCGGCGAAAGCCAGTCCGCAAAAGGAATCCCGGAGTCGTGCTTCCACAATCCGTCGGGGTTGGCCGCATCGATTGCGCCGAGGTACTTCTCCATCGCCGCCCAGTTCTCGTCAATGATGCTGGTGTCGCCCGATTGCAGCCAACTTGTCCAGGGAATAATCACGCCTGCGTCGCTCCACCCTGCGGCAAAGCCCGCATTCGGCGCGACGGTTCCGGGCGAGTAGATGCCGTAATACGGCGTGCCCACCTGCGTGCCGCGCATATCAGCGGCAAACTTCCGCGAGAAGGCGACCAAATCCATGTTGTATGCCGCGGCGCGCCAAAAGACCTCCGCGTCGCCCATCCAGCCCAGGCGCTCGTCGCGCTGCGGGCAGTCCGTGGGAATGCCGACAAAGTTCGACCGCTGCCCCCACAGGATGTTCTTCCATAGCTGGTTAATCATCGCGCTGCCTGTCGTGAGCCGCGCCGTGAAGGGCGCGTCGGTGTGGAATACGAGTGCGGTCACTGCCTCCCTGGGCGGCGCGGCTGGCAGCCCCGTGATCTCCAGATAGCGGAAGCCATGAAAGGTGAACTGCGGCGTCAGTTCTTCGATTCCATTGCCGCTCAAAATGAAGTGATCGGTGGCTTTGGCGGTGCGCAGGTTTTCGGTGTAGATCGTTCCGTCGTCATTGACAATCTCCGCAAAACGCACCTGGATTTGGGTTCCAGCCGGTCCCGAAACCCGCAGCCGTTCCACGCCCGCAAAGTTCTGGCCGAAGTCGTAGACGTACACGCCCGGCTTCGGTTCGGTCATGGATTTGGCGACCAGCGTCTGCTCCACGCGGATTGGCTGAAACTCCTGCGCCTCAATGCGCACAGGTTTCGGCTCAATGGCTACGGCATTTTTCAACGCGCGTTCATTGAAATTATCCCAATTCCAATACGGCCCGTTCTTGCGCAGATCCTGGCTTTCACCGTCGTAGATTTCGGAGTGAAGAATGTAGGACGGCATCGCTTTCCAGCTTATGTCCGTCGCCACCCACTGCACGCTCCCATCGGTGTATTCAATGCGCAACTGCGCCTTCAGCGCAGGCGGCGTGTCGCCATAATTATTAGGCTGCTGAAACCACTCCAGTGGCGTCTCATACCAGCTGGGAGCCAGCTGCGCCCACAGCGCATTCGAGCCGTGATGCACCAGCGCGGTCACATCATAGCTCTGATACTTCACGTGCTCGCGATAGTCGGTCCATCCCGGCGCAAGCACTTGGTCGCCCACCCGCTCGCCGTTGATGAAGAACTTGTATGCGCCAAGCGCCGTAGCATAGAGCCGCACGGATTGTATCGACGAAACTGTGGCCGAAACCGGCCCGCGCGTTACAAAATCGCGCCCCAGAACTTTGACTGAATCCGGAATCCACGGATGCCCAAGCGGTGCGTTCATCGGCCCCGGCGACTGCTTCCACTCAACCGCGTTCTTCCAACCCGCATCGTCAAAGCCTTTCTGCTGCCAGCCCTCACCCTCGTGAATCGCCGTCTTCCAATCGCTTCCGCTCACAAAGGTAGCGACGCTTCCATCGGCGTACTCCACCACCAGCGTGGCCATCATCGGCGGCGCATCCGCAGCGTTGGAATTGGCGTCATAATGCACCGTTTCAATCGCGATGGTGTTGGAACCTGCCGTCAGCGCAGCAGTCGCATCCGCGCGCACAAACTTCTTCCACGGCATCTGCTTCCAGGGCGGAAATACATCGGCCTTAAGCAGTTGCGTGTCGTTGATCCAGGCGGAAACCGTGTCTTGTCCGGCAGCGAAGATGGTTGCGCTGCGTACCGGTTTGGTTAGCGTGACGGTCTGCCGGTAGGCAATATGCTCTTCCGTGGCATTACCGCTCGTCAAACTCCCTGCCTCCGGGTTGGTAATCCATGTCGCCGAGGCATGGCGTACGGCATCTTCTTCCGGCGTCTCGAAGCCGATCCACTGGCCACGCCAATTCTCCTGCTTCAGCAGGCCTGTCTCCCACCAACTGGCCGCGCTCTCCGCGTACGGCTTGCCCGTCGCGTCCCACACCTTGACCCGCCAGTAGTAGCGCGTGCTGGGCAGCAGTGCCGGTCCAGCATAACGCAGATTCAACGATTGCTCGGACGGAATGCGACCGCTCTCCCAGATGTCCGGCTTGCCGGATGCGAGCAGCTCAGCTCGCGAGGCAACCTGAATCTCATAGGCGGTCTGCTTGGCTCCGCGCGCCGCGTCCTGCAACTGCCAGGAGAAGCGCGGCGCTGGGTCGTCGATTCCCAGCGGCGTCTTCAACTCGTCCACGCGCAACTCGACAGGCTCCAAACCGGCTGCCAAAGCACCGGCGGCGCTTACCGCTGTTGTCAGAACCAAACCTAAAATCGCGCCGCGCAAAGCATTTCCCGTCATCGTTCTCACCATATTTCCCAATCACACCTGACGATAGGGAAGACGAGAGGTGCTTGTCAAAAGTCTCTGTGCTCCAAAAAATCGCTTTGCGCATTACACTCATACCATGGCTCTTTGTCTCTATGCCGCCACCACTAGCCAGGGCAAGCTGCGCGACTTCCGCACCGCCGCTGCTGCCCACGCCCTCACCATCGAACCTCTGCCGGGAATCGAAGGGATTTTCGCTCCGGAGGAGAATGGCCTGACCTTTGCCGACAACGCCAAGCTCAAGGCTGAATACTACTCGCGCTTTGCTCCCGGCGAATGGGTGCTGGCCGACGATTCCGGGCTGGAAGTGGACGGACTCCATGGCGCTCCCGGTGTGCGTTCGGCCCGTTTTGCCGCCGACGCGGGCATTGTGGATTCGCCCGACGCCAACGACAACGCCGATGTGTGGAACAATCTGCTGCTGCTCAGGCGTCTGGCCGGCGCGCCGGAGGAGATGCGCAAGGCGCGCTACCGCTGTGTGCTGGCGGCGGCGCGGGACGGCGTCGTGCTGCACACCGCCGAGGGCGCGGTCGAAGGCGTGATCTTGGATACGCCGCGCGGCACGGGCGGTTTTGGCTATGATCCGCTCTTTTACCTGCCCACCCTCGACCGCACCATGGCCGAAATTGACCTGGAAACCAAGCTGAGCCTCAGCCATCGCGGGCGGGCGATTGCGGCGCTGCTTTCTTTGCTGGGCATTTGAGTTTGCGAATCGCCCCTATTGACCCGGCCCATAAATTCTGACACTTGGGTGCCCCATCCATTCAGCGTTTTTTGCTGAATGGGTGGGAAGCAATAACATGATTTGAGGGCCGGATCAATAAACAGGGGGCAATCTTCCATGATCGTCTTGACGAATGTGATCTGGAACACCAATAATGAATCAAATTCAGGCCGCGTATCCCCGTTTCTCGATTTGAGACCGCCGTCCGATAGAATCCGCGCCTGCAAGCCAATTGGAGCAGCCTGACTCGCCGCGTCAAGTTACGGCTAGAATGAACGTTGGGTGCCCCAGGTCCGGATTTTCGGACCTGGGAAACCACGAACCTCAATCTCTTTGTTCATAGGGAGTTGACACCGATGGCCACCACTGAATCCTCTCACCTGTCCCAGCTTCGTCCCGGCGTTCAGCCGCTGCGCGCGGGTGTTGGCTCCTCCTTTCTGTGGCGGAAATTGCATTCGCTCCTAGGCATTATCCCGCTGGGCGCGTTCCTCGTCGAGCACCTGCTCTCGAACTTCGAGGCGCTCAAAGGGCCAATCGCTTACGGCGAGCAGGTTCGCTTCCTCAACAGCCTGCCGCTGGTGCGGGTGCTGGAGTGGGTCTTCATCTTCCTGCCGATTCTCTATCACGCCGGCTATGGCGTCTGGATCTGGCTGCGCGGCAAGTCGAATATCGTCTACTATCCGTGGGCGGGGAACTGGCTTTATACGGCGCAGCGTTATACGGGGCTGATCGCCTTTGCATACATTGGGCAGCACGTCATCCGCCAGCGCTTCATGGGCGTAAGTTTGCCGGAGCATCCGATGGAGGCCTTCAGCAAAGTGCAGCACGAGCTGGCCAATCCCTGGATGTTGGCGGTCTATGTGATTGCGATGATCGCCATCTGCTGGCACTTTGCCTACGGCGTCTGGCTCTTTGCCGCCAAGTGGGGCATTACGCCAGGAACGAAGGCCCGCAAGCGTTTTGGCTTTGTCTGTGCGGCGCTGGGGTTGGGGTTGGCAGTAATAGGTCTCTGGAGCATTTGGGCCTTCATTCACTGACCACTGATCCCTGATCACTGACCACTGGCGCAGTACGAACGAAAGGACTCGATAGACAATGGCAACACCCAGAATCATCGTGGTTGGCGGAGGGCTGGCCGGACTTTCGGCGGTCATCAAGATCGCCGAGGCGGGCGGCAAGGTTGACTTGTTTTCGATTGTGCCGGTCAAGCGCTCGCACTCGGTTTGCGCGCAGGGCGGCATCAACGCGGCCAAGAACCTGAAAGGCGAAGGCGACACCACTTACAAGCACTTCGACGACACCATCTATGGCGGCGACTTTCTGGCCAACCAGACGCCTGTGAAACTGATGTGCGAGGCCGCACCAGCCATAATTGATCTGCTCGACCGCATGGGCGTGACCTTCAACCGCACACCAGAAGGCCTGCTCGACTTTCGGCGTTTCGGCGGCACGCTCTATAACCGCACGGCCTTTGCCGGTGCGACGACCGGGCAACAATTGTTGTATGCCCTCGACGAGCAGGTGCGCCGCCACGAGTCCGAAGGCAAGGTCAAAAAGTACGAAGGCTGGGAGTTTCTCTCCGCGGTCCTCGACTCCAAGGGTGTGGCGCGGGGCATCACCGCGCTCGACCTGCGCACGATGGAATTGCGCAGCTTTGCGGCGGATGCGATTATTTTGGCCACCGGCGGCATCGGCGCAATTTTCGGCAAGAGTACTAACTCGGTGGTCTGCACTGGCTCGGCGCAGTCGGCGGTCTTTCAGCAGGGCGTGAGTTATGCGAACGGTGAGTTCATTCAGGTGCATCCCACCTGCATTCCTGGTGAAGACAAGCTGCGGCTGATGTCGGAGTCGGCGCGCGGCGAGGGCGGGCGCGTCTGGGTTCCGCGCAAGGCAGGCGACGTGCGGCCCTTCAAGCAGATTCCAGAAGCTGAGCGCTTTTATTTTCTGGAAGAGTGGTATCCCAAGTACGGCAATCTTGTGCCGCGCGACATTGCCACACGCGCCATTCACAAGGTGGTCTACGAGAACGGTCTGGGCCTTGACGGCCAGCCGATGGTCTATCTCGACTTATCGCACATTGACCGCGCCACGTTAGACCGCAAACTGGGCGGCATTCTTGACATCTATGAGAAGTTTGTCGGCGACGACCCGCATGATGTCCCGATGAAGATCTTTCCCGGCGTGCATTACACCATGGGCGGCCTGTGGGTGGATTCCAGTCAGATGACCAATGTCCCCGGCATCTTTGCGGCGGGCGAATGTGAGTTCCAATACCACGGCGCAAACCGCCTGGGCGCTAACTCGCTGCTCAGTTGCATCTATGGCGGATTCATCACCGGGCCGAATGCGATGAGTTATGCCAAGAGTTTGCCCGCAGCGGAGGGCGACGGCGGACATTCTGCTGAGTTGACGCGCCAATCCGAAATCAATAAAAAACTGCTCAAGAACGAAGGCACGGAGAATCCCTTCAAGTTATGGCGTGAGTTAGGCGATGTGATGACCAAACACGCGACGGTGATCCGCTATAACAAAGGACTGCGGCAGGCCGATGAGAAGATCGTCGAACTGCTGGAGCGCTACAAGAAAGTGAACCTGAGCGACAAGAGCCAGTGGGCCAACACCAGCTTTGCCTTTGCGCGCCAACTGAAGAATATGCTGGAGCTGGCGCGGGTCATTGCGCAGGGCGCGGCGCTGCGGGACGAGTCGCGTGGCGCGCACTACAAGCCCGACTTCCCGGATCGCAATGACGAGCGATTCCTGAAGACCACCAAGGCGAGTTATACCGGCGACATCATAGGTCCGCGCTTCGAGTTTGAAGAGGTAGACACGCAGTTCATCCAGCCGCGCCCGCGTCGCTATGATGCAGCCAATTAGCTTTGTAACAGTCGACCACCGGCTTTCACCGACACTAGGGGAGTGAATCGCTTTGTAACAGGGCACGACTTCAGTCGTGCCGAACAGGCCACTAATTTTGTTCAGGGCTTTAGCCCCTGCGGGGAAGCTGAGAAGGATACATCCAATCCCCGAGGAAAGGGATCATGGCAACCAAGTCCGTATCTTTGGAAATCAAGCGCCAAGCCAGCCCCGATGCTCCGGCAACTTGGGAGAGCTTTGAAGTCGAATGGCGGCCGGGAATGAATGTCATCTCCGCGATGATGGAGATTGCCGGCAATCCAGTCACGGCGAATGGTCGCGCGACCACTCCGGTGACCTACGACTCGAATTGCCTGGAGGAGATCTGCGGCTCCTGTGCGATGCGCATCAACGGACGGGCGCGCATGGCCTGCTCGGCGTTGGTGGACAACCTGGAGCAACCGATCAAGGTTGAGCCGCTGAGCAAGTTTCCTTTAGTTCGCGACTTGCAAGTGGACCGGGCTGTTCTTTTTGAAAACTTGAAAGCGGTCAAAGCATGGATTCCCATCGACGGGACCTATGACTTAGGCGCAGGTCCGCGCATTCTGCCGCAGGAGCAGGAGGCGAGTTATCCGCTCTCGAACTGCATCAGTTGCACCTGCTGCATGGAGGTCTGCCCGCAGTTCAACGATGCGACAAACTTTGTCGGCGCGGCCACCATCGCTCAGGTCAGGCTCTTCAACAATCATCCGACGGGCCGCGTGCTGAAGGAAGAGCGGCTGCGCGCGCTGGCAGGCGACGGCGGCATCCAGGAGTGCGGCTTTGCGCAGAATTGCGTCGAGGTTTGCCCCAAGAGCATCCCGCTGACCAACACCATCTCTGACGTGAGCCGCGAGGTGCTGGTGCAGAAGGCCAAGGACTTTCTGCGCAGTTGATTTTTGATCTATCCCTCAAATAGTGTTATGGCTTCCCACCCATTCAGCAAAGAACGCTGAATGGATGGGGCACCCAAGTGTCAGTATTTTATAGGCCGGATCAATTGCGTCAGCTTATAGATTTCCGCTGAGCCAGCCATGCAGCCGCTCGATGGGCAGCCGGACACTGATGAAGAACTGGCCAAAGAGCGCATAGACCGCGCTGACTTGGTCGAAGCGCATCTCGTAGATGAGCTTTTTGAAGACGACCGGATCGTCGGCGAAGAGGTCAACGCCCCACTCCCAATCGTCCATTCCGATAGACCCCGAAATAATCTGCTTGACCACATCGCCGTAACGGCGACCGATCAGCCCGTGCTCGTGCATCATGCGCTGGCGCTCGGCAAAAGGCACGGTGTACCAGTTGACCTGTTCGCCGCGCTTGCGATCCATCGGATAGAAGCAAAGGTACTTGGCCTCTGGAACGGCGGGGAAGAGGCGCGGCGTCATGGCCGTGGCTGAGCGATCAAGCGTGGCGGCGACCTCGGCGCTCCACTCCGGCGTGAACTCGGCAAAGCCTTTGGCGGAGGCAGCTTCATAAGTCTTGCGGCTGGACTCGTAAAGGCCCAGCTCGACGACAGAGACGTACGAGTGGCTCAATGTGAGAAAGTCGTAGAGTCCGGTCTGGGCCAGATCGAGTTCGACCTGGTTGAGGGCCTCCAGCGAATCGCGGAAGTGGATCAGAACCAGGTCGCCTTTGTGGCCAAGCTGTGAAAAAAGCCCGGTCTGAACAGGCGCGCCGGGTTCCTTGCGCTCCAAGCGCTCCAGCGCGGCAGTTCCCGCGGCGGCAATCCTTTCGCGTTCGCTCTCCTCGATGGAACGCCAGGCCTTCCAGTCGAAGCGGAAGAACTGGTGGAGGACGAAAGCACCTTCAAGCGTTAGCGGAACTGGGGGAAAGTCGGCCATCGGAAAGATCTCCTTTGATTACCCCCTCATCCTAACAAAACACCTGCTAATGATGCGTTGCCTGTTGACGAAGGGCCATGCACCGGCACGGCGTTCTATACTGGTAAGGTCCATGAGCGAAAAGATTATTACCCTTCTGGTGCAGTTTGTAACCCACGTGATCGACCTGGGCGGCTACGCCGGGATTGCGGCACTGATGGGGATTGAGTCAGCCTGTATTCCGCTGCCTTCTGAGATCATTCTGCCCTTTGCCGGTTCGCTGATTTACTTTGGGCGCTTTGGCGGTGGAAATCCATGGTTGGGTCTGGCGCTGGTGGCCACGGCGGGCGCCATCGGCTGCAACCTGGGTTCGGTGGTTGCCTACTGGATTGGTGCCCTGGGCGGACGGCCCCTGGTGGAGCGCTACGGCAAATGGGTGCTGATGAGCCACCACGATCTGGACCGCATGACGGTGTTTTTCAACCGCCATGGCTCGATTACCGTGCTGGTGGCGCGTCTTTTGCCGGTGGTGCGGACGTTCATCGCCTTTCCGGCGGGGATCGCCAAGATGCCGCAGCTCCGCTTTCACATTTATACGTTTGTCGGTTCCTGGCCCTGGTGCTACGTGCTGGCCTATGCGGGCATGAAGCTGGGCGAGGCATGGCACACCGACCCGCGCTTCCACGCTGCTTTCCACCGCTTTCATCTGGGCGTGGAGCTGGTGTTGTTGGCGGGAATCATCTGGTTTGTGTGGTCGCATCTGAAGCGCGGCAGGCTCTCGGAGGCCGCGTAGCAGCAAATGGGACTGATGCGGGACGAAGGCAACCCGCAAGGCGTACACTGTTTCGGTTGCCTGTTGAAGGCTTTGAACGGCCCGGATTTCCGGAGCAATCAAATTGAAGTTAGGAGAAACGATGGGAACTGAAGAGCAAAGCGGGCAGAAGGCAGGCGCACAGGCGATTGCACCCGCCACGGGCAAGCTGGGGGTAATGGTAGTCGGTTTGGGCGCTGTGGCCACGACGATGATCGCTGGCGTCGAGGCCGTTCGCAAGGGATTGGCCAAGCCGATTGGGTCGCTGACGCAGATGGGAACCATCCGCCTCGGCAAGCGCACTGATAACACTTCGCCGCTGATCAAGGACTATGTACCCTTGGCCAAGCTGGAAGACGTGGTCTTCACCGGCTGGGACATCTTCGAGGACAACGTCTACGAGTCCGCCGCGCACGCCAAAGTGCTGGACGAGAAGACCCTCCTGCAACTGAAGCCTTTCCTGGAGACGATCAAGCCTCTACCTGCGGTCTTCGACCAGTTTTACGTCAAGCGCCTGCACGGCACGCACGTCAAGAAGGGCAAGAACAAGCTCGATCTGGCCAATCAGCTCCGCGCCGACATTCAGGCCTTCCGCAAGACCGTGGACCGCGTGGTGGTGATCTGGGCCGCGTCTACCGAGATCTTCCTCCTGCCGACCGCCGTCCATCAGTCCATCGAGGCCTTTGAAAAGGGCCTGGAAGACAACGATCCCGGCATCGCTCCTTCGCAGATTTATGCCTACGCCGCACTCAGCGAGGGTGTACCCTTTGCCAACGGCGCGCCGAACCTGACCGTAGACTTCCCGGCCATGGTCGAGCTTTCCAAGCGCAATGCCGCGCCCATCTGCGGCAAGGACTTCAAGACCGGCCAGACCCTGATGAAGACGATTCTTGCGCCAGCCCTCAAGGCGCGCTTGCTCGGCGTCTCCGGCTGGTTCTCCACCAACATCCTCGGCAACCGCGACGGCGAAGTGCTGGACGATCCGCAGTCCTTCAAGACCAAGGAAGAGTCCAAGCTCGGCTCGCTCGATTACATCTTCCAGCCGGAGTTGTATCCCGACCTCTACAAGAACATCTTCCACAAGATTCGCATCAACTACTACCCGCCCCGTGGCGACGACAAGGAAGCCTGGGACAACATTGACATCTTTGGCTGGCTGGGCTACCCGATGCAGATCAAGGTCAACTTCCTCTGTCGCGATTCCATCCTCGCCGCGCCCATCGCGCTCGACCTGGTGCTCTTTCTGGACCTTGCCAAGCGCACGCCGTCGCTGCGTTCCATCGGCATTCAGGAGTGGCTCAGTTTCTATCTGAAGTCGCCTCAGTCCGCCCCCGGCCTCTATCCGGAGCACGACCTCTTCATCCAGTCGATGAAGCTGAAAAACACCCTGCGCCACATCATGGGCGCGGACCTCATCACCCACCTCGGCCTGGAATACTACGACTGACCACCTGCGGTGGGGCCAAGCGCTCGCTCACCGTTCGCAAGGGCTTTCTAGTACCGTGTCGCGTGATTAGGTAATCAGAACCACGAACATTGGGTGCCCCAGGTCTCGATTTTGAGACCTGGGAAGGCAACAATTCAAACGGTCAAGATATTTGCCCGGATACACGCTGAAAAGTTGAGGCTCATGGTGCCCCAGATTCCGAAAATGGAATCTGGGGTACTCGGCGTTTGTGGGGACGGTAGAACGGGCCACGTACTGCGTGGTTCCAATCGGGGATGGACGGCATTTCGGTGGTGTCGATCTCGCAGTCAGGCATCGCGGCCAAAGCATCCAACTCGGCCTGCAACTCCGCTGTCAGTGGCTCTGGATTCCCTCTCTTCATGGTTTTGCCTTTATGCCGCAATCACTTCGATGCGGTCTTCTGTGGTCTCGGACTCCGGTCCAACGATGATCTTCACGGCGCGACCCAGCCGAAGCAGGCAATCCATCATCTTCATCTCACTGATGCCGCGAAACTGCCCACGCAGCATCTTGGAGAGCTTGGGCTGAGTCAGGCCCAAAACCTTCGCCGCCTGTTGCTGGCTCCATCCCCGTTCGCGCAGAATTTCCGCTATCTGCGTGACCAGTTGCGCTTTGACCAGCATCTCGCTGGCATCAGGAAAGCCCAACTGCTCATAGACATTCAAGCTCTTTTCTTTGTCGCTCATAGCTCAACTCCTTTGGACAGCGTTTCGGCTTTCTTCAATCGAGTACGTATCAAATCCATATCCGCTGCTGGTGTTTCAATTCCGCGTTTCGACTTCTTCTGGAAGCAGTGCAGGACGTAGACCGCGTTCGCAAAGCGCACCGTGTATACCGCCCGATAGGTATTGTCATGCCAATCTTCGACAATCTCCAGAATCCCCGCCGAGCCGAATCCCTTGAGCGGCTTTGCATCGGGGTGAAGCAAGCCGATCTGCGCGTTGTACAAGGCAAAACCAAACGCCTGCTGCACCTCATCCGGCATGGCCAGCAAATCCTTCTTCGCGGAACCAATCCATTGCAACGACCTGGGCGCTTGCCTCATCTTTCAATTATGCCCACTTTGGTATAAACCGTCAAGAGTTCAATAAGGCGAGGCGATTAGGCCGCTGATCATACGGGTTGAGCAGATCAAATCCCAGGTCCTAAAAGCGGGACCTGGGGCACCCGGCACCCAGCTACACTGTAATTGGTCCTTTTCCGAGAATCGCCTCAATCCTGAATTGAAGTCTCGTCTTAAGCTCATCTGTGTTTTCGTACACGATTGTGTTGTACTGGCGCGTGTCGAAGTGAACATTATCAAAGTCTGATTTGCTGCAAGTCCAGATAACTGTTCGTCCCAAACCGAGCATAAATCCAGCCTCGAAATAGACACCGTGCCTTTGACCATTGAAATCTGCAACGAGGAATTTCGATTGCCTGATTTTTGCGAGGATTTCATCATCGATTCGATTTACGTGTTCCACTTCATCTATTCGGATCGGTAGGTAGCCTGCCGCAGTAATGGCCGACTTGATGGATTCCCTCGTTGCATCTTGGGATGGATCGAACCACATTGCGATGAAGCCGTTCGGCGAATCCGCTCCTGATTGTTCTGCCTTTTCAAGCTCCTGCCAGCCGCGCGTCGTTATTGTGCAGTTAGGTTCTCCTCCTAATGTTCTTTCAACCGAGATCATTCCATCTTCCCCGAGTGCTTGAATGTAGTAGTCGGTCTCAGCACGATTCTTGGCGCAAAGTACAGGATAGTCATTTGCAGGCTCCAACCCGACAGTTTGCCCGGGATAATTGCTGAGGCTTGCGATGTATCGGAGTAGCATAAGAAGTTTTTCTCTTACTGGTGGGTCAGGCTTATCCAATACGCGCTTCAAATCCTCAAGGCTGTAGATAGGGAAGAGGGAGTTGCCGGACTCGCCGAAGGTGCGTTCCGATATAGACCTGAAGAAATGCGAAAGCTTATACGTGATGTTATCCTTCTGCCCACTAGGAGAAGTAATGAAAGAACCCGCCATATCTCCCACAGAGAATTTTCCGCAGATAGGGCAAATTATCTGAGTGTACCCAGGATTGATATAACGCCCAAAGCACTCAGCATTGCACACGGGGCAATGTACATCGGGCGTCGTCCGGTTTAACTGAAATCCTCTGTACATTTGTCCTTCACTCCTTCTATCTGCTCCCCGCGATCATCTGGGCGGCGTGCTGGAGGCTGGTTTCGGTGACGGTTGCGCCGCTCAACATGCGGGCGACTTCTTGCGTGCGGGCGGGATCGTCGAGGAGGACGATTTTGGTTTTGGTGCGACCTTCGGAGGCGCGCTTTTCTACGACGAAGTGCTGATCGGCGAAGGCGGCGATCTGTGGCAAGTGCGTCACACACAAGACTTGCTGGCCACGGCTCAGGGACTTCAGCTTTTGGCCGACGGCTTCGGCGGCGCGGCCTCCAATGCCGATGTCGATCTCGTCAAAGACCAGCGTGCGCGGGGTGGGCTGCTTCTTCTTCGGCTTGGCCGCGCCCTCTTCCACGCTGACTTTAAGCGCCAGCATCACGCGCGACATTTCGCCGCCGGAGGCGATCTCATGCAGCGGCTTGAGCGGCTCACCGGGGTTGGTCGCGATGCGGTATTCGACCGTATCCCAGCCGGTTGAAGTCCAGTGGGGCTGCTCTTCGATTGCGTGCACGGCGACCTCGAATTTGACCTTCATGGCCAGCGAGTTGATCTGTGCTTCGGCCAGCTTGGCCAGCTTGGCGGCGGCGGTGTGGCGTTCGGTGCTGAGGGCTTGGGCGGCTGTCCGGTAGGTTTTTGCGGCTGCGTCCAGATCGGCGCGCAGTGCTTTGAGGATTTCGTCTCGGTCTTCAACCTCGGCCAGCTTGCGGGCTACATCCTCGGCGAAGGCAACGACCTCGGCGACGGTGTGTCCGTACTTGCGCTTGAGGCGGTCGAGCAGGGCCAGCCGGTCCTCGATCTCGGCCAGCCGTTCCGGCGAGGCGTTGATGCCCTCGGCGTAGTCGCGCAGGCTCGTGCTGAGGTCGCCGATGGTGGCTCGTGTGGAGGCGAGCTGCATAGCTGGCTCGGCAAAGCGTGCGTCGTAGCGGGCCAACTCCTCGACGTTGCGCAGCGCGGCGCGCAGTGCAGCTTCGGCTGAGTCGCTGCTCTCATACAGCCGCTCAAATGCACCCATCGCGGCGGTGTAGAGCTTTTCGGCGTTGGCCAGGACGCGCTTCTCGGTCTCCAGGGCCTCATCTTCGCCGGGGACGAGTTGGGCGGCGGTGATCTCCTTGCTCTGATAGCTCCAGAGATCGACCATGCGCAGGCGGTCCTGTTCGCCCTGGAGAAGGTCGTCAAGCTTGGTGGCGGCTGTGCGCCAGCGGGAGTGCGCTTCGGCGACGGCGCTGGTGTCGATGCCGCCGAAACGATCCAAGAGAGCCCGCTGCTGCGCCTGATCGAAGCTGCTGAGCGTCTCAGTCTGCGCGTGAACCAGAGCCAGCTCCGGGGCAATCTGGCGCAGGACGGCGACCGTGGCCGGCTGATTGTTAACGAAGACGCGGCCCTTGCCTGTGGAGAGAATCTCGCGGCGGAGAATGACCTCCGTCCCGCCGGAGTCGATGCCGTTCTCTTCCAGGATGTTCTCGGCGTTGGCGGTGGACTCAAAGACGCAGGAGACGACGGCTTTATCCGCGCCGTGGCGGACAACTTCGGCGCTGGATTTGCCGCCCATCAGCAGAGCCAGCGCATCGACGAGGATAGATTTACCCGCGCCGGTCTCGCCGGTGAGCAGGTTGAGTCCGGGGCCAAAGGTGGCGGCGGCGTGATCGATGACGGCGTAGTTGTCGGCGCGCAGTTCTACGAGCATGGAGTTCATCTCCTAAAAAAACAAATGCAAAAACAACCGCAGGTCCTTCGACTCCGTTTGGCCCAAAAATGGCCAAACTCCGCTCAGAATGACAGCGTTTTTTGATGAAAAGACCTTCTGTCAACTGGCTGGTAAGCGCAAAAAGCGCAAGAGCTTTCCGTGCGCAGCATAGCATGACAGACGGCACTTCTGTTCAGGTTATGAAAAGAGAAAAGCGCGGAGGCGCACCAGAAGGATTACTTGGACAGGGCTACGGCGTCTGATACGGTTAATACTGAGGTACACGCCGATTTTTATTGCAGCTTTTCTCTTACAACTGCCGACTGACGCGGCTCCGGCACAGGCCACGCCGGCGACGGCTTCCAGCGCGCTGGTGGAGATGGTGTTGAACAGCGGGCCGGTGGCGCAGGCCGTGCTGGTGCTTTTGGCGGTCGCCAGTTTTTACTCGTGGACGGTGATTCTGAGCAAGATATCCTCGTTCAGCAAAGCGGCCGCCCAGAATCAACGCTTTCTGCGCGCCTTCCGTCAGGCGAGCCGCTTGCAGGAGATGTCGCAGACGGCCAAGGAGTGCAATGCCAGCCCGCTGGCGCGGGTCTTTGAAGAGGTTTACGAGACCTACAAGCGGCAGACAGGCGGATCGGGTCCGCCGCGCAATCTTGCCCCGTTGGAGCGTTCCGCGCAGACGGCGGCCAGCGAGGCAGTGACCACGCTGGAGACGCGGCTGACTTGGCTGGCGACGATTGCCGCCGTCAGCCCATTTGTAGGCCTCTTCGGTACGGTCATGGGCATTGTGGACGCCTTTCACGGTCTGGGAACAGTGGGCGCGGCCACGCTACGGGCCGTGGCGCCGGGCATCAGCGAGGCGCTGATTACCACGGCTGCGGGCTTGGCTGTCGCCGTGCCGGCCGTGGTGGCATACAACATCTTTTCGGCGCGGATCAGGGAGTTTGCCGCCAGGTGCGACGATTTTTGCCGGGAGTTGCTGAACGCGCTGGAAGAGATTCCGGCGCGTCCACCTGCCCAGCAGCGCGCTCCTGCCCCCGCAGGCAATGAAGCCACCCGGGAGGTGGATCGTGGCCTTTACAAGTAGCAACGGCAGGACGCAAAGTTCGCTGGCGGATATCAACATCACGCCGCTGGTGGACGTGGTGCTGGTGCTGCTGATCATCTTCATGATTACCGCGCCGGTCTTGCAGTCGGGCATTGAAGTGGCCGTGCCCAAGACGCGCACGGTGCGCGAGATCACTGAGCAGCGGCTGGTGGTGACCATCGACCGCGAGCAGAGGGTTTTCCTGGGCGACCAGCCGGTGAATGTGCACGAACTGGCCGGAAGGCTGCGCCAGCCGGGTGTGGATGACGCCAAGAAGGTGATCTACCTGCGGGCCGACGAGCGGGTTCCCTTCGGTGCCTTTGCCAGCGTGATGGACGCGGTGAAGCAGGCGGGCATTACCAATATTTCCATTGTGACGCAGCCGCTGGATACGAAGGCGGGCGGGAATTAGGGGCTTGTGCCCTGAGTCAGAAGTTCGCATCAGAACAACAGTTGTCATCCTGAGCGAACGGGGCCCCAGGCGTTCTCTTCAGCCTGGGGGTGGTGAGTCGAAGGATCTGCGGTTGTTTTTAAGGAACTTCTGACTTGCCACATTGGTTGAGGTTCGTGATTTCCCAGCTCCGAAAATCCGGACTTGGGGCACCCAAGTGAGTTGAATTACTGGCGAAAAGCAACCGCAGATCAAGGGAAAAGCGCAACCGGATGGAGATGCAACTGGAGGGCGGCGGGCGACTGGGACGGCAACTACGGCCGGAGCCATTGGGTGCGTCTGCTGCCGGTTCGCTGCTGCTGCACGGCGGTCTGCTTGCGGCCCTGCTGATCTACGGCTATCTGGGCGGGCTTTTTCATCACAATCAGTGGGGCGACGCGGGTGCCAGCGGAGCGATTCAGGTGAGCCTGGTGACCAGAGCGCTGCCTTTGCCCTCCGATCGACCTCCCAACGACAATGTGCTGGCCACCGACACGCCTAGCCAAGCTCCGGCCGAGCCTGCCGCCAAAGAAAAGCAGGCAGTGGACGAGAGCGCGATTGCCATCTCCGGCAAGCAGGCCAAGCCGCAGCAGCAAGCGGTGGCCCACGTGCCGCAGAGTCAGGCGACGCCGCAACAGACCAACACCGCGCAGTACGGCGAGAAGGCTGGATCGTCGATTGCCCGCGCCACGCAGGCGCAGACGACCGTCACTGTCGGGCATACTTCGATTGGCGATGCTGATTTCGGATCGCGCTTCGGCTGGTACGTCAGCAACATGAATCGGGCCATCAGTTCCAACTGGTTCAGCCAGGAAGTGAACTCCTCTACCCCGCATGGCGCGCGCGTTTACCTGACGTTTACCATTCACCGGGACGGAACGGTGTCGGATGTAAAATTCGTTCAGGGCAGCGGCAGCCCGACGCTGGACCGCTCCTGCCTGCGCGCCGTGCAGCGTGTTGACTCGTTAGGAGCGCTTCCTTCGGGTTATCTGCTCAGTTCGCTCAATGTCTCTTACTATTGTGAGTATTAGCCTGTACGGAAGCTCTTGTTAGGGTGATGGTCATGTTTTGAAAGGGCACGACTTTAGTCGTGCCGCAAATGCCCGATAACGAAAGTTGGGCTTTAGCCCCTGAGGGATGGTTTTTCGGCATCTTCGACTTTCGTCACAGGTTGTTAACGCTGGATGAGTGTGAAAAAGCTCCGTGCCTGTCCGAGCGGAAACGCGCACTCAAACGTATATTCATCACCAGGAAGGACTGCTCATCGCATGAAAGCCTACTCCCGGATTTCGTTCTTCGTTTTGGCTGCTCTCATTTCACTACTCTCGTTCCGCGCAAGCGCGCAGGATTGGGTTCGCACCGGAACCAACCTGAGCAACGACCGGATTCGCGTTGCCGCGGCGGAGTTCAAGCCGGTGGGCGACGATCCGCAAACGTCGGCGCTGAAGGCGGCTTTTGACGCCACGTTCTACGCCGATCTGGGCAACGCGGGCATCTTCGATCTGGTGTCGAAGAGCCTTGCGCCTCAGGCCGCGCCCGGTTCCCAGCAGGAGATCAAGTTGGCGCAGTGGTCGGCCGCGCCCTCCAACGCGGCCATGGTGGCCTTTGGCGCGCTCTCCAGCACGAAGGGCCGTTTGGTGGTCTATGGCTGGCTGGACGACACGCGCAACACCGGCAGTCCGCAGGTGCTAGGCAAGCAGTACAACGAAGAGGCCAGTGAGGATATGGCGCGCACGGTGGCGCATCGCTTTGCCGATGAGATCATTCTGCGCCTGGGCGGTGGACTCAACGGCATCGCCGAGACCAAGATTTACTTTGTCAGTTCGCGCAGCGGAACCAAAGAGATTTGGGCGATGGATTACGACGGGCAGAACCAGCATCCGGTGACGCATCTGGGCACGGTTTCAATTTCGCCGCGTATCTCGCCAGACAACTCGCGCCTGGCTTTTGCTTCGCTGGACAGCCGAGGCTGGTCGATTAAAATGTACTCGCTGGAGTTGGGACGGCTGGTGAACTTTCCGGCTGGCGTGGCGGGCGGCAGCAACCTTTCTCCGGCGTGGTCCGGAGATGGCACCAGGATCGCCTTCTCGTCCTCGCGGTCGGGCGATTCCGAAATATGGGTGGCGGATGCAAGCGGCTCCAATCTGCACAGCGTGACCTCCGTACGTGGTCCCAACGTTGCGCCCACCTGGAATCCGCGCTCCAATGCACAGATTGCGTGGGTGGGCGGCATCACGGGTGAGCCGCAGATCTACACCATGGATCAGGACGGCGCCAACGTGCAGCGAATGACCGATACGGGCTACGCCATCTCGCCTTCGTGGGCGCCCAACGGGCAGTTTTTGACCTTCAGTTGGAATCGCAAGTACGGCCCTGGCGCGCCCGGTGGCCAGGACATTTACGTGATGGACATCTCCAGCAAGCGCTGGCTGCAACTGACCCACGAATCGGGAAGCAACGACTATCCCTCCTGGGCGCCCGATGGGCGGCACATTGTCTTCGAAAGAACCATGGGCAGACGGGTCGAAATCTGGACGATGCTGGCCGATGGCACCGAGCAGCATCAGCTGACCCAATCAGGGAACAACTTTATGCCCAACTGGAGTTGGAAGTAATTTTTCAGGAAAGCAAGGGCAAAATGAGTTTGATTGCTCAGATGCCCCCCTGCCTTCTGGACTATGATGGGTACGTTAACCGAAGCATTGAGCAGCTTGCGCTGAATGGTTTCGGAAGAGCATTTTCACCTCACCATTGATTTTGCGAAAGGAGTATTACTTTGAACCGAGTTCATCGCTTTTTGACGCCTGTTGTCCTTTTGGTTGCATTAGTCGCAGTTGCAGGCTGCGGTCACAAGAAGACGAATCTCTCCGCAGCGGAGACTGCTCCGGCAGCCGCTCCAGCGGTAGCGCCCACGGCGCAGATTACCGCGACGCCCACATTGATTACGGCTGGCGACCAGGTCCAGTTGAGTTGGCACACCGTGGATGCCAACAAAGTCACCATTGACGGCATCGGCGATGTGCCGACGTCAGGCGTAAAGACCGTCACTCCTACCACTTCAACCGTCTATACGTTGACGGCCCGCGGGGATGGCGGTTCAACGGATGCCTCGGTGCGAGTCACCGTCAACGCCGCTGTGGCTGCGCCAGCCGTCGTGGTGCCCACCCGCTCCTTGAGCGCGGAAGAAGAGTTCAGGAGCAGCGTTCAGGACATCTTCTTCGATTACGACACCTATGATATTCGCGCCGATGCGCAGGCTGCGCTCTCCAAGGACGTCGCCTATCTGGTCAACCATTCCGATACAAAGATTGTGATCGGCGGATACTGCGATGAGCGCGGTTCCAACGAGTACAACTTGGCGCTAGGCCAGAACCGCGCCGATGCGACTAAAAAAGCGCTGGTAGGGGCTGGTGTCTCAACCAGTCGTATTCGCGTGGTCAGCTACGGCAAGGAAAAGCCGTTTTGCACCGAGTCCACTGAGGATTGCTGGCAGCAGAACCGCCGCGGCGGAATTGTGATTGACAAGTAGTTGACAGTGAACAGTGGTCAGTAAGGCGCTCCCAGGTCTCTAGCTTGAGGCTTGGGAACGTCTTTTTGTGCCGGAATCAAGCCGGACAGGTAAAATGGAATTTACGAAATAGGTGTGAACAGCGAACTGCGGCTCATGAACTGACCACTGTCCACTGATCACTGACCACTGTAAAGGTGAATCATGCAGAAAGCACACATCCTTCGTCATCGTCTATTTGTTGCGGCAGTTCTTGCCTCCTTCTTCCTGATTGCCTCATCGCCCGCGCGGGCCGCGTCCAAGGAGATCATCGAACTGCAAGCGCAGGTGCAGCAGTTGCTGGACAACGTGCAGCGTATCCAGTCAACACTGGACTCGCGTCTGGGCGTGATTCAGCACCTGGCCGAGCAGACGGCCGATGACGCCAACCGGATGACTTCGACCGTGACTGCGCTGCAACAGAAGCTTTCCACGCAGAGCGATGCAATTAGCGGCAAGATGGACATCGCCTCCGGGCAGGCGCAATCGCTGAACGACTCGGTGGACGAATTGAAGTCGCGCATCGGCAAGCTGGACAAAACGATCCAGGAGTTGCAGGCGCAGTTGCAAAACGTTCAGGGTGGGTCCGCGTCCGCCTCCGCGCCTTCCGCAACGCCAGCTGCTGCTCCGGCACCCGCTCCGCTTCCGCAGGCGAATGGTCCCGCCGCCAATGGTAGTGCTCCCACATCTGCCTCGTCCGACGCTCAGGCTCCTCCTCTGGCGGAGACCTTCCAGGCAGGCCTGCGCGACTATAACTCGGCCCGGTACGAAGTGGCGGCGGGCGAATTTCAAGACGTGATTCACTACTATCCGCTCGACGATTTGTCTGGCAGTTCCCACTTTTATCTGGGCGAAATCGCCTACAAGCAACTCAAGCTCACCGAGGCGGTAAAGTCCTATAACGCTGTTCTGGAAGGCTTTCCGGGTAACTCCAAGGCTCCGGCGGCACAACTGCGCAAAGGACTGGCTCTGCTGGAGATGAATCGGAAAGAGGCAGGCATTCACGAACTGCGCACGCTGGTTCAGCGCCATCCGCAGACGGCTGAGGCTGGTCAGGCACGCACCAAGCTCAACGCCATGGGCCTGAAGCCCAGCGCGGCCCATTAATTTGTAGCGCTGGCCTCCCGGCCGGCTGTAGCGTGGACCACCCGGTCCACGCTGGTTTCTTCTTGGCAACCAGGGTGTTAGATGCAGGTATTGAGAACTGCACGACAGCCTTTCTGGAGCGCGGTGCTATAAAATTTTCTGATCCCTGTTCCCTGATCCCTGTTCCCTGCCTCTTGGTATACTGGCAAAGTGACTACAACTCTGATTGATACCATCTCGAACGGTACCCGCTCCGAGACTTCCCCCCGTCAGAAGAGGGTGTTGTTACTCAAACCGCGCGGCTTTTGCGCTGGAGTGGTGCGCGCGATCGATATTGTGAAGATCGCTCTGGAAACCTTTGGCGCGCCCATCTACGTGCGCCGGGAGATCGTGCATAACCGCTATGTTGTGAATGAGCTGGCAGAAAAAGGCGCGATCTTTGTGCATGAGATCGACGACGTGCCCGACGGTCAGCGTGTCATCTATTCGGCCCACGGCGTTTCGCCCGCAGTGCGCGAGATCAGCAAAGGCCGCAACCTGCGCGTGATTGACGCCACCTGTCCGCTGGTGACCAAAGTCCACATCGAGGCCGTCAAATTCGCCAAGCAAGGCTATTCGCTGGTGCTGATCGGCCACCGCGACCACGACGAGATTGAAGGCACGCTGGGCGAGGCGCCCGAGGCAACCCAGGTAGTCTCCAACGTCGCCGAAGTTGCGGCGCTTCAGGTGCCCGACCCCGACCGCGTGGCTTATCTGACGCAGACCACGCTCTCGCTGGCCGAGGCGCGCGACATCATCCACGCCCTCAAGGAGAAGTATCCTAATATCGTCGGACCTCACTCGCAGGACATCTGCTACGCCACCGAGAACCGCCAGATCGCGGTCCGCAACGTGGCGCACAATGCCGAGCTGGTGCTGGTCGTCGGTTCAACCAACAGCTCCAACTCCAACCGGCTGGTAGAAGTCTCGCGCAACCTGGGCACGATCGGCTATCTGATCGACAACTCGCAGGCCATCGACCCCAAATGGCTGGAGGGCGTCAGCACGGTTGCGGTGACAGCTGGCGCTTCGGCCCCCGAGATCCTGGTCGAGGATGTGGTCAACTATCTGCAACAAAACGGCTTTGACAGCGTCGAAGAGATAGAGGTAATGCCGGAAAATGTGCGCTTCGGCCTACCGCCAGAGATTGTGCAGGCTATCGGCAGCGCCGGTGGATCCGAGACTGTCGCTGTCCGGTAAAATCAGGGACTAGCAACTGAGGCGTTTGAATCGCATGAAGACGCAGAAAACTAAGACGCAATTCGCCGCGCCGCGCTTTGGGCGGATCGACGCGGGCCTCAATGAGGTTGAGTCGGCGATCCTCCGCTCGCGCGACCATCTCTTCAGCCGCCAGCATCCCGACGGCTACTGGAATGGCGAACTCGAAGCCGACTCGATGCTTGAGGCCGACTACATTTACCTGCACACGCAACTGGAAAGCGGCGATCCGGGGCGGCTGCGGCGCGCCTTCACGGAAATGATGCGCTACCAGAACGAGGACGGAAGCTGGAGCATCTATCCCGGCGCTCCCGGCAACATCTCGCTCTCCGTCAAGTGCTACTCCAGCGCCAAGCTCATGGGCGTCTCCGCCGACGATCCGCGCCTAGCCAAGTGCCGCGAGTGGGTGCTCAAGCACGGCGGCGTCGTCGCCACCAACACTTTTACCAAAATGTATCTCTGCGGCATCGGCGAGTACGACTACGACGCGGTGCCAGCAATTCCGCCGGAGATCGTTCTCTTTCCCAAATGGTTCTACTTCAACATCTACGAAATCTCTTCCTGGTCGCGGTCGATTCTGGTTCCGCTGGCGATTATCTACGCCAAAAAGCCCTACAAAAAGATTCCGCCGGAGCAGGGAATCGACGAGTTATATGTCGGCGGTCGCGCCAACGCCAATCTGCGCCTGCGCTGGGATCGTAAACGCCTTTTCTCCTGGCGCAACTTCTTTTTGATTACGGATCGCATCTTCCACATCGCCGAGGCGGTTCATTTGCGTCCGCTGCGCACGCTGGCACTGAAGAAGGCGGAAAAGTGGATGCTGGAGCGGTTGGAGATGACCGACGGCCTGGGTGCCATCTATCCGGCCATGCTGAACGCCATCATCGCCCTGCGCTGCCTGGGGTATTCCGAGGACGATCCGCAGGTCATCCGCGCGCGCGACGAATTCGAAAAACTGGGAATAGAAGAACCGCCGAGCGCGCAGCTCCCGGAGCCGACCTTCCGCATGACACCCTGTATGTCGCCGGTCTGGGACACCGCGCAGGCCGTCTTTGCGCTGGGCGAGGCGGGCGTCGAACGAGACGATCCGCGCCTGCTCAAAGCCGTCGATTGGATGCTCTCCAAAGAAGTCCGCCACAAGGGCGACTGGGCCGTCAAGGTGCCCAAAACCGAGGCGGGCGGCTGGTACTTCGAGTTCAACAACGAGTTCTATCCCGACACCGACGACACGGCGCAGGTGCTGATGGCGCTCAACAAAGTCGACAATCCCCGCGAAGGCTATCAGCACAAGGTCGCCGAGCGCGCCATCGACTGGGAGTTCGCCATGCAGTGCAAGAATGGCGGCTGGGGCAGCTTCGACAAAGACAACACCAAAATGATCTTCCAGTACATCCCCTTCGCCGATCACAACGCGATGCTGGACCCGCCGACGGTGGACATTACCGGGCGCATGCTGGAGATGCTCGCAGGCTACGGCTACACGCGCAGCGACAAGCGCGTCGAAAAGGCCGTCCAGTTCATCCTCCGTGAGCAGGAGCCGGACGGAAGCTGGTTTGGCCGCTGGGGCGTCAATTACATCTACGGAACCTTCCTAGTCCTGCGCGGCCTGGAGGCCATTGGCATGGATCACCTGGAGCCGCAGATTCAGCAGGCTGCCGAGTGGCTGCGCATGGTGCAGAACGCCGACGGCGGCTGGGGCGAGAGCTGCGGCAGCTACGACGATCCAGATACGCGCGGCGTTGGCGTCAGCACGCCTTCGCAAACCGCTTGGGCGCTGCTGGGCCTGCTGGCCGCTGGCGACGACCGCTCCGACTCCATCGCCAAGGGCGTGCGCTGGCTGCTGGAGCGCCAACAGGCCGACGGCGGCTGGGACGAGTCGATGGGGGATGGAATGACTCGCCAAGGCATCATCACCGGCACAGGCTTCCCACGCGTCTTTTACCTGGCCTACACCCTTTACCGCCAGTACTTCCCCTTGCTGGCCCTTACAACGTACCGCCGAACCATGGAACGCGCGCGCTAAGCGCTGGAGGTTAATTCCAAGATGGCCATTCCGATCTCCCAGATAGGCACGGTTGCCAGTTATGTGCTGAAGAAGAAGTTCATGGGCGTCAAGCGCTATCCCCTGGTGCTGATGCTTGAGCCGCTCTTCCGCTGTAGCTTGGCCTGCGCCGGTTGCGGCAAGGTGCAGTATCCGCCGCATATCCTCAAAAGACAACTGACCCCTGAAGAGTGCTTTGCCGCCGTCGAAGAGTGCGGCGCGCCCATGGTTTCCATCCCCGGCGGCGAACCGTTGCTCCATCCGCAGATCGTCGAAATCGTCAACGGACTCATCGCGCGCAAAAAGTACATCTACCTCTGCACCAATGCTCTCGAACTCAAGAAGAAGCTGCCGGAGTTCACACCCTCCAAGTACCTCACCTTCTCCGTCCATCTCGACGGCCAGCGTGAGCACCACGACTTCGCTGTCTGCCGTGAGGGCACCTACGACATCGCCATTGAGGGCATCAAAGAGGCCGTCCGGCGCGGCTTCCGCGTCACCACCAACGCCACCTTCTTTGACGGCACTGACCCCCGCAGCGTCCGCGCCTTCTTTGACGAGGTAATGGGCATGGGCGTCGAGGGCATCATCCTTTCTCCCGGCTACAGCTACGACAAAGCCCCTGACCAGCACCACTTCCTGGGCCGCGCCCGCGTCCGCCGCCTCTTCCGCGCCATTTTGTCCAACCGCAAGTCCAGTTGGAAGTTCAATATGTCGCCGCTCTTTCTGGAATTCCTGATGGGAGAACGCACTTATGAATGCGTCCCTTGGGGAATGCCGACCTATAACATCTTCGGCTGGCAGAAGCCCTGCTACCTGCTGCAAGAAGGCTACGCCGAGAGCTTCAAAGAGTTACTGGAAACCACCGAGTGGAAAGACTACGGCGTCGCCAGTGGCAATCCAAAATGCGCCAACTGCATGGTCAGTTGCGGCTATGAAACGCCTGCTGTCATCGAGGGCTTTACCACATTGAAGGGCTTTATCGCCATGGCGCGCGGCAACTTCAACAGCTATCCCAACGCGCAAGCCATGAAGGTCTACGAAGAAGGCCTAGCGCGTGAGTCCGCCCCGCTCGTGCAGATCGAAAAACACGAAAGTGAAATGGCCGTGCGATGAAGTGCATCATGAAATATGAAGTGCTTCATGATGCACAAGGAACAGCTTGATGTGCCCCACCAAGTTATCACTGGCATGAGCTGTCGCCAACTCGCTAACTCGCGATTTCCGCGAAGCGGAAGCTAACTTGCTGTATTTGTTTTAAAAATACCTCCCGTGGGCGAATGAGAAGCAAATGAGGATCAACAAGCATGACTGATGAAGTGCAGAAGTACACCCTGGAACAGGTCGAAGCGCTGGAGCTTGCTCCCGGCGTGGAGCGCGGCAATCTGGAGGGCTGGGTTCCCGCGCTGGCCACCGACGACGAACTGCGCGAGGCTCTCGAAAAGGCCCTCGACTATCGTGGCGATGTGACGTTGACGCTCAAGTCCGGAGAACTCATCGACGCCTTCATCTTCAATCGCCACACCGGCCCCACGCTGGCCGATTCATGGGTGCAATACTTCACGCCTAGCGCTCCCGAAAAGCGCAAGCTCAGCTACGCTGAAATCGCCCGCATCGAGTTCACCGGCAAAGACCGCGCTGCTGGCAAGCACTGGGAAGACTGGGTCAAAAAATACAACGAAAAGAAGGCCGCTGGCGAGATGAATATCGGCCTTGCGCCCGAGGCGTTGGAATAAACCTCCTCCTGCAAGGCCGGAGGATTTACGGCTGATGGGCAATGCCGCTGCCAACTCGCTAACTTGCCACGTCCGCGAAGCGGACGCTAACTCGCTGAATTGATGCCCGCAGTCCTCGCCTCGCCTGCCCGCTAATCGTTCAAATCCAGGCTCAATAGCAATCTTGTTTCTTCCTCGGATTTGCTCGGCCGAAGATAATACAATTCGTTTTGCTGATGATTGGTCTTGCAACGCGCACAATTGAGTCAGGTGCAAAGAATGCTGAATCGGATGCTATGCGCTACAGTTACTCATTCGTCAACAAACGCATGAATGCCAGTTACCGGAAAGGCACTCCACCCCTCCCCCCCCCTACGATATTTTTAAACCGTGCAGAATATTTCATAGACGAAACGAGAATTTTTCCGGGAAAATGGAGAATCTCCTTGTATTTCCAAGATATAACTCTATTTTAGATACGGGTCTGGATGTTCGTGGAAGCGCACATCCCGTATCACGATGTGAGAAGCGGGGAATCGAAAACCGGGTCGTAGATTAATTTGCTACTATCAACGCGGGGAGATGCGAAATGGAAGATGGCATCGAAGAGCTGAAGCTGCCGGAACAATCCACTGAAACAACTCAACCCATCGTGGAGGAAGAAATGCCGGGATTGATGCCAGAGTCGGGTCACACACATATTCATCCGGAACACGAAAGCGGCAATCGCTGGCTGGATGTTATTGTTGCCGTCAGCGTCATCTTCATCTCGGCGGTCTCGCTGGTGGTCTCTATCAATCACGGCAGGACGATGGAGAAGATGGTCGAGCAAAACCAGAAGATGGTCGAGCAGAATCAGAAACTGGTCGTGGCCAATACACTGCCGCTGCTCGATATTGACGTCGAAAACAATATGAACCTGAAGAAGAACGGATATGTGCGATTGTCCGTGAAAAATAACGGAGTTGGACCAGCCATCATAGATCGTTTTGAAATCAGGTACAAAGGAGTTTCGTATAACTCGCCGTTTGGATCGGGAGGTTTGCTCAATGCCCTGCTGCCAAGCGCGCTGCAACCGAAACTTATTGCGGATTCTTCCGTTTCCGGAACAATTCTGCCGGCGCGCGACTCGATTCGAGTGATCGAAATTCCCGTCACTTCCCCGCAGACGCTTCAGTTGCTTCATGCGGCTGAGCCGGAGATCACTATGAAGGCCTGTTACTGCTCGGTGCTGGAGGAGTGCTGGGAGACGAACTTCGACCACAAGCGCCCGCAGCCGGTGAAGGAATGCAAGGTCGAGCCGGGCGAAAAGCTTTGGTAGGGCTTCAGTTTCAGGTGGAAGATAGCGGAGGGAGCAGGGGCCTTTAGGCCCCTGAAAGAGCGTAATTTTGATGGGCCTTTAGGCACGGGCTTTTGTTCTTTTACGTAACTTTTCTGAGATGAGAATATGGTATTAGGCAGGCAGAATATGCGCGACAACCGCCAATTGAAAGACCTTTCCGGCGTGGGTGCTGCGACGATTTCTGATCTGCGGCTTTTGGGAATTCATTCGGTGGCGGAGCTGGCACTGCAAGACGGCAAAGAGCTTTATGACCGGCTCTGCCTGCGCACTGGTCAGCAGCATGATATTTGCGTCCTTGACGTTTTTCGCTGCGCCGTCGCCCAGGCCCGCGATCCCGAGCTTCCCATCGAGCAGAAAAACTGGTGGTATTGGAGCCGCTTGCGCAAAAATCAGCCATCCGTCGTAAACTGATTCCTGACCATGAAAGTATTTCTTACTGGCGCAACGGGATTTGTCGGCTCTCATGTCGCGCGGGCGCTGTCCGCGGACGGCGCCAAGCTGCGCCTGCTCGTCCGCAAGACCAGCAAACTCGGCAACCTCGAAGGCATCGACGGCGAAACGGTAGTTGGGGATCTGCAAAATCCTGAGGGACTCAAAAGCGCTCTCGGCGCCTGCGATGCCGTGGTGCACGTCGCCGCCGATTACCGCCTTTGGATTCCCGATCCGGCGGCAATGTACCGCGCCAACGTGGACGGCACGCGTGAGCTGTTGCGCATGGCCCGCGAGGCCAAGATCAAGCGCTTCGTCTACACCTCCAGCGTCGCCACGATGCACTTCCGCCGCGACGGCGTGGTCATCAACGAGGACACGCCGGTCTCGCTCGCCGACATGGTCGGCCACTACAAGCGTTCCAAGTTTCTCGCCGAGCAGGAAGCGATCCAGGCAGCCGAGGGAGGGCAGTGCGTGGTGATTCTCAATCCCACCAGCCCCATCGGTGCCAACGACGCCAAGCCCACGCCGACGGGCCAGATCTTTCTGGATTTTTTGAACGGCAAATTCCCCGCCTATATGGACACCGGGCTGAATCTGGTCGATGTGGCCGAGGTGGCGCGCACGCACTCGGTGGCGCTGACTAAAGGAAAGTTTGGTCGCCGCTACATTTTGGGCGGAGAAAACCTGACCCTCAAGCAGATTCTCGACAAGATGTCCGCGCTGACTGGGATTCCCTCGCCGACGGTGGAGATTCCCTTTGCCGTCGCCGCGACCTATGCGTTCTTCGAGGAGTGGATTACTGGCCGCATCCGAGGCAAAGAGCCACGCGCCACGCTAGAAGAAGTCCGCATGGGCCGCAAGAAGATGTACGCCAGCAGCGCCCGCGCCCAGCAGGAGCTAGGCTTCCGCATCCTCCCCGTCAACCCGGCGATGAAAGCGGCCATAGACTGGTTCCGGGCGCATGGGTATGCGGCCTAGATCGAATGAAAGGGGTTAAGAATGAAGATCACCCAGATTTTTTCAAAGCCTGGACCGCCTATTAATAGGTGGACTTATGCGATGGTGTCCATGCTACTTCTGGATTCGATTATGGGTTTATCGAGTTCTTCCAGTCGTGCGGAATTCATCTATAAGTGCCTGATCTTTTCTTTCACCGTCTTGATGTGGCCGTTGTTTACCATCCGGCGTCTGATCGACATCCGGCGTAGCAGACTTTGGATTCTGCCTATTCTTCTGTCTATTGTTATCGCATTGATAGCGGCATTTGAAGGACGGAAATTAGTATTTGGAATAGCCGCTGGACTTGCGTTTACCTTTCAATTGCCGCTCATTCTACTCCCAATATCAAAAGATTTTCTATCTCTCAAAGAGATTATGTCGCCCTCAATTGAAGGCTCAAATAGACCAAAACAATGACCCGCACAGCCATCATCGCCGCGATGCCCGCCGAACTGAAGCCGCTGACGCGCGGCTGGCGGCGCTCGCGCTTGAACGGCGTTGATCTCTGGCGCTGGAGCTTTGAGGGCGGCGAGTGGATTGCTGCCTGCGCCGGGGCTGGCGTGGAGCGGGCGGCGCGGGCCTTTGCTGAAGTCGAGAAGAGCGGGGATGTTGATCGGGCGATTTCTGTCGGTTGGGCGGGAGCTTTGCGCGAGGAGCTTTTGCCCGGTCAGGCCTGCGATGTTTCTTGCGTGATTGATGCGCAGACGGGTGAGCGGTTTTTGACGTCCTGTGCTGGAGCTTTAGTGGGTGGACCTCCCGACGAAACGCAGGTCCTTCGACTCCGCTGCGCTCCGCTCAGGATGACAGAGTGTGGGAGTGATCCGCTCAGGACGACAGAGTTTGAGGATAATTCAGAGTTTGGAGGTAATCCGGAACTCTGGCTGGTTACTGCTGCCAAAGTTGCCGACGCCGCGGAGAAGCAGCGCCTCGCTTCCACCTATCAAGCATCTCTCGTCGAAATGGAGGCCGCGGGCATCGCGCGCCTGGCACGGATGCGCGGCATTCCCTTTTATTGCATCAAGGGAATCAGCGACGGTTACCATGACAATCTTCCTGATTTCAATCGGTTTATATCGAAAGATGGACAATTTCAACTGGCCCGCTTCGTCTTTTTCGTGCTCTTCCGTCCCGTGTACTGGCCCTCGCTCATCCGGATGGGCGAAAATAGTAAGAAGGCCGCGCGCGCAATCGCGGCCTCCGTACGCGACTTATTGGATGAACGAGGCCAACAATCTGAATGGCAACCCAAACCAACAACGCTGAACTCCGGATCGAAACAATCCCCGCAACCATGAAGGCCGTAGTCTATCGCGGCATCAACGATCTGCGCCTGGAAACAGTCCCCGTGCCCGTGATCGGCCCCGGCGAACTGCTGGTCAAGATCGCCACCTGTGGCGTCTGCGGCACCGACCTCAAGAAGATTCACACCGGCTCGCACTCCGCGCCGCGCATCTTTGGGCATGAGATGGCAGGGACCATCGTTGCCACTGGCGCGGGCATCTCCAAATTCGCCGTCGGCGAGCGGGTGATGGTCTATCATCACATCCCCTGCGGGCAGTGCTACTACTGCCGCAAGCATACGTTCGCGCAGTGTGCAACCTACAAAAAAGTCGGCGCAACGGCCGGGATGGAGCCATCCGGCGGTGGCTTTGCCGAGTACATCCGCGTGATGGAGTGGATCGCCGGGATGGGCGGCGTGGTCAAGATTCCAGACGGCGTGCCTTTCGAACAGGCAGCCTTCATGGAGCCGGTGAACACGGTTCTGAAGGGCGTGAAGCTGCTGCATCTGGTCGCCGATGAGACGGTGCTGGTGATTGGCCAAGGCCCCATCGGCATTCTTCTGGCCGCGCTCTCTCGTCGCACCGGGGCGCGTGTGCTGACCAGTGACCTTTACCCCGAACGCCACGCAATTGCCGCCGGCTTTGGACTGCATGAGCCGGTGGACGCAGTCGATGTTGTCCAGCGCGCCCATGCCGTCACCGAAGGGCGTGGCGCGGATGCGGTGATTCTGGCTGTCGGCGGAACCAAGCTGATTCCCACGGCGATGGCGGCGGTGCGGCACGGCGGCAAAGTCATGCTCTTTGCGCAGACGCAGCACGAGGTGGCCAGCTTCGACCCCGGCGCGGTCTGCATGGACGAGAAGACGCTGCTTGGTTCATACTCGGCTTCAACAGCGATTCAGCCCGAGGTGGAGCAGCTTGTGCTGGGTGGCTATCGCAACGGCTTTGATCTGACGCGGCTGATCTCGCATCGCTTTTTGCTGGAAGAGGCGGTGCAGGCGATTGAAGTTGCATCCAATCCCCAAGGCGACTCAATGAAGATTATGATTGAGGCTGCGCCGGGAGCCGGAGCGGAAACGGGAGGAGAGAGATGGCAGGGACGGTAAAAGCCGCAATCCTCCGGGGCCGCAAGACCGTCGAGACGGTTGTCGAAGAGAGCCGCAAGAAGGCCGAAAAGGTCGTCGAGGACGGCCTCAATACTGTCGATGCGGTGGTTGAGGCCAGCTTCAACACCGTCGAAACGGTGGTGGTCAAAGGCCGCAAGAGGGTCGAGTCCGCTGTCAGCCTGGGCCGCAAGACGGTGGAGCACGCGCTGCTTCACGACCGCAGCACCATGCAGGCTGCCGTCCTCCACGGTCGCGAAGATGTTCGCATCGAGCAAGTTCCCATCCCTAGTGCCGAAGTTGGCGAGCTGGTCGTCGAGGTCGGTGCTGCGCTGACTTGCGGAACAGATTTGAAGGTCTTCCGCCGGGGCTATCACGCGCGCATGATTGTGCCCCCGGCGCTCTTCGGCCACGAGCTGGCCGGAACCGTTGTCGAGGTGGGCGCGGGCGTCGCGGACTTTGCCTCCGGCGACCGTGTCGTCGTGCTAAACTCCGCTCCTTGCGGCGAATGCTATTACTGCAAGCGTGGTCAGGAGAATCTCTGCGACGATCTGCTTTTCAATAACGGCGCTTATGCCGAGTACATCCGCGTTCCAGCGCGTATTGTGGCCAAGAACACGCTGCACGTTCCGGCCCACGTGCCGCTGGAGCACGCCGCGCTGACCGAGCCGCTGGCCTGCGCCGTGCATGGCTTTGAAGATTCGCAGCCGCATCCTGGCGACACGGTTGCCGTAATCGGCGGAGGCCCGCTGGGTTTGATGATCCTGCACGTGGCCGCACTCTACGGCTGCCAGGTGATCGCCCTCGTCAGGCACGATGGGCAGGCGGAGGCGGCGCGGCAGTTGGGCGCGGCGCACGTGGTGCAATCTGCCAGCGTGCTAGAGGCGATCCGCCAGACGCGCGCGCTCACCGAAAAGAATCGCGGCGTAGACATTGCCATTGAAGCCGTTGGCGTGCCGGAGGCATGGCAGGAGGCTGTCGAACTTGTGCGCAAGGGCGGGACGGTGAATTTTTTCGGCGGCTGTGCACAGGGCACGCAGATCAAGCTGGACACCAATCGCATCCACTACTCTGACATTACCCTGCGCGCCACCTTCCATCACACGCCGGAATTTTGCCGCAAGGCGCTGGAACTGATCTCCAGTGGCCGCTTCCAGGCGGACGCCTTCATCACCGGCCACGCCCACCTCGCCGAACTCAACCGCGTCTTTGCGACGCTGATGAACCGTTCCAGCGAGATCAAGACCGCCATTATCCCTGAGGTGAAGAGATGACGCCGGAAGCTGCAGAAGTGAAGATCCAGGAGCAGGGCAGGGAAGCGGCGCACCAGGAGTTGCTGGCGCGCGGCTGGGCAGCGCTGCCAGAAAGCTACCGCATTCCCGAGGTTGCGCCCACGCTCGAAGAGGCGCAGGCTTGGTGTCAGGAACTGGCCGAAACGCACTATGAAAACTTCCATGTGGCGTCGTGGTTTCTGCCTAAGGAACTGCGCCCGCATTTTCATTCGATCTATGCTTACTGCCGTGTCTCCGACGATCTGGGCGACGAGGTCGGCTCGACCGATTCGGCGCTGGCTCTGCTCAATCAATGGGGCCAAGAGCTGGACGCCTGCTACGAAGGCCGCATGCGCCATCCGGTCTTTGTGGCGCTGGCTGAGACTATCAAGGAGTGCTCCATTCCCAAGGAGCCATTCGCCGACCTGCTGAGGGCCTTTCGCCAGGATCAGGTTGTCTTCCGCTACGAGACGATGGACGAGGTGCTGGGCTACTGCCGCTACTCGGCCAACCCCGTCGGGCGTCTGGTGCTTTACGCCAGCGGTGAGGCGAATGAGGAGAACTTCCGCCTCTCGGACGCTACCTGCACCGCTCTGCAACTGGCCAATTTCTGGCAGGATGTGTGCTCGGATTACACGGAACGAGGCCGCATCTATATCCCCAGAAAGGATATGGATTTTTATCGCGTCTCGGAGGAGTATATTGCCGACGGGATTGTAACGCCGGAGTTTCGCAGTCTGATGCACTGTGAGGTGGATTATGCGCGGGCATTGTTTGAAGAAGGCCTGCCGCTGATTAGTCAGGTCAACCGCGATCTGGCCATCGATTTGGATCTCTTCAGCCGCGGTGGCCTGGAGATTCTGCGGGCCATTGAAGAAGCAGGCTACGATGTGCTGAGCGCACGCCCGGCGATTTCCAAGAGCAGGAAGATGAAACTGATGCTCCGCGCCGTCAGCAGTAAAATGCTACCGTTCCTGCGCCTGGGAAAATTGAGTTAAGGAAAGACAGCTTGACGCACGATGCACAATTGAATGCAGCCTACGCTGCCTGTCGCGCCATCGCCAAGCGCGAGGCGAAGAATTTTTATTACGCCTTCGTCGCGCTTCCGGAGCCGCGCCGCAACGCCATCTGCGCCATCTACGCCTTCATGCGCCATGCCGATGACATGGCCGACGACGAGAGTCTGTCGCGTGAAGAGCGTCGCCGCTCTCTGGCCGCGTGGCTGGCCGACTGGCGCGCCGTCAGCCAGGGTGGTGATTCCTCCGACCTCGTTTTTCTGGCCGTGCGCGATGCCGTCAAGCGCTACGATATTCCGCTCAATCTGCTCGATGAATTAGTCGCTGGAGTTACGATGGATCTGGATCAACCATCGAATGATTGTCATCCTGAGCGAGCGCAGCGAGTCGAAGGACCTGCGTCTTGTACTGCTGACGGTCCATCCGGCGCACCCGACACCTACGCAACCTTCGCCGATCTTTATCGTTACTGCTATCTCGTCGCCTCGGTCGTCGGCTTGGTCTGTATCCGCATCTTCGGCTATACAGACCCACGCGCCGAGAAGCTGGCCGAAGAGACCGGCATCGCTTTTCAACTGACTAACATTTTGCGCGATGTAGCCGAGGACGCGGAGCGCAATCGCGTTTATCTTCCTTTGGAAGACCTGGCCGCCCACAACGTCTCGCTCGACTCACTGTTGCATCGCCCACCCGGCGCGCCTCCCACGACCACCGAACGCGCCTTGTTGGCTGCGATTGGTCAGCGTGCGGAAGATTTTTACAAGTCGGCGCAGGAATTGCTTCCGTTGATCGACCGCGAAAGTCGTCCCGCTCTCTGGGTGCTGGTTTCCATCTATCACGGCTTGCTGAAGCGCATCGAACGCGCGGACTACGATGTTTTTTCGCAGCGGGCCAGCGTGCCGATGCCGCAGAAGATCGCTATTCTGGGCGTTGGAATTGCAAGATTGGGTTTCGCGCGGCTGTTGGGATGATGTTGCTTTTATCGAGAACGGCGCGATAAACAATCGAGAACGAAAAAGTAAAAAGTCATAGATTTGAGCAGCAATGGTATCCCCTGTGTTCTGAAGGCTTCTAAATCCGACAGAACCAATGCAGTGGTATTCTAGATCAGTCAAGAAGAATCTGTTTCACAGTCCAAATCAAGTCAGGTAAAGAGCCAAGCCATGTCGTTGAATGATCTCGAATTCGCTTACGCTCCCGTCCGCGATCAAGTGCGCGACCTGCGGGAGTATCTTTGACCCGGCTCGCATCCGCCGGGAACTCGCCGAAATAGAAAACAAGCTAGGTGATCCAGCTCTGTGGTCCAATCCCAACGCGACCAAACCGCTGATGCGCGAGAAAAAGCGCCTGGAAGTGATGGTTGCCGACGACGAGGAACTCGTGCGCCGCACGGGCGAGATCGAGACCTACATTGAACTGGCCCGCGAAGGCGAAGATGTCCTCGTTGAACTCGACCGAGAGATCAAAGCCCTGGAAGGGTTCAACGAAGAGATGGAAGCCCGCACGATGCTCAACGGTGAGGCCGACGCGATGAACGCCATTGTCACGGTGCACCCCGGCGCGGGCGGCACGGAGAGCCAGGATTGGGCTGAGATGCTGCTCCGGATGTATCTGCGCTGGGCCGAGCAGCAGGGCTTCAAAACCGAAATGAACGACTACCAGGACGGCGAAGAGGCGGGCATCAAGTCGGCCACCTTCACCATCACGGGCGAGTATGCTTTCGGGCAACTGGCCGGCGAAAGCGGTGTGCATCGGCTGGTGCGCATCTCGCCCTTCGACTCCGCCAAGCGGCGGCATACTTCGTTCGCGTCGGTCTATGTGTCGCCGGAGATCGACGATACGATTCACGTGGACCTGAAGGTGGACGACCTGCGCATTGACACCTATCGTAGCGGCGGCAAGGGCGGGCAGCACGTGAACACGACCGACTCAGCCGTGCGCATGACGCACCTGCCGACGGGGATTGTTGTCTGCTGCCAGAACGAGCGCAGCCAGCACAAGAACCGCGACAAGGCGATGTCGATGCTGCGCTCGCGGCTCTATGAATATGAGCTTGAAAAGAAGCGCGCCATCAGCAAGAAGCTGGAAGACTCGAAGCTGGAGATCAACTTCGGCTCACAGATCCGCTCCTATGTTTTGCAGCCCTACCGTATTGCCAAGGACCACCGCACCAAGGTCGAGGTGGGCGATGTGGACAAGGTGCTGGACGGCTATCTGGAGCCATTTTTGCGCGGCTACTTACTGGCCAAGCGACGTGGAACGGCAGTTGCCGCCGAGGGCGACGACGATCTGGATGTGTAAGAAGGTTGGAACAGAAACGCAGGCAAATCCTTCACTGTTTCACAGTCTCACAGTAAATTGGGGGGGGGAGGGGGTACCTCGCCAGTGGACAGTGAACCGAGGGCCGCAGTCAGCAAGAGTTCGTAGGTTTGGTTGTGTTTCATGTTTTGATTGTGCGCCGGGAAGAGAGAATGATCTGCAAAACACCTTCCAATGATGGCACTGGATAGAATCTTCTGTTCCGTTATTCGCGACGATTTTCCGGTAGATATGTGAATGAGCGTGTTGCGCTGCATCAGCCGGAGGTGCTGACGCCTGGGATTGTGACCGACGCGCTGAATGCATTGCCGAAACCGACGCGATGAGCGGTTTGAAGCTTGATTGATAACCTGCGAAAGTAGTGTCATGGAATCCCACCCATTTCGCAAAAGACGCGAAATGGATGGGGCACCCGGCCCGTGTAACTTGACGCAGCGCCCCAGGATACTCCCAGGAAAAGGCGGATGGCGTCAGGTTCGATCTAACTGGCCTGCCCGTAGTGACTTACCACATAGTTATCGAGGAGTTGCTTGAACTCCGCGACGATGGTATCACCTTTCAGCGTGGTGTATAGCTTGCCGTCCACATAGACCGGGGCTTTCGGCTCCTCGAAGGTTCCGGGCAGGCTGATTCCAAGGTTGGCGTGTTTGGATTCGCCGGGTCCGTTGACGACGCAGCCCATGACGGCGAGTTTCAGTTCTTCGACGCCGGGGTACTTTTTGCGCCACTCCGGCATGGAGGTGCGCAGATAACTCTGGATCTGCTCGGCTAATTCTTGAAAATAGGTGCTGGTGGTGCGTCCGCAGCCGGGGCAACTGGTCACCTGCGGCATAAAGCTGCGGATGGAGAGCGACTGCAAGACCTGCTGTGCGGCCAGAACTTCCTCTGTTCGGTCGCCGCCCGGTTTGGGCGTAAGACTGACGCGGATGGTGTCTCCGATGCCGGCCAAGAGCAGCGGCGCGAGGCCAGCGGTGGAGGCGATCAGGCCCTTGGCGCCCATTCCTGCCTCGGTCAGGCCCAGATGCAGCGCATAGGTACAGCGCGCGGCCAGATTCGTGTAGACGTCGATCAGATCGCGCACGCCGCTCACCTTGGCGGAGAGAATGATCTGGTCGGCGCGCAGGCCGTAGTGTTCGGCGGCGGCGGCGGAATCGAGCGCGCTACGCACCATGGCTTCCATCATCACTTCGCGCGCGGGCAGCGGCTGCGGCATGCGGCTGTTCTCGTCCATCATGCGCGCCAGCAGTTGCTGATCGAGCGAACCCCAGTTGACGCCGATGCGCACCGGCTTCTGATGCTGGACGGCGCACTCGATCATGACCTGGAAGTTGTCGTTATCTTTCTTGCCAATCGATGCGTTGCCGGGATTGATGCGGTACTTGGCCAAAGCCTGGGCTGTCGCGGGAAATTTCCTGAGCAGCAGATGGCCGTTGTAGTGAAAGTCGCCGACGATGGGGACGCGCAGGCCGCGCTTTTCCAGGCCCTCGACGATGGCTGGAACCGCCGCCGCAGCCTCCTCGTTGTTGACCGTGACACGCACAAGCTCCGAACCGGCGAGCGCCAAGGCCGCAACCTGCTCGATGGTGCCGTGAATATCTGCCGTGTCGGTGTTGGTCATCGACTGCACGACGACCGGAACCTCAGAACCGACGCGAACCTGATTGATGCTGACCGTAGGTGTTTTTCTGCGCTGAATCTCCGCCATGCCTCTAGTTTACCCGCAAACCCTCCGGGGCCAGCCGAATCGGCACATCAATGTCTGGGCCAATACATCGCAAGTCTCTCCGTAACAGCAACAACAGCAACTTTTCCAGGGAAAAAGAAAGCGAAATGTGGGAGAAAGCCCGCTCTGGAGGCGGTAGAGAAAGTCGCGCAGTGCGAAATCAGCGCCGTTCAATCCTGATTGTAAATGGGGTTAGCTGGCGCGTTGCCTGCCATCTGGCTGTGACAGGGGCGGCGCGTAGAATTATCAAATATGATAAGATTCTTTTGTGAGTCTCATGACCTCTGCTCGTTGGAAAATCGACTTCTATCGAGCGGAAGACGGTAGTTTTCCTGTTCAGAGATGGCTCGATGATCTGCCGGAGGGCGTTCGAGGCAAGGTAATTGCGCGCATTGACTTGTTGAAGCAAGGCGGTCCAACCCTCGACTATCCGTACACATCGCAGATTGAAGGGAAACTCCGGGAAGCACGGCTTCGGGTAGGCAAGACCCGCTATCGAGTGCTGTATTTTTTTGACGAGCGCCGGACAGCCATTCTTCTGCATGGTTTCACCAAGGATACGGCCTTGGTTACGGAATCCGACAAACAGATTGGCATCGAGCGGATGGCAAGACACGAAATGAGGCTTGGCGGAGAGTCGCCCACCACAGGGAAACTGGAACCAGCCAAAGGAGGGAAAAGGAAATGAAGACGTCCTGGGACAGCTATGTGAATCAGGAGCTTAAAAAGCCAGAGGTTCGGCGCGCTTATGAAGAAGAGACTGCGGTCTTGCGCATTGGACTCGAACTGGCGAATCAGCGCAAGCGGAAGGGGATGACACAGGCAGAGGTAGCAAGAAAAATTGGGACCAGCGCTCCGCAGCTCAGCCGTACCGAGCGGCGACCCGAGAATGCAAATATGCGCACTCTCATGCGCTATGCGGAAGCGGTTGAAATGAACCTCGACATCCGGCTCGTGGCGAAGGCATAGAGAGTCCGTAACGTCCTGCGAACGAGATGGAGAGGAGCGCGCTAACGCCCGAAAAGGCGCTTGAAAAAGCCCGGTTTGCCGGAGGCGGCGTTGCCGGAGTCTTCGCTGAAGCTCTTCTTGGGTGGGGCGGAGAATTTCTTCGGATGGAATTTTAACGGCACGCGCTCGGAAAGCCCGATTGGCTCAGGCTGGGCTGGCCATGCGGCACCCTCGATGGCGGCGCGGGGATTGGTCACGCAAAGCCGCTCGGCTGTCTCCACGCCGGCACGCTGCGCCACGTAGTCGTAGCCCTTTTTTAGGTGCGGTGGCCGCCAGGTGACGTTGTGCGCATCCGTAGCCAGAAAATGAACCCAGTTGCGGTCCAGCAACTCGTTGGAAAAGCTCTCGGCCATCTTGCCGAATCGCCCATACAACGAACTCGATGTCACCTGCACGAGGCAGCCCCGGCGAATCCACTCGGCCAACATCTCCGGCTGGCCGAGCACTGCCGGATAACGCTCTGGATGAGTGATGACGATCGTATAGCCGACCGACTGCAGCATGAACATGGCATCCGAAACCTGAGGAGGGATCGCGGTGTTGGAGAATTCGATCAGCAGGTAGCCTTTGCCGCCGATCGAGTAGCGCAAAGGGTGGGCGGCGGCATCGTAGATATTCTCCGCAGTCATGTGGAAGTCGCAGGCCAAGCTGAGTTCCATTTCGCCTTGCAGCGTGACACTCAGCTCCGCGAAGCGCTCTTCGATGAGCGGAGCATCCCACGGATACTCAAAGCTGGAGTGCGGGGTACAAACGATGTGCGTCACGCCGTTGGCCGCCGACTCGCGGGCCATGGCGATGGAGGTATCGATGTCGGGCGAGCCGTCATCCACGCCGTAGACCAGATGATGATGAATATCAATCATGCCGCGTAAACTTCCTCATGGACAAACCGGTTGGGGTTGGTCACATCCCAGGTCTCAAAGTCGAGACCGGGGGCACTCGGCTGAGGTTCGAGGTATCCCAGGTCTCAAAATCGAGACCGGGGGCACCCAAACAGATATACCTCACACAGACTACTGAACCGCCAACGCCGCGATCATTGAGGCAAAGACCTTTGCGCCGTCCACTGAACCCAGGATGGCCTCGCTGGCGCGTTCGGGATGGGGCATCATGCCCAGAACGTTTCTCTTGGCGTTGAGGATGCCCGCGATATTGCTCAGCGAACCGTTGGGGTTGGCCTCGGGCGTAACCTCACCGGTCGGGGTTGCATAGCGGAAGGCGATGCGGTCTTCGGTTTCAAGCGCGCGCAGTTCCTCCGGCGTGCAAAAGTAATTGCCCTCCATGTGGGCGATGGGCACTTCGAGCACCGCGCCCTTGGTGAGCTGGTTCGTAAAGGGACTATCGGCGGTTTCCACGCGCAGATGAACCTGCTTGCAGATGAACTTGAGTCCAGCGTTGCGCATCAAGGCACCGGGCAGTAGACCGGCTTCGGCCAGAATCTGGAAGCCGTTGCAGATGCCCAGAACCAGGCCGCCGCCGTCAGCGAAGCGCTTGACGGCCTGCATGACGGGCGAAAAGCGGGCGATTGCGCCGGTGCGCAGGTAATCTCCATAGGCAAAGCCGCCGGGAACTACAACGGCATCAACGCCTTGCAGGTCCTCGGAATCGTGCCAGAGAAAGGTGACGGGCTGGTGAGCCACTTCGGCAATCACGTCGTAAGCGTCGTGGTCGCAGTTGGAGCCAGGAAAGACTAGAACCCCGAATTTCATGCTTCTAGGGTATCAGGTTGGCGCTGTCTGCGACACGATACCTAGCATACAGGATCAAGATTCTTCCTCATCTTGACGAACGCCGCAAATGGTATACTTGCAAGGTCAGGCGCGTGCCGCGCCGCTATCTTTCACTCTCACTGAGGTTCTTTATGTCCGGCCATTCCAAATGGGCCACAATCAAGCACAAGAAGGGCGCGCTGGATGCCAAGCGCGGCAAGATATTCACCCGCCTGTTGAAGGAAATTGCTGTAGCTGCCAAGGGCGGCGGCAATCCCGACACCAACGCCAGGCTGCGCACCGCGGTTCTTGCGGCCAAGGCCGAAAATATGCCGCAGGACAACATCAAGCGCGCGATTCTGCGCGGCACCGGCGAGTTGGAAGGCGTCAACTATGAAGAGATCACCTTCGAGGGCTACGGTCCTGGCGGCGTGGCTATCATCGTGGATGTTCTGACCGACAACCGCAACCGCGCGGTCAGCGAGATCCGTCACGCCTTTGCGAAGAACGGCGGCAACCTGGGCGAGAACGGCTCGGTGCGCTTCATGTTCCACAAGAAGGGGCTGATCGCCATCGAAAAGGATGCGGCCACCGAAGAGCAATTGACGGAGATTGTCCTCGAAAGCGGCGGCGAAGATCTGAACGACGAAGGCGACACTTGGGAGATTGTCTCCGATCCTGCCGATCAGGAGAAGGTAGTCGCGGCGGTGAAGGCTGCCGGGATTCCCACCGTGATGACCGAGGTCACGCTGGTGGCCACGACATACACCAAATTGGAAGGTTCGCCCGCCAATCAGATGATTCGCCTGCTGGAGGTTCTGGAAGACTGCGACGATACACAGAACGTCTACTCGAACTTCGACATGGACGCGGATCAGATGGAAGCCGCGGCTGGATAACGGCTGGCAGGGTAGGCAATGAAAAGGCCGCCCGTCTGTGGCGGCTTTTTTGCGGAATTTGAAGAAATTCATTCAGGGAAGGGAAGAACATTGACCGGAACTGCCAAGTTTTTTGCGATTTTTCTATTGGTGGGGAGTTTCCTGGCTGCAAGCGCGCAAACGCCTGCCGGTAGCTCCACGAACAGCCAGCCTTCTGCGGACAAAACGATTCCATCCATCGATCCTGCGAATGTCAGGTATGATCCCGTTGCCCAGGTCCGCGAGAACAAGAGCTGGGAGCACGGCCCTTTTGTCAACGGTGGCTTCGGCGTCGGTGAGCGCTCGCAGTACAAGTTTCTCTCTGCTGGCTATCAGTTGGGCAAGCCGCTGACGCCGGTCTTTCATGCGGGCGTCTTCAGTGGCCAGTTTGAGCTGGCTGGCAACATCATGCCTCTGTGGCAGGCCTACACGCCGGCACCGCACTATCAGTTGTATACCGTCAGCTCCTCGACGGGGCAGCCTGTTACCTGTTTGAACTCGATTGGGCAGGCCATGACGGGATGCGAATTGCTGGTGGGCGGCGGCACCTTCCGCGGCATCAGCCTGACGCCGGTGATTATGCGCTGGAACTTTCTGACTCGGTCAAGCCGGATTCAGCCGTGGGCGCAGGCTGCGGGCGGGCTGATCTATACCACGCACAAGTTTCCGCCGAACTTCCAGAGCGTGCAGACGATCAACGGCAATACAGTCTTGCTGGATGGCGGAACCTCCGTTTGGAACTTTACGCCGCAGGGCGGGGTTGGCATTCACTATTTCACAGGCGCCAAGCGGTCGATCGATCTGGGCGTGAATGGCGTCCACATCTCCTCGGCCTCGTTGGGCGACCGTAACCCCGGCGTCAATGCCAGCGTCCAAATTCAGGTGGGCTATACGTTTTGGAAGTGAAACCACGAAAGGAATCATGAGCGAAGCGCTGGTTGAATGCGTACCGAACTTCTCCGAGGGCAGGGATGCCCGGCGGGTCCAGGCCATTGTGGCCGCGATGCGCGTGGAGGGGGTGCGCCTGCTCGACTGGTCGATGGACGCGGCGCACAACCGCTCGGTGGTTACGGTTGCTGGCGATCCGGCGGCGGTGGTTGAGTCGGCGGTGCGCGGCGCGGGCAAGGCCGCCGAACTGATCGACCTGACCCGGCAGCAGGGAGTGCATCCGCGCATTGGAGCGGCGGACGTGATTCCCTTTGTGCCCATCAGCGGCATCAAGCTGGAACAGTGCGCTCTCTTGGCCCGGCAGGCGGGTCTGGAGATCTGGCGGCGTTTCAATGTACCGGTCTTCTTTTATGAGGCTGCGGCGGCAAGGCCGGATCGCGCCAACTTGGAAGAGGTGCGGAGGGGCCAGTTCGAGGGGCTGATTGAAGCAGGCGGCAAGGACTCGGCGCGCCGTCCGGATATTGGCGGACCGCTGATTCATCCGACGGCGGGAGCCTGCGCGGTGGGCGCCCGGAAGTTCCTGGTTGCTTACAATATCTACTTTGATTCGTCCGATGTAGCGATGGTCCGCGCCGTAGCCCGCGAGATTCGCGCCGCATCGGGCGGCCTGAAGGGCGTCAAGGCATTGGGAGTTCTGGTGAATGGCCGGACCCAGCTCACCATGAACATTACCGATTTCACGGTCACGCCGCTCTCTGTGGTTTTCAGCACGGCCACGTCATTGGCCGCTCGCTACAAAGCCAAGCCGGTCGAGGGTGAGATCATCGGACTGATTTCCGAGGCGGCCTGTGAGCGGGAGAGCGAGTGGATGCGTCAATTGGTTAGGTTCGATGCGCAAACCAAGGTTCTGGAGCGTCGCTTGGAGGCTCCTTTGACCTGGCCGGGAGCAGCCTGAACGGTAGGATCGGCCTGATCGACCTGATGACGAGTAAAATGAAAATGGAAGAATTGTGGCCTGCGGGCTGCAATTATGGAGGATGAAATTGTTGAAAGCCATTCTAAAAGTTGCAATCCCCGTAGTTTTTCTGGCAGCAGGCGTGTCGCTTCATGCAGCCCAGTTGTCCGCCGACGCCAGCAGCGCCATTCCGCACTCCGTGCAGCAGTTGGTGGCCATCGACTATCACGCGATGGAGAACTCGGCCTCGGCGATGGATCTGCGCGCCCGTGTGATGCCGCCCGAGCTGAAGCGCTTTGAAGATGCGCTGAAAAGTTCCGGTCTGAATGAGAACCACGACGTGGAGCAACTGTCCTTTGCCCTCTTCCGCGACAAAGAAGGGGAGGACAGGCTGCAAACCGTCGGCATTGCGCAGGGCCAGTTCCCCACTCAGGATATTCTGGCCAACTTCCGCAAGCTGAAGATCAAGGCCACGCTGGTGCGTTCCAACCGGGTCTATCCGCTGGCCAAGACCGGCATGGTGGTTTGCTTCGTCAATCCCTCCACCATGGTCTTTGGCGACAGCGAGGCGGTGAACAAGGCTTTGGATGCACGCGACAGCGTTTCTCCCAGCATATTGACCAATCACTCGATGATGGACGCGATGCGGTCCGTGGACTCCGAGCCGCTGTGGAGCATCCTGGACAAAAAAGGCACCGAGACCATGATGAAGCAGATTCTGGGCGAGGCCGGACAATCCAGCGATTTTGACAGCGTGAAGAAGCATCTGGTGGCCTCCTGGTACGGGATGGACTTCCAGCATGGCGTCAAATTCAATTTGACCATCGCCACCGGCGACAGCTTTGCCTCGGCCACGCTTTCGTCGCTGCTGTCGGCTGGCTTGGCGCTGCGCAAGGCCAGCGGCACGGAGGCAGAGAAGCAGGCGCTGAGTGCCACCACCATCAACTCGGAGGCCGGGAAGCTGGCGATTCATTTTTCGACCGGCGATTCTCAGTTCAACGCGCTCTTGGAGTCGCCGCTGTTTAGAGGCGTGGTGCGGTAGAACAACACTGCTCGATATGACTCATTGGCCGGTTCAGACTCACTCCTCCGCCAAAGGTGTAGTGTGAGTCTGAACAGGCATTTGAGCGTCTTCCAAAATACTGCGCTGTCTCCAAGCGTGGCCTCGCTGGCCCCTCAACCAACTGTAGCTGCGGGCTGTGCGGTTTCCTCTGGGCTATCGAGCGCGCTGCCGTCGCAGACCTGATTGCGTCCGTTGAACTTGGCTTTATAGAGCGCCTTGTCGGCCAACTCGATCAGGTCCGGGGCATGCTTGCCAAACTTGGGAATCATGGTGGCGCAGCCGGCGGAGATGGTCACGATACCGGGCGTATTGCCGCTGTGAGGCAACCGACGGCTGCGCAGAGCCTCGCAGATTTCGTTGGCGATGTGCAGGGCGCCAGCGCTCTCGGTATTGGGCAGGATCACCACAAATTCCTCGCCGCCATAGCGCGCGATCAGGTCGCCGGGGCGCGAGACCACATCCATGCAAGCCTCGGCGATCTGCTTCAGACAGTTGTCGCCGCGCTGGTGGCCGTAGGTGTCGTTGTAGGCCTTGAACTTGTCGGCGTCCATCATAATCAGTGAAAGCGGCTGATGGTCGCGCTGGCTGCGCCGCCATTCCGTGGCCAAGTACTGGTCGAAGTGCCGACGATTGGCCAATCCCGTCAGCGCATCGGTGATCGCCAGCGCTTCAACGGCGTTGTAAGCCTCTTGCAGCTTTTTCTCAGCCTGCTTGCGCTCAGAGACATCGCGGACGACGTTGAGGATTCCTGACGGCTGCCCAGTCTCCGCGTCGCGCACCAACCGCAGGCTGGCCTCCACCCAGATGTACTCTCCGTCAGGCTTCTTGACGCGGCACTCGATCATCGCGCTCTCGGTGCCGGAGTTCAGTTCATGGATGATCGTTTGGGCGCGTAACTGGTCGTCGGGATGGATCATCTCGACGCCACCTTGGGTGAGCAGATCTTCCGGCTTCCATCCTAAATGCTCCCCGGAGGTCGAGACGTAGCTACGGTGGCCGTTCAGGTCGGCCAAGATGATGGCGTCGCGGGAGTTCTCACTAACCAGTGCGTGCAGCGCGGCAATCTTTTCCAACTGGCGGATGACGGCCTGCTCCCGCTCCAGCACAACAGAGATGCAATAAAGAAGCAGCACCGCCGAACCGATGAAGATTTGCAGTATCAGAATCGACCGTTCCGGTGCGAGGAATTGCGCGGGTGCGAACGGCCCTATGCCATGCAGCGTAAACCAGCTCCCCGTTACGGCGACAAAAAGCGTCGCGAGCGCCGCCCAGCCCATTCCCAGGCGGACCAGGACCATGGCTAAAAGCGGAAAGATGATGAAGCCAAGCGGAATCCTGCTCTGCATGAACGTGGCCAGAGTAAAGGCGAAAAGCAGCAAAAGATACCCCCAGTGCCGCTTGAAGGTATGGGTATTTTTGAAGTCTCCGCGCAGGATAGCGACGCAGACCGGAGCAGAGATGACCATGCCCAGACTGTCGGAAGCCATCCACTCCCAGAGCGTCGCTGTCGGACTCAGGCGCGGCCAGAGGACAGTGATGAGCCAGAGGAGCGAACCGGCAGTCAGCGGAGCCGCAACGACGGCCAGACCGGCAAAACGAAGCAGGTAAGAACGCTCGGTGAACTGCGGAGGCCGCGTGGATCGCCCGCGCAGCAGTAGTGCGGCAACGGCCACTTCCAGCAGGTTCAGCGCCGTCAGCAGCAGATTGGTCCGCCAATTCAAGCCGACGAGCGCGCTTGCCGTCCACTGCGCGGCCACTCCGGCGGCGAAGAACGCAGGCCAGCGGCGGCGCGCGGCCAGCAGCACAAAGGCTAGCAGCACTCCATTCGCAATCCAGATCAATCGGCCCTCGGAGACTGAGCGAATGACCGCCGTGGCCAGCGCGACGGCGAGAAAGCAACTCGTCAGGCTCAGACCATACCCATACCTCCGCATCCACGGAAGCACATGACGGTCTGTGCCGGATGCAGCGCTTGAGCGCATAGTCCTCCTCACAACTCTGTTTATCGGAGAAATATGGGGAGGGAATAGGCAATGGAAGCCTGAATCGCATGAGCTTCTTCTGTTTCTTTATTCTTAAAACCCGCAAATTCAAGAGTGCGAGGTCAAATGAGGAGGAAAGTCAGCGCCTCCTGAGGCAGAATCGCGCCGGGAGCCGACTGTCGAGGCTGCGGAAAAAGGCTTGATATTGGGTGAAATCCTCAAAAAACCTCCCTCAGGGGCTAAAGTCCGACATTTATTGTCAGTTATTTGCGGCCCGACTGAAGTCGTGCCCTTATTACAAAACAAGCCTAATATCGAGTTTTTCCGCAGCCTCTGTCGTCGCACTGCTAACACCGTGTCCTTTCAATATATTCCAGCTTTCAAGAAAATTTCATGCGATTACTTCCCGCTCCCATCAACATCTTCGGCCGGGAGATGCGCGACCAGCTTCTTCTCCACGCGATCCAGGCGCTTGGCCAGCTCCGGCAGACGCTGGAAGAGGCTGACCGCGCGCAGCCAAACGCGATTGTCAAAGCCCGGTGAGCCGGAGATGACTTTACCCGGCGGAATGTCGTGTGAGACGGCCGACTGCGCAGTCAGGATGACGCCGTCGCCCACCGTGCAGTGGCCAGCAACGCCGGTCTGGCCGGTGAGAATCACATTATTACCAATGACCGACGAACCCGCCAAGCCGGTCTGCGCGCAGATCAGCGTGTTCTCGCCGACGTGCGAGGCGTGGCCGATCTGGACGAGATTGTCCACCTTGGTGCCGTCGCCGATGCGCGTCTCGCCAACTGTCGCGCGGTCGATGCAGGCGTTGGACTGCACATCGACGCGATTGCCGATGCGCACCGGGCCGGACTGCGGAATCTTCTCCCAATGGCCCTGCTCGTTTTTGGCAAAGCCGAAGCCGTCCGCGCCGATGACGACGCCATTTTCCAGGGTTACATCGTCGCCCAGAATGCAGAACTCGCGGACGATGGAGTGGGCGTGAGCAAAGAAGCGCGCTCCCGTCTCGACGCCCGGATACAGAACTACGTGTGGCAGCAGCGTGGCCTGTGCGCCCAGCTTTACATTGGGTCCAATGACCACATAAGCGCTGATGTGCGCACCCCCGCCGATCTCGGCCGTCGGATCGATCACCGCCGTCGGATGGATTCCCGGCGCGTAGGTTGGCGGCTGATAAAAGAAGCCCAGCGTGCGCGAAAAGGCCAGATACGGGTCCTTGACGCGCAGCGTGGGCGCATCAATCTCCGGAAACCCCGGCTCGACCAGCACCGCAGCGGCCCGCGTCTTGCGCGCGAGGCTCGTGTACTTGGGATTGGCGACAAAGGTGACCTCCGTGGCCCCGGCCTCCTCAATCCCATTGACTCCCGTGACTTCCAGCTCCGCGTCTCCACGCAGCTCCGCATTCAGCTTCGTTGCCAACTCACCTAGCTTCATGCTTGAAATTGTAGCGGAAGAGGCTAGCTTGATTTGGATTTTTTGATTTTTCCTCCCAGCGCGGCCGGGCTGGACACGCCCTCGCACATCCGATAGAGTGAACCACAGCGTTCTCATCTGTGTTGCAATAAGGCATAAGGAGCTGTTTTTCGTGGGATATATTTTGTTGTTGATCAGTGCGGCGGGAATTCTTACCTCGACAATCTTTACCATGATGGCCTTTGTCGCACTGTGGAAGTATCTCTCCGGCAGGCGGCAGAGACAGCGGCAGAGACAGCGGCAGAGCTTTGACTTCACTCCGCCGGTGAGCATTCTGAAGCCGCTGCACGGTTCGCCACGCTACCTGGAAGAGTGTTTGGAAGACTACTTCAAGCTGGATTACCCGGAGTATGAGCTGATCTTCTGCGCGCGCAAGGCGGAGGATGCGGGGCTGGCGGTGGCGCGCAAGCTGGCCGAGCGCTACCCGCAGATTCCGGTGACGATTTTGAACTCCGGCGAGCCGCCGTGGATGAATGCGCGCTGCTACTCGATGCACCTGATGGCCAAGGCGGCGAAGTACGATTTGCTGGTGGCGACCGACGCCGACATTCCGGTGGGGCCGGATTATCTGCGGAAGATGGTTTCGTCCTTCCGCGATCCGCAGGTGGGTGCGGCCTTCAGTATGTATCGCGGAGTGGCGATTGACGGCGGCTTTGGCGAGGGGCTGGAGGCGCTGGGGATGTCTGTCGAGATGACCTCTGGCGTGCTGGTGGCGGCGATGCTGGAAGGTGTGCGCTTTACGCTGGGACCGTCGGCGGCGGTGCGCAAAGCGACGCTGGCGCGGATTGGCGGCTTTGAGCGGATGGGCAACTACGCGGCGGACGACTATATGCTGGGCTACCTGGTGGCGGAGGCGGGTGAAACAGTGGCGCTTTCTGACCACGTTGTCGAGCACCTGATTCTGCGCTCGGGCTTCTGGAAAACCATCGAGCATCAGTTGAGCTGGATGCGCAGCACGCGGTTTTCACGGCCAATGGGCCATCTGGGTACGGTGCTGAGCTTCTCGGTTCCCTTTGGGCTGCTGGGTTTGCTGGGTGGAGTGATGGCGGGTCGGCCGCTGCTGGGCTTGGCGCTGCTTTTGTTTACGGTGGCGCTGAAGACGGCGCATTCGATGCTGGTGGGCGGATTGGCGGTGGGTAGCCGTTCGGCGGTGGTGCTGGGCTTCCTCTATCCGCTGCGCGACCTGATTGGGCTTTTACTGTGGGTTGCCAGTTACGGGAGCAACAAATTGCATTGGCATGGCCGGGTCTTTGAACTGGAGCCGGGCGGAACGATCCACTTGCCGAAGTAAGCGATTGGCAACTCAGGCTGGGTTGATCAACTCGATGTTGGCCGCGAACTCTCTTCCGGCCAAGTGGCGGATTCCACGGTCCAGAGTTGCCAGCTTGCCTTTGTTGTGAATGGCGAGACCGAGCAGATACGCATCGGTGATTTGCCGGTAGCCCTGCATCCGTCCCAGTATCGCTTGAGTAGCGCCCAGATAGGCTGGATTGTCAGGCCAATAAGTATGGCCCGGCTGATGCATGAATCGGTCAAGGGCTTCGCTTGCTTCTTCCATTGTGAAAAGGCTAAATCCGGGAACACCTTGAACCAATAAACGCATCATTCCTGACTGTGTTATCGGGCATGTGGCATAGTTTTTACTGATCCGATCCTGGAACCATCTCTTGACCTCAAGGAAATCCGAATGAAGCGGTTGATGCAGGATGAAAAGCAGATTCACGTCGAGCAGAGTCTTCATTGCCGACTTCCTGTGCTGATACCATTGGATTCGGAATTCATCCTGCGCGAGATGGACCGCTCCATGTACTCGCGGTCCATCTCATCTTCAATCCGTTTGATATCTTCGAGCGTGCAATGGACAGTCTTGCGATCATCCGGTAGATCCAGCACGAGAAAGCCATCCAAATTCTTGAGGCGAGAGGGCTTTGGCTCACTGCGTTGAATGATGTGGTCGATCGCTGCGCTGGTGGAGACGCCGCAGGCGCTCTTGAAGCGCTCGACAATCTCCAGCGACTCGGGCGAAAGCGCTACGGTCGTTCTGCGCGCTGCGGATTTCTTTTCGGCACGCAGCCTTGCGGAGTTGGTTCGTGAGGAGACGGAAGATCGTTTGATGGGTTCAATCGCAGTAGCCATAATGCCATTATGATGCACGATTGAAGAAAATTATGCAAGGCAATAAAAATGATGCATAGTATTCACTTCTGCATCATTCTTAAGAAAACGTGACGCTGAAACAAGCCAACATCCTGAAGGAGCGAAGGACAGTGCTTCAGTGAATGCATAGCAGGGCGCGGCAGCGTTCAGCGAAGGTGGGAATCTCAGGGCAGTCGAAGTAGACCTGACGATTGAGTTCCATGAGCATTTGCACGGCCTGCAATTGCTCGGTTTTCACGGTGAAGGCGCGATCATCCTGCACGAATTCGTCGGTGAGGTATTCGATGGCGTGGCCAAGGATCTCCAAGGCGCGTCCGGCTTCCGGGGTGATGCGGCGGCGGCGATTGACGTGGATGCTGGCGGAGCGCACGGCGGGCGCTGTAGCGGGAATTGCAAAGCCGGTGGTGGTGGTGGCAGCCATGGTTCTATCCTCACTCTGTTCTTCGGCACTAATCTCCGATTATTCAGATGACGAACGTACCGTAATTCCACGAACGGACTTTGTAGTCTGACGTGCCTGATTTGGAATTGAAGTGATATGTGTCACACAGCCTGCGCTTCATTTGGTTCGATGATTGCCTTGGGTTGAAGAGGGATGCGAGCGGAGGTTTTACCCGCAAAGGATTCACTTGGGAGCTGGCATCCGGCATTGAATCGTTTTCGTTGGATTTGAATCTCTGAAGTAGCCGGAAACAAACCAAGACTCTCACAGAACAGTGAAATGATCTGCAAAAAGTTTATGGCTTCAGTCTGCCTTGACGGAATGCGACTGGAAACCTAAGCTCGAACCAGCATCTTGCTGTTCGGCGTCTATTGGCGGCTTCTGCGCGGAGGGTGATTTGCTCAAAAAACTCAGGATTGGGCGACTATGATTCCTTATCAATGGCAATACTTACCGCTTTTGTTGCAAATACTTGCCGCCTTTGGACTGGGCGCGGCGATGGTGGTGGCGTCGTGGCTGGTGGGGCGGCATCGCAATACGCCGGTCAAGCTGGCCGCCTACGAGTGCGGGATTGAGGCTGTGGGTGACGCACGGCAGCGCTTCAGTGTGCGCTTTTATATGGTCGCGGTGCTGTTCATCCTCTTCGACGTGGAAACGGTCTTCATGATGCCCTGGGCGGTGGTCTACCGGCAGTTGTACCGCATTACCGGGCAGCGTTTTTTCGGCTTCTGGGAGATGGTGGTCTACCTGGGCTTTGTGGCCGTGGGGCTTTTCTACATTGTGCGCAAGGGCGTCCTGAACTGGAGCCAGGACAAGGCGGACCTTTAGCATGGGCGAAACGCTGATGGGGAAATCCGCAGTTCTGGAAGGGCTGGCCGAAAACCCGGCGGTGAAGGCCGTTCTGGCCTGGAAGCCGGAGGCCTTGCTGGACGCGAAGTTTGACCGCAATGAGTTGACGCTGACCATCGTCGCCGATCAGATCCGCGCGGCGGTGGCCACGGTGCAGGCGGCTGGCTACAACGCCTTCGAGGACGTGACGGCGGTGGACTGGTTCCCCGCCGAGCCGCGCTTTCAGTTGAGCTACCATATTGTTTCGCACCAATATAAGGAACGCATCCGGCTGCGGGTGATGGCGGGTGGCGCGGCACCGGCGGTCGAGTCGATTACGCCGGTTTGGCCAGCGGCGAATTTTTATGAGCGCGAGGTCTTCGATCTCTTCGGCATTGCATTCGAGGGCCATCCCAACCTCAAACGCATCATGATGCCCGACGACTGGCAGGGGTATCCGCTGCGCAAAGACTATCCGGTGGAGGGGTATCGTTGATGAGCAATCCACTGGAAATGCCCGTACTGGAAACGGCCAACGGCGCGCACGATCAGCACATGGTGCTGAATATGGGCCCCCAGCATCCGTCGATGCACGGCGTTCTGCGACTGGTGGTGGAGATTGACGGCGAGATCGTCGTCCGGCTCTACCCGGAGATTGGCTACCTGCATACCGGCATCGAGAAGACCTGCGAGGCCAAGTTCTATCAGCAGGTGGTCCCGCTGACCGACCGCATAGACTACCTCAGCCCGATGGCCAACAATCTCTGTTACAGCCTGGCGGTGGAAAAGCTGTTGGGCCTGGAGATTCCGGAGAAGGCGCAATGGTTGCGCGTGCTGCTGGCCGAGCTGACGCGGCTGAATTCGCACCTGATCTGGCTGGGCACGCACGCCATGGACATTGGCGCGCTGACCGTCTTTCTTTACACCTTCCGTGAGCGCGAAGAGATTCTGCGCATCTTCGAAGGACTCTCCGGGCAGCGGATGATGACCAGCTACATCCGTATCGGGGGCCTCGCGATGGAGCCGCCGCTGGACTTTTTTGCCCGCGTGCAGGGATTTATCAAGAGCTTTCCGGAAAAGATCGACGAATACGCGAATCTGCTGACTGGCAATCCGATCTTTCGCAACCGGCTCCAGGGCGTGGGCATCTTATCTGCTAAGGATGCAATTGCACTGGGTGTAACAGGGCCGAATATGCGCGGCTCGGGGGTGGACTTCGATCTGCGTCGCGATATGCCGTATTCGGGCTACGAGAAGTTTCAGTTCAAGGTGCCGATTGCCACCGAGGGCGATTGCTGGGCGCGGTATGTGATTCGGCTGCAAGAGATGCGCGAGAGTGTGGGGATTATCCAGCAGGCGCTGGACGGGATGCCGGAAGGAGCAATCAAGGCCGATGCGCCGAAGATCGTGCTGCCGGATCGCGAAAAGATGAAGACGCAGATGGAGGCGCTGATCCATCACTTCAAGATCGTCACCGAGGGCTTTGCGGTTCCGGCAGGCGAGGTCTATCAGGCGATTGAATCGCCGCGTGGGCAGATGGGCTACTACGTGGTCTCCGACGGCACGGCCAAGCCGTATCGCGTGCATATGCGCAATCCGTCATTTACGACGCTGCAAGCGCTGGAGACGATGTGCGTTGGAAGAATGCTGGCAGATGTCGTGGCTGTGGTGGGGTCCATCGATATTGTGCTGGGAGAGATTGATCGGTAGTTCAGTGGTCAGGGTTCAGTCCAAGAGATTTGTACTGCTGAATAATCTGGTTTTGTATCAGGGCACGACTTTAGTCGTGCCGCAAAGGCGGCAAAAAATGTTGGGCTTTAGCCCCTGAGGGATGGATTTCAGGATTTTTGACATACACTACAGGCTGCTAATGTTGAATGTTCATCGATGTGTTGATTGTGTTGGGATCGATTGACGTTGTGCTGGGAGAGATTGACCTGTAGCTTGAGGTATTTGCGGAAAACTTTGAATGAGCGGGAGGAAATGCGAGTGGATTCTCCGGGAAGATTAGGGGATCAAGAGCCAGATGACTTTTGCAGAGATCTGGGATGCACCATTATTTTCTTCGCGAACCTCAAAAAGGGTTTGGAATTGGAGGTAGAAAGAACGAATGCTGATCATCATGATCCGAATTTGCAGATCGTGATGACTACCAACGAGGCACAGTTGAAGGAGTCCAGAGCTGAGATTGGTCAAAACCTTTTTTCAAACCACAGAGTTGAATTGGCAAATGCAAAATCGGGGATCTGCACAGTAGCTCTAATCATTTCATCACCACACATTGAGGTTCTTTTGGGAGAGGGGCATATTCGGGATTCCGAAAAAATGATGGTCTTCGTTGTTAGGGACAATTCAAGGATGAATGCTCACAGGATGGATTTGGAACCGCTGCCCTATGCACTGCATGAAATGAATGCGAATGAGATCGCAAGAGTAATCGTCGCTGGAGTGGTTCGGGGAAGATTTGTGTAGCATTACCTATAACATTGGTTGGAATTCGGGCAACGAATCTATGTGTGATGGAGAGATGTGGAGGACAACTTCAGAATGGGCGGCGGAGTAGAGACAATGAATTCGGATAAGATGAGCCTGTTCTCGCCCAAACTGGCGGCGCGCTTTGATGCGCTGGCGGCCAAGTACCCTGTCCGCCGCTCGGCGCTGGTGCCGATGCTCCTCTATGCGCAGGACGAGGTTGGCTATTTGTCCGACGCAGTGATTGCCGAAGTGGCCGAGCGGATCGGGATTACCGAGCTGGATGTGCGCAACGTGGCCACGTACTACTCGATGCTGCGCTTCAAGCCTGCGGGCAAATTCAACGTGCAGGTCTGTACCAACATCAGTTGTATGCTGCGCGGCGGCTTTGAGGTCTTCGAGCGCTTCCAGCAGGAACTGGGCATTGGGCACAAAGGCGTGACAGCGGACGGTGTTTTTTCACTGGAAGAGGTCGAGTGCATCGGAGCCTGTTGTTGGGCACCGGCGATTCAGGTCAACTACGAGTTCCACGAAGAACTGAGTCCAGAACACGTGCCGGGGATACTGGCTGGTTATCGTGGGCGCGCCGACGCGGAAGGGAAGGGAACTCATGCCTAGATTGGTCTCCCATCCCGATGAAGTGAAGATTGTCTCGCGGCGCTTTGGACAGGGCGCGGCGAAGATCGACCGCTACCTGGAACTCGGCGGCTATGAGTCGGCGCGGAAGTGCCTGGAGCAGGGGCCTGACTGGATCATCAACGAGATGAAAGCCAGCGGCTTGCGCGGGCGTGGCGGCGCGGGCTTTCCGACCGGCATGAAGTGGTCGTTTGTGCCCAAGCAATCCGCCAAGCCCAAGTACGTGCTGGTCAACGGCGACGAGAGCGAGCCGGGAACCTGCAAGGATCATCTGATCTTTCTGCACGATCCGCACGCCATCATCGAAGGCACCATCATTGCAGGCCTGGCCATCGGCGCGAAGACTGGCTTTATCTATCTGCGCGGTGAGTACCGCTACCTGCTGGAGATTATGGAGCGGGCCGTCGCGGATGCTTACGCGAAGGGCTTTCTGGGCAAAAATATCTTTGGCCACGGAGACGAATCGACGGGGACGGAGTTCCAGATCATTACGCAAACCGGCGCGGGCGCGTATGAGGTGGGCGAAGAGTCGGCGCTGATGGAGTCGCTGGAAGGCAAGCGAGGCGTGCCGCGCATCAAGCCTCCCTTCCCCGCCGTCGTCGGCCTCTACGGCGGTCCCACGGTCATCAACAACGCCGAGACCATCGCAACAGTCCCGCACGTCATCGAGATGGGCGGCGCGGCCTTCAGCGAGGTTGGCTCGCAGCGCAACGGCGGCACGAGACTGTTTGGCATCAGCGGCCACGTCGAGCGGCCTGGGGTTTATGAGCTGCCGATGGGTTACAACCTCAAGCGCATGATTTATGAGGTCGCGGGCGGAGTGCGCGGCGGGCGCGGCTTGAAGGCCGTGGTTCCGGGCGGCTCTTCCACGCCATGTCTGCTCCCCGACGAGATCGACATCGGCATGGACTTCGACCAGGTGGGCAAGGCCGGTTCGATGCTCGGCTCCGGCGGCGTGGTGGTGATCGACGACCAGACCTGCATCGTCGAGTTCGCGCTGCGCACCATCAGCTTCTATCAGCACGAAAGCTGCGGCTGGTGCATTCCCTGCCGCGAAGGGACGGATTGGCTGAAGAAATCGCTGACCCGCTTCCATGCCGGCTTCGGCGAGCGCAAGGACATCGACAACATTCAGTATCTGGCGGAAAACATGATGGGCCGGACCTTCTGCCCGCTGGGCGACGCGGCGGCCATGCCGATTCTGGGATTTGTGAAGAAGTTCCGCAAGGAGTTTGAGGAGCATTTGGGCGGGAAGGCTTGTCCGTTTGCTAAGCATTTGGATTTGGTTGTGGTTTGAAGGGGAAAGATGAATTATCTGAACTACTTTGAACCGTATGTTAGCAAGAATCCTTGACACGAGGATCAGCTTACTCGTGCGTTTTTTGTGAGTAGAAATGTGTTCCATGTCTGTGTTTTTATATTTGTCTCGGAGGATTTTGGCTTATGAGCGCAACAGATCAATTCACTTTTCGGAAACACGCCTCCATCGGTGCTGCCGCAGCGGAAGATGACTCTAAATTCCTAGTGGATTGCTTTGTCGATAACGGTGACATTGAACTATTGCTCGACTGTAACGATCATCGAAGAATTGTCCTAGGGCGTACTGGAGCGGGAAAGAGTGCTCTTCTGTGTCGTCTTTCGGATCACAAAAATACAATTGTCATTCATCCTGAGACATTATCTTTTAATTACTTGACGAATTCAACAATCCTTCAGTTTTTTCTAGAAGCTGGAGTAAAACTTGATCTTTTTTTTAAGTTGCTTTGGAGACATGTGTTCACTGTTGAACTTTTGAAACACCATTACAACCTCACAACAAAAAGTGAAACCATCAGCTTTTTAGCGCGGTTAAAGGAACAATTTTCTCATGATATTAATAAGGAAAGAGCGATAAACTATCTCACACAGTGGGGTGAAGAGTTTTGGGAAGACACTGAGTATCGCATTAAGGAAGTAACTCATAAATTTGAGAATGAATTGAAAGCTAACGCTACGGGGAAAATTCCGTGGGTAGAATTTAACGTAGGTGGTGCATCTAAGCTAACAGATGAACAAAAGACGGAGATCGTCCAAAGAGGAAAGTCTGTTATTAATGGCATTCAGATGCGAGAGCTTACGGACGTACTTCGATTTCTCAAGGAGGATGTCTTCTATGAAGAAGATGAGCCGTGTTATGTTTGCATTGACCACTTAGATGAGAATTGGGTCGATGAAGAGCTTCGATATCTTCTAATCAGAAGCTTAATTGAGACGATACGAGATTTCCTTCAAGTCAAAAATGTGAAGATTGTTGCAGCAATCCGTACAGATTTGATTGAACGAGTCTTTCGATTTACGCGTGACGCTGGCTTTCAAGAAGAGAAATATAGAAGTCTTTATTTGAATATGCAGTGGACAGAATCACAATTGCTCGTAATGCTTGATAAGCGTATAAATTCACTGGTACGCCAGACATATACCAAGAAATCTGTTGGGTATGCAGATTTATTGCCACGGAAAATCGAAAGAAACTACGATGCAGCAAGTTATTTGGTTGAACGAACACTAATGAGACCACGAGATTTAATTGAATTCTTTAATAGCATTATGGAAACTGCTGCTGGAAAGGCAGTCATTAGCAAAGAAATGCTTCTTCAAGGAGAAGGCATATACTCAAAGAATCGACTGCGTAGCCTCCAGGATGAGTGGATTGCAGATTATCCTTCTTTGGTCGATTGTTCAACTCTACTCAAACAGAAGCAATCCTCATTTCGTCTCAGTTCATTCACACGCGAAGAAGTAGAAGAATTCTGCCTTAACTTTACTGTCAAGAATTACCGATCCCCTAAGTCAGATTTACTCTCAACACAAGCTCGTGCAGTTGCTGATGCGGTAATACCTTGGGAAGTATTTCTTCGTTCGACTGTTCACGTTTTTTACATCACTGGCATCCTCGGCCTAAAAACAGAATCTTTTGAGTCGTACCAGTGGTCAAATACTGGCACCTCAACTGTGGTCGCAGATACAATCGGTATGGAGACGAGCGTGAAAATTCACCCAATGTTTTACCGTGTCCTCGGGATTCGTCCGAATGATAATTGAAGACGAATATGAGATCTGATGTTTGATGAAGTTGGTACGTTTGAAATGAAGTTGAGGTTCGTGGTTTCCCACCCATTTCGCAAAGAACGCGAAATGGGTGGGGCACCCAGAGTTTGTGGTTACATGAGCGAAAAACAAACGCAGGTCCTTCGACTCGCTGCGCTCGCTCAGGATGACAGAGTTGTTTGAAAGTGACAGATTTTTTGGGAATGAAAGAGTTTTGTTGGGTGAAGGGTACGGGCTTTAGCCCGTACATTGAAGGCAGCAGTAGTGGTGGGCTTTAGCCCCTGAGGGAAGTGTTTGGTGGAGTTTTCATTCCCTCGGCGGCTAAAGCCGGAGATCAAAATCGGCTGTGAATGTACGGGCTGAAGCCCGTACCCTTCAAACTCTGTACCCTTTGATGCGCAAGTCAACACACACTGTATTGGTAGCATGAAGAAATGACCTGGATCAACGAATGGCAGACGTAAACTTCATTGTCGATGGAAAGACGCTGACGGCTCCCGCGGGGACGCTCTTGATAGACGCTTGCCGCAAGGCGGGGATCGAGATTCCGGCCTTCTGTTATTACCCAGGACTCAGCTTGCAGGCCGCTTGCCGGATGTGCGTGGTGCGCCAGGAAAAAGTTCCCAAGCTGCAAACCGCCTGCACAACGACCGTCGCCGAAGGGCAGGTCTTCACAACCGAATCCGACGAGATCGCGCAGGCGCGCAAGGCGACGCTTGAGTTGCTGCTGGGCAATCATCCGCTGGACTGCCCGGTCTGCGACGCCGGCGGCGAGTGCGAGTTGCAGGACATGACCTTCAAGTACGGCGCGGGCGAGAGCCTCTACGCCGAGGCCAAGCAGCACCGCGAAGAGCAGCAGTGGTCGCCCGCCGTTTACTTTGACCGTCCGCGCTGCATCCTCTGCTATCGCTGCATTCGCGTCTGCGGCGAGGGCATGGACGTGTGGGCGCTGGGGATTCAGGGACGCGGCGTCAGCTCGTCGATTGCGCCCAATGGCCGTGATCACCTGGACTGCGAGCAGTGCGGAATGTGCATCGACATCTGCCCGGTGGGCGCGCTGACCAGCGGCAGCTACCGCTACAAGACACGCCCTTGGGAGATGAACCATGTTGCGACGGTATGCACGCACTGCGCCGACGGCTGCAAGGTGACGCTGGGCGTGCGGCAGACGAATGATGGCTCGGAGATTGTGCGCGCCGATAATCGCGACAAAAGCGGCATCAATGGCGACTTTCTCTGCGCCAAGGGGCGGTTTGGCTTTGATTTTGTGGAGAGCGCCGAGCGCCTGACCAAGCCGTTGGTGCGCAATGGCGACGGCAATCTGGTGGAGGCAACCTGGGAGCACGCTCTGCGTAGGTCGGCGGCGATTCTCAAGGAAATGCGGGAGACGCGGGGCGGGGCGGCGATTGGCGTCGTTGGGTCGAATCAAGCGACCAACGAAGAGAATTACCTGTTGCAGAAGTTTGCGCGGACGGTGCTGCGGACTAACAACATCGACCACGAGCGGACGGCCGATTACGCGGCCTTTGCGCGGGCGATGGCCGGACATGAGGGCAAAGCGGCCAGCTTGCGCGAGACGGCGACGGCTCCTGCCATACTTCTGGTCGGCGGCAATCCGACGGAAGAGCATCCACTTTTGGCGTGGAATCTGCGCACAAATGTGCGGCTGAATCGCGGACGGCTGTATGTCGCCAACACAAAGGCCATCAAGCTGGAGCGTCAGGCCGCGGCAACGCTGCGTCTGCCAGCGGATGGGTACGCGACGCTTGCGGCTTTCCTGGAGCAGAGCGGCTCGGATTTCAGCAAGGCTGTGCTGGCGGAGGAGTCGCTGCTGGTGATCTTTGGGCCAGAGTTGAGCGGCGCGCAACTGGCGGAGCTGATGGCTTGGGGATTGAAGCGCGGGAATGTGCGCTTTGCTTATCTCGGCGGTTACGCCAACTCGCGTGGCGCAGCGGATATGGGAGTGCTGCCCAGTCTGCTTCCAGGCTATGTGCCGGTGACGGAGCCGGGGGCTTTTACCGAGTACGCGGGAATGCCCGCCACTCCCGGCAAGACGCTCCAGGAGATGATGGAGTCGGCTGGCCGGGGCGAGTTGTGCGCATTGCTGGTGATGGGCGCGGATCCGGCGGCAAAGTTGGAGTTGCCACCAGAGGCGCTGAAGAAGAGCTTCATTATTGTCGCGGATCTTTTTTTGACCAAGACGGCGGCGCTGGCCGATGTGGTATTTCCCGCCGCGAGTCTCTATGAAAAATCCGGCACGGTGACCAACACTTTCGGCGATGTGCAGTTGGTGAAGAAGGCTGCGGATCACGCGGGTGTCAAGCCGAAGTTTGAGATTCTGGTGCGACTCGCCGGAGCGATGGGCGTGGATGTGAAGACGCTTGTCCCCTTCGGCAAGAGCAGCACGACGGCTGACTTGGGCCAATCACGCGGCGCGCAGGCCGGCGAGGCGGACCGGCACGCGGTGTGGTTGGCCGCGAATGGTTTGGAATGGAAGACGAGTCCCTTTGATCCGCTGGCGGTGCTGGACGAGATTGCGCGACTGGTTCCGGGGTATGCATTGGATCGCATGAATCTGTTGAGTGGGAATGATGTGCCGAACGAGCCAGGCTTTGTGCCGGTGTCAGCGTTGACGGAGCGGGGAGAGATTTTGCCCGCGCACAATGGATTGTTTACCTCTGGAACGCTGGGTGAGCGGAGTGTGTTGCTCAAGGAATTGAAGGCGCATCAAGCGAAGTTTGGCGGGTTGAAGGTCCTGTAAACTTGGGGTTCATGGTTACCCACCCTTTTCGCAAAGAACGCAAAAAGGATGGGGTATCCGGCAATTGGATGGGTAAGAATAGGTTTCATTCAGAATGGAGGCCAACAATGACGCTCAATGAAGCAAAACGGTACTCAATTCTAGTACACGCTGAAATATGGAATTTATTGGGGGAAATTACAACTCTGCCAGGCGCTAGATTCCAGTTGGTTCCAGCATACCTTACGATGGCACTTGAACACCAAAAAGCGATAGTTGTACTGGTTGATTTAGACTTGCGTGGTTCAGCATTTGCGCTTCTTCGCTTACAAATTGAAGCAGCTTTTCGTGGCCTATGGATTGGTAAAATTGCAACTGAACAGCAATTAGAAGATTTTGCTACTAAGGGCGTTGACCTTTTTGGAAAATTGAAGTTCAAGGATATGACAAAACAAATTGATGATGCATATCAAGCAAAGGGAGGTTTACAATCGATCATTGACAAGTTCTGGACGCCATTAAATGGATTTACTCATACTGGTTATGAACAATTAGTCCGACGATTCAACTCCATAGGAACAATTGTTCCGGACTATGCAGATGATCTGACAGAATCTCTATTGTTATGTTCCTCCGAAACTTCCTATATCACGGCAGGTTTTATTCTCGCAATAATGGGTTTTTTCGAGCAAAGCAAAGCCTTAAGAATATGGCATACAAATAATAAGCTGAACACAAAACTAGATTTTGAAGAGCTTGTCGAGGTTAAACCTGCATGACGATTTTGCAATTCATTTTGTGGAGCGTGGTGAAGGTGGCCGTGGTGACGGTGGTGTTTTTGCTGGCCGTCGCTTACACCGTGCTGCTGGAGCGCAAGCTCGTTGGGCGCATCCAGAACCGCTGGGGGCCGACGCGCGTGGGGCCGTTTGGGCTTTTGCAGCCGCTGGTGGACGGGGCGAAATCCTTCCTCAAAGAGGACATTATTCCCACCGGCGTTTACCGGCCACTCTACCTGATTGCGCCGATCATCGCGCTGGGCTGCGCGCTGATTTCTATCGGTGTCGTCCCATTCGGCGAGCCGCTGTCCAATGCCGGGAGTATGCAGCCCTTTCAAATTGCCAATATCAATGTCGGTCTGTTGGTGATTCTCGGCGTTACTTCGATTGGCGTCTACGGCATTGCGCTGGCCGGATGGTCGTCGAATAACAAGTATTCTCTGCTGGGCGCGCTGCGCTCCTCGGCGCAGTTGGTCAGCTATGAGCTTGCGCTGGGGCTTTCGCTGGTTGGCGTGGTGCTGCGCGCCGGTTCGCTCAATCTGCGGGTGATCGTTGAGCAGCAGGCGACGCGCGGCATAGCGACTTGGAATATCTTTGGAGGCTTCCAGTTTGTCGCCTTCTTCATTTATTTGACGGCGGCCTACGCGGAGACCAACCGTTCGCCCTTCGATCTTCCGGAGGCCGAGTCTGAACTGACCGGCGGCTATCACACCGAGTACAGCTCGATGAAGTTTGCCATGTTTTTCATGGCTGAATATGCCAATATGATTACGGTGGGCTGCGTGGCGACGCTGCTCTTTTTGGGCGGCTGGACCAGCCCGCTCGGCAATCTGATTCCGCCCTTCGAGAATGTTTTTTTCGACGCGGGGCTTTCGCTGTTCTGGTTTGTGCTCAAGGTTTTCTGCTTTCTCTTTTTGTATGTGTGGGTGCGCGGGACGCTGCCGCGCTTCCGCTATGACCAACTGATGAACTTTGGATGGCGCTGGCTGATGCCGCTGGCCATTCTGAACATTGTGGCGACGAGCGCTGTGCTTGCGTTTCGCTGATTGGGTTTTAATCACCTTTTGTTTTGTATCAGGGCACGACTTTAGTCGTGCCGCACGAATCGCAAAATGAGTTTGGGCTTTAGCCCCTGAGGGAAGTTCTGATTCAAGACTTTCTGAATTGAAATCGAGCTTGCCCGGAGATTGCAATGCACCTGATCTTATTTTTTGTATTTGCCGGATTTTGCCTTGCGGGAGCGGTGAACCTGCTCGTGCAGAGTCATCCCATCAATAGCGCCTTGTCGCTGATTGTGGTGATGACCTCGCTGGCCGTGCTGTATCTGATGCTGGGCGCGGAGTTTCTGGCGATAGCGCAGGTCATCGTCTACGCCGGAGCGATCATGGTGCTCTTCACCTTTGTGGTGATGCTGCTGAACGCCGGACGCGAGGCGCGCACGCGGGGCAGCAAGGCGGCGCTGGCTGTGGGCTTTCCCGCAGTGGTGGCGATTCTGGCGGTGATTGCCACGGTGATCTTGCAGGCGCAGGGGCTGGGCGCGGCGCGGCTGAGTGATGGACTCACCGACGTGAAGGGCCAGACCAACCTCGATCAATTGGGCGCGGTGCTCTTCACCAAGCTGCTGCTTCCCTTCGAGGTCACTTCGGTGCTATTTCTCATCGCGATTCTGGGCGCGGTGGCGCTGGCCAGTCATGAAGGAAGCAAAGCCGAAAGGACGGGCGAGGAATGAATATCAACTTCGCGCAAGAAGTTCCGCTCTCCTGGTACTTGATTTTGAGCGCGGTGTTGTTTTCGCTGGGCGTGGTGGGCTTTCTTATCAAGCGCAACCTGATTACTGTCTTCATGTCGATTGAGCTGATGCTGAACGGCGTCAATCTTTCTTTTGTCACATTTGCGCAGCAGTGGCACGCGGTGAAGGGGCAGATTTTCGTCTTCTTTGTGATGATGGTGGCCGCGGCGGAGGCTGCCGTGGGATTGGCCATCATCATTGCCGTCTTCCGCGTCCGCGCAACCCTCGACGTCGACCGCATCGACCGGATGAAACTATGAACGTTGTGCCTCTCTGGATCATTCCGATTTTTCCTTTCGCGGGGTTCCTCATCAATGGAATCCTTGGCGGGCGTTTGCCCAAGTGGCTTGTCACTACGGTTGCATTACTGGCTCCGCTTGCGGCGTGTTTAGCTGTTATTTCAAATACCTTTGGCTTCTTTGGCGTTGTGCCAGTGCCTAGTTTTGCACCACGCGTTGAAACCTGCCCGCTGCCCTGGATCAACGTTCCCGCGCTGCACGTGGACTTCAGCTTCGTTCTCGATCAGCTTTCGCTGGTCATGCTGCTCGTCGTCACCGGCGTCGGCTTCCTGATTCACGTTTACTCCGTTGGCTACATGAGCGACGACGAAGGCTATGCACGGTACTTCTCGTACTTGAATCTGTTTTTGTTCTTCATGACCGTGCTGGTGCTGGCTGGCAATGCGCTGGTGATGTTTGTCGGTTGGGAGGGCGTCGGCCTGGCGTCGTATCTGCTGATCGGCTTCTACTTCCAGAAAAAATCGGCGGCGGATGCGGGCAAAAAGGCTTTCATCGTCAACCGCATTGGCGACTTCGGATTTCTGATTGCGATGTTCCTGCTCGTCGCCAACTTCGGCACGTTGACCTTTACGGAGATCGCCGCGAAGCTGGGCCCAATCGGGATTGCCCCCGGATGGACTGGCGGCGTAGTGACCGTGATTGGGCTTTGTTTGTTATTGGGCGCGGCAGGCAAGAGCGCGCAGTTGCCGCTGTATATCTGGCTGCCGGACGCGATGGAAGGCCCCACGCCGGTCTCCGCGCTGATCCACGCGGCGACGATGGTCACGGCGGGCGTCTACATGGTTGCGCGTACGCATGTGATCTTTGACCATTCACCCTTTGCGCTTGGCGTGGTGGCCACGGTCGGCGCGGCGACGGCGCTTTTTGCGGCGACCATCGCCCTTGTGCAGAACGACATCAAACGCGTGCTGGCTTATTCCACGATCTCGCAGCTCGGCTATATGTTTTTGGGCTGCGGCGTGGCAGCGTACTCGGCGGCGATCTTCCATCTGATGACGCACGCTTTCTTCAAGGCGCTGCTCTTCCTCGCGGCCGGTTCGGTGATTCACGGCCTGGGCGGTGAGCAGGATCTGCGCAAGATGGGCGGGCTGTGGAGGAAGCTGCCGGTCACTTTTGCCGTTACAACGGTAGGCGTTCTGGCTATCGCCGGTATTTATCCTTTTGCCGGATTCTTTTCCAAAGATGCAATTCTGTATGCGGTGTTTGAGCATGGAATCAACGGAAAAATTCTCTATTCTGTAGGCCTTTTAACGGCGCTATTAACCGCGTTTTATATGGCGCGACTATGGTATATGGCCTTCATGGGCAAGTCGCGTAGTGAAGAGGTTCATGCGCATGAGAGTCCTGTTTCGATGCTGGGGCCGCTGGTGATTTTGGCGCTGCTTTCGATCTGCGGCGGCTGGATCGGCATTGAACGCTTCGGCGCTTTTCTTGCGCCTTCGGTTGGCGCGCGAGTGGCCGAGACAGGCGGTTGGCGTTTCCTTATTCCTGGAACGCAATACGCACTCTCTTTGGAGACCGTTTTGAGTATCATTGCTGTTCTTGTTGCTCTGGAAGGTTGGAAGATTGCCGACAAGTTCTACCGGTCCAAGCCCTCGCGTCCAGCGCAATGGGCCGCAGCTATGCCAAGCGGCTACAAACTGCTGGCCAATAAGTATTTTGTCGACGAGTTCTACGGCGCGACGGTGGTCAAGCCTCTACTGGGTTTTTCGAATTACATTCTGGGTTGGGTGGCGGAAGTTGGCATTGTGGGCGGCGCGGCTTGGCTGATCGGCGGCGTGGCAACCTTCGCGGGAGCGATTTTGCAGCGCTGGCAATCTGGCAATCTGCGCTCCTATGCGGCGTGGCTGGCCGCAGGCGCGGCGGCGGTGCTGCTCTTCCTGCTGGTGCCGTGGCCCACGGTGCTGGCGAGTCTTCCGGCAATTCATCTTGGATTGGCTGGACATTGAGAGAAGGGTACGGGCTTTAGCCCGTACATCAACGACAGGATTATGGGGGGCTTTAGCCCCTGAGGGCTGAAGGCGTTAATCGACTTTTTGCCCAGTTGAGAGGAGCGATAACAATGCACAATGCTCAGGAAATCTTGTTGCTGCATGAAATGGCCAAACTCCTAGCTTTTACCGTTGGAACAATACTGTTGCTTGCACTAATAACCGGTCTATGGGTCTGGTACGGTCCGCGATGGAGGTATTACAAAAGAGCCACATCGATGGTACAAATTCTGTTATTTGGAGGTTCGGGAGTCACGGACTGGATCTTTCGATCCGACAAGTATCGCTTATTTCCCATCCTTTGCATATTAGCTTGCATTTTTCCTGTCTGTGAACTTATCAAGGAATTCAGGCAACCAAAGACGATTGTCGAGTTGCATCCAACAAGCGCCACACGAACAGGAAAAGGGTAAAGTATGGCGAGATTTTTCTATGAACATCCCTCAGGGGCTAAAGCCCACGTCATCATTGCAGTTTTTATGTACGGGCTAAAGCCCGTACCCTTCAAGGCCTACTGATTTTGCAGGTTTCAAAAGAATGAATGCGATTGGAATGACTGAAATTAACAACTCGATTCTCACGCTGATTCTGCTCGTGCCGCTGGCGGGGGCGCTTGTGGTGCTGATTGCGCCGGACCGCGCCAAGTTACCCAACTGGATTGCGCTCGCGTCGACGCTGGCTACCTTTGGCCTGACGCTGCATCTGCCCGCGCACTTCGATCATGGGCAAACTGGATTTCAGTTTGTCGTCAATCGGTTGTGGATTGAGAAGCCTGCGATTTTTTATCATCTGGGCGTGGACGGGCTGAGTTTGTGGCTGGTGGTGCTGGTGGGCTTGCTTGCGCCCATTGGCGTCGTTGCCAGTTGGAACGCCATACGCGAGCGTCGCAAGATTTTCTTTGCGCTCTTTCTGATGCAGCAGACGGCGATGCTGGGCGTCTTCCTCTCGCTCGACCTGATGCTCTACTACGGCTTCTGGGAGTTGTCGCTGGTGCCGATGGCGATCCTGATTGCGATGTATGGGCGCAAGGACGGACCGAAGGCCGCGCTCAAGTTCTTCTTGTTTACTTTTATTCCTTCCGCGCCGCTACTGGTGGCGATCCTCTGGCTCTACGCGCGGACGGGCAGCTTCGATTACACGATTCTGCGCGAGTACATCAGCCTGGGATTGATCCCCGGAGGGGCGCTGTGGCTGGTTTCGCTGGCGTTTCTTTTTGCCTTTGCGGTCAAGGTTCCGGTCTTCCCGCTGCATGGGTGGCTGGCCGACACCTACGGTGAAGCGCCGGTGGCTCTAACGATGGTGGTGGCCGGCAAGCTGGGGCTTTACTCATTGCTGCGCTTTCACGTCGAACTCTTTCCGGCACAGGCGCGGATTGTGGCTCCGGTGTTGGTTGCTCTGGCGGTTGTCGGCATTCTTTACGGCGCGTGCCTTGCTCTGGTGCAGCGCGACTTCTGGCGGTTGATGGCCTTTGCCGCGCTGAGCCATTTGAGCATGATTACGCTGGGGATTTACGGGCTGACGCTGACTGGCTTGGAGGGTGCTGTTTATCAGATTTTGAATCACGGCATGGTGGAAGGCGCGTTGTTCCTGCTGCTGGGCGTACTCTATGAGCGATACGCGACGAGCGAGATCAACTCTTACGGCGGGCTGGCCGCCAAGCTGCCGCGCACGGCTACGTTCTTTGTCCTCGCGACGCTGGGGATGATTGGGCTGCCGATTCTGGGCGGCTTTGTCGGCGAGTTCATGATTCTGCTGGGCACCTTTACCGGCGTCAGCAAGGGCTGGGCGATTGCCGCGACCTTAGGCGTGATTCTGGGCGCGGCCTATATGCTGTGGCTGGTGCAGAGCCTCTTCTTTGGGCCGGAGAGTCGGCTGGTTGCATCCAAGCCGCCGGAGGATTTGCGACTGGGGCAGATCGTCGTGTTGGTGCCGCTGGCGGTGCTGATGTTTGTTCTGGGCGTTGCGCCGATGGGCTGGTTGCCGGTGATTGAGATGGGCGTGCAAACCGCGCAAGAAAGAACCAGGGTTGCTATCGAGCCGGCGATTGAAAAGACAACGAGCGGGATTGGCGAAGATTTTGGTCATAACTTTAGCGGGTTAGCTTCCGCTTCGCGGAAATCGCGAGTTAGCGAGTTGGCGGCTGTTCATTCCAATCTTGACTTGCGACAGCAGGTTGGGCTGCCCAAGATGACAGTTATTGGCGATTCAAATCTTTTGGTTCAAATGAAGAACGGGGAGGTCCAGCGATGAATCAAGTTCCTGACATTTATCGCATCCTTCCTGAAGTGATACTGACGCTGACCGGCGTGGTGGTGATGCTGCTGGACGCGGCATTTCCGCCGAAATGGGCGCGGCGCGGGTTGGGATGGGTGGCGGCCTTCGGGACCGTCGCCGCGCTTTGGGCCAGCTTGGGCCAGCTTTACTTTCCACAAGGCACTGGCTTCTATGGCACGGTCGAGACCAGTGCCTTCACCGTCTTCTTTCACGTGCTGATCTGCGGCATTGTGCTGGTGGCGCTGCTGTTGTCCTTGGACACGCTGCCCGAGAACAGCCATCATCAGGGCGAGTTCTATGCGCTCATCGTCTTCGGCGCGGTGGGGATGTGCCTGCTGACTGGCGCGGTCGAACTGCTGCTGGTCTTCATCGCGCTGGAGATCTCTTCCATCGCCACGTATATTCTGGTGGGCTATCGCAAGCACACGGCGCGAGGGCCGGAAGCGGCGATCAAGTACTTTCTGCTTGGCTCCTTTGCCACGGCCTTCCTGCTCTATGGCATTGCGTTGATCTTCGGCGCGACCGGCACGACCGAGGTCTACGAGATTGCACGGCTTGCGCCCACCGCACAGAATCATGCGCTGATTCTTGTCGGCTTCGGGTTGATGCTGGTGGGGATTCTCTTCAAGGTATCCGCCGTGCCGTTTCACGTGTGGACGCCGGACGTGTACGAGGGCGCGCCGTCGCCGGTGGTGGCGCTGATCTCCACCGCGCCCAAGGCCGCAGCCTTCGCGCTGCTGCTGCGCGTGCTCTACGAGATGCTGCCGACGCTGCGGCCAGTCTGGTCGCCGCTGCTGTGGGTGGTGGCCGTGCTGTCGATGACCGTGGGCAACCTGGCCGCGTTGCGCCAAAAGAATGTGAAGCGGATGCTGGCTTACTCGTCGATTGCTCACGCCGGTTATCTGCTGGCAGCGCTGGCTGGACTCGGCCAAGACGGCGTGATGGCGGCGAGCTTTTATGTTGCGGCGTATGCGGCGATGAATGTGGGTATCTTTGCGGTGGTTACGTTGGCTGGCGGCTACGACGAGCAGCGGCGGCAGATTGACGATTTCCGCGGGCTGATCTACCGCTCGCCGCTGCTGGGCGGGTTGCTGCTCTTTTTCCTGGCTTCGCTGGTTGGCATTCCCTTTACGGGCGGATTCTTCGGCAAATTCATCTCGTTTCAGACGGCGCTGGGCGGAGGCGCGATCTGGCTGGTGATCATCGGCCTGCTGAATTCCGGCTTGGCGGCGGCGTATTATCTGCGGCTGGCGCTGGTCTCAGCGCAGAAACCAGAGATAGATGGCGATGCAAAGGCTGCCCCACCGCAGGTGGGCGTTGCGGTGGGCGCGGCGCTGCTGTTGGCGGTGGCGGCGACGCTGGTTCTGGGGATTTATCCGAACGAGATGCTGCGCGCGGCTGAGGCTGGCGCACATACGCTGCAAGCGCCTCTGAGCGAGAGCGGCCCGGCTGTGAATGCCGTTGCGCCGTAGGGGTGATGAACTTTCAACCCCGCCGAAACCGCTTCGTTCTCTGGATGACTACGCCAGATTGCAGCGATTGTTGCCTGTTTGTAATTTCCCAGGTCTCAAAATCGAGACCTGGGGCACCCAATCGTTTGTTGACTAATTGCCGAATCATGCGGCGGCTCTAGTTGTGCATACCCTTCCATTCGGCGTAGGGGCCTTGGAAGTCTTCTATGCCGTCTTCCTTGAAGATCCAGAGGCGGGTAGCTACTTCGTCGATCAGGTCGTGGTCGTGCGTGACTAGGAGGACTGTGCCTTCGTAACGCTGGAGAGCGATGTTGAGGGCGTTGATGGCTTCGAGGTCGAGGTGGTTGGTCGGCTCGTCGAAGATGAGGATATTGGGTTTGGTGAGGATGAGCTTGCAGAAGGCGAGGCGTGCCTGTTCGCCGCCGCTGAGGGCTTTGGTCTGCTTGTCGCCCTCTTCGCCACTGAAGAGCATCTGGCCGAGAATGCCGCGAATGTCTTCAACGTGGGCGTCGGACTTCCAGCGATGGAGCCACTCGGCGACGGTGAGGCCGTGCTCGATGGTTGCGCCCACGTCTTGCGGGAAGTAGCCGATCTGCGCTTCATGGCCCCAGAAGACTGCGCCGTTGTCGAGGTCGAAGTCTTTGTCGGCCAGGCCGGGATAGTTGTTGAGCAGGCTCTTGAGGAGCGTGGTCTTGCCGGCGCCGTTGCGGCCCATCAGGCAGATGTGCTCACCGCGCAGGACGTTGGCGGTAAAGGTATCAAGGACAGTCTGTTCGCCGTAGGTCTTGGTGATGCCTTTGAATTCCAGGACGTGCTTGCCGCTGGGGCGCACCTGATCGAACTTGATGAAGGGGCGGGCGATGTTGGAGCGGGCGAGATCGTTGGTTTGCAGGCGCTCGACCTCTTTGCGGCGGCTGGTCACCTGCGAGGAGCGGGTTCCGGCGGCAAAGCGGGCGATAAAGTCGTTGAGCTGGTCGATCTTCTTCTCGCGTTGCGCGTTCTGCGATTCGAGGGTGGAGCGGATCTGCGTCTTGGCCATCACCATATCGTCGTAGCCGCCGGTATAGGTAATGATGGTCTGGTAGTCGATGTCGGCGGTGTGGGTGGTGACGGAGTTGAGAAAGTGGCGGTCGTGGGAGATGCAGATCAGCGTGCCGTCGTAGTTCTGCAGGAAGTCCTGGAGCCAGTGAATGGATTCGAGATCGAGGTAGTTGGTAGGCTCGTCGAGTAACAACGCTTCAGGATGGCCGAAGAGGGCCTGAGCAAGCAGCACGCGGATCTTCTGGCCGCCCTGGATCTCGCCCATCTTGCGCTCATGGATGGATTCGGGGATGTCGAGTCCGTCGAGGAGGATGGCGGCGTCGGCTTCGGCGGTGTAGCCGTCCTCGTCGCCGATGACGCCTTCCAGCTCGCCGAGGCGCATTCCGTCGGCGTTGGTCAGTTCGGGCTTCTCGTAGATGCGGTCGCGCTCTTCGAGGGCAGCCCAGAGGGGCTTGTTGCCCATGATGACGGTGTCGATGACGCGATAGGCGTCGAAGGCGAATTGATCCTGGCGCAAGACGCCGAACTTGCGCGGACGGACGACGGTGCCTTTCTGGGCGTCGATCTCGCCGGTGAGAACCTTCATGAAGGTGGATTTGCCGGAACCGTTGGGTCCGGTGAGGCCATAGCGGCGGCCGGGAATAAAGGCGACACTGACATCCTCGAAGAGGATCTTGGCACCGTAGCGCATGGAGACATTGCTGACACTGATCATGGTTTTTCTTGGTCCTAATGGGGGCGCGGCAGGGTTCGGCCACGCGAACGGAAATTTTTGGGAGATTTTGCCTGCTCTTATAGTTTCTCATACGCGGCGATTTCTGGCTTGGGCATAGCACTTGGGAGCCCCCCGCAGATCGGGGAGGACGAGGTGTGGAAACGAGTTTTTCGCATGGAAAGAATCGATGGGAGATGTATGATAAGTTAGGTACGGGTGAAGTATAAATTAGATTTTCTGCGGCTTTTCCAAGGCAGGCATAGAGATTGTCTGGACCGTTTGCGGCACAGTTGCCGCTGGCGTTAGTAAATCGCCCAAGGGGGATTTAGTGCAATCGCATTCACGTGCCCGTGGTATAAGGCATATCGATCTGACGAACGTGCAGTTGGCTTCCAGCGGACTCGCCCGGCGCATCAACCGGGACATTGTTTTACAGTTGATTCGGACGCATCAGCCGATCTCACGAGCTGATTTATCGCGCCAGTCCGGTCTTCAGAGAAGCACGGTCTCTCAGATCATTGAACAGCTTATCCGGGAAAAGTGGGTCTGCGAGGGCAGGGTCGCCATGCAGCCGCGTGGACGCCGCCCAACGCTTTTGGAGCTGAATGACGATCTAGTGGTGCTTGCCGTCGATATTCATCCTCAACGGGCAACGATTGCAGTGGTGGACCTGAAAGGGCGTCTGCTCTCGCGCGCACAGGTTCCGCTCAGTTCCGATCCGGCGGCCTCAACGCAGCGGATGACAGACTGCATGGTCCGGCTACAGAAGGACTTTCCTCACAAATCGATCGAGGGAATCGGCATAAGCCTGCCGGGCCGGGTTGATCCGGAGACGCAGCGATTGATCTTTGCGCCGAATTTGCACTGGCCCGATTTCGACTTGAAGAAAGTGATCGAAAAGACCATGGGCATGGCGGTGAGTATGGAGAATGCGGCCACTTCCTCTCTGTTGGCGGAACTCACTTTTGGGCACATTGACGGAATTCGCGACATTGTGCAGGTAACGATTTCGGAGGGCGTTGGAACTGCAATCTTCGCCAATGGACATCTGATTCCGGGCCATTGCGGCATGGCTGGAGAATTCGGCCATGTGCAAATCGATCCCTCCGGCGAACTCTGCTCCTGCGGTCGAAGAGGCTGCTGGGAGACATTTGCATCCTGCCGTGCTGCGCTTCGGTATTACAAAGAGCTTCAGCCTCAAGGCAAGACTGTAACCTTTCAAGATTTACTCAACATGGCCGAAGAAGGCAATCCATCTGCCGAGCAGGCGTTGGCCAAGCAAGCCCTTTACATTGGGCGGGGATTGCAGGTGATTATCGCCGCGCTTTCACCCAGCCTGATCATGATAGCCGGCGATATTGTGCCTGCCTGGCGCCGCTTTGCTCCTGCGATTGAGAGCGAGGCTGGCAAATTATCTTTGGGCGGAACGATTCCACGGATTCTTCCCACGCATGAAGGTGAACTTGCACGACTGAGGGGCGCGGCGGCGCTGGTTTTTCAGCGGTGGTCCGGGCGTGAGCAGCAGGAGACATCTTTGGGGAAGTTGCAGCCAATCCCTGCGTCGGAGCTCAAATAGCTCTGGAAAACAGGTTCTAAATTATTCTCGTTGCTCACCTTCAGCAGGCCGCGCGAATTGTTCTTAGGCGCAAACTAAAAGTCCGGAACAAAAACAAAATAATAGCGATATGGCAACAATGATGCCTTTTCCCGTTTGCCTTCTGACGATTATTTCTTCTGCCGATCCATTGAATGCGTTCTATTGGAAGTAGACAGCAGTTTTTTGTGCTTGACAATCCTACTGTTCGGAACATATAGTTCGGATCGCCAATTAAATTGCTCTGGGATGAGTTCTACGAACGCTCATGGGGCGGTTATTGTGGCAAAACGCCGACTCGGATGTTTCGAGGGGATCTGAGGCAATCGCCTCAGTAAACCTATCGGCGTATGCATGAGAAGTAATCAAACAACGATTTATTTGGAGGAGATTTATGTCAGGTTGGCCAGGGATCAAAAGGCACGCCAACATGAGCGCGATCCGAATGCTGCTGATAGCAATCGGGCTTTTCACGCTTTGTCTTGGCACACACACTGCCGTAGCGCAAGTGCTCTATGGCTCGATTGCTGGAGTTGTCACCGATAAGTCCGGCGCGGTAGTCTCGGGCGCGAAGGTCGAAGTGGTCGATATGAAAAAGGGCATCCACCAGGATGCAATAAGCGACGGCACCGGCCTTTACCGCTTCTCTTCGCTGCTTCCGGGGCTTTGGAAGATCACAGTTTCCGCCAAGGGCTTTAACACGGCAGAGATCGACGGTATCGTACTGGATGCAAACAATGTCTCCCGCGTTGATGCGGCGTTGGAGATCGCCAAAGCGCAGGTTACTGTTACGGTGACCGCCGCGCCGCCCGATCTGCAAACTGATCGCGCCGACGTGCATACGGACATCTCGCAGGAAGAGCTGCAGGAATTGCCTTCAATCGGATCGGAAGGAAAGAGCTTCCAGGATCTGTACAGGATCATTCCCGGAGCTACCCTGCCCGCGGAAAACAACTCCGCCGCCGGCAACCCCTCGCGCGCTATGACGAGCAACGTCAATGGCCAGTCCTCTCAAGGCAACAACACCCGCATCGATGGTATTTTGGATGCGTATCCATGGCTACCGAACAACGTGGCTTATGTTCCTCCCTCCGATTCAGTTGAAACGGTCAATGTGGCCACCAACTCGTTTGACGCCGAGCAGGGCAATGTCAACGGCGCGGCCGTCAACGTTCAGACTCGATCTGGAACGAACAGTTTCCACGGCGATGCACACGAGTTTCACACTGACGATCAGTTGAAGAACCCATCCTACTTCCAGAATCCTGCCACGTTCAAACGGCCGGTCAATATCTTCAATCAGTATGGCGGCGCGGTTGGCGGTCCGATCATGAAGGATAAACTCTTCTTCTTCGCCGACTGGGAGTCCACGCGCCAGGTTCAGGCGCCTGCCGGTGGTAACCCGCAGACCGTACCCAACCTGGGTTTGGATTACACAGCAGCGAAAGCAGCCGGGTACTTCGATTTCGCGGGATTCCAGAACACGACAGCCGGCCTCTGGAATAAAGCTTCCAAAACCAACCCCACCGCTGGACCGTCCCATATCTACGATCCACGTACAGGAAATTCGGCTGGCGCGGGCCGCCAGATTATCTCCTGCAACGGCGTCCAGGATAGGATCTGCGTAAGCGACGTAGACCCGGCTGCACTGACCATGGCAGGTCTGATTCCATCTGCTACGGCGGGCTATGCAACTCTTCCCACCAACAACTTTTACGACACGGCCAAGGGCAACTATAATCGCGACAACTATGACGCGAAGGTCAATTACGTCCCCAACCAGAACTCCACCTACTTTGGTAAGTTCAGCTTCTCCAATGGCAAGATCTTCGATCCTCCGTCCTTAGGACCGGCGGAAGGCAATGCAACCAATGGCGGCCAGTTGGGCAATGCTACCACCAAACTCTATGTCATTGGCTTTGGAGCCACCCATACCTTCACGCCGAACCTTTTGTTTGACGGAAATGTGGGCTTTACGCGGCAGCACCTGCTTGCGGAGTCTACCGACGTTGCAGCTGACGGCGCTTATGGACTGAGCACACTGAAGATTCCCGGAACCAACAACTCTCTCAGCCCCAACGATCAGATGTATTGGGGGATTCCGGCCTTCCAGTTCTCCGCTGGATTCACGAACCTTGGCAACCCGAACACCGGCAACCCGTTCCAATTCCGCGACAACCAATATGTTGGCAACGGAAACCTAACCTGGATCAAGGGGCATCACCAGATCCGCACCGGAGCTGAGTATGCTCATGTTCAGATGAACCACTTCCAACCGCAGGGAGCCAGCTTCCAGACCGCTCGCGGTGCGTTCAAGATGACTGGTACTGCTACCCAGTTGATCGGCAAGAACGCCGCGGGATACACCGACTCTCCAAGCACGAGCCAGTACAACGCCTACGCCGACTTCCTTCTGGGTCTGCCGGGTGAAACAGGCAGTGCGATTCAGCAAGTCAATCCCATCGCGATTCGCTGGACGCAGTTCTCAGCCTATGCTCGCGATATGTGGCAGTTGACGCCGAAGTTGAGCGTCAACTATGGCCTTCGCTATGAGTATTACCCCTTCTCGTACAGCGATCACGGCAAGGGCTCCAGGCTTCTGGACCCGACAACGATGAATGTTCTTATCGGTGGATACGGTTCAGTTCCTGAAAACGACAGGATGCAGGTCGGGGCTGGAATGTTTTTGCCGAGACTCGGCGCGGCTTACAAGCTGACCAATTCAACCGTTGTGCGCCTGGGCGCAGGAATCGGAGCGGACAGCAACAACTGGCGCTTCATGAGAAATGACTATCCGTCCGTGATCATCTCGGACAACACTCCAACAGCCAACAACGGTCCCACCGCTTACAACCAGTACGCTCCGGCAGCCAGCTTGACGGGAAAGAATGCCGTTGGCCCATATGCAGGTTTGTATACCGGCATTGTGACCCCCAAGCTGCCCGACCTCTCAACGGGAGTGATTCCGATGGTCGCTGGCGTCAACACTGGAACCATTCAAAATCCGAGCTTCCACCGCGGCTACATCTACTCGTACAACCTCACAGTGGAGCAGCAATACAAGGGATTTGTGATCGATGCCAGCTACGTTGGCTCACGCGGTATTCGTCCCTTGATCAACTTGAACATCAATCCTGGGTTGCCGGGCGCTGGCACGGCGGGTGCATTGCTGAACGCAAAATTTGCCGCAACTAATCTGCCAGCCGGTAAGTTTTATGCAACCGGCATCAGCCAGATGACTCCTATGTTCCACAGCTACTACGATTCTCTGCAAACCAAGGTCACCCGGCACATCGGCCAGGCCTCGACCGTGGGTGTGGTCTATACGTGGGGTAAAGCCATCGACTATGAAGACAACGAAGAACTCAGTGGCCTCATGTGGAATTCTCCTCAATTCTACTCAATGAACAAAGCCGTGGCGGGATTTGATCGCAAGTACAACTTGGAAGTCTACTGGCTCTACGACCTTCCCTTTGGAAAAGGTCAGCGCTATCTGACACACGGAGTTGCCAGCACCATTCTGGGTGGCTGGACTTACAGCGGCGTAATAAGCCGTCTCTCTGGAACTCCGTTTTCCATTACCGACGGCAACGGCACCCGTGGCGGCTATTTGAACGCGCCCAACAACCAACTTACTCCAGATATTACCGGCGCGATCAAGTACACCAAGAGCAAGCCTCATAATTCATCTAAGGCTTGCACGGTCGGCGATATAACCTGCGGCTACTTCGATACCTCCGCGTTCACTACCGTGCCGCAAAATGTTGCCCCAAGATTGGGCACTGCAGGGCGCAACATCCTGCGCGGCCCTGGCTACTTCGACATGGATAGCTCGGTCTTCCGGAACTTCAAGATCAGAAACTACCTGACCTTCCAGTTCGAAGCGAATGCATTCGGTTTAACCAACACGCCTCACTTTGGCAACCCGACCTCCGATATCAACAGCGGTACCTTCGGCATCGTCACCGGTGAATTGGCCACCTCGAATGCCTCCTTGGGCGGCAGCGGCGGTGAGCGTCAATTGTGGTTCGGTGGAAAGTTCATTTTTTAATCTTCTGATATTTGCTAAATTTTACGGCAGCCCCCAAAGGGCTGCCGTATTTTTTGGTGCGGCATATCGAGTAATGCCATGGATTCGAATTGCCAACTGGCCTTGGCTACAGTCGTATGTCTCTTTAGCTCTGTCTACTTGAGTACAAAAGCAACGGGTGTTCTCTACAAGATTCAATCGTCGGTAATTATTCCTCGCGGAGGACTTCCAGAGGGCGCAGGCCGAGGATGCGGTAGCTGGCGATCCAGCCGGTGACCGTGGCGAGCAGAGCCGTGCCGACGAGCGCAACGAGCGTGGCGCGCCAGTCAACCTGGAAGCCGACTTCCAGCTTGCGCAGCAGGACGCTGGTGAGGATGTTGGCGAAGAGGACGCCGACCGAACCGGCCAGCAGGCCGAGAACGCTGAACTCCACGCTGAAGGTGCGGACGATTCTCATGCGGGTTGCGCCGAGGGTTTTCAGCACCACAGCCTCTCTCATGCGGCGGAAGCGCGTGCTGGCAATGCTGGAGGCCAGAATCATCAGTCCGGCAAAGATGGAGAAGCCTGCCAGGAAGCGGACGACGAAGGTGATCTGATCGACGACGCTCTCGATGCGTTCCAGGACATCGGCGATATTGATGACCGAGACGGTGGGGTAGGCGGCGAAGAGGGCGCGCTCCATGGTGGCGACTTGCTTGGGGTCGATGTGCGCGCCGCCGTACCAGGTTGCGGGCTGGTCTTTGAGCAGGGCGGAGGGCAGAAGGAACTCCATGCGGCCACCGAGATGCTGGCCGTCTGGGCGGTAAATGGCCGAGACTTTCAGCGTGTGAATGACGCCGCCGATCTCGATTTCGACTGGCAAGCCGAGGCTCAGATGCAGCCGATCAGCCACGCCTTGGCCGACGGCGATCTCCGGCGCATCCGGGGCGCTCCACCACTTGCCTTGGGTGATTTTGTCGCCTGCGGGAGGTGCGTCGGCCCAGCTTAGGCTGGCGTTCTCCAGCATATGGCGGGGGAAGTGCTGCTCCTTGAGCTGGTCGAGTGGTTGGCCGTTGAGCGAAATGAAACGGCCTTGCGTGACGGGCATCAACTCCAAGGCCTGAGTGACGCCGGGCTGGTGCGCGAAGAAGTCTTTGACGCCGGAAATTTCGTCGGTCGTCACGTCGATGAGGAAGACGTTGGGCAGGTTAGGCGCGGCGGTGGTACGCAGATCGCGCAGGAGCGTGGCCTGCATCAGATAGACGGCCAGAATCAGCATCACGCCGGTTCCGAGCGCGGCCATGACGGCGGCGGATTGATTGCCGGGGCGATACAGGTTGGCCAAGCCGTGGCGCAGGAAGGACGGCAGGCGCAGGCGGACGCGGTTGAGCAGTATCCGCAGCACCCAGAGCGTGACGGCGGCCATGATGAGCAGGACGACGAGGGCGATGGTGAAGAGCGCGGCAAACCACGTGCCGACCTTGGCGGAGTCGGAAAGAGCCCAGGCGATTGCGCCCAGCGCGGCAACGACCAAGGCGGCGAGGCCGAGTTGCAGGCGGCGCGCCCACCAAGCGGCCAGCCAACCCTTGAAGCCCGTTGGGCCTTGCTCGACGAGGCGGCGCAGAACCAGCACAGGGCGGACGGCGCGCACGTCCAAGAGCGGCGGCAAGCAGAAGAGCAGCGTGGTCAACAGGCCGGTTCCCAGACCGGCGATGGCGGAGCGCCAAGGAAACTGGAGCGTGGCGCGAACCGGAAGCAGTTGGCCGAAGACCGTCGGCAACGCGGCCATCACGCCTACGCCCGCAGCCACGCCGACGAGACCACCGGCCAACCCCAGGCCGAGGGTTTGCAGAAGAAAGATGCGCAGCAGGTCGGTGGAGCTGGCACCGACGGCCTTCAGAATGGCCAGCATATCCATGCGCTGCTCCAGGTGCGCGTGCATGGCCATGGCCACGCCGATTGCGCCCAGCACCATGGCCACCAGGCAGATCAGGCTGAGGATTGCAGTGGCGTTGTCGAGGCCCTGACTCAAGGCCGGATTGCCCTCGCGGAAGTCCATCACCTGCGCGTCGGGCAGCGCGGCTTCCACCTGCTTGCGCAAAGCGACGGGGTCGGCCTTGGGCGGCAACTTCATCAGCAGTCGCTGGCTGGCGCGGCTGCCGGGGGCGATCAGGCCGGTGGTGGCCAGCGCCGCCTGCGAGATCATCACGCGCGGACCCATCGCGGCCATTGAGGTCATGCGGTCCGGCTCCTGCTTCAGGACCGCCGTGATGCGAAAATTCTTTCCGCCCAGCCGCAGCGTCTGGCCGACGTGGGCATTCAGGCGGATCAGGAACTCTTCGGCGACAATGGCTGAATCGCCGTTCAGCGCTTGCTGGAGGCTTGTCGCCGGTTCCAGCTCGGCCTTGCCATAGAAGGGATAATCGGCGGGATCGACGGCCTTCAGCGAGACGAGCAGCGGAACCGGATCGGGCGGCACGGAGGCCATGGAAACCGTCTCAGTAACCAATGTCGTGCGCAGGCCGTTCTGCTGGGCAAGCGACGCAATTTTGGCGGTTTCCGCAGCAGTTGGTTCGCGGTAGATGCGGGCGCTCAGGTCGCCAGCCATCAGGGAGCGCGCTTCGGTGCCCAGTGTTTGCCGGAAGCTGTCGCTGAAGCCGCGCACGCCGACCAGCGCCGCCACGCCTACGGCGACTGAAAGCACGACGAAGGCGAATTTTCCCGGAGCGGAGCGCAGATCGCGCCAGCCGATGGCTCCGGCCCGCTTCCAACTCAATGCGCGCTTAGCCATGCTGCTCCTGGGCTGCGTACGGCAGGCTGTCTTCCACGATCAGTCCGTCGCGCAGCACAATCTTGCGGTCGGCGCGGCTGGCGACTTCCGGATCATGTGTCACGAGAACGAGCGTCGTCCCAGCTCTCTTGTTGCGCTCTAGCAGCAGGTCCAGCACCAGCTTCCCGTTGGCGGAGTCCAGATTGCCGGTCGGCTCGTCGGCCATCACGATGGGCGGCTCGACGACGAAGGCGCGGGCCAGTGCCACACGCTGCTGTTCGCCGCCGGAGAGCTGGATTGGGTAATGATCGACGCGCTCGGTGAGGCCCACCTCGTCCAACAGCCGCCGCGCCTGTGCGATCCCGCTGCCTTCGACGTTCAACTCGTACGGCAGCAGAACATTCTCGAGAGCGGTGAGCGTTGCAATCAATTGATAAGACTGGAAGACGAAGCCGATCTTTGCGCCGCGCACCGTGGCTAGCTCGGACTCCGCCAAATTGTGGATCGGCACACCGTCGAGGTAAATCTCTCCGGAGCTGGGCGTGTCCAGGCCAGCCAGCAGGCCGAGCAGCGTGCTTTTGCCGCTGCCGCTGGCGCCGACGATGGCGACAAATTGCCCGGCGGGAATGGTCAGCGTGATCCCTTTGAGAATCTCCACGCGCCGCGCGCCATTCTGAATCCACTTCTTTGCGTCCCGAACTTCGATCAAGCGGTCGGCCTCCCTGACTCTTGCTAGTATTTCTTATTCTCTGTCATCCTGAGCGAAGCGCAGCGAAGTCGAAGGACCTGCGTTTCGCTACACTATACCTGTGTACGTATTCCGCAGTGTGATTGTTTCGTTGGGAGTGATTCTGCCGGCCGCCTTCGGCTTGACCGCGCAGGGGCCTGCCGCCGGTCGGCCCGTCGTGGTTTGCTACGGCGACAGCATTACGGCGGGTTACGGCTTGCAGAGCGGTCAAGCCTACCCGGAGGCGCTTGGACGCGATTTGGATGCGCGCGGCTTTCACTACAAGATGGTCAACCAAGGGACCAGCGGCGCGACGACCAAGGACGCCGTGGCCGGAGTACAGGCGATTCTGCTGCTGCATCCGGCGGTGGTGATCGTCGAGTTCGGCGGCAACGACGGCCTGCGCGGGCTGCCGCTGACCGAGACCCGGCGCAATCTGGACGCGGTGCTGACGGCATTCGATAATGCGCACATCAAGACTGTTTTGGCTGGAATCACGTTGCCGCCCAATTACGGCACGGAGTATATTGCCAGCTTTGAACAGCTCTACCGCGAGCTGGCGGCCAAGCATCGCACTGTCTTTGTGCCCATGCTCTACAAGAGTCTGATCAACGTGCCCGGCACGATTCAGGGCGATGGGATTCATCCGACGGCCAAAGGCTCGGAGCTGATCGCGCGGACGCTGCTGACGGCGACTGCGCCCTTGCTTCGTAAAGATGGAAAATAAACCTCATTGTTTTTCTCACGCCTTGCCGCGTCTTACCTCCGATCTGTATCGTCTAGAGTGTGGGAGCGAGGTTCACGAACAAAGGGTTAAATGTTTGGGCAGAAGTCTCGGTTCTTCGGCCAGCCGCCGCTCACGTGTCAAGGAGATAGGGAATGCGCAGGTTTTTGCTTGGTTTGGGACTCATCGCTGCGACGCTGACAGTGCCTTTTGCGGCTGCACAGAACGCTCATTTATCCATCGACGCATCCAAAACCGGAGCGAAGATCGACCGCAACATCTTCGGCCAGTTCGCGGAGAATATTGGGCATGGCCTTTACGAAGGCATCTGGGTTGGCCCGGATTCCCCGATTCCGAACACGCGCGGCATCCGCAAAGACGTTGTGACCGCCCTTCGTGATTTGAAGGTGCCCAACGTCCGCTGGCCGGGCGGCTGCTTTGCTGACGAGTACCATTGGCGCAAGGGCGTTGGCCCAGCCGCGCAGCGCCCCGCAACGCTCAACTCCACATGGGGCGGCGTCATCGACACGAACGCCTTCGGCACCGACGAATTTATGGACTTCATCCAGCAGATCGGCAGCCAGCCTTACATTGCAACCAACGTCGGCAGCGGAACCCCGCAGGAGGCTGCCGAATGGATGGAGTACATGACCGCCGCGGCTCCCACTTCGCTCGAAAAAGAGCGCGCCGCCAACGGCCATCCTGAACCCTACAAGGTCGGCATGATGGGCATCGGCAACGAGAGCTGGAGCTGCGGCGGCGATATGACGGTGGATTACTATCTGGCCCAACTCAAGATCTACAGCCACTTCGTCAGGGACATGAATCCGGCCCAGCAAGACAAGAACCAGATGCTCAAGATCGCCGTCGGCCCGGGCTTTCCTGAGACCGATTGGACTGAAGCGGTGATGAAGGCCTGGCAGCATCACGATTGGAGTTGGAACTTCGACGGCCTCTCGGTGCACTGGTACACAACGCCCGGCGGCTGGCCGCTCTCCATGCCTTCAACCGGCTTCAGTGTGGACGATTACGACAAGACGCTCAAGTCTACGCTCTTCATGGATGACTTCCTGCATAAGCAGGAAGAGGTCATGGATAGATACGATCCGCAGAAGAAGGTTGCGCTGGTGGTGGACGAATGGGGCGGATGGTATGCGCCGCTGCCAGGCACGAACAAGGACTTTCTTCTCCAGCAAAACAGCCTGCGTGACGCGATTCTGGCTTCTCTTAATCTGAACATCTTCGCCCGCCACGCCGATCGCGTGCGCATGACGAACATCGCTCAGATGATCAACGTCATCCAGGCGATGATCCTGACCGACAAAGAGAAGATGGTTCTGACGCCCACCTATTACATCTACAAGATGTATGTGCCCTTCCAGGATGCGACGTTTATTCCGGTCGATTTCGATCCCGGCTCGTTTCATCGGGATGGCGTCACATTGCCGCGCGTAGATGCCATGGCAGCCCGGGATACCTCCGGCAAGTTGTGGCTTGAGATCACTAACCTCGATCCGGAAAAGCCGCTGGCTATTGACGCGGATATTACGGGTCTGGCGGTCAAGTCGGCCAAAGGAGAGACGCTGACCGCGCCAGCCGTCGATAGTGTCAACACCTTCGCGACGCCCGGAACGGTTGTGCCAAAGCCTATCTCCGCAACGGTGAAAGACGGCAAACTGATGCTGACCGTCGAGCCAAAGTCGGTGACCGTCCTCTCGCTGGAGAAGTAAGTTTCCTCCGGCATCGGGATTTGCACGATTTTGGTTTTCAGCGGAGAATAGTCTCCCATGGGATGGTTGGAGCAGAAGCGGATCGGTTGCGAGGAGCGCGTGCTGGCCAGCCTGACCGGGATGGCGCGCAGGAACGGGGGCGAAAGTTTGCCCGCCCACCTGCTCACCGGCATGGATGGCGAGGACGCGGCCTTCTTTTACCTGCGTCGCAAAGGCTATGTGGTGGTGGCGCGGCGCTGGTCGTCGGGCGACCTTCCCGGCGACATCGACCTGATCGCGTGGCAGGGCGAGTTGCTCTGCATCGTCGAAGTAAAGACACGCACGGCGCACGATATGAGTCCGGCCGAAATCTCTGTCGATTGGCACAAGCGCAATATCCTTCGCCGACTGGCGCGGCAGTATGTCCGCCAGTTGACGCAAGAGCCGCGACCGCAAGTTCGCTTTGACGTGCTCAGCGTCTACCTGCTTCCGGGCAAGGAGAAGGAGTTCCAGCACTTTGAAGCTTCATTTGGCTGGAACGAGCGGGACGGAGAGGATTGGCGCTGAAGATGGAAGCAGAGTGAGCTGGCCAATCTTTCTGTACAAAAGCCTGTTGAACGCCTGTCGAAAACTTAACGGACCTGTGCAAAAGCGCGCCGAAATTTCTTGGAAAATCCCAATTTTGCACCGATTTTTTAGGTTTTTCCAAGAAGAGGAATTCTGCCCCTGCTTATCCACAAAAACCCTTCCTTTGCCCGTTGACCGTGCCGTTGCGGGTCCGTAGAGTTTGTATCTGAGGGTAAGTTTGCCGCTGCACTTGGGCGGGTTGCCCGTTGGATTGGAAGTGGGATTGCTCGGTCTCCCACCCGCATTCTGGTCTCCCACCCATCACAAAGAACGCGATGGATGGGGCACCCAGAGTTCATTGTCACCCAGAGTTCATTGTGTTGAAAATGTTTTAATACTGGCCTGTCACCCGGAGAGAAGATGCTGAAATTAAAGAAGATCCACGTACTCGGCTTCAAGAGCTTTTGCGACCGCACGGAGTTGGCCGTGGCGGGCACGGGAATTGCCGTGGTGGTGGGGCCGAATGGTTGCGGCAAGTCGAACATTCTGGACGCGGTGAGCTGGGTTCTGGGCGAGCAGAGCGCGAAGGTATTGCGCGGCGCGAATATGCAGGACGTGATCTTTGCCGGGACCAGGGAGCGGAAGGCGCTGGGGATGGCCGAGGTGACGCTGACGCTGGTGGACCCGGAGGCCTACGAGGGGCCGATTTTGGTGGAGCCGCAGGTGGTGGTAGAGCCGGAGGGTCCAACCGACTGGGATGAGGCGGCGGTGCGGCGGGCGCGGGCCAGCGAGGTCGAGGAGATCATTGCCAATGAGCAGCCGGGCCAACCACCTGCGGTGGGGCCAACGTCGGAAGATGAGGACGCCGAGGGAGATGGTCCACAGTCGATGAGCACGGGCGAGGGACCGCAGGCGGTGGTGCTGAAGATTCGTCGGCGGAAGTTCCAGCGGACGCCGCAAAAGGGCGAGATCGTGATTACGCGGCGGCTCTTCCGGACCGGGGAGAGCGAGTATCTGCTGAACGGCAAGCTCTGTCGACTGCGCGACATTCAAGAGATTTTCATGGGGACCGGCCTGGGGCCGGAGAGCTACGCGATGATCGGGCAGGAGCGGATTGGGCAACTGCTTAGCTCGAAGCCGCACGACCGGCGGGCGATTATCGAAGAGGCGGCGGGGATTACGCGCTTCAAGACGAAGAAGCGGCTGGCTGAATTGCGTCTGGAAAGTGCCAAGCAGAATCTGGCGCGCGTGGACGATATTTTTGATGAAGTGACGCGGCAGATGAACTCGCTGAAGCGGCAGGCGGCCAAGGCGGAGCGCTTTGCGGCGGTGCGCGATGAACTGCGCGACCGGCTGCGGGTGGTGTTGGCCAGCCGGATGGCGCTGATGGACACGGATCAGGCGCGGCTGGATGCGGAGATTGCCAAGCTGACGGAGCAGATCAACGGCTCGGCGGCGGAGATTGAGACATCTGAGGCCAGCCAGCACGCGCTGACGGCGCGGGGTTACGAGCTGGACGGCGAGGGCCAGGATGCGCAGAACCGCGCCAATACGGCGGCTGTGGAACTGGAGCGGGCGGCGGCGCGGGAGCGCTCGAACGTGGAGCGGGTGAGTGAGCTGGAGGCGCGGATCACGGCGGCGGGCGCGGAGTTGGAGCAGACGCGGACGCAACTGGCGGGCATTCACGAGGAGCGCGAGCAGCAGCGCAGCTTTATGGCGACGGCGGCTGAAGAGGCGCGGGCCTTCCGGGCGCAAGTGGAGGAGCGACAACAGGAGGCGCGCGGTGCGGCGGAAGAGGTTTTTGCGTCGGAACGGCAGTTGGAGGCGAATCGGCGTCAGGTGATGCACCTGCTGACGCTGGCCGGGAATGCGCGCAACCACACGGCGCAGGGCGAAGAGAGCTTGGCTGCGCTGGAGCGCGAGGCGGAGCGGCTGGAAGCCGAGATGAGCCAGGCGCAGACGGAGCAGGAGAATCTGGGCGCGCAGAGCGGTGAGTCGCGGCTGCGCTTTGCGTCGGCGTCGGAGCGGTTGAAGGCGCTGGAAGGCGAGATAGTTGCGCTGCGGGAGGGGTTGCAGGCACGGCGGGCGGAGGAAGCCAGCGTGCGGGCGCGCTCGAACCAACTGAGCAGCGAGATGGCCAAGGTGACCGGGCGGCGGGACTCGTTGCAATCGCTGATCCGCAATCATAGCTACTCGACCGACACGGTGCGGCGGCTGCTGAAGCCGGGGGCGCTGGCCGAGGGGATGGCGCCGGTGGGGACGCTGGCGGATTTTCTGGAAGTCAGCGGCGAGCACGAGAATGTGGTGGACGAGTTCCTGCGCGAGGAGCTGAATTATGTAGTGGTGAAGAGTTGGGTGGCGGCTGAAGAGGGCGTGCAACTGCTTAAATCCGGCGTCGATGGTCGCGCGACCTTCTTGGTGCATCCTCCGCACAGCGTGGCGGCGGTTTCCGAGGTGAGCGAAGACGTGATTCGTGCCGCGGGCGTTACTCCGCTGAAGGATTCAATCCGCGTGCTGAATGGCTTTGGGCGGTCGCTGGAGTCGATCCTGCCCAAGATCGGGAACAGCTATCTGGTGGAAGATCCGGGCGAGGCGATGCGGCTGGCCGAGCGGCACCGGCACGCCTTTTTTCTGACGACGGAGGGTGAGTGCTTTCACAATGCGACGGTGACTGGCGGCAAACCGGCGAGCGAAGGTCCGCTGGCGCTGAAGCGTGAGCTGCGCGAGGCGGAAAACCGGCTAGGCAAGCTGGAGATTGAGTCGGCGCAGGCGGAGACGGAGGCCAAGGCGCTGATTGTGGCCATCGAAGAGCTGGCCGCGCAATTGGAGGCGTCGAGCGAGGAGCGCCGGGTGGCCGAGCGCGAGACGGCTAATCTGGGTGCGGCGCTCAAGCAGATGGAGGCCGAGACGCAGCGGGTGGAGCGGCGCTTGCAGGAGTGGACGGCGCAAGCGGCACGCAACAAGGATGCACGGGAGGCCAAGCAGGCCAACATTGAGCAGAAGCGCGAGGAGATGTTGCGGCTGGAGGCGGAGCATCGCACGGCTGAGGCCTCGCTGGACGAGTTGCAGGCGGGGTTGGCCCTGCTGCGGCAGAAGCGTGAGGGGATGCAGGCCGAGGCGGCGCAGGTAACTGCGGAGCTGGCAGGCTTGGAGGAGCGGCGGCGCGGCGCGGAGGCGGCCTTCCAGCGCATTGACCGGCTGCACGCGGATTTGGAGCGCCGCGTTCAAACCATTGGTCAGCAGCGGACGGCGTCCGAGGCCGAGCGGGAGCAGCGCGTTCAGGAGAGCGCGGAACTGGCCGAGCGCGGAAAGGCGCTGACGACTGCGCGCGCCGAGGCTCTGGCGCAGGCGCAGAAGCTGACCGCAGAGGCGCAGGCGTTGCGGTTGCAATTGGCGGCGCTGGAGACGCAGCTCAAGAGCGGGCGGGCCTCCGTGGACCAGTTGCGTGAGGATCGCGCCAGCCGTTCCAGTGCAGTGGCCAAAATGCGCTCGGATTTGGAGCATTTGGAGGCCAGTTGCCTGGCCGAAGTCAATGTGGAAGCCGCCGCGTTGCGCGCCGACGAGCAGATTGCGCGTCTGAATGGCGAGGAACTGACGGCAGAAGATGAAGGTTGCCGAGCGCTCAAGCAGCGCATCGAGCAGATGGGGCCGGTCAACATGATGGCCCTGGACGAGTACAAGGAGACGGCCGAGCGGCACGGCTTCTTGGGCACGCAGCGCGACGATTTGATGGAATCGATCACCAACACACAAGAGACGATCAAGGAGATCGACGGCATCTCGCGTGAGCGCTTCGACGAGGCCTTTGCGCGTATCAATGAGAACTTTGCGGTGGTCTTCTCGCGGCTCTTCCAGGGCGGCCAGGCCTTTTTGCGGCTGACGGACGCAGAGAATCAGGCGGAGAGCGGGCTGGAGATTGTGGCCTCGCCTCCGGGCAAGAAGCTGCAAAATGTGCTGCTGCTCTCGGGCGGTGAGAAGTCGCTGACCGCGCTGGCGCTGCTGGTGGCTATCTTCCAATTCCAACCCAGCCCCTTCTGCGCGCTGGACGAAGTGGACGCGGCGCTGGATGAGACCAACGTCGGGCGGCTGGCCGATCTGCTCAATTCGCTGGGCAAGGAGACGCAGTTCCTGATCGTCACGCACTCCAAGCGCATGATGCAGACGGCGGATATGATCTACGGCGTGACCATGCAGGAGCCGGGCGTCTCCAAGGTGGTGAGTGTGCGCCTGGGTGCGCGGGAATTGCAACGCGCCACGGCATAATCCGAACTTGCTCCTTTCCTTTTGTCCATGGCATCCAACTTTTGGAGGATATTATCTTATCGACAGATCCTGCTACTCTGAAACAACCACCATGGAAAACTTTCACAACTCGGCCTTTGCACGGGTGATGGCGCTGGCCGAGTTGCGGGCGGTCCACGCCGCCTTCGCTTGGCTGCATGGCAACCCCAAAACGATCCTGGACCTGCAAACGGAGTTGGTGGCCATTCCCGCGCCGCCTTTTGGCGAGCAGGCCCGCTCTGCATGGATTGCGAAGCGCTTTCGCGATGCCGGTCTCAGCCGAGTAGAAACGGATGAAATTGGCAACGTATACGGCTGGCTGCCTGCGGCCCGGTTGCCCGTTGAAAGCACCGGTCCTGTGGTCGTGCTATCCGCGCATTTGGATACAGTATTTCCAGCCGAAACGCAGCTTCATCCCGTGGTGGACGGCGACCGGCTGCTAGCTCCGGGAGCTTGCGATAATTGCGCTGGAGTGGTGGGAATGCTGGCGATTGCGCACGCGCTCGTCCAATCGCAAGCGGAGTTGGCTGTGCCGCTTCTCTTTTTGGGCAATGTGGGCGAAGAGGGCGAAGGCGACCTGCGCGGCGTGCGTTATCTCTACCGTCAGTCGGCGCTGGCCGGGCGGATCGCGGCGCACATTGTGCTGGACGGGGCGGGCGCGGAGCAGGCGGTGACGCAGGCCTTGGGTAGCCGACGCTTCCGGGTTACAATCACTGGTCCCGGCGGGCACAGCTTCACCGACGCGGGAACGCCCAATCCGATTGCCGCGCTGGCTTCTGCGCTTGCCCTTCTGGCGCGGACGCCGCTGCCACTAAGCTCCCAGGAATTGACGCCGCGCACCACGCTAAACATTGGCACGATTCGCGGCGGCACCAGCGTGAACGCGATCCCTGAAAGCGCGCAGGCCTCCATCGACCTCCGCTCTACCAGTCCAGAGCAGTTGGTGCGGCTGGAGGTGGCATTGCATCGCGCCGTCGAAGATGCCGTGGACGAGTGCAATGCGCAGGCGAAGAGCATCCATCGGCACGAACGCGGCTTGCTGGCCTATACGATTGATCTGATCGGCGACCGGCCTGCCGCGCAGCTTCCGGAGGACTCGCCGCTGTTGGAGTCTTTGCGCGCGGTGGACCGCCATCTGAGCCTGCGAACCGAGCAGCGGCTGGGTTCGACCGATGCCAACATTCCGCTCTCACTGGGAGTTCCGGCGCTGTCCATGGGCGCAGGCGGCGAGGGTGGCGGAATGCACACATTGGCGGAGTGGTACTCGGCCAAGGATCGCGAGATAGGGCTGAAGCGCGTGCTGCTGCTTGTGCTGGCGATGGCTGAATGGGCTGCTCTCAAGTAGAGCATTTTCCCTATTGATGTAGAGTGAATAATTATCCCACCTTAGCCGCAAAAACAAATACGCGGCGAGGGTGGGGCACCCAATCGGAGGGCAAGCGAATGCGTCCCCTTCCGCGTCCAGTAAGTGAATTCGCAACTCAATCCATTTTCAGGTCGAACCGATATGTGTTTTCGTTTTTCTCGCGTAATTCTTGCAGGCGTTCTACTCTGTGCGCTGCCACTTTATGGGCAGGTTCATCATCGCCATTCCCGCTACCCCAACGCGCCCTCCAATGACCCGCAGTTGCTGATTCCTACCGACCAGGCGCAGTCCTGCTTTGTGCCGGAGGGCAGTCCCGGCAACTACGAGCAGTATCAGCAGTTCGACACATATCCCCAGCCGGCAAGCAAGGGCTATCTATGCATCGCCATTCCGGCGGGCAGAACCTTTGTCATCGACCATCTCTTTGCCGAGGCCGATTATGACCGTGAATTGCCTTTCGGTGCCGAGTGGTATCTCGATACCGCGATTGGCGACTATGAGTCGATGACTGGCTTTGTGGCAAACAGGGCTGGTTCCGAGACCGCCAATCCGCATTACATGCTTTCGCAGCCCGTGCATATTGCGGTGAATGGTGGAAGCAAGGTGACTCTGATCATGCACAGCTACTACGTGAGCGCCAGTAACTCGATTCCAGAGACGCCGGGAACCGCCAGCTTATTGCTGATTGGGCATTGGGAATAGAGTTACGCTCTACCGCGGAATTGGATGATGCGGCGGCGGTCGCGCTTACTGGGCCGGTGCTCCGGCAAAGGCGCGAACTCCTGCAACGTCTTGCGCTCGGCGGCGACATGGGCGCGTGCCTTGATGCTGGCCTCGCTCTCGCGGAAGAGCGTCTGCGCCACCGCTGCTGGACCGCGCATCTGACTCAGCCCCAGAACCTCGATTTGAAACTCGCCGCCTTCGTTCTTCACCGTGAGCCGGTCGCCGATGCGCACCTCGCGGGATGGCTTGGCGGCTGCGCCGTTGGAGAGGATACGTCCCAGATCGCAGGACTTCGAGGCCAGTGCGCGCGTCTTGAAGAAGCGCGCGGCCCAGAGCCATTTATCGATGCGTAGAGAATCCATGCCCTATTGTCCTACAAGAAAGCTCTGTTTCCGGCTGCGAGGATGAATTAATCTGCAAATGTCAGCGGTCGCGTTTTCTACGGGTTTTACTTCGGAAAGCTGTAGGTTATTACACTGTTAACCTTTGTGAACAGGGTAATAACCAATTGCCAGGAAAGAGGCACTGGGAAACAAAGGACTCAACAAGCCTATTCCAGAGAACTAGCTGGAAAGATGCACCAACTGTTGCGCTTCCTCGCGTTGCCCCAGCAGCGAGACGCGTGGAATGCGTCCGCGCACCATCGCCACTTCATCGCAGCGATGCAGCCGAGGGCAGCTCTGGCAGTCCTTGAAGATCTTGTCCGGCAGCTCGGCCTTGTCTTCCACCGTGCGGAAACCGTAGCGGAAGAAGAAATCCGGAATGCGCGTGAAGAGACAGATCGATTGAATGCCGTGCTCTTCGGCCTCTACCATTAAATGCGCCAGAATCTGGCTGCCCGCGCCTTTGCTCTTGGCTTCGGGCTTCACCACAATCGAGCGTACCTCGCACAGATGCGGTCCGTAAAAGTGCAGCGCGCCGCAGCCCAAAAAGACTCCGCCGTCGGATTCGGCAACCGTAAAATCGCGAATATTTTCGCAGATCTCCGCGAACGCGCGCTTCAGCAGTGTGCCGTCGCCAGAGAGCGAATTCACCAAGTCGTAAACTTTGGACGCGTCTTGCAGAAGCGCCTTACGCACCAACATGAGCGGCCTCCTGCTTCAGCAGTGCGATGCGTTCAGACGTCGCGGCCAGAGCCTTGCTGACCTGCGCGCGCGCCGTTCCGCCAATCACGTCGTGGCAATCGAGCGTTGCCTCCAGCGTTACCGACGCAAAAAAATCCTCGCCGAACTCCTCGCCAAACTTCCGCAACTCGCCGAGCGAGAGCGCGTTCAGCTCCACGCCTTTTTCAATTGCAAAGCGAACCGCGTTGCCGATCTTCTCGTGTGCGGTGCGGAAGGGAACGCCCTTATGCACAAGGTACGTAGCCGCAGCCATCGCATTCAAATAACCCGACTGCGCAGCCTCCTTCATTCGCTCACGATTGAATTGAAGCGCAGCAGTGAAGCGCGCCACAAGCGTAAGCATCTGCGGCACAAACTCCACGGCGAAGGCTGGCTCCTGCGTCTCCTGCATATCTTTATTGTAGGACAAAGGCAGGCCCTTCAGCAGCAATGTGACCGCCTCAGCCGCGCCATGAATCCGCCCAACTTTCGCACGAATCAGCTCCGTCAAATCGGGATTTTTCTTCTGCGGCATGGCGCTGGAGCCTGTCGAAAATGCTTCCGGAAGCGTGACGAAATTGAACTCCGCCGTTGCAAAAAGCGTAATCTCCTCGGCAAAACGGCTCAAATGTAATCCAACAAATGTCAGCGCCTGCAAGTATTCCAAAACAAAATCGCGGTCGCTCGTCGCGTCCATTGAATTTGCGGTTGGAGCGGTAAATCCCAACTCACGCGCGGCAATCGTGCGGTCCAATTTAAGGGTCGCGCCTGCCACTGCGCCCGATCCCAGCGGGCAGTAGTTCAGCCGCGCGCTGCAATCTTTGAGCCGCGCAGCATCGCGCAGAATCATCTCCACGTACGCCAGCAGCCAATGCGCTGTCAGCACCGGCTCTGCGCGCTGCAAGTGAGTGTAGCTGGGCATCACCGCATCGCCAGCGGCTTCAGCCTTCTTGACCAGCGCGCTTGCCCAACTAACCAACCCTTGGATGGTCTGCTCGATGCAATCGCGCACATAGAGTCGCAGGTCAGTCGCGATCTGCTCATTGCGGCTGCGTCCGGTATGCAGCTTCAGCCCCAGCGAACCAATCCGCTCGGCCAGCTTCAACTCCACAAAATGATGAATGTCCTCAGCCGTTGCGTGGTCGCGCACCTGCGCTTTGCCTGCGTCTGTCGCGTGTTCTGCTGCAATCGCATCCAGCGCATCACGCAACTTTTTCGTTTCATCCACAGTGAGGATTTTCGCGGCGCAGAGAGCCGACGCATGCGCCTTGCTGGCGGCGACTTCTTGTGCAAGCAGCCGCCAATCAAAGACAATCGAGCGCTGCCAAGCTTCAAACTCCGCGTCCAGAGGCTCGCGAAAACGGCCCGACCACATCTTTACGGATTGTTGTTCTTCTGACATTGTTCCAGTGTCCTAAGTCTTGATTTCCTTAAAAAGTTAGTCTGTCATCCTGAGCGAACAGGGTCCCAAACGTTCTTCAGTTTGGGGGTGGTGAGTCGAAGGATCTGTGGTTGTTCTTCGATGAACTTCTGATTCACCACATTCGATAGCCTTCACGCTATTCTTTCTCGGTTCCGCTATTCAGCTTAGGCATTTCGCTGCCCTTGCTGAGCGTAAGCAGTCCCGCCGCAGCGTAAGTTAAGAGCTTGTCGCGCGTGTCGGTGATGTCCAAATTGCGCATGGTGAGCTGGCCGATGCGGTCGCGCGGGCTGAAGGTCGATTCGGTCTTCTCCATGCTCAGCCGCTCGGGATGAAAGGTAAGGTTCGGCGACTCCGTGTTGAGAATCGAGTAGTCGTTGCCGCGCCGCAGCTCCAGCGTCACTTCGCCGGTGATGGGCTTGGCCACCCAGCGCTGTGCGGATTCGCGCAGCATGATAGCTTGCGAGTCAAACCAGCGGCCCTGATAAAGCAAGCGGCCCAGCTTGCGGCCATGGTCGCGATATTGCTCGATGGTGTCCTCGTTATGAATGCCTGTGACGAGCCGCTCGTAAGCGATGTAGAGCAACGCAAGCCCCGGCGCTTCGTAGATGCCGCGCGATTTGGCTTCGATGATGCGATTCTCAATTTGATCGCTCATGCCCAGCCCGTGCCGTCCACCGATGCGATTGGCTTCGAGCAGAAGTTCGACGGGGTCCGTAAACTCGCGGCCATTCAGCGCAACAGGAAAGCCCTCTGCAAAGCGAACGGTAATCTCTTCGCGTTTGACGTCAACATCGTCGCGCCAGGAGGCCACGCCCATGATGGGAACAACGATCTTGATGGACGAAGAAAGATACTCCAGATCTTTTGCCTCGTGCGTTGCGCCCAGGATGTTGGAGTCGGTGGAGTAGGCCTTCTCGGCGGACATCTTGTAGCCGAAGCCGTGGCGCTGCATATACGCGGACATCTCCGCGCGACCGCCCAGCTCGTCGATAAACGCGGCGTCGAGCCATGGCTTGTAAACCTGCAGGCTAGGATTGACCAGCAGGCCGTAGCGATAGAAGCGCTCGATGTCGTTGCCTTTGTAGGTCGAGCCGTCGCCCCAGATGTTGACCTCGTCCTCTTTCATCGCGGCCACCAGCATCGTGCCAGTGACGGCGCGGCCAATCGGCGTGGTGTTGAAGTAAGGCACGCCAGCCGTCGTGATGTGGAAGGCCCCGGCTTGCAGCGCGGCAATGCCTTCGCGCACCAGCGGACCGCGGCAGTCGATGAGCCGCGCCTTTTCCGCGCCATACTCAAGCGCCTTGCGCGGAATCTCGTCGTAGTCGGTTTCGTCGGGCTGGCCCAGGTTGGCCGTGTAGGCGTAGGGCAGCGCGCCCTTCTGCTTCATCCAATGCAGTGCGGCGGAAGTGTCAAGCCCGCCAGAAAAGGCAATGCCAACCTTCTGGCCAACGGGCAGTGATTCGAGAATTACGGACATACTTGGTTACCTCTTGGTGCGTTTGGCTTTTGGCTGAACGTCTACGGTTACGCAACAATGATGGGGCGTCTATACCTCTGATAAAGACTCCACTTCCGGCTTTTTGCGGTTCCACATAAAAACGTGAAGGATTGTTAATACAATAACCACCCCCACAGATAGGTAGATAAAACAAAACATCCGACGTTGGTCTTCATTGCTTAACTTATGGTACTCAATTAGGCTACTTGTCGATGGATCATTCGAGTCGAAATACACAGTCAAACTCTGACCGACTGTCAGGGTACTATCTTTCGATTCGTGTTCATAGTAAGTCCTCCCATCATAGGAAAAACTGTAGTCTGTTCGAGAGCCTTTACCATCAGCTGTCTGACCTGTGACAATGCCAACTACAGAGCGTTCCCTTGGCGTAATTAAAGCATCCTGTCTTGACTTAAACAGGAACACAAGACTCAAACAGAGAAGACACGGGCATATAACTAAGAGAATGGTAAGGTAAGGACTACAAAACCTCTCGCTTACATCCGATGGTCTTCTTCTTTCAAGATAGATCGTCTCGAACATACATTCTCCTATACGGGATTCATTGCTGCTGATAACTCGCAGTATTCGTCAAACCGCCGAGCAACAACAACAACAGCGCCTTCTGCGCGTGCATGCGATTCTCCGCCTGATCGAAGACAATCGACTGCGGGCTGTCGATCACGGCGTCGGTGACTTCGTTGTTGCGGCGCGCGGGCAGGCAGTGCATGAAGACCGCGTGCGGCGCGGCTTTGGCCATCAGCGCTTCATTCACTTGGAAGGGCCGGAAGATCGGCGCGCGCTTGGTGGACTCATGCTCCATGCCCATCGAAACGCAGATGTCGGTATAGACCGCATCCGCTCCTTCGACAGCGGCATGAGGGTCTTGCAGCAGGCGTACCTCGCAGTTGTTGGCCTGCGCCATCTCTCGCGCATGTGTAACGATTTCGATGTCTGGCGAGTAGCCGCGCGGCGTGGCCACTGTAACATTCGCGCCCAGTTGCGCGCCGGTCAGCATCAGCGAATGGCATACGTTGTTGCCGTCGCCAACATACGTAAAATTCAGTCCGGCCACGCGTCCGAAGTGCTCATCGAGCGTCATGAAATCAGCCAGCGCCTGGCAGGGATGTTCGAAGTCACTGAGTGCGTTGACCACCGGCACGCGCGCGTTGGCGGCCATCTCGGTGATGGTGTCATGCGCGTAGGTGCGCAGCACAATCACATCCACCCAGCGCTCCACATTCTTCGCCACGTCGGCAATCGATTCGCGCTCACCTAAAGGTGAATTCGTCTGATCGAAGAAGATCGCATTGCCGCCCAGCGTGTTGATGCCGGTCTCGAAACTGAGGCGCGTGCGCAGCGAGGCCTTCTCAAACATCAGCACCATTTGCTTCGCATCGAGCGCATGGCGATAGTTGCGCGGATTGTGCTTCACATCGTGGCCGAGCTTGAGAATCGCGCGCACTTCGGCGCTGGAGAGATCGGCGATGGAACACATATCCTCGCCATTCAGGCGAGCGGCGGCGGCAAGAATATCGGGGTCCGTCGCAACGGAAACAGCGGGTCTTTCTAGAAGAGTGTTGCTGGCCATATTTGTTCTCCTCTGAACGGGCGGGTTGAGGTTCTTCGTTTCCCACCCATTTCGTTATCAAAACCGCAGATCCTTCGACTGCGCTCAGGACGAAATGGATGGGGCACCCAACATTTTTCGTATCCCACCCTAGCCGCAAAAACAAAAACGCGGCGAGGATGGGGCACCCAGATTCGGTACGAAGCGTTAAGCTGCTGCCTGTGCCTTTTCGTACGTGGTGAAGACCTTTTCCAGCGCGGCGATGGTCGTGTCCACATGAACGCGCTCGAAGATGAAAGGCGGCAGGAAGCGCAACGTCGTATCGCTGGTGCAGTTGATAACGACGTGATGCTTGAGCATCTCCGTTACGGCAAACTTGCCCAACTCGGCGGAGTCAAGTTCGGCGGCGATCATCAGGCCCTTGCCACGCACTGTGGTGATGCTTGGATGGCGCTTGGCCAGCTTGTTCAGTTCTGCTTGGAAGTATTCACCGACCTCGTTGATGTGATCGAGAAGATTTTCTTTTTCGATGTGGTCAATTACCGCGATGGCAACGGCGCAGGCAAGCGGCCCGCCACCAAATGTGGTGCCGTGCATGCCCGCATGAAAGGCGCGCGCCACTTCATTCGTGCAAACCGTTGCACTCATCGGGATGCCGCCAGCGAGCGGCTTGGCCAGCGTAGTGATGTCCGGCTTGATGTCGAAGTGCTGATAGGCGCACCACTTTCCGGTGCGGCCCAGGCCCGCCTGAATCTCATCGACGATGAGTAATGCGCCGGTGGAATCGGCCAGCTTGCGTGCCTCGGCGAAGAACTCCGGCGACAACGGGCGTACGCCGCCCTCGCCCTGCATGGCCTCGACAATAATGCCGCAGACTTCGTTGGAAAACTTGGCGCGCAGATCTTCAATGTCGTTGAACTTCACAAAATCGAAGCCTGGAACAACAGGCTCGAAGGGCGCGCGATATTTTTCCTTGTATGTGGCCGAGATTGCGCCGAAGGTGCGTCCATGGAAGCTCTGTTCGAGCGCGAGAAACTTGGTGCCGATCTGCTTGCCTTCCGCGCGCAATAGGCCCGCATGAGCGCGCGCCAGCTTCAACGCGCACTCGACGGCTTCGCAGCCGGAGTTACCAAAATAAACGCGATCCAGACCTGTAATCCGCGTGACGCGCTCGGCCAGGCCGGCCATCTTGTCGTTGAAATAATAGTTCGACGCGTTGATTAGCGTACAGCTCTGCTTGGCGATGGCTTCCTGAATTACTTTGCTGCTGTAGCCCAGCGCATTGACGCCGATGCCGCTCAACAAATCCAGATAGCGGTCGCCGTGCTCATCGATCAAATGGACATCTTCGCCCGCGACAAATAGAACAGGAAAACGATCATACGTGTGGATGAGCAACCGCGATTCAGCGGCTTGAATCTCTTCGAGCTTCGACATTTCTTTCTCCTTAGGCCACCATTACTTCAGTGCCGTATGCTACGCGGGAACTGCACAGATCGGGCAACGAGCCAGCCGCTTCCGCAGGTAAAATTCTTACGCGTTTCACACCATTCAAAAGAGCCTCGCGGCATGCGCCCAGCTTGGGCAACATACCGCCGGAGATCACGGCGCTCTTGGCCATCTCCGCAATTTGATCGATGGACAACCATCGAAGCACAGTACCCGCCGCGCCCTTCACTCCAGGCACATCGGTCAAAAAAACCAGCGCATCGGCCTTGCAGGCCATGGCGCATGCTGCAGCCATCTCGTCGGCGTTGATGTTGTAATATTCGCCATCGAAACCGAGCGCCATCGAACAGAAGACGGGAACACAATTCGTCTGCCAGATGGCTTCAATCAGCCGCGCATCGCTGGAGGCAATCTCGCCGACAAAACCAAGATCAGGCTCGGTGCGCTTTTTGCGCGCGCGGAAGCTCAAGCCATCGCCGCCGCTGAGGCCCACGGCTGGCTGGCCAATCGCGCCCAGCGCGGCGACCAGCGATTTATTCACCTTGCCGGCAAAGACCATCAGCGCGGCGTCGCGCGTCTCTGCATCGGTAACGCGCAGGCCGTTGATGAACTCGCTCTGCTTGCCCAGCGCCTTCAGCGTGCGCGTCAGTTGAATGCCGCCACCATGGACCACAGCCACCGAGTGGCCGTCGCGCACCAAATCCGCAATGGCGCGCACACAGCCATCGAGCAGCGTGGGATTCTCCAAACCGGCTCCGCCTAATTTGACGACGTACTTCATTCCAGCCCCTCTGCTTCGCCCCAGCCTAGCATCACATTCAAATTCTGCACTGCCTGTCCAGCCGCGCCCTTGAGCAGATTGTCCAGACAACTGACAATCACCGCGCGCTTTCCGTCGGCATCAAGCTGGAAGCCGATGTCCGCATAGTTGGTGCGTACCGAGTATTGAATCTGTGGCAGTGATTTTTCGTAGAGCCGGACCAGGGGGCTGCCCGCGAAAAATTCGTGATAGAGCTTATTGATGCTCGCCCTGCTCTGCGCCTCGTGGAAGTGCACATAAATCGTCGAAAGAATTCCACGCGGAATCGGCAGCAGGTGCGGCGAAAAAACTATCTCGCTCGCGTCCAAACCAATCTGTTCCAGCAGTTCGCCGGTGTGGCGATGCGCGAATGTGCCGTAGGCGGAAAGGTTGTCGGCGGCGGAGATATAGTGCGTCTTCGCGGTGGGCGCCTTGCCCGCGCCGCTCACGCCGCTCTTTGAGTCAGCCACGATGCCGTGCTCCAGATCCACTAGCCCGGCGGCCACCAGCGGCTTCAGCGCCAAAATCACCGAGGTCGCATAACAGCCCGGATTCGCAATCAGCCGCGCGCCAGCAATCTGCTTGCGATGCAGCTCCGGCATTCCATAAACCGCCAGCTCTTGCGTGTCTTCCGCAATCTGTGCGTCTTTATCGTCAAAGCCGTAGACCGCGCGGTTGGCCGCTTCTTCTAGACGCCACGCACCGCTCAAATCAATCACCCGCACGCCGCGTTTGAGCGCCTCGGGAACCCACTCTCGCGATTGCTCGTGCGGAGTGGCCAGAAAAAGTACGTCGGCGTCCAGATCGCTCAGAAGTTCCCAGGAAAACGGCTGCTGGCGCAAGGCTCCGTGGCCTGTACTGTCGGCCAACTCCGGATGAATCTCGGCCAAGGGAATGCCGCCCCGCGCCGCGTCCGCCGCATCCACGCGCCCCAGAAAGACTGGGGGCTTGCCCTTCAGACGAGGATGCCGCAGCAACAACCGCGCCAACTCCGCGCCCGCATAACCCGTCACTCCCACTACCGCTGTTTGCACCGTTTCACTCATGATTCCAGCATCATCCTTATCCGGGCTTCCACTTCGCCTGCGCGCCGATTGTCAGGGCAGATAACCAGCACCGTGTCGTCGCCCCCCAACGTGCCCACAACCTCAGGCCAGCTCTCGTAATCCAGCGCTGCGGCCAGCGGTTGCGCCCCGCCCATCACCGTGCCGATGACCACCTGGTTCATCGCCTGCTTGACGCGCATCCCAAAGCTTTCAATCATCTCCGCGACCGACGGCGGGCTATTGTCCTCGACGGCCATTCCCGCGCCATTGCCACCCACTAAAGTGTATCCGCTGGGGCCTTTGGAGAGTTTCAGCTCGTGAATATCGCGCGAAAGCGTGGCCTGCGTCACGGCAAAGCCCCGTCGTCGCAGCTTGCGGCGCAGCTCGTCCTGGTTGGCCACCAGTCCCTGGCCCACCAGCTCGCGAATCGCATTGTGCCGCTGTGTCTTCATCTGCTCATCTCTACGGATTTAAGGCGTGGATCGTCTCGTAATGACCCCACCGTATAAATATACACAATAACCGCATAAGTATGCAATACCGTGACTGATAATTCTCATAAAATGGTCAATCGGCGGCCAGCAATCGGCTGACTCTCGATCACCGCTTGCCGCTGCTTCATTCTTAGAAAGGGCGTCTCGATATACCGGTAAGAGAGCGCCGCCATCAGGACGGTCAAGCCAAAAGATAATCCAAATGTCAATCCCCCGTCGAGGATGGAGCGCGCATAATCATTTCCGATTGGGCTGGCAAGAAGTGCGCCGATCTTGTAGTGCCTCAGGCCTTGAATCGCGAAGTCATGATAGACATAAAGACCAAAAGAGATGCGTCCCAGATAGATGGCCCAGCCGGGAAGCAGAGATGAATCCACACCCAGAGTCCCGGCTACCGCCAAGACAGAGCCTATTGCAGCCAAGGCATACCCGGCAACGAGGAACCAACTGCCGGGATTCTGATCTCCGGCCAGATCAAAGCGCAAATGAGACTCATTGCAAGCGATAAAGAAGCAAACCAGACTGATGGAAAACAGTAATAATCTCTGCCAGAGAACAAATCGAGGCAGCCGTCCGCGCAGAATCAGGCATAACAGAATCCCGCCGGCAAAACACTCAAATTGCACAAAGGAGTTAAACCAGATGCGGTGGTCGGTAGCCGATGCCTTGCCCAGAAAATAGAGCCAGATGTTAGCGGACAGAAGAATCGCCGCACAAAATCCATAAAGCAATTTACGACTGAAATATCGAAGAATCCATGGAGCAACAAGGTAGAACTGCTCTTCAACCGAGATGCTCCAAAGCGCGACTGCTGGATTGCTCATAGGCCCTTCAATGGCGCAGATCCAAGCGCCCATAAAGATGGAGAACCAGCCGATCTTCGCGGCGTAGACAGCCACGCCGCCGTGCAGGACAGCAACGGCTAGGCCCAGAACCAGCGCGAGGTAATAGAGCGGCCAAATACGCAGGATGCGGCGAAGATAAAAGCGCTTGATGCGGATGGTGCCGGTGGCCTCACGCTCTTTCAGCAGAAGTTCGCAGATGAGGAAGGCGCTCAGAGTGAAGAAAACGCTGAGGCCAAATCCGCACGCACTGGCAAATGCATAGGCGACCGGGGCGAAAGATCCCAGAATATGCTCGGCGCAGAAATCCTTGCCGCGGGGCAATGTGTGGTGAAGAAAGACAAGCAGAAAAGCGGAAAAGCGAAGAACGTCCAACTCCGGGCGATAGTACCGGCCTTGGGGGACGCCTGCTTCTTCCATTCTGCAAACTTCCTCTCTGCCGTTGCCGGGCAAATTCTCTTGAAAAAAGGTAACGCGCGACTATCGAGCATACTATCAAAACCAATTGCGCTCTGAGGCTTCGACAAAGCAAAGTCGAGTAAGCAAAGAAAGGTCTGAATCCGCTTTGGGACCGATTCCCGCTGGCAGGCATCCGCTCCCCCTGGTTTCACGGTTGTGCCTCCGCACTGATACACTTTCGAAATGATCGGTTAAGGAATCCCCACCCGCCGACTCGGCCTAAAATGACGAATCAAGCTCCGCTCTCCACGATCAATGACCTCTTTCGCTGCGTCGCCAACGCCTCGAACCCCCGCGCCATCCTCTGGCAGGATGAATTCGGCCTCTGGAAGCCCATCTCCTCAGATCAGATCTATCAGCGTGTACGCGCGCTCGGTCGGAGCTTTCTCGCCTGGGGCGCGCAAAAAGGCGACCGCATCGCGCTGATCTCCGAAAACCGCTGGGAGTGGGCCGTCACGGACTTTGCCGCCCTGGCCATCGGCGCGGTCAATGTGCCCATATATCCCACGCTTACTGGCGAGCAGATCGCCGTGTTGCTCTACGACGCCGACTGCCGCGTCGCCGTCGTCTCCACCCGCCAGCAATTCGACAAGCTGAACGCGGTGCGCGGGCAAACCAAGCTTGAGCGCATTCTGATGATGGACCCCGCCGCCCCCGCAGGCGCCATCGCTTTCAGCGAGGCAATCGCTGAAGCCAACGCGCGCGGCGCGGAACGCGATTCGGTCTTCGACGCGCTCGTCCGCTCCGTTGAACCCAAGGATGCGGCCACGCTGATCTACACCTCCGGCACCACCGGCGAACCCAAAGGCGTAGTGCTCACGCACGGCAACATCGCAGCCAATCAGAACATCGCCGCCGTCGATTTTAACTTTGATTCCACGGATGCCCTGATCTCCTTCCTGCCGCTCTCGCACGTCACTGCGCGCGCTCTCGATTACGTGATGTTCACCAACAATGTGCAGGTAGCTTACTGCTCCAAATTCGACAAGCTGCCCCAGGCCATGCACGAGATTCGCCCCACGGTCTTTGTCGGCGTGCCGCGCGTCTTTGAAAAAATCCGCGAGGAGGCCATTCGCCGCACCTCGCAATCGCCCATCAAAAAGCGCCTGCTTGCCTGGGCGCTCGGTGTCGGCGCAGCTCATCGCGAGACGGTATATGCGGGTCGCCAGCCAGATTCACTGCTCTGGAAACTGGCCAGCAAGCTGGTCTACTCCAAGGTTCGCGAGGCCTTCGGCGGGCGCGTAAAGATCTTTGTCTCCGGCGGCGCGCCACTGGGCGTAGACACCATCAATTGGTTCGCCTCGGCCGGCATCGCTCTCTGGGAGGGCTACGGACTCACCGAGACCTCGCCGCTGATTGCCCTCAATACACCCCTCACCAACCGCATCGGCGCGGCTGGCAAGCCTATGGCGAATCTCGACCTTAAACTGGCAGGGGACAATGAACTGCTCGTCCGCGGCCCTTCTGTCTTCACCGGCTACTGGCAGAAGCCGGAGGCCAGCGCCGAGTGCTTTACCCCGGAGGGTTTTTTCCGCACCGGCGAC
>Ga0255351_1000001_pt1 | contig 183578 bp, 262 predicted proteins | sample HBST25r2metaG_FD_186024 | JGI IMG/M metagenome (GOLD analysis project Ga0255351, IMG submission 186024) | Peat soil microbial communities from Stordalen Mire, Sweden - H.B.S.T-25.r2 | ecosystem: Environmental > Terrestrial > Soil > Wetlands > Peat | place: Sweden: Norrbotten County, Stordalen... | reverse complement strand
CCATAAATGGCATGATGTTACCTAGCGGATTCGCGCCAGGTTCAAAAATGTTTTTAATGCTTACTGGTTCAGTCATGATGTCACCTTCGGTATGAGTTTCAGAATGATGCGCACGCGAATGGGCGCTTGCATCTATGTGAGTCTTGAGAGCTTCAAACCTCTCCTGACTCCTTGCTTCGTGCTGCGGTAGATCAATATTTTCCATAGTAATGCCTATATGGAGAATAGGACGATGCAAGCCATCGTCAGCTTTTGGTGAATGAACACCAAACTGGAAACCCACTCGTAAGTGGATACAAGCAGGTAGGAATAGGGACGGGTCCGGAAAGGAATAGGGACTGGTAGTGTTAGAGCTAGATTAGACTATTGGGAAATGACTATAGCTGCGAGTAGAGAAACTTTGGACTGTGGTGTCCAGTGCAGTCTATAGATAATGAAGGACGATATGACCGAGATTACTCTTTGGCAATCTCAGGTCTGAAAAGACGAAACAACTATACGCTCTTGGGATGTATAGTCCCTTTGCGCGTACTGTACATGAATGACTATAAAATTGCAGTGTGTGAATTGCTACAAATTGAATCGTTACCTCTTCTTACGGGATTTATTGAAACGGTTGTACCAAGGTTCTTTTGGTTTTAGTGATGTAGGCTTCTCGCAATCCGCATCTTGAAGTTTGAGATAAGATTCAATATTCTTCTTGATAAATTCATCGGCCATTTCATTTTTACCTGAGCGTCTACCGATCCCGTGGAGAGCCGCGTAATCAAGGTTAGTTTCATCTATAATTAGAAGGGTAGCTGTAGGTACAGTGCTCACTTGCCATCCCGCAGTGTTTTTCAGGTCACTAATATCATTTATGATCATTATTTTGTGTCCTTGTTCCTCGAGATTCCTATGAAGCACCTTGAGTTGTTCTAGTTCTAACTTAGGTTTATCCGTAGAATCATTCATAGAAAGACTCCTTAGAAATATCTTCTCCCCATTCCTTTTCGAATTCTACCTCGCTTCGATATCTCTCTTTTTCATTGTACATATCAACGATAGCTAATAGTGGAAATGAAACTGGGAAGATGACGATACAAAAATACGCGAATAAGGTACGGCTTAAAGGAAAGATCAAACTCCAGAATGCCATCCACACCATATAGATCGATGCAAGAATCTGCATGACCAGTACATCTGTGGCTGTTGCCTTGATTGGCATCCGAATGGTATCGATAAGGAGACGCCTGAGGCACTGGACGTATGTTAAAGACTTGGCAGCCATTTTATTCTCCAAAGAAAACCTGGAATCATTTAAGAATCCAGGTTTTGGCAGTTACTCGAAATTATCAATCAAGTAGGTAGACTCTGATACCAAAGTCTTAACTACCAAAAAGATTGGATTTTGTTTCATATTGTTGATACTCAAACCAGACGCGCTGCTTTCAGGAACTCCATGCAACGTGGCATTCTGTGAATACGACTCAATGGTAGCACGCACCTCATGCAGTTCGGAACGCAAAGTACCAGGGAACAGGCAGTTGTGTTTATAATTCCGATTCGCACCTGCTGCATCAAAACAATTCTCAAGCATCAAACCACGTGAACCTGCCGTCTCCCCGTAGGTATGTTCCGGATTGAACCATTCATATGGGTTAGCAACAATACCTGTAACTTTGACGTATGAATTACTTGGCAGATTCCATTCTTTGCAGGTGCTACCTGAATGATAGGTATATACTGCAAATGGATTGCGCTGTTCTTCACGATCCCATTTCAGGATTGGAGGAGCGTCGGCATTGACCGCCGTAGGGATTCCGTAGAAACCACGACGATGTAAATCCGTAACCAACCTGATGGATAGCGCCTTAGGCAAGATGGTACGTTCGAACTTCGCCCACGACATGGCTATGGCTGAACCGGTATCGAGAAAATCATCCCTTTTGGTGGTTCCCTTGTGTTTTACCGCATGTGGCACATTTGGTTTGAAGAGTTGGTTTCATGGCGAAACCGGTAATACCACACACGTAAGATTTTGAAAACCGATACCATCCAGCACCTGTTCGATTATGTTCCAGTCTCCTTTGGCTAGATGAGATCCAATCTTCGGAATGCCTATTCTATGAAATGCTCCGTAGTTTATGTTTATACTAACCATAGCCTTTACGAAAGCAGTTAGATTGAATAGTCCGGCATCACCTACGTATATGTCCTCATCCAAATTTGTATATTGGGTGTACGCATTAACGATGAGAAGATTTTCCTGCCCAGCTACTGAATATCTTCCTAGCACGGATTTGTCTCCAGCTTTCAGGTAAAAATCCGTATCTGCTTTCTCTGCCTCAGGCCAGCGCGTCTTAACAGCTAAAGCTACTCCGCTTTTCATACGTTTGAAACAATTGCAGCCATGGATAATCATGGTGAATTTTCCAGCGTCCGCAAGTTCAATTAGGTTACCTGTTACGTATTTCATATTTACTTCCCTTTCTTGTATAAGGAAAATTGGATGATATTGGATATAGATTCTACTATCTCGATACGTTTATCTGCATCCAGCATCTCTATATCTTCCTTGGTTACCTCCCGTCCAGCAAGATCGGCTAGGATGGCGAGTGCTGCATGCCTGAATCTGTCATCACCTAAAGGTAGATTATCAAACGTGGTATTCGAAGCGTGCATAGCGGCCCGTTTCGCTTCGAAGAGTTTAAAAGGATCAGATGTTAGACCGCCCTTCAATCTATTCTCTAGTTCCTCAATCTCATCATACATCTCCTGCATCAATGTATGAACCTTGAGAATATCTCCTGACCATTCCTTCATTAGATGAGAATGTCCAAATTTAGTAGCCCAGGAAGTTCCTGAACGACTCATTAGCCAACGAGAAACACCAGTTAAAATATTCTTTATACGTTCTTGGGTAGATACTGGTTTGTATCCTAGGCGGGCAATCTCTGCGTCTTTATCCTCAAAGGGATTGAACATTACGTTCTCCTTTAATGAAACCATTTTCGATTTCAGATTGATGAATAGCGTGAGTAATTACCGTGAGATGGATTGCTTTACAGCTCGGAAATATCTCATTCGTATAAAACACGCATAGGGAAGGATAGGCTTTAGGATAGCCACTACAACTATTAAATGATTCGATAGAATAGTCTGCTCCCTCCCAGTCCTTGAAAGCTTGCTTGAATCCTGCCTGGGTACGCACAATGTACATACTATTTGTTACTTTGGAAAAATTCGCCATAGATATTCCTTAAAACAATTCGCGTGCTGCGTCTACCAGATCGTAGACGCCTTTGTGTTTCAGTTTCTTGATCTCGTCAGCCACTGGCATTAAAGCATTACCTGAATCGTTACTAACGACGACAGCAATAATCCTATCGGTTTTCTTATTGTTGTTGATTCGATCTGCCTGCGATATATGATCGAAGCCATCTGTAATCAGGAAAGTTGCCTGAGATTTCCATTTCAACTCATCACGGATAGCCTGGGAACGTAACAGTGCCGTATCAAAATTTGTTCCACCGTAGGAAGGATTTAGTAGAACTTCAATCAAAGCTGCAATGTCAACACGCTTACCTGCATCAATGATTACCTCACGGCAGATACTGGAATCAAAGGTAATCAATGAAATACCACGGCGTTCATGCATCATGAACTTAATTACTGCCAGACAGAAACCTGCGGCTTTGTTATAGAAAGACCCCTGCATCGAACCACTTGTATCCAAACACAGGTTGATTGGCTGACGTTTGCGTTCCAAGGGAGCACGTAGCAATAATTGGTGAGTAGCATACTTAACCAAGAAGTCCAGTTCGGTGTCTTTATTGGTTAATAAGGCTACTTCCTCAGGAGCCATACGTGCTAACTCATTCCCGTATTCATAGGTAGCTTCTACTCCATCTGAACCAGCCTTTGAGGTAATTGGACGAATCTGTTTGATTAACGTCTCTACCTCATGCATGTGCTCCAGAATTTCTGTGATTCGTGCCCCTTTATTCAGTAGGCCATCCAGAAGCTTTGTACGGGTAGGACTTGGTCTGGTTTCACCTTTACTTGCTCCCTTACCTCCCGCCAGGTTTGCCTTGCCTTGACCTTCTTGGGGTTCACATGTTTCCTCGGTAGGTTCGGTTTGCTTACCTGACGCAGAAATCTCTTGTCCACTTTCGTCCGTATCCTCCTCGTTTTCTTCCTCAGGAAGTTGTTCGGCATCGAACCCTGCCCCCATGGATTCTTGGAGTTTCTCCATTTGATCTTGTACATCATTGATGATGCTATTAACCTTCGCCGTGATAAGTCGTATGCGCTTCACAGTAGCATTAGCTTTAACCTGCGGTAGCAGAACGTCAGGTTTGCGTTCCTGCGCCGTCGCAATCGAGGATGCCCGCATATTCTTATCCATGCGGGTCTTGATTGATACAGGATAGTGTATCAATAGTTCAACTAAACTAGGTGCACTTGTCCATGTCATGAGTGACAAATGAAGACGTTTCTCTCGAAGGACAAGTTTCTTATGCTTGCTCCTCTTAGTATTGGTAAGGATTTTCTGCTCGACTCGAGATATAGCATCTCGTATACGTTGAATCCTATGCGTGCGGTACATCTTATCGCTATCGAGTTGACGCAGTAGCAGTTGAGCCGCCCATAGTGAATCCACTTCCTTATCTACGGTACGTTCCATTACGTTGGAAAAATCCACACTGAATAGGAGTGTTTGTTCTATGGATAAGGGACCTACAGGTGTTGATGCAATCGCCTTAGGATGCCAGAAGCAATACCATAATGATTTTAGGAATTCCTGCTTATCTATCGGATAGGTATCGAACCTGATTGCATTCCGATCGATCTGTTTTAAAGCATCTGCATAGGTAGCCTCGTCCTCTGGAAGAAGAGTAAAAATCGAAGGAGATACCTCAAGGTGTTTCCGGTATTTCTTCCGTAGCATAGATGCGCACTCGCCGATCCTAGGATGAGGGACACCCTCGGCACTACAGGTTTGATCAGGGGCAGCAGGTACCTTAAGAAGCTTGGTACCTATTTCATCCAGAGTTAAACCGAACCAATCCTTCTTCAATAATCCTTTGTACTTAACCGAGTGAACGTCATAACCGAACAAGGTAAATAGGAGTTCGTTGATTTTCAGATCGGTAATGACGTTAACTTGACCGTTCGTGTACTTGCCAAGAATACTATGATTATTCACAACCCAATGGAATACTTCATGGGCTAGATATACATGTACATTAGTTGGATCGTTCTTCACCACGTTTGTATGAATCCAAATACCATCAACAGTAACGTGGGCGGGATTGCCCCCTTTTTCAGAGTTGATGAAGATGGGCAGCATCGCTAATGCAAAACCAAAGGCTTTCGACAGCTTGTCAATCGAAGCCTTAATGCGATCTTCGTTTTCCATGGTTAGATCATTTTCGAAAATGAAGCCTTAACACCGAGTTTCTTTTCAATCAATGTGTGGAACTGAGCACGGAATGCTGTAACCAATTTCGCTTTGTTCTTCTTAGGACCTTCTTTCCACCAGTAGCCATGCTTACGGGACCAACGGAACTTCACCAAGCGTAATTGCTTTTGTGACCAGAAACTTTCGCAGGAAGAACTAAGTTTGTACCAGACCTTATTATCCGCATCAAGCAACTCCATAACAACAAAGTCATTGCGGCGGTCTTTAATCGATTGCACACGCAGGATGTAATCGTTGATGCGTTGCGCTACCTGCAAACCAATACCGCTCTTGAACTTGGAAACCGCGGCATACATTTCAGCCAGACGTGACGCAATCTCGTCCATATCACCTGTCTTGATTGCCTTTTGCCACAATTCCTCTGCCAAGTCCTCGTAACTCATGAGGTCAGAGATTTTTGCGTTGCTTGCATTCAGAACGATGCTACGCACCTTGGATACCTGCTCGAAAGAATCCCAAAATACATTGGCGAGTACGGCGATATCGGAAGCTTTAACTACTTTGCGTCCCTGCATCAAGGCAGATGCTTGCATGATACGGAAACTCTTTACCAAACGACGATCTGAAATATGAACGCCAGCACCACGCGCGACTTGATCGCGCAACGTGAATACCATATCCCGAATCTCCTCAGGGATTTCAATCGTGCGAACGGTCTTCCTAAGGAGCTCTACTTCCTTGTGACTCAATCCGGAATCAGGTAAATCTGACTCATCGAGTTCCAGCATCTTGGCCAAGCTGTCCTTACTGCGCAGGGACTTTACCTGGTAGCGCAGGAGGAAACGGTCATAGATTGCACGCAAACCTATTTCCGATGGAATCTCATTGGATGCCGCGAACACTGCCTTGGTAGGGCACTTGATAATACCGTCATCACCGTTACGATATTGATGCTCGTTGACAAGCCACAGCAAGGGATTGAGAACGATACCTGACGCCTTGAAAATTTCATCGAAGAAAAGAACCTCGCAATCAGGAGCGTAACCCTTGATCTTGTTTCGCTGTGTGCCTTTAGCTAAGGCTGGAATATCTGGTGGACCAAAGATCGAATCGGGTTTGGTTGTTTCACTAATCAACGTATCAAACACGGTCATTTGCAGGAGCTGACAAGCTATTCGGATTTGGTGCGTCTTACCAGTACCAGGGGGACCAATGAACAAGCAGGAAGTGCCAGTGAGAATCGCTAGCAGGATACCTTCGGTTTCCGATGAACGTTCAAAGGCACGACCATTGATGATTTCCATTACCTTGGTAAGTTTGTCGATTGCTACACGAATTGGAGAGGCTTCGGTTGCCTTTGATTTTACAATTACTGGTTTGATTTTCATTCTGATCCTTAATTTAGGAGATCAGATAAAGAAGCTACAGGGAGGGATGATGACTGAGAATTTAACTACCGCTCACAAGTGACTTACCTTACCGTTTGGATTAATCGTACAATGCTGAGAGTTCCAAATGCCTTTCTTTGAAAATGCGTAGGAATGGTTCTTCGTGGGGAACCAGGCTACGCTCCCTTTGGGTGAATTCGAATAACTCCTCATCGGTTAGATGATTGACCAGGAACCTGTACTGAGTTTGAATCAGTTCCTTCATATTTACTACAGCAGGAGAATCTGCTCTGTAGTTGTAACGCATACCCAGGTAGGCATTACGTAGCAACCAACTCTGTTCTGTAAGGAAATCCGCACGTGCCTTCTTGGATAACCTTTTGAGAGGTGCTCTGATAACTAGGTGGTGCGTCATGGAATACTCCTTTGGCTACAGTCTATTTACTAGGTACTCTGCAAAACAGAAAACTACGATCTACCTCAAAGTAATCCTACTACGGGATTTCGGATGTAAAACGGTCATTCTCAATATGATAATCGACAATCTCCTCTGGATCATTATCGGTATAACCATTTATTGAAAATGACCGTTTTACAATCCAACGTTTCAATTCCGAATTACTTGCAGGTATTCCTTTCCGTTCTGTTGAATAGAGAGTGAAATACTTACTTAAGCTTATCAGAAATTGATAAACGGTCATTTGGTTGTCCTTTTTAATTTACTGGAACGCTCCTCTTCCAGGATCTTTTGGAAAAAGAGCACAACGTATGACCTATTTAGATATCCTGTGAAGGCATTGATTGCCACGAAAATCCAATTATCTTTTTGAAAGGCTCCGATAAGACCCATACATGAACACAGGAATCCAATCATAGCTAGCCATAAACACCAGTAACGCCATTTCATTAGATAGCAGATGATCTGAATTCCTAGATGGAATAATTTAAACATGGTTAGTCCTTGCGTTCAGGGATGACGAATGTCTTTGTCTCAATAGGGAGAGGAATTCGGAGAATATGCTGAACGTAGAAGTCTCCTTTCTCGGTAGTAGTGTACGCAGGTTTTCCTTGTTCCAAATACTTATCCAATATAATAAGACCCATGTTTAACAAAGATTGCACCGTAGGAACACCTCCGAAGTATTCAAAGTGCGCACTTGTATAGTACACGGTTAAAAGAAGTGCTAATTCAATAGGAGTAATTACGTTAGGTGTATCTACAGATGATATACCTACCCCCCTCAGATAAGGCTGCCATTTTATGTCCTTTCAGTTGTCAAATCCAAATACGATACGCCAATCATTCTTGATGCCTTTCAGCACTTCGAGATCAGCAAAGAATTGCTCCGTCAGGATATCGCGTACGGTGAACACTCTTGCACCACTGTGTGAATGTCACGTCCCATTGCCTATCCTTTCGTCATTGCCGAGCTCATCTGCGTAGGTCATGGTCGCTATGATATGCTCTTTGAGTTTGTCGCGAGCATTGGTCAAAGCAATGCGTTCCCAGTATGTCGCATCCGGGTGGATTGATTCCTTGTATTGCTCGCGTGCTTCTTCATATATTTTCTTTGCATTTAAGTACGTGTCCATCGCCTCGATGAATAATTCAGCACGTAATCCTTTGCTTGCACTTTGGGATGTCATTACCATTATTTTTCTCCTTCATCTTTTAGAGCGTTACAAATTGCAGTAATTAAAACAGTAAGACGCTTACCTTGATTTTCAGGTATCAAGGTTGAACCGAACCACAACACACCCTCCGCGTCCTTTGGTTTGTAGGGAAGCAGGTACGTATCAATTACGATACGAAAAGCTTCCGACTCCAGGTTTGCGCCCAGTAGCTTTAGGTGGGCTAGCGCTTCAGTAGCCAGTGTTAATGCGCTAATCTGTTCTTCGAAGGTCTCCGGTAATGGGAATTTCCTTGCCTTCTGAAGAGTCATTATACGGTGCACGTACCATTTTTCGTAGGTACGATAGGATGTTTCCAGCTCTTTAAGTAAAGATATAACCTCAGAGACTTGTTCTTCCGACAGTCCACGCAACGCGCGGGATACGCGTGCAGAACTCAACATGTGGACAGGACTAACCATGTACTCAGGTTGGATGTGTTGCGGATTATTGACCGGTTTATTAACTACGAACCATTCCTTAAACATGGAAGCTATACTCATTTTATCCTCTCAACAGTAATCTATCACTCTTTGGATCATAGCCTATGATGTGTTTTAGCACAACGACTGTGGAACTGTCTGCGTGCCAAGTAACTTCGGATATCGGAGGACACCCGGAGTGCCACCATGCCAAACAGGCTCTTTTATTCCATACGGAATGGCGAGGTAGGGTTGCTACACGATGGTACTTCCGATGCCATTCTAAGAATGCTTCCTTAGGTGTAGCACCTGTACCTCTTATGTAATAGCTTTGGGTTGAAATATACCGACAAACCCATTCACCGTTTTCCCGGAAGATCCGAGGTTTAGTTTTCATTTAAATCTCCCATTCTCCCTCAAGATCATCCTCATCCTCATCCTCAGATGGAAATGCCATTTCGTAACATTTAAATATGAGAGATGATTTAACATTTCCGCTTGTGAAGTATCCAGCACCTTTACGGAGGGCAAATTCATATCTCGGATTTTTAGCCACAGCGTTATGCTTTACCAACTCTTCACCAGACAATTCTGAATACTGCCAACCTGCGGCAATCAACCGTTCAAGTCTTTGCTCATCTGTAAGGTCAGAAATAAGCTGGGCGTTGGCTTGATGAAGTTCATCAGACACAGAACAATGTCCTCCTATCCAATCTTTGTCACCGCATTTTACGCAGCGTTCACCTTCGGCATTCCATTTGTGTTGATACACAGGTTTAAGGTTTTGTTCATAATCCTTATCTTCGGCTTCAGACATCATTTTTGCACCTCATTCATTTGAATGCACTGCATTGATTTACTTGTTGTTTTTTGAATCTCCTGTTGGACGCGGGTACATTCCTCCAATGTAGGAAGAGTAGCAAGGCGAACGGAAGGTCGGGTCGAACCTGCGGTACTTAATTCAAATAGTACCCAAACCATTATGGTATTCATTAATTATTCCTTCAATAGATTTTTTGATTGCCTTGAATCTCATGGTCTCCTGATGCAATCCAGGTAGGAGCATCTTTTGGATAGGAAGTATCCATGGGTAAGTAGGCAATCTCTCCTGCATAACGGTCACATTCACATATTCCCCAACCATATTCGAACTTATAAACGTTACCGTCAAGTTGCTCTGCATTTGCTTTGACTTTCAGGTAGTCCGTACGGCGAAGGACTACCTTAGCTAATACTATGTCTGAGGTCATGAATAGACCCTTATTAATAAAGATTTGTTACCGCGTCATAAGCTTCCCGTAAGCCGCAACCCTTTTTTCTTCGGTACAGAGTGACTGCGGCGGTCTTATTACCTTGCGAGATAAGTCTACGGCATTCCTCAATTAGAGGTTGCATGTCTACGCCTCCTCGCTTGATTTGTTCCTTGCGAAGGCAATCCAGCTCATGCTGTAGGGTATCCATGTGACCCTCTAGTTCCGCATCGCTTAGCTGTGAAAAATCCATTTTTATTCCCTTATCAAGGCTGATGATGGTTCCATTTCTTGCTTAGGCATCCAAACTTCCCGAGAATTACGTAATTCATTTTGAAGATCATTTGGATAATTCAGAGTCTGCATGCGCTTTTCATGCCACATTCTAAAATCTTCGATCTGTACGCGTGTCCAAGTCCCACGTTCTACTATGGTCATGCTTACTCCTTTACTCCGAGAATTATTCATGATCTTCTCCTTAGTTCACCGTTCTTCATTGCTTCCAAATCCGTTGAAGTTGGAAACATGGGGCCGCCTTTATTATATAGAGGCATGGATAGCTTTTTCTTCTCGTGAATCTCACGCTGAGCTATTTCCTCACGTGCCTGCATCTCCTCGGATAGACGTTGTTGCTTCTTGGGTACGTGTACAGGATCAGGACACACGGGACCAAAGCCTTGATAATTGCGATACATTACCTTTGGTTGAATGTAATGATCAGGTTTAATCGACAACCGCGTTTCACCATTTAACGCAAAACCACCCTTCAACGTCTGCAATCGTTCCATGTTGCGTTCTAGCTTCGCAATCTCTTGCTGCTGCATTTTTAATTCGTGCATTTTCTTCTTTTGAGCTTGGATTGATTTCTTACTCATTTGGGAATCCCTTTAGTTTAAGAACGATTTGTCCAGCAAAGGTAACTGGCGCATTTGCTTCTCTACCGCGCGTTTAATACGTTGCTTTCTCTTCGCCTTCTTGGCGATCTTTGCTTCCAATATTTGTTTCCTATTCAGGTATTTGTGAGCACGAATAGATATTACCCAACCTAGACTCGCACCTACTGCACCGAATACAGCGGTCACGTAACCTCCGTGGACCACCAAACCAATTACAAGCATGTCCAATAAGCACATGAAGAAACCAACCAGTATGGTTGCTACCTCTTTATTGGAATGAACGTTTTTGTTCTGGAAACCTCTAAGAAAAGTTTCAAGAAACATTGCCAAGAAGGCGCCTGCATACGTAAGAATACTCATTTGGAATTTCTCCTGATTAAAAATTGATGAACTTAAACTACGGACTCGGGATTCGAGGATTCCTTTTCGATAGGGAATGTTGGTTCTTTTTTACTGCGGTATTGATTGTAAATCTCCATTCCCTTCTCAATTGTATCGAATGCATTACGGCAAACGATAATATGAGATTTGAATGTCTTATCCTTGAGACGAATATCGACATAGATCTTAGAGTCGATTGTCATCTTAATACTCTTACTACCGTTCTTCGTTTTCAGGATGATGCTGGAATCAAAGTACGATTTAATCCAGTTTGGATGTAGTTCAATACTCTGAATCGCTTCGGCTATGGATTTGTAATTATCCCGCTTATACGCTCCCATAACCGCACCTGAGGAGATATCTGTAATTCTCCGGTTTATACTTGCTACCCAACGAGAGTTTCCTTGCATCCTATAACCTTTTGTGTATGTTGTATTCGTTATTTACTGTGGTTTATTGAAAGCCTACTACGGCATTTCCTTAGCGATATCCTGAGAGATTTGCCAATTCCGAGCGTCCTTGATGTACTGTAAGAATGACGGATGATTGTATCGCACCCAATGGGACAATTCGCGTTCGCTAGGAATACCATACACACGTAAAGCACCTTTGTGCTCCTTGGCGTAGGCTGTGCCAGGGATGCGCGGCTCGGAAGGTTTACCGTGTTTGATGCCAGCGTTGAAGGCTTCATACAACAAACCATTCATCAAACCAGGGCTGACCCATTCGTGTGATTCCTTAACGTTTGCAGTTGTAGCGCACATGGAGCCCCAGCATTCGAACCCTTCATGTTCGATCAATTTATCCGAGGCAGTGACCGGAGCTACGATGTATGCCACAGTCTTAGTAGGGTCGAAACCTCCTCCCGGAGCCTTGGCCCAAACAACCTTGGTGATCATGAATTCACCTTTAATTTCCTTCAAGGTTTCATTGACAGTCACGCGACGTTCCAACCACAAAGGAATGCGGCACGGAGGAAAATCATCAAAAACAGGATTGTCCACTTTACCACGGTAACCGCTTGGAGTTTTATAGAGGATCGCTTTCATTTTATTCTCCGTTCTTAGACTTGATAAATGCTTCCGGCAGATACAGATTGCCGTTGATACGAACAAAACACGCGTTAGGTTTTACAGCGTAGTACATGTCCTGACCTGTGAGATTGGTAAGTTCCATGCACTTGTTATAGTTATGCAATGTGATTTGATGTCCTACCAAGAAGGGTAGAAACGATACGCAAGCTAGGAATACCAAAACAGTTGCAACTCGTTTTAGAACCCACACGTTAGGATCTTTATCGACTACCATAATAACCTCACTTGATGAGTGTTGAAAAGCACTTGAAAGGATTTACTGTGAAGAACCCCTGAATAGCTGTTCCATCAGGGAAGTCAAATTGATACGCTAAACCGTTTGGATACTCTTCGATTCGAGTAATTATCTTATTGCTATGTTCTGCTACGTACCAAAAGCGTTTGTGTTTGGTGAACACGCATCCCATATAGATGAAGATACTTAATGCTCCGAGAAATTCGAAGAGCATTTCGATGATTCTCATATTTTCACCGTGTAGGTAAACAGAACCACCTGAACCTCACCTGAATCCAATGCAGCCTGAACTTGAGGTAAGGTATTAATAGACGTATCGTAAACATGAACTTTGAATCCTCGAGAAACCAGATCCTCGTACACATAATAGAGAATATCAATGTGACAAACCAATTTATGTTGATTATATGGCTTGTCAAGAACCTGGTTAATAACTACATCTGCATATTTTTCAAATTTACTTTTTGATTGCACTCATTTGGATTTCTCCTTATTTGGAATAACCTGATTTAATTTGGAAGAATTTTTGATGCCTATTTAGCCATCCAGTAATCGATGATTTTCTGGCCGTTTTCAACTTTCAGATAGGCGCGCTGTCCCATATGATAAACAAATTCGCCACGTTCGTCCTCGTGTACAACGCGCCAGAAAGCTTTCGTCGGGGTAGCACCTTCGGGTTTGATGATGACTTGTCGGCTCATTTGGATTCTCCTGAAAGGTTGATTTAAAGTGATTGTCCTACGCCTTATTATAACATGATTTTTAGCATACTTTTCAGTAAATTTACCTGTATTTTCGCTTAAAAATCAACCACTTATGTAGCTTAATTAGCGTATTACGCTAATTTATGAACGACAAAAAGCCTACCTCGTATTTAGAGGTAGGCTATTGAACGGCATACTTAACTATTTGAGACTCACGATTCGGGTATGCTCACCCGCTTTAGTGACACGAATTACGTGGTCACCCTTCTGCAATCCATTAGGAGTACGAATAGATTCCCAATCGAGGGTTTTCAATTTGTTCCATACGGCAGACAGGGGAGCGTCTAGTATTGCGGATTCCTCGCCTTCGGTACGTTCATACTTGTAACCTAATGTATTGATCCAGCCTTCGAAGTCATCGGCGTGTACCTCAACCTTGGCAGAGGCCTCAATACGCTGAGCAGCCTCAATACGAAAAGGTTGGATACTCGCACCAATCATTTTGTTAAATATGGAAGTCGTGTAGGCAAAATTGCTGCCCTTACCTTCCTTATTCGCGGCAGATTTAGCCTCATCCCATTTCTTCTCAAGGCTTTCTACAGACCCCTTGCCTTCTTTTGCGAGCTTTTTTATATAGTTGGTAGGCATATTTAACTCCAGGCAGGTTCGCGCAAGTTGCGCATCTGTGTAACGTACTCAGGTGTCTGCAAAGACTCTGCGAATTTAGGGTGCAGAGGTTCTGGCAACTGGTCAGGATTACACCACTTGTATTCCGTATGTTCGCTATTAAGCTTAGGTTCAAACTCTTCATCAATCACACCAATGTGATTGTGATAAACGAAGTCAGGTGACTCTGAACGGTGGTAATGGATCAACTTAATAGGATCTGTGAAACCCAATTCTTCCATTAGTTCACGCTTCAACCCCTGCTGAATAGTTTCACCCTTTTCTACACCACCTCCACCACAGCACCAAGTATTAGGAGAATCACAAGAGGATGAACGCTTTACAACCAACACTCGCCCGGTATCGGTACTAAAGATTAGAGCACCTGCACCGATACCTGTAGAACGCTCAGCGTGAATTTTCATTAAATTAGCATGCAGTTTTTCGTTCATTCTAATTCCTTAAATAATTGTTGGTTTCGTTATGAGGGCAAGACCTATGGATTCTTGGGCCATGTATAAGGACTCCCGGTATGTAGTATCGTAGGATTGCATGGACTTATTCCCTTGGTACGGGAATATGTTCTGAGGTTTTACCAGAGCCCAACTATGGCTCATGACGTTATCCTCGTCGAACATACACCAATAATCAATACCACTCTTATTCACCAAACCCATTGTGCAACCATTGCGAAGCCTGCCTGAATAAACATAGGTAACCTGCACTCCTGATTTTAATGGAATATCTTCATAAGACTGAGCGCGTTTGCGAAGAAGGCCGGCAGGATCATTTTTCAATTCCTTCTTTGACATATACGTTTCGTTGGGATTAGGATCGAATCGCCGAGGATTCAATCCTACCTTAACCATCCATGCTTTCCATTCAGCACCGTGTCCTGCTTCTTCCATTGAGAAGGATTTATCGATATCCGTAACTGCTTGATGACACATCTCATGCAAAAATATCTCGACAAAGAAGTCCAGGTGAGCATTGAATGTGCGTGGTGCCATTTCCAGGACACGCGGAGAGGGAAACCAACGACCTCTGGTACGTAATTTTTTTGCTTGGACATTAGGCATTAACTGAATTGCCCTAGGGGCTGGCAATGCACCATGGAATTTTGCAGTATTCAAATGAGTCCACAATTGCTTCATGAACTTAATACGATAACCGGAGTCATCCATGTTCTGCGCATACATATACTCCTGTTTCAGACGATCAGGGATACCTACGTGAGGTACCTTAGTATCGTCATTCATATGCGAGCCAGGAAGATCAGGCGTCTGGCGTGGCTGGAACGTAATCTTTGGGGGCAACCCCGGGACGTTCACAAAGGTATTCTCGTCGTGAATGGTAGGAACAGGAATGAAAGGTTTAGCAGGTCCTGACGGAGAATGCTGTTGCCTTTCCAAAAGTGCCTTAGGTATCCTGAGTGTACCCGGAGCCTTAGGCTCAACAGGAACATCCACTATCTTCTGACGTTTAGGTTTCTCTCGGGTAGGTTCAACCGTATGTAGTTTCGCAGGTTTATCACTGTTCTTCAAAACCACAATATTGGATCTAGGTTTTACCACGATCATACCGTTGGTACCAAACTTCCAAGACAGGTAGTTATCTACAGGCTTGGACTTACCGAGTAGACCATCTAAGCCAGATTCATTGTAGGATTCAAAGTGAAAGGACACGCGGTTTTCGCTATCACCTTTCAAGCTTAATCCTGTAAATCCCATATCTTGCAGGAACGTCTGAGCTTTGACTTGATCAGCTCGACTTGCTTTTAGTCTTTTCGCCGCTATAATGAGCATCTAATGTCCCCTGAAGAGATTTCCGAAAGTTTTCGGTGAATAGGCCTCGCATCAAGTAATCTGCACGGGTTTGGCCTAACTGTTGAATTAAGGAATGTTGAACACGCTTACGTAGTGCTATATAGGCTTCCCTATATTCGTGCGCACTGGTTAGATGCCATAATGACCGCAAAGCTGCTACACGCACGAATGGACTCTTACCTTCCCAAGGAAGCTCAGCTATCTGCTTAAGCTGTTCAATCTTGCCTTTATTAGATAAAGCGAGAATCGTTTGCATGAGATTCTTAACCGCTCTTTCGTCAGGGAGAACCTTAATAACCTCGTACCAAAGGGATACATCTGTCATGAGATTTTCTTGTGTTTTTAAATCCATTGCTTATCCTTGTGCATCAAATTTTTCAAGGAATTTCGGTATGCGAAAACCAAGTTGTCGAAAGAAAAAGATCTGTACTTCCGGTGAAATATAGTTTGCTAAGGCGGTGGTTCCTGTTACCTTGGTTGTACCTGCCATTCGCCGAACGTGGTTTAAGGCTTTACCAACGGCCTCACTCATCTTCTTCAAAGCAGCCAGTGCTTCCTTCTCCGTCTTAGGACGTTTATTGCTATTCAATAAATCGTTCATTAGTGTGGTGAATATATGGGTGCCTTTGACTGTCCGCAATTTATGGACCGTGGTTTCGCCTCCACCTACAGCCTTGAAGTAACCATTAACTTCCGTAGAAGTAATCGGGCGTTTCTTTCCACCTGCAGTCTCTACAGTGAATATCCGTTCATTAGGTTCTTTATTGGTTAGAAGAATATCCAATGCGTGGATGACAAAGCGTTGGTCATTATCCGACTTCAAAAGTTTATGTGTCGTAGCTACGCCGTCCTTACCTTTGTACTTCAAGGTGATATTACCAGAAGGATCTATGATCGCGTGCTTAACCAATAAGGTAGCCACACCATAGGTAGATTGACCTGCTGCCTTATTACCAACAGAACCAATACGTGCCGAAAATTCATAAAGGATTTCCAGGACAACAGATACCACATCCTTGGCACTGGTTGGTTCAAACTTACGCACATTGGCGAACCAGCGCTTACGCATTCCGTCTATCTTACCTGTTAAGTCTGCTACCTTCTTGAACTTCTTTTGTGCGGTATCCTTCTTAAAATCAGAAGTGTAATAGGTAGGGCCACGTCCACCGTCTTTACGATCGGCACGGAATACCCAGTCACCACCGTCCGGTTTACCGTAGGTTGGATTCATTACGATAGTAGGGAAGGTTACGGCATTTGGCATACCGTCAATCATCTTTCCCTTATTGGTATAAAGACGGGAACGGTCATCAATGAAACCATCAAAACCTGTAGACATCAGATGATCGATACCGTTCATCTTGAGGTAATTCAAGGCATCGGTGTACGGAACTTTGTCCTTACCTGATTTACGGATATATGAAACAAGCGCATCCTTCCACGATTGATTGAAAGCTCTCCGCAAAAGGAGGTAGGCTTTATACTCCTCGGGATTAGTTTCCGATAGTTGCTTGGCTTCGTCCAAGGTTAAGGCGGAATCCTTACGACCAACTAACCCTTGAACCAAGGTTTCCAGTTGCTTACGTGTAGATGCCTGATCCGTAGCGGTAGGAGCTAAGCGCTGCACTACCCAAGGGCTTTCCGAAGCACTGGCGAATTTCACCAATTTACTAATAGCTGATTCCGATTGAGTACGGAAGAAGGCACCAAAAGCCTTAAACAACTCGAGGTCTTCGAAAGGAACTTCCTGATCGTTCTTAGCACCTTCCATCAATGCCTTAATTTCCTCACCGAGGCGCTGGTAAACAGCCTCTTTGTTACGTCCTCGTTGAATCTGCATCAAACCTTCACGCAAACTTGGTAAGGCTTTCTCCCATACTGGGATTATGTCCTTGGCTAGTGCATTGATTTCCAGTGTTGTATCGCTATCAGGTTTATTCTTACCTGATTCTAGGTAGTCAACCAACAACACATAGAACAACTGAAGGAGTGGAGTTATACGGGAGGCGATAATCAGTGTTGGCATTTTATTTCCTGTTATTTGTAGGCAAGCATGTTATTAAATTGCAGGTTAGCTAGCTATCCAGGAATGCCCTTTTATTGAGTAGGAATAAAACGTGAAGAGGTTTTCTAAAGAAGTTTTACTAGGTATTGCCAGGTATAAGTATTTGTCATCCATACTCATACGAATTAAGGGTGAGCAGGGCTGTATTTTGTAACTCATATACTCGACACGCGCAGCCGTCACATGAACCACGTTGTAGTAGGAATTACATTTGGCATTTCGAGTGGTTTTAATTTCGAGTAGGATAAAGGTATTCTTTGCGTCACTTACCGAATCCCTTAGAGTAATAGACTCAATACCATTATTGAAAACGTGTGCGTATAATCGGTTACCTCGCTTAACCGCTAAGGCGTTTATGGTTCGTTGGGGATTCTTACCGCAGATTATAGGTGCACCTGCCGTTATAGGTGCAGATAATTGAGAAGGTATAGATACTCCTGAATCAATCGTACACGTGTTGTTGACGATGAACTCAATATTAGGAGTGTCCAATAATGGGGAGGAAGGACTTTGAATTAGAAGAACTACTGGCCAGATTAGGAAGCAGGTTAAGGACAAGGCTATACAAAATCGGTGCGAACTTTTCATGTTGTTTTCCTTTTCAAAAATACAAAGAGCGAGGTTAAGTACCTCGCTCGTTATTACTTTAATTTTAAAGCTTTACGCCCTGGCGTAGTTGTTTCACGGTTTGTTCGAGAGAGATAATATGACGTTCGAGATTCTCTTTACTGGATAAGTAATCCTCCTCCGCCATATCTACGTCCTCCCCCTTATAGCTTTGGTCTTGATAACACTGTGCGTCAAGACCAAAAGCGTTTACCAGTTGCTGAGATTTCTTTGATAGCTGAGGCTTTTTACGTTTCAACTTGACTGAGTCTAGTTCCTTCTTAGCGATTTCTAAGGCACGTAACATAACATCTGCAGGAATACTGAGTTCCGCAATAGTTTTAGGTTTCTTGGTCATTTTTGCTCCTTAGGGTAAGCGAATAACCTTCAATGAATCTTCCGCGTAGCCACCGTCTGACATTCCCGACAGACACGCTTTATTCCAGCTAGTAAGAGGACCACCCATATCTATCGTCTGTTCCCAGTACTGGAAGACTGACAAGGGTTTAAAGCTTAGCGTGTATAATGGCGTCCCGTCGCAATCCCGACCATGGCGTACAACTAGGAGACGCAAGCCATTCAGCTCATTGCTTTTCCCGTCTTCTGGCTCCAGACCAACAACTTCAACGAGAGCACCAAGAGGAATATTGTGTTTCATCTCTCCGTTCTTTTGACGCCACGACTTTCCTGGAATGTCAGAGGGCGTGTCGCATACGTTTATCATTTCTGTTCCTTAATGGACGGAAAGGGCGCAGCCGAAACTACGCCCGTTTTGGATTAGAATTTCAGATGGTAGGGTTGCAGGTCAAGATTACCGAAGACAGTATCCTTAAAGCTTTCGGATTTCAGGAACTTGTCTTTCGGTGCATCCGGTTGATCAACCAAAGACTTCATGATCATTTTCGGATATTCGCCTTCATAGTAAACCTGAAGTTCGCCTTCACCGCCCTTTGCCTTATGCTTGGCGTTGTGATTGGCGTAGGTAGCTTCCTTGTCGGAGTCATCTTTGACAAAGCGGGTCATCACGCCGTCGATAACATCCTGCATGTCATCATCGTGCAACACACCGATTGATTCCTGCATAGAGGCTGCGGTGTTGACGATATCATCCAGATAGAAAGCAATACTTTCAGGAGTAGGGTTATTAGAAAACAACAGCATCAGGTCGGAGAAGCGACGTTCCAGCTTATCCATTTCCCGCTCAAAAACAGCCCAGATTTGAGGGGCATTCAGGTGACGAAGTTCCCAACCAGGGATACCTATCATGTGATGACCACCATAGGCAAAGACACAGATATCGCAAAGTGCATCGCGCACCTGACTCATGTTTCTTTCTGAATAGGCGGTGTTCAATTCTCCGATTTCATCACCAATGTTCTTGCATTGGTTCTGGACGCGTGCAAAATCAGGATTAGTACGCACACCTTCGGCATTGCCAAAAGCCAGGTTCATTGCTGCTACGATTTTAAACGAGTTGTTGGTAGATTGCATATTTATTCCTTTGTGGGTTAATGGATGTTACGTTACTTATTTACTGCGGATTCTTAGGAATTCATTCTTCATTCTTCCTTCTTTTCCTTTGCCTCTAGTTTCCTGAACTTAGTTTCTGGATCAAAGATGAGTTTCAGAGCTTTCTTCAGAATCTCCTCTGATTCATCCCAAGGCAAGGTCATACCTTGATGACCAACCTGCCATTCCGTATCTTTCTTACGCTTGAACATCTTCCGTAGAGACAAATACTTGTTACCGTCAGCCATCTTTATGGCTTCAATCTGAATAGCTGCACTTGGAGTAAGTTCGATGATCTTCTTGGTCATGATTCGATACCTGTATTAAAAGGATTGGCTGGATCAATTTTCTTACCATTCACGGCATCCCACAATTCCCAAACTACAGAATCAGAAGAATCTAAGGATTTTTCGTTGGCATTATGGCAAGCCTTTTGCTTGAATTTATACGTAACAGGAATTTCTCTACTACGGATATAGCATTTTCCTTCGTAAGGTTTCCCTTCGTATTTTTCATTGGAGGGAAATAAATGGTAGCGTGGAGTCTGTTTGAAACCACGCTGTAGGATTCTAAACAGTCTAGCCATATTACCAATCTCCGGAGGAACCGCCGCCATCGAAACTGCTGCTCGAACTGCTAGAGTCAAATGAGGATGAACTGTCTGACGAGGAACTTCCATAGGAAGAAGAGCTGGTATCTGACGATGAAGACCTTGAGGAACTGCTCAACGAACCGATTAGGAAACCTGTAGCAAAGTCTGAGTCATTGCGCCGACGATTGTCTCTTTCCTCTTCTTCCTCTTCTTGACGTTTCTTGCGTTTGGTTGTTTCCTCATCCTGATTTTGTTTAGTCTTGGTATAGGCGTCTTGCCGAGTTACCACATTTAAATAGGTAGAATTTGAGGCTGCTTGGCGTATCTGTGCATTGTGTAATTCCTGTTCTCTTTCCCTACGACGTTCCTGTTCCTTTTGCAAATTCAATTTACGTTGTTGTTCCTTATATCTGCTATGAAGGGTATTTGCAGCGTACACTACCATAAGTAGAGCGCCTGTGGTCAGGAGAATAATTACAATGATTGTTCCTGAGTCCTCAGGCTTAGGCTGATTCTCGGCAACTATTTCAGGTTTGAGTCCCGAGTAGGTTCCAGCTTTGGTTAAGAATATACCTATCGCTTTGCCATAATCCTTATTCTGCATTGCAGGTCTCATCGCATCAATGATCTCTGACGCACACGAATCGGTTAAGGTAGTTCCCATAACCCGTGATGTTTCAATCCGCATCTTATGATCGCCTAACGAGATGATTAGCAAGGCAGAGCGTTCATCATCCTTATGTCCCGGCCTCCAAGCTTCGGCTACGCGTAAACCATACTGCTCAATAGTTTCACCGTCCAGTTTAGGAATAATCACGGCTAGGAAGGTTGCACCTGTCTGTTGATCAATATCCTGTGAATACTTCCTTAAAGAAACAAGCTGGTCATCCGTTAAGGATGCGGTCATGTCCACAATTCGTGCAGGCTCCGGAATTGCCGTCTCTGCATGAACATAACCCGTCATCATTCCGATACCTAGAATCAGCATGAAAAGCAAATAAATATTGCGTCCATGTTTATTAAAGAATTTTTTCATGACTGCTCCTTATTTGAATTGAACAACTGGCGCATTTTGAAGATCAGCGTCATTACCGAAGGTAAGCTGAGGACGCGGTTGCAACTGAAAGAAACCAGCAACTATGTTTCCAGGGAATACACGAATGATCAAATTCTGTTTGCGTACGGATTCGATGTATCTATTACGTGCAACAGCAATGCGATTCTCTGTACCTTCCAATTGAGCATGTAGATCACGGAAGGCTTGGTTAGCTTTCAGATTAGGATAGTTCTCCGTAAGCATCATGAGCTTGGACAACGCATTTGTGAAGTCACCCTGCCGTTGACTGAATTGTTTCATTGCCTCAGGATCTTTCAAAGCTTCTGGCGAAAGCTGAATTGAATTAGCTTTCGCTCGTGCCTCGATAACGCCAGTCAGTGTAGACTTCTCGAAGTTTGCTTCACCTTGAACAGTAGCAACTAGCGCAGGTACGAGACCAGAGCGCCGTTTGTACATGTTGGTAATTTCAGCCAGGGCTGCGTTGGTATTCTCATCCGCAACATTGAAACTGTTGTAGGTACCCTTTACAGTGTTGGCGATACCAATACAACTAATAACTAGGAATAGGACGATGACAGCTAGTACACCTAATAGCAGGTGCCATGGTTTGAGTACGTAGCCTTGTTTTGTATTTTCCATTTTCATTCCTTAAAAATTGGTTCTTCGGTTCGAAACTGCATTCGGATTGGTCGGACTACTTATTAAATACCCTTAAGTTTATCCAATTCATTCTGCAATATGGCGATGTGACCATTTGCAGCATTCAATGCTTCCTGCAAACGTTTGTTTGAGCTGATAAGTCTCAATTCGCTAATGCTGACGATTTTAGGATCATCAACTACAGGGTCAGGAGAACCTGACAAAGCAGGATGATTCCTACGCAGGTTATTGATTACAGATTGCTCCCTTTGCAGCATTTGTTGGCGATCAAGTTCGGCTAATTCCGTAAAGATATTCATTTTCAAACCCTTAGTTGTTATATTCAGGGCGCAGCATGTCGTAATGACTGCGGCGATAGTTGGCGCGCTCCATTTGATCCTCGTAGGAACCGGGGATAAGGGGAGGCTCCATTCGATTACGATAAATCACCTGCTGAGTAGGTATAGGAGCTGCGCTAGAACTCTGAGGTGCGAAGTTATTTATTACAGGTGCAGGTGGATTGTTAATGATGATAGGTGCTTGGGTAGCAGGCTGCAAGGATTTAGCAATCGTGCTTAGACGTTCGAGATGATCTAATTGCACGTCCATCTCTGTTTTCTTGGGAGCAGAGGAGCATGCGGTTAAAACGAGTGTCAGCAAAAGGATAGAAAAGGCTTTCATGATATTCTCCTAAAGAGGTAGTGTTACTTGTAGGACTTCATCAACTGCTCGAACGTACAAACTTTCAAACCTTTTTCTTTCGCCTTCTCAATCTTGGTTGAAAGCTTGCCACCTTCTTTGTACAACAGGATTGTGGTTTTAGCTGAGAATTTATCAACCACCCCTCCCAACTTTTGAACCTGCGCCTCATGTGCAATATTACGGTAGCTGGTGAATGTAACTACCTCACCATTCAATGGACCGGCATTCACCTTGGATTTAATCGCCTTCTCAGGCACACCGATGGTAAAATATGTAGCCATTACATTTAACCATCGGCGGAAATTGAGACGATTAGGCATAAACTTCTCAATGGTCTTGTCTTTGAACGTTGGGACACTCGCTAACATTTCACGAGCTTCTGTAGCTTTATCGCATTTGATAAAAACACGCAAAGGATCTTTGAATCCTTTCCAATGATTTTCGAACTTCGAGATAAGTTCGAGACCAACTCCTGGAAATAGCGAAGAGGCTACCATCAATTTTGCTATGGAAACGTTACCAGTCAATATGCGATTCATTTCCTGAACAAGTTTGGATGCTCCGGCTTTGCCCATACCGTATTCAATGAACACACACGTGTTCTCTGACGCCTTCCAAATCTTGAGGTAATCTAAGACCGTCTTAATACCTTGGTCATGCAACTTTGCAATCGTCTTGTCCTTAATGCCTTCGATCCCCAATGTAACGAAGAATTTCTGAATGCGCTCTACTGTGGCTTCTTTTGAGTCATTCAAGGCATAGAAGTATTTACCACGAATCTCATAAGGAACATCGGGGAGGGTAAGCTTCTTGGCTTTCTTCACGACACCTACAACCTTTGGTATAACGTCTCCTGAACGTAGGACAAGGATCGTTGCACCAACACCAATGCCACGTGATGTCATCCACTCCGCATTGTGCACCGTCGCGTGCTTAACCATTACGGAGCCAATCTTAGTCGGTTCAAAGTAAACCTTAGGATTGATACGTTTGTCCCCTGACGTTTGATAGATTACCTTATCGACGACAACAGGAACGGCACTACTAAGGTCATTCTCCTTATACGCTACAGCCCACGTAGGCTTCTTGGCATTTGCAAATCTCATTATTGCGTGAGGATGGCAAATAACCAATCCGTCGGCGTCAAATACTCCCATAGCACGCATTGATTTTAACTGCTTGGAAAGTTCCAAGCCTTCAGCGGTAATACTTTCTGGCTTACCTTTTCGGATATCGTAAGGTACAACAGTAAATCCCAAATTCTTTGATAGTTTCAAACCGGGTTCCATACTCAGGTTATAGATACCTAGGACGTATAGATTAATATCTTTGAAAGCAGGATGAGCTGAACCCTCCAGCTGCCGATTAAACAAGCCATTAACCATGCCACGAGGATCATTGAATTCATCCTTGGTGCGCTTATCCTTACCAGTATGTTGCCACTTCTTTTTGAATAACGCATTCGGCATAACTGCTTCCAAACGTATTACCAATTCCTGCTTAGCCTTGATCTTTTGTGGAAGCTTGACATAAGGTAGCAGATAGGAAATGTCCTGACCAAGTGTACCGTCACCTCTAGTTACCAACCTAAAGGGGGTACCATTACGATAAGTAACCTGCAAAGATGTACCATCAATCTTTGCCATAATCAGAGCTTCTCCGTGATCTGGCGAATACTTAATGAGATTCTTAACCAGCCACGGATCGATCTTTTCTGGATACTTCTTATTCAGCGACGGCATGAAGTGCGTATGCTTCACTTCCTGCTTTTTATTGATAACACGAACGCCCGTCTTCTTGAGTTCAGGCCATTTTGGATCCTTGGTTTTAATAAAATCCTCCAGATCATCAAAAGCTGCATCCGTCAGGATAGATTTATTTGAATTGTAGTAAGCCTCTTTGGCATCCAGGTACAGTTGTTTGGCTTCGGCGATTTTCATTTTTGACTCCTTAAACGTTACCAAAACTACAACAGGTTGGGAGAGCTTGTGATGATCGATTCTTTCTCAATGTCAGGGCTACGGGGAGGATGTTTGACCTGATACGTTATTGTCCAGACACCTGTAGTGAATTCAACTATGCGGCCATCGTTAAAATGAAGGTCAACCTTCGTCGTCATCGGGCATCTGCCTTTCGGCAGGAACATGAACGGCGCGTAGATCAGAAACTTCGCAACCCACCATGCGGTGAAGGGCTGCTGGATCGGATAGCCGAACTTCTTTGATACTGCAATGGGAGCATAACGCATTGCCCACGCACACCCGAGGCACGTGTAATAACGTCTGGACAATTTGAACACGGCTACTACGAGTTTGCATGCGCAATAGCCGATAACGAGATTCCCTACTACGAGTGCGGTCAGCATGTAGATAGGATGGTTGATGAATTGCATTTTATTACCTCAGGTTTTGTGAAATTATATTTGAGTTTTATATCAAAGAGTGCCTACCACCCCCAACAATTTACTTAGAACCGCGTCGTAATTCTGGCGTACCATAACAAGACGCGCTCCTGTACTTTTCATAATTCCCTGCGCACGACTGGGTGCTACTTCTGAAAAGTGAATGATCAATGCTTCCTTGGTACCTACCAAATCCTCATGTAGCGACTGTGGTTCGGTCATAATCAGCGTGAACCGTGCTGCAAAGCGCTCGCGTAACTGCTGCTTTTGAAAAGAACTTATATCTACGGTTATGAATACTATAGGTTTCGTACCAGAGGAATAATTACGTGCCTGCGCTACGGCAGCTTCATTATCTCTTGCCTCGATCTTTACATCCGGAAAAGTTTCCTTCAGATACTCATCTACTACTTCCGGTGTGCTCATTTGCTTGGGAATAGCAATAGATATTTCAGGCTCTGGTTCCGGTTCTGGTTCTAGAATTACATCCACACTGTAGATATCACAAACCTTGGCCGCTTGGGTAAAGGTGATGATCAGGTCTGGTGAAGCTGATACTCCCATGCAGTTCAAGGCTTCAAGAACGTAGGATACATGACCCTTAAGACGGTCTGCCAATTCCTGAACTGATATGTACTTGGGAAGATTGACCGCGGTAGACCAGCCACTGAGATCCTTTTCATCAGGAATTCCCTCCTTAGTTACTACCTTATCTTTAGGTTGATGACTGTACCAAACCTTAGAGATAGTGGTAAGCGTAGGATGGAGGTCCGCCTCCGGAATTAGGAACACCTTGATTTCCAACTTTTGGCACAGATAGGTCAAGCGCGGATTGAGTTTGTACCTATCTGATAAAAGCAGGACATTTGTATCCGGATGCTCTGCAATGGTTTGCATAAGGGCTGCATTCAAATGCCTGAGGTGACACTCAAACATAGGATATGTTTTTTGTAAATCGGAAGTAAGCGAACGACCAAAACCACAAACAATGATCGGAGGCTTACCCTCAAATACCGAACGAGTATAAGCCTTTAATGCAGGCAAAATCTGGTGACTATCTACCGATGTAACAGTTACAGTAGAGGTTGAAGGTTTCTGTTCGGGTGCTACATCTTCCGCATCAGGAGTACCCAAGGATTCCTTTGGACTGGTTAATACAGGTTCCTTGGCGGCTTCAATAATACGAGTGCCTAGAGCACCGAGTTCACCGAGTTTTTGTGCAACCTCGATAAGAACCATATGCATGGGGTCCGGTGAAACACCAACATGAGCAACTGGCATAATTTCCTTTTGAAGGATTGGAGTAGATACAGAGGGAATACCGATTTCTTCTCCCCTAATCGAGGTAGCTACCTCGTAGATCATGGCGCGTTTCGTTTTGATCCAATCGGAGGCGTACCCACCAAGAAAATCGCGGTATAGGCTGGTATCATTGCCGAGTACCTTAACCTGCGCCTCGTGCAGCAAGGTACTTCGGACATCACGCTTATCCAAGAAGGTAGGTTTCAATTGAAGGTTGTTGCAACCTTTTACGTAAAGGCTTGTTATTTCCCGCGTCTGTTCGGGAGACCAATGGCGAGCCATAATATACCTTTAAAGGTGAATGACAGTGCCAGTACCGACAGGTACCTGGCGAGCGTTATTGATTACCTCTTCCGTACGTTCAACCAAAGACTTCATGGTAGGAACATCTGGAATGGTTTCATCTGCCATGATGCGCTGGAGATCAGCCATCAATTTATTTTCGAAAATAGTGGCACTCATTAAAACTCCTGGTTGTTTTGTTATAGTTTATTTACTGTGTGCCAAGCAAATCCTGAATTGTACGAGTTAATGCAGAAACAGAACCCGGGCAGCGAATATAGCGACCCTCACCTATTACGGACCTTATTAAATCCTCGGTTGAATGAGGCATAAACTTGGTCATACCTATGGCATAATCCATGCTATTCAGCGATGAACGATTGAATTTGGTATCACCGAACTCAAACTGGATACTATCAAAACGCCGTGTGATATCCTGCTGCTGTTTGGCCATCAAACCGTACACATAGACTTTCAAAACAGGAACGCGGGTAACTGTGCGAACAGGTTCAACCGGAACAGGAGGTAGTGCGGAAATCTCTGGAACGCTAGAGGCAGATACCTCAGGTTTTGCCAAGAAGGAGGTCAGTGCTGATAAAAGAGCGGTTGGTGAAATAGGATTATTTTCAGGGGCAGCCGCAGGACGTAATTCAGGAGCTGGACGACTCATAAAATCCTCGATATCAAACAATTGCTTCGCGTACCTCGCGTTCTGCTGTTCTACCACATCAAGGCGCGTTTGCAATTCGCGGAGTTCATCAAACACGCAGGTAACCAGGCGCTTTAAACCTTTCTCAGCACGTTTCAGACGTTCCTCAGGAGTACGTTCCGGAATATCTGTAGGAGCTCCTGGTTTAACCTACATTGCATCGGTGATCTTATTAACAACCGGTAGTACAACTTCAAAGCGTTTGGCGATATTGGAAAGTGACTTTGTATTCTCTTCCGACAACGAACTTTGAATATTAATAATATTCTGAATCTCAGAATAATAATTACTCACGAATGAGTAATATATGGTGTAGTATCCCTTGGTCGTTTTGAGAAAATCTCGAGTATTGAAGTTTGGCTTTTCCTTGAATAACTTTTCTTGTGCGTTGGTGATAATATGCGCAAGTCTGGCTGGAATCAATCCCTCCGGAGGAATACTAGAGTGATTGATTCGGATTTCTTCTATGAAAGCGTGTAATACCTGATGGCGGGTTTCTTTAGTCCATACAATACGTTTGGTCATTTTTAACTCCTCAAAATAGGAATAGCCGGGAATCTTTCCAGATTCCCGGCCGGTGCTTCATGGGTTAGGTATTACGGGTGCTTCTTGCGGTATTTGATAATGCACAGGCCACGCCGGCGTTGCTGCCTTTAATTGAGACGCCGACAAAGGTTTCTGTAAAAACTTTATTTGATCCTCGGGTGTTGATTGATTCACTTCCAACCACTTGCGTAACTGTGCAGTTACAGAGGCCCGAAAGGGTGAACGATGCTTCTTGGCTTTAAGCAATTCTAAGCAGGTATACAGGTCAACCGAAGTATGGAGTACCATCAGCAGGTGTAGTTGCCGCTTTGTTATTCCAAACTCTTTTGCAAAGCTTTCTCGTGCATCCATCGGAGCTCTCCTAAATGCAATTAGTCTACAGAGGTGTACCTAACATTTCCTGGCGCAGACGTTCGAACAGCCTTTCTGTCTTGGCAGGTGTCATCTCAAAATATGCCATAGCCTTTTTCATGTAATTAGGATAGGACATACGCTCTACAGCTTCATCATTAGGGGTTCCTAAAAACTCCGAAAAACTCTCATTGCGTTGACCCGCCAAACATAACAAGAAATTACGCTGCTGCGGTTTAACGTTTAGAGCGTTCTGTGCCTTCTCGATTGCCTTGATCTGTTCCTTAAGTTCGTCTCCGTAGTTCTCGGGAGCTGCAATATCTGCCAGCGTACCTATGTCCACGTTGACCGCTTCATGACCTCCGTGCTCCGTTTTCTGCAAACGTTGTCTCGATTTTGCCGTATAGAAGTGAATCATGGAATGCGCGATGGAATGGATATTTGCTTTTGCTATGTTCACAAAATGCAGATAGCTTTCGTACATTGGGTACGTCCTGTATGCTACCGAGATTGCAGCTTCATACAATTCAAGCGTGATATCCGATCGCGTGACGCCGTAGGACTTAATCAAAAACATCATCTTCTTGCTGACCAATTTACCGATATGCGTTTTCAATTCCGATGAGCTACATAACTTGTTAATCACGTACTCGAATTCCTTCAAGGTGAAGGCAGGATATGTATCAACATCGAGGTGAGCCAGGTTCAACCGACGAAGAATCTTGGCGTCTTCCACTGCTACACCATAATCCCGAGCTTTAGGTAATTTCTCCCCTTTAAGTTTTGCTGAGTAATGTGCATAGGCAAACAGCTTGCAGTTTTTCAAAACATAACCGCTACGCTTGCTAGCCGCCTTGATTGCGAGTGCTCTCTTCCTATCCCCTATTATTTTCTCGAATTGTTTCTGACTAATCCGACCAAAGTAATAGGTGAATAAAGCGGCAATGATCTCGCGACTTTCTTTTTGCTCAAGACTTAGTATTTCACACAACATTTAATCTTCCCCTTTTTTGCAATCGATTAGCTAATCTGGAATACGTCTGACTTTTTGACTGATTTAGCATTGCGTTTGTGTTTCTTCGCCTGCTTGTCATGCCATTCCGGAGGTGCTGAATCTAGAGTTGGAGGTTCATCATTATCCGTCAACTTTGCACGTTTATCGTACAGAGGTTTCGGATCGTACTTCTTTCCTGCTTCCTGCAATTGCCGTTTCTTGGCTTTCCATTCATGGGGCAGCATGAGGTGATCGGTAGATTCGCAATACATAGTATAGGAACGACCGCGCGTATTCTTTTCAGGAGAACCAATCAGAATCAGTTGACCGGAAGAGGTATAACCAGCAACGTAACCTGAGAGATAATTACTTATGTAATCCCGTCCATACGCAAGGAAATACAATTTGGTGCCGAATGCAAAATGTTTCTTGGAAGACTTGGTACGTAAAACGCCCAATAGAATGCGTCTCTGTTTGGGATCAAAACCATCGAGGATTACTGCCAATTGAGCCAGTACATCGGAGTTAGATACAATGCGCGTAATGTCCGGGGTGAAACATCTTGGCGCAATTGCAAAGGATCTGACTCCCTCCTCCTTACAAATTTTCTGTCGCTCTGAATGTGCATGTGCTTTGAAGTGAAGGCATTCTCCGCAGCGGAATGCATCGGCTAATGACTTTGCACTAGCCTTACCTAAGATTTCTTTTTTGAGCATGGGATAGCTTCTTAAATGGTATAGGTAAACTCTTTGACGATCTTTTCTTGATCGTATTGGGACTTGATTCTGACTGCTGTTTTCCTTTCAATGATAGGTTACAGAATCATGAGGAACAAACGACGGTAACCGAACACGAGGGACGTGTTCGGTTATCACCACTTATTTACTGCTAACGCTTTACTGGTTCGTATTTTCCTGGATGGACAAAATCTCTACAGCGTCATCGAACGAAACGCCGAACTCAATGGAATAGGACATTGCTGCGCTGATAAATTCGTTGTAGTTCATGTTACCTCCATTTGAATTGACAAACACAGTATAACACGATCCTGAAATTAATGTGCGATTTGAATACCTGACGTTGCCTTGATGTAATCAGCATCAAGTTGAGCTGGGGAAGCCGCGACGTGCATAACTTCGCTCGGGTGAAAGGATACGTCTTTCAGGGGAGGAAGAATACCTAATGAACCGTAAGGTTCAAGCGCAACATTGGTTACCTGTCCGTTAGGGGCACGCGTAACCTGGATTACCATAGGTCGATCGACCGCCACCTCCCCGGTATCCGCGTCGACGGCAAAACGGGAAACTAGGACAGCACCTGTAGATAGGTAGATCAGACCGATTGGATTCATTTCGAATTTCCTTTTTTAGTGAAAGGGTTACTGGGTAATACGGTTCATCAAACCTGTGAAAGCTTCCATGGCCAAGCCGTGGCCAATGTCTACGTGATCCTGCATTGCTTCCGTCCATTCATTATTAGTACCTGGATGAAAATCGAATGGAAGTTTTGCCTTCGTCAAAAGCAGTGACGGCGTTCCATTTATCAGAACAATACCAATGCCGACATCTATGTTAGATCGAAGCAGGGATTTAAGTTCATCCCAATGCGCTTTGTCTTTTTAACATCTGGAATAGTAAGTGGAAAATCAGAAACAGGTATGATAACCGCCGCTTCATGGAGAACTTCGTCCTTATCAGATGCGTTGAGTTTATCAGTTTCACTTTCCGCAACCTTAAACATAGCAGCCAACATACCTGCCATCCTCATGATTTCTGGGGTCATTGCGTTCTCCTTATTGAGATAGCCAAAGATAGCTAGGAGCATCCTCGCTGTATGGTTCTGGAATTGGATCATCACAGTTCTGCTCTACAGCATCGAAGTAGTTCTGCAGGGATTTCGACAGTTGTATTACTGGACGTTTTTGATAATCCGAGGGAGCGTCGTGCCAATTAGAAAAGGACAGGTAAAGATCAGGATGTACCAAGGTCATATCAGTACGGATCGCAAATGCGGCAAGTGCCCTATTAAGGGCAGGTGTGGAATATTCCGTATTAGTGGTCATATCACTTATCGATATGCAGGATGCAGTGACGGTATGCGCATCGGCTGATGTAGGTGCCAGAAACATGATCTGCATGTCGATGGAGTATGTTTGCATTTCCTCCAGTTTCAGCATTAGGTTTCTGACCGTATGCTTGGAATCTGCAAAGAAATCCAAAAGTGTTTGTGCGAAATTTTGTTCTTGTGTCATGGTATTCTCCTTGAATGCAGAGTAAATAAATCAGTGAATTGCTACGCTGCTCAGCAGCCAGTTGTGATTGGTATTTTCAAATGCACCTACAGGTTCTCCGGCGCAGTTATAAACTACAAACACATAGGAATCATCATTTGAAATGAGTTTGTAACCATTAAGCGTTAGCAGTTGAAGGTACTCGTCTGAATTCAGATTACGCAGTATTTCCAATGCGGAAGAATCGGTAATATCTGTTTTCTGTTTGGGAAGCGAAGCCATCCAGCGTTCCAGATTCTTTTCCTGTTCAGATGTTCCAAATTTCTGGAGGAGTTGGATGGGATCCGCATTATGCAAATAACCAACCCGGCTTCGCTTTGGTTCATTCAATGACATGACGACCCAAAATACGGCAACTAGACTAACTGCTATGACGAAAGCAGGAGTGTTGAAATGATTCACTGCACTGACCGCCAATGCTGTCAGAATGATCATGATAGAAAGAGGAACTTTGATGAAGACTGACATTTTGAAATTCTCCTAAAAGAACTACAGTTACGTGTACTGAGGATTTTACAGCTTAGAATTTATTCGTACATCCAATCGATGCGGAGTATGTCGTATGCTAGTTCTTTATACGGCGTTTTCTTCTTAAGCATCTGACGAACCTTTTCGTTATCGATAACGAATTTTTCAACATGCGTGCGTTTGAGTTGTTTAATGTAACCGTCCGCGCTGTTGAAACGGAAATTACCAGCTACCGATTGTTTCAGCAAATGGCGTGCAAGTTTTTCCTGTGTTGATTCAAGTTCCTTTTGCTCGGCGCGTAATTCAGCTAATCGCATCTGGTTTGCGTGATATTCATCCGCGTAGCTGCTGATTGTTTTCGATGAAATAAACTTCATTGTTGCCATGATCAACTCCTTGAAAGGTTTAAAATGCTGCTAGACATGGTATCGTTCGGAATATTACTAACATTCCATAAGTAACTTAATCAGAGTTTCTGCTTCCCAGATAAAATGATCTGGTGCTGACCATGCTGCTGCTGACCTTGCTGACCATGCTGACCGTGCTGACCATGCTGACCGTGCTGAATTTTCCATTTCTTGAGTAGCTGTTCCATCAATCTTATGTTGACAATAGTCTATTACTTGTTTGATGGCAGCCTTACATTGGATAGTGTAAGGTTCATTATCCTTAAGTGACTTTAGGGACTTTGTATGCCTAAGGATAGCTAATTTCCATCTTACGTTTTCAATGTCAGCTCCTACTCGAATGGCTTCTAAGGAAGCTTTAGCAAATAAAGGAGCCTTATCTTCAGGCAAACCTTCGAAGATAGCATTACATAAGTGTGCGTACCACTCTGGTAAGCCTAATTCAGTTGGATATTTGGCGTGGTTATATGAATGAAGAATACATCCTACGTTACAGCCTTTGGATAAACGTTTATCCCAACCTTCACCTTGAATGATCTGATCAAGTTTATGGTGTTCGTTAAGACGGTCGATGTAGAATTGACGAAGAACTGGATCATTATGAAATGCTTGGAGTTTTTGAGTTGTCATTTTGAGTTTCCGTATGCTTAAGATTTAGACAAAATAAGGAAATAGGACGCATAAAATCAATGCGTCCCTTTCTCCATTCAAACATCCAAATTACGCTTGAACGAGACTGATTGTGCGTTCAGCCGATTCAACGATGATGCGACGGGATTTATCCAGCTTCAAGGTTCCACACGAATTCTTGATTCGGAAATCCTTCGAAGCCTTAGCCGCAGCGTTAGCCACGAAGCGATTCAGCTGGGACAAGGTAGCCTTGAATGTGATTACTTCCGGAGTGCGTGCAGTCAGCTTTGTTTCCTTGATCTTAACGCCGCTGATTGCCTTGATGTAAGCGATTGACTTTTGCACGTTTGGCTTCTTGGACATGATGATACCTTTCGATGTGATTTAAATTATATAAACAATATGTATTCAGCACGTCATTTCATACCGTTTTGAACCTGATCCGAAGTGCCGTTTATACGCCTTTATTATAACATGAAAAAGCAGTTTTGTACCAAAATGTACCTTCAAAAAGTGATGATTTTTGACCCTACGTTGTTGCGAAAACAACACAAAACAAAGCTTTGGAATCAGTACCTAACTAGATGGTAAGGAAGCCGAACTGAATTGATTCAGTTCGGCTTAAGTAGGGATTACACGAAATTATTTCAAGGTATTTGCGTCTTCGTTGCGCTGACGGAAATATGTTTGGATATCAGACCTCAGTTTTGGTTTGTTACCCGTGAGTTGGAGAAGACCATCAGAACGGCGTACCAGATCCGTCTTCGGATCAAATTTATTCCCTACCAGAATATCCCAGCGTTCCACATACTTGCGGTCACCCTTACGACCGTGCCAGTAATGCAGAATCATTCCATCAACATATCCGAGATTACCAGCTACTACAGACGAAGCGTTGTTGAGATAAGCCAAGCAATCATCCTTGAATGAATCTGTAGCCTCACCATGCAAACCTTGGTTAGGTTTACCGACGAAGGCCCAAGCCATTTGATGATCACCTGCACCAAGAATGGAGATGTCTAACAGACCACCTAATGCATCCCAAATATCACGGCGCATAGCCCACGCGTAACCTGGATGCCAAGTAGTACCCGCTGCGGTATATTTATATTGCTCAGAAACACCGTTCACGTGGCAGTAACCAAAGCTAGATACCACTACGTCTTCGCCGGCCTTACCGTCCTTCCAATGAGGGAACCGAAGAGGTTTCAGGGTTGGATCCAGATCCAGAACCTCTGCCCACATCTGAACCACGCTGTAGCGGTTGCAGGCACGAATTGTATCTTGAATGATACTCGGATTCATAAACTTGATATCTGCATCAACCCAGGCTACGTACTTCCATTCCGGATACAACTTCGTCAGGTTTGCCACACCCATATTAATCAGGTTCTCTTTGTGGAAGAGTTCCACTTCCGTTGTCACCTGAGTGTGGTGAGGATTATCTGCATTCGTAACCTCGAATGGCATATTCCGAACTACCAATTCGACCACGTGCAATACCACATTAGGCATCCCCTCCATGTGTGCAACGAAGTTATCAAAATTCTTACGCGGATTTTCGAATCCATGGTGATTGAAATAAACCGCAATCACATGCAGCTTGTCATTTTCCGACATAGACCAAGCTTGAATAGGGGTACTAGTTTGTGGATTGAATGCCGATTGGAAGAATTCGCGGAATTTTGATAGTTTCATTTTCAAGAATTGATAAAGGTTGAATAGGAGATGTAGGAAGGATTTCATGGCAATTTTTTCATTGAAAGAACTTTCTCTTAGAGTTATTAATTGTAGATGCTACTAATGGATAATGCGTTCAACCAAAATGCTGGTTGAACAGCTTTTCAAGGGCTATTAACAGAACTGCTTCCCGACTACGGTGTGACGGATAAACCTTCTTCAATTTATCTACCATGAATTTATGCCTAGCAGTTAAGGTAACCATAGCGCTTGCCGATTTATTAGGATCGTTCCGCGTTTCGAGTTCCGCGTTGTACACAATGTTGGCTAGGTAGACAAGTTTGCGTCTCTGTTCTGAATCCGCACCTTGGAGATGCGTGTAATAGGATTTGTTGGCTTTTAAGGCTACGGCAATCTTGTGCAAGGTGTTATGGTCAGAGTCACAGAGAGTTATGGTAGGACCATCAACTCCTCCGTAAGCTCTTGGCACCATGTGATGGACATGGCGCACCATAGGTCCCGGAGGCATAACATCGGTAAATCTTTGCTGACAAACCCAACAATGATCTAAGGTAATCGAATTTGGATTTGCCATCGTCACTCCTACAAACTAAGAAAAGAGTTACCGTTCCGAACTTCCATGTTCATCAATTCCTGATAATCGGAATCAACCGGATACGATATGTCCTTTGTCATAACCAATTCGTTACCGAACTCTAGCTCGACTTCAGATTCACTAAAAATATTCTCCATAGCAACCCGGAACTTACGGAAGGAAGGAGCGCCTGGCGGCATACCGTCAACAAGATGCATATGCGGATAGAATTCCTTGTAGAAGGCATCCTTACATCCTGCTTGCACCAGACTTGAATATAACTCCTGCAAAGCAGGCGAGTCTAAGCTCATAGTGAATGTGGAACGCTGCAATTGAGAATCGTACACACGATCCAGTTTCTTACTCTTGGCAATGTAAATCTGCCCGGCACTCTCTGGAATAGGTTGGCGGGAGGTCAGAACCACCACGTGAAGCTTATCCAGATCGATATCAAACGGAGGAGGAGACATTTGGGTGCGGATGTAATCGACCGTCTCCTGTGTAGGTAGTACCACTAGCTGATAGAAAACCATTCGATACTCCAATTAATTAAAAGCGAAACCCCATTGAGGAACTGTTTTCTTGGAAGCAGGAAACGCCTTATGAAAGCGATTCATATCGTTTTCTGTCATCAACCAGAACCAGGTTCCTGATAATTTTGTAAAAGGTGTACCTGAAACAAAATACAGTTTGGTCTTTAGTTGTTTCTCGAATTCTTTGATGATGCGTTTGGCTTCCACATCGATCATGCCCTTCATTTTATCCTGTTTGATCAGGCCAGGATTGGCTGCGAATTGCTTTGGATTTATACCGAGCACAATCTGTTTATCAATCGAAGGATAACCTGCAAGATTATCTACCGAGAAGCCTGCACGTTTGAGTTTTTCAATCGATAGACCTTCTGCCAATGGCACCACAGGAACACGAGCGATAACGAACGGTTTGTCCTTAATGCTTTTCAATTTATTTACTTCATCCGCATTCTTGGTGATTACATCGTGTGCTTCATCGTAAAGCTTTTGCATATCGAAGGTATCTGCTTCGATAAGGTTGAGGCGGGATTTTGCTGTGTCAATAAGTGCCGCGATTTCCATCTCTGCTTTTTTGCAGGCGAACAGGCTGAGTTGTTTCTTGTCGGTAGCTGCACCTGTGAATACACCTTCATGCAGGCTGGTCAGTTCATTCAAACAACGCTTCAATGGCTGTTTGGTTCCTACTGGTAATTTTTCGTTGTACAGGGAGGTTGTGGATTCCACTGCCGCTACCAACATCTTCATTTGCCGATTCTTTGTGGCTACATGGAGTTTATTTAGGTCAAGGCGAAGAGCGTGCACCTTGGCGTGCACATCTGTGAGGTTTGCAATGCGTATTTCCAATTTTTGTTTTACCTGATCCGAGTTTGGCATCGGTGATCCCATTACCAATGCGGCTTCCAAACGATCAAAGTTATTTTTTCCAAATGTACTATTCTGCATTTTCTCACCTTGTGGATTGGTTATTTGAAGCTATGCAATGAAATTGCCCAGCTTAAATGCTAAAAGGCAGATAACCGTATAGATTATCTGCCTTTGGTATTACCTATTGCGTGTCGCTGACCTGCAGATTAGATCAGGAAGTCATTCTTTGTCTTGCTCGACTTGGATTCCTTTTCTGCCTTGCCAGCCTTCTTGTCTTTGCCGCCCTTGGCTTTCTTGTCAGCCTTAGCTGGTTTCGCAACCTTACCAGCCTTCTTGTCTGCCTTGCCAGCCTTTTCCTTCTTCGCTGGCTTTTCTGCCTTAGCAGCCTTGACCTTCTTACCGCCCTTTTCCTTCTTCGCTGGCTTTTCTGCCTTTTCCTTCTTACCGGCCTTTGCTGGCTTACCTGTTGCCTTGCCTGCGGCCTTCTTCAATTGCGCAACTTCCTTTTCCAGTGCCTTGATTTCCTTAGCGGCTGTCTTCAGGGAGGTGATTGCTGTTTGGATTGCTGTTGCCATTTTCTTTTTCCTTTAGGGAGGTTGATTTAACTTACTACACTGTTTATTTACTGCGGTTGAAACTACTTTGTAAAATTACGGAATGTGAAATATATCAGGAACGATCCACACTCCCTAACTAGGATATTTATTTCTTCCTGGGTTTCTTAACCAGTTCCTCGGCAAGAGTATCCAAGTGTTGCATGATGTATTTACTAGGCTTATCCATTCGAGCTTGGTAACCCTTACACTCTACCAGGATAGCTTTGATTTCGTCCGACAACTTCTGATCTTCCAGGTGCCGCAATTGCCGAAGGTTACGTCCTAAGATTTGATTGGTCTGTTCGTCCGTAATTTTCAATTGCTTACCGATTTTCTTGACCAATGCAGCATCATCTAGTTTCCTATCCTTGATGCATTTGAAGATAAAATCAAGCTGACTAATTGCCAATCGCATGAGTTCGAGATATGCAATTTCCTTTTTGCGTTTCTCAATCCAGTATGCGCACGCCGTCTTTTCCAAATGAATGCGGTAGAGAAGCCATTCTTCCAGCAATTGAGGAACGGTGATCGGGCGCAGCTTAACATCCACCATATCCTCTTCGGAATTGAAAACCCGATCGGTTACCTTTACATCGTACCTCTGTGTTTCTGAGAAAAGGACATCGATAGCCTTAATTACTTTTTCGCGCTGTTCACCTTTGCAGGTCTTATTGAACCTGATAAGATACGCAACGCGGAATGGATCAGCGCCTTCGCCATCACTATCAATAGAACTGACACCAGGGATGTTCTCAATGTTGGTCAGTAAGCGTTCCAACGGAGAAGCTTTATCTTTCGTGCTCTTATCATTTGTGGATATAGGAGCGAACCGGGTATACCTGATTGAGTTTTGTGCCTCGTTCAAGGTATATGTCGAACTCCACGTTACCTGTGCAGTACCTGTTTTGTAAAACTGTTTGATGGCTACCTTGTTGGCTTTCGTCTTTTTAACATGGCCACCGTAGTCACTTATCCATTCCAACTCTTCGCACATCTTGGCATCACATTTGCCTTTTGCCTTGATCATATTTTTCAGGACACTTACAACAGAAGGTAATGTATAAGCCGGAGTACGTGTGTTCACACCAGGACAGATACCGAAGTTACCATTCAGTAAGCCGTTCGGTAATAGTGTTACCAAGTTCACGGGCTCGCGTTTCGATCCGTCGTAGTTCGCAGCGAACGCCATAGTCGGCATGTAGAAAGGGTCGAAGAAAACCTTATCTGAATATTTCGTCAAGCGACCATTAATATATCGCATTGCACCTGAACCAGAAAGCATGGTGCCCCAGTTACTATCGCTACCATCTACAAGAGGTTGAGGTAACTGTGACGCCGTGACAGCAGCCTGGAAGATACTGCTATCACCGTGGGGATGCCAGTCACCCATAGTGTCACCTACAATCTTTGCAGCCTTGACCGTATTGGCTTTGTGGTGCAAATTCAATTTGAACATCGCCCATAAAGTGCGGCGTGTAACAGGCTTTACACCATCATACGTCCCTACGATTGCACGATCCTCAATAGTGGAAGTGCCATAGATGTAATAGTCCTTGTCGCTTTGTTCATCCAGATAAACATCTTTGATCTTATCCTTAACACCTACTGGAATTTCTTCCTTCACAGCTTTGGACGTTTTATGCTTTTTCGTTGCCATCAAGCTACCCCCAATAATTTCTTGCGATACTCTGCGTTTTTCCCCATCAATGCTTCAAACCTAGCTCCACCTTTTTTATCCTTTGGAGGATTCAAGCGTAGGAGACGCCGCTCTCCAATCTTGAAGGCAATCTCGCGCATCGGTTCATCGCTGATTTCCGCCCAACCTTTAATATGCCGGATATCAACCTTTTGAGTACCTGCCTTTTTATAGATAGCTTCCTTGGTAGAACCAAACAGCATCTTACCTTTGTGTTTCGCCATATACTCTGGAGACTTCACGATGAATATCCGGCCTTCCTTAAACAATCGTGGCAGGAACTTCCAAAAGATTGCAGAGAACAAGCATTGAATGTGCTTACCGTCAACGTCAGGATCTGCCAGGTAAATGATGCGGCCATATTTGATATGCGCTATAGGATCCTCTTTCGATAAGTCAAGACCGATTGCAGCCATCAATGATGCAATCTCCTTGTTCTTATTTATAGCATCCTTGGTGGCCTCCATAACATTCAAAGGTTTACCCTTGGTCTTGAAAGTGGCCTGGAATGTTTTATATCTTGCCAGTTCTGCAATGCCACCGGCAGAGTCACCTTCCACCAGATACAACTCGCGCTGTGCGATAGGTACCTTGGAGTTCGCTGAAATGCCTGCCAGTTTAGAAGCCAAACCAGAGCCGGCATTCTTCACATTCTTAACCAGCTTTTTATCCTTCAGGAATGCATCGGTCTTGTTACGCAATTCGGATGCACGCTTGACCAAATCCTTTGCCAGTGTTTTGTTCTTCTTGAAATAATCCGAGAACATTTCAAGACATTCCTTGTAGCAAGGTTCTTTCATCCGAACATCAACCAGCTTGTCCTTGGTTTGTGAACTAAACTGAGGTGCGTCAATCTTGTAGTTCAGGATACCTACAAGACCTTCTTGTAAATCAGCTGGCTTGTATTGCAGCTTTCCCTTGTAGGGATCCAAGGATTTTGTTAATGCTTTGAAAAAGGAATCTGCATGGAAGCCGCGATCACCGTTGCGAATCGTATTCGTAAAGAACTGCACCTCACAATTCTCCACGTCAGCAAACGATAGTGCAACCTCCAACGTTCCGGAATTGTGGCTCAACGGAATCTTATTCATAGCAGTAGCTTTGAACTCGATCAGACGTTTGTCCAAGTACTCACTAATACCTTTCTTACTTAACCATTCCTTAGACTTACCCTTAGAGCCTGTAAGAATGATCTTCAAACCTGCATTCATGTAAGCGGTGATTTCGCACCACTGCATTAATTGCTCTGATTGAAGCTTGGACTTATTGAAGATTTTTTCATCAGGAATGAAACGAACTATTGTACCTGACTTAGGCTTTTTACCATCAGGTAATTTCGGGGGGTTGGATTTCTTGACAGCTACCTTTTCCACACCACACTCGAACTTCGTATAATGCCAGCCTCCGGCATCGGAACGATATGTCCAAACCTCAAAAGATTTTGACAATGCGTTGGTTGCCTTAATACCGACACCGTGAGTTCCTATCGCAGATTTATAAGCGTCACCTGACATCTTACCGGAGGACTGCAAAGCCGTCAGGACGTGAGTCAGGGTAGATATCTTGGCTTTCGCGTGCTTCTTAACGGGGATACCTACTCCCTCGTCCACAACCCACATGGTGGCGTCTTTATCGATAAAGACGTGGATCAGTTTGTTACGACCTGCGCGGGCCTCATCGACTGCATTGTCCATGGCTTCACGGAGGATTGTGAATATACCAGAATCGTCGGTTGGCCCAATATACATCTGGGGCTTAGCCCTTAATTTTTTTAGATCGTTCTCAAAATACGAGATACTTTCTTCCGTGTACTTTGCCATGTTACCCCTTTTACTTTAACGCAATAACAAATCGAATATAAGGATGGGTGTTCGGGTCGTAACCCCATCCCTCGGGTTCCTTAATCCGCATCCAAGGATTAAATGCCGCACCGGCTGGTGCCCAGTCTATATCCGGAGCATGATAATCAAAAACTCCTACCTTTAATCCGTCTCTGTGGCAGGAATACATTCTTTTAATCCAAAAATCTCTTCCCTTTTCAGTTTGAGTATCATCGCTGACAATTACCTTATGTCTTGGAAGAATAACTTTCTTAAAAATAAAAGACGCCAAACCATCTAGGGGAGTATCAAGAGTAAAGGTACGCCAAACAGCTACCTGCGTTACAACAGGTAAAGGGAAATGCGGAACAGAATGTGTTACCAAATGAACCAAGTACACAATCAACCCTTCATACTCAGCCACGATATAGGATTCGGTCTTGGAGATAAAATATTCTGTTAAAGGTAGAATGCCGTAGGCAGGCATTTCAACAGAACGATGCTGCTTAAGTTCGGCTAACTTCTGGTGATTCTTTTCTTCATCCTTGAGGCCGAAAGTTACAGGGTCTATAAGATAAGGGGCACTTGAGATTTCCATAGGAATTTCCTTTCACTAGGAGTACGCCTTCATTATAACACAGTTATTTTAATCAATCGTTTTTCTCTTCGTCGTTACCAGGGGCTAAGTTAACGATATCGATCATAGCCCTCATCATAGGTCTAACGTCACCAATTTGTGAGTACGTGCAGGTATGCGTATGAAGTGAAGTCCAACCTGTGCCTGCGGCTATTGAATAATTTACTTCAACCGTTTTCGACTTCATTATCAATGTCAATCGACCGAATCCGATACGCAGTCGAATTGTAGGCGACGCTGCGGATGCTTCTACCAATGGAATAATTGGGAGCTTATCGCTATCGAATTTATATTTAACATGCAGCTTGCACTTGCCGCGGGATTCGCTGTAATCGAAAATAGGATGATAACCCCAACGCTCGAAGAACCGGCGTAAGGACATCTCCAATAAATCAATGCTCTTCTTACCTTCGGCATAAGCACGGGTGTGCAGTGTTTCGAATAACATTGAGGAGTGTGTAATCGTCGCTTTACGATCCTCTTGCTTCAACCAGGCACTACCGATTCTTTCCAGGTAAGGATCGAGAATGTCCTCGATGAACGCAACCGAGCGCCCTTTGATACCATGTTTCTTGCAAACGTGTTCGATGATTGGTAGCATGTTTTGATGGAAACGCGTTGCTGCGATACCTAAGGTACCTAGCATCAACTTGTAATCGTCCGCATCTACTGGCAGGTACCATTCTTTAATTTTTGTAAGGCGAAGGAATTTTTGAGCTTTCATAACTCAGTGGGCTCCGGTTAGGGATTGGAGGATATCGGAAAAGCGAGATTGAAACTCTTTCGATTTTGAAGCAACACGTTTCAATAGGTGTGCCTCTTTCTCAAGATCACGTTTATCACGAGCTTTGAGAACTGATTTTGCATAGCGCATTGCTTGACCTACAGGAACTACTTTAACCTCAAGTGCAGGACATTCCATATTGCCTTTGGAGAAGTGACAAGGAACGTATGCTTTCTTTGCACCATCAACTAGATGAGAGCACCTCAAGCAATTCATTGAATAGATCGCAAAGGCTTCCTTTGGTTTAGCCTTTAGTTTGAGTTTGGTCATTCCAATATGCATCCATAAATGACAAGTGGAAGGAGAATATTCTCCTTCCACTTTTGTTAGTAGACCTTGGTTAAGGTTTACTGGACCGAATGATTAGAACAAGTTGTTGCCATCGTCCTCGTCATCACCATCTTCGTCATCCTCATCTTCGTCGTCTTCGTCCTCATCTTCCGATTCCTCATCTTCGTCATCCTCATCTGAATCTTCGTCGTCTTCGTCGTCTTCGTCATCCTCATCTGAATCTTCGTCGTCTTCGTCGTCCTCTTCCGATTCGTCGCTGTCTTCGTCGTCTTCATCCGAGTCTTCATCATCCTCGTCGTCATCACCATCCTCGTCCGAATCATCTTCCGATTCGTCTGCATCCTCGTCGTCTTCCTCGGCGTTCAGAGGTTCCGAGTCATCGGTGAGCACGGGTGCAGTAATGATACCGACGGCGGAGGTAAATGCGATGACTGGCGTGCCGTCTTGCAGGATGTAGATGTTCTGACCCTTGATGTTCTTGATTTCAGCCAGAGGACCAAGCAGTTCGGTCGAACGATACACGATGGTCTTGCCGACAACAGCTTCGACCTGTGCGCGGGCGATTTCGACACCATCCACAACATACGACTGCGGATTGATCTTGATGTCTTCACCAGTGATAGTTTTTGTGGTGGTCAGCGAAACGAAACTTTGTGTTTCAACCGCTGGAGCTACTTTCTTGGACTTCTTACCGCCCTTCTTGGACTTCACTTCTTTTTCAGCCTTGGCTGCCTTCTTGCTGCCCTTCTTGGACTTCACTTCTTTTTCAGCCTTCTTACTGACCTTGGCTTTCTTTTCCTTCTTCGCTGGCTTTTCAGCTTTTTTGGTCTTCTTGACCTTGACTTCCTTTTCAGCCTTGGCGCCCTTCTTCAACTTCTTGTCTTTCTTGGCGTCTTTGGCTTTTGCATTCTTTTTGCTAACTGGCATGTTGTTTCCTTCAATTGAATTAATATTTAACTGCACCATGGTTGTAGATTTTGTGAAAACCTACGAAAACTAATCTGCTTCACTATGTATTTACTGCAAAGAACCGAAACTTCAAAACTATAGATCGGATACAGAGGTTATTGAATTGTTCTATTGCTGCATATACCTTATTTACTGCTGAAAACGAAAACTTCAAAACTACGATTTTGCACGTATGAGAAAACGCAATCCTTGATGCTGTAAGGAATTATATGCCCAAGGACTGTCCTTACTTTCGTTGGTTAGCCACAGGCGTAGGCTAGCTCCGTTTTCTATCTCAACACATTTTGATGCATTGAAATTTACCAAAGCTACTTGGTATCCATGATCCAAGGCGAACCACATAAAGTCTAACCAAAGCTTCTTACCGTCCTCAGTTTGAATTCTATCTGAAAGAATAGCTGGAAAAGTTTTCAGGAGAATATCAAAAACTACTCCGGCTACAAAGTTTCTGGGCAAACCTTGCCCTTCGGCTTTCCAAACAGCGGTCTGGGTAACTGTTTTACAACCTAAAAGATTCTTCTGTTTTACCTCATATTTCATGTAGTAGATTAGAATATCTTCTTCCAACTCCTTTACAAAGAAAGAACCTGAGGAATCTCCTGTTTTGTAAAACGCCATACGTGAAGGCAAAGGAACAGGGGGATCAATCTGAACGGCCTTTGAGGCAAGCTTGGTTAACAATTGTTTATTCGTTCGACTATTGTTAAGTCCAAAATCAGTTACATCACATAAGCTAGGCATTGCGTAAATCTTCATATACGCCTCCTATGTCCAGGTTAATGGTGCCGGAGACGGGACTCGAACCCGTACGCCCTTACGAGCGGCAGATTTTAAGTCTGCTATGGCTCCCTTTACATCACTCCGGCGTTGGTGGGCCTCCCGTGAGTCGAACACGGCACCAACGGATTATGAGTCCGCTGCTCTAACCAAGCATGAGCTAGAGGCCCTGGAACTGGTCAGGCGGGAAGGATTCGAACCTTCGAATATGGCTGCCATAAGAGGAAGTCAGCGGTCATGGCGGTATGCTATCCCACGGACATAACTTCCTCAGTGCCATGCATTATCCACTTATGCTATCCAGCCTGTGAAACTATTACTCTTCGTCCGCGTCCTTCTTCTTGCCATTGCGTGTCTTCTTCGGAGGCATTTGAACCTTCTTGAAAGCACCTGGCAGAGAACGGGCAGTCTTACGAATTGCGCGGTAAACTGGATCAGTCTTTTCCAATTCAACGCCCTTGATATTGCCAGTCTTGCTGCTCTTAACGCCCTGTTGAATCCAGACGAAGCGGACAGCCAAGCTACTATCCGCAGCCTTCTTGGTAACACGGAGTAGAAGCTTGAATCCTGTGTTAGCTGGCAGACGCTTCGCGGTGCGATGAATCAGCTTGATCTTTGTTTCGCCGTTGACCTTTACCTTCTCGGTTGCTGTGCGTTCCTTGATGTCCTCAGGGTAACGCTTCTCGATGTTTGCCTTGAACGTTGGACCAGACAAGCGTGCCAGAATACCTTGCAACGTTTCTTGATCGTAGCTGCCCAGGTCAAACTTCTTTTTGTCAGGTGCTTGTGGATCGTACTTGCCTTGGAAGCGGGTTCCTTTGATGGCTGAGGAGAACAAACCGTCCTTGTCCGTACGCACATCGATTGCCAGGAAGAATGGTTTGAAGTCCTCAGGAGCAGTCCAGGTTGGAACGCCTTTCTTCTTACCCTTTGCCTTTGGCGCTTTGCCTGACTTCTTTGCCAAGCGTGCAGCTTCCAGCGGTGACAGCTTCTTACCTGTCTTACCTTCTTTGACAGCCTTCTTAGCCTTCTTTACTACTGTCTCCACGTCCTGCTTGGAAACTTTCTTGTCCTTCTTCGATTTCTTGGTAGCCATAGTATTTCTCCTTGAGATAGGTTAATTCATTGAATAAAGTTTGGATCAAAACCTTCTGAAACTTGCGCATTGCTACTTCCGCATCCGCTTTCTTTCCCGTTGTATGTAGCCTATTTACTGCAAACATGGGATTATTCTTAAACTTCGCCAAATTCATATGCGGACGCTGTTGTTCCTGTAAGGCGTACGCGAATCCTTTGGACTGCTGCCAGAATAAATCCTGGGAATACTGTAGGGAAATGAATAGTTCCTGTAGGAATATCAAGTCCCTTCCTACGTAGGCATCTCTTACGGATTTGAAAATATCAGGATCACCACCTTTATCTGGATGAGTGAGCATAGCAAGTTTGCGGTATGCAGATTTAAGTAATACTGATTCCGCATTGTATAACTGTTCATTCTCCGAAGCGAGGTAGAGGTTATTCGTTGCAGCATCCTGCTCGTACGTTGTAACCGTACCTCGTGTCATTAAACGAATTTCGTTCCTCAAACGCTTTGTTTTTTCAGATAGTGATTCATCCTTATATAAATTGCACACCTTGATTGTAGAATCAATCAGACTCTTGACGCGCTCCCTTTCCTTACGAATTTTCTTCCATTGGATATTCAATTCATAAAGGCGGGCTAGATCGATTATGCATTGATCATTGCGTACTAGGGGGTAATCAGCCATTGCACGGTTCCACATTGCATGCCGTTTGCGTTGGTAAAACCTCCAGTATGCGTAGGTGTGTGTGGAAAGGATTCGGCAATGTTTTAAAGAAAATCAACATTCCTAAGCCTTTGATAGGCTTCATTACCCAGTCATCCTTAACCTCATCAAAGGTAATGCGTGCACAGGGAGCACCTGACGTAACCGAATCATTACTGATTAAATCAATCTGCAATTCAACCAATGTGCCTATCGCGGGTACCAGGAGTTTCTTAAACTGCGGAACCTTAATTGCAGGTTCCTTCTTAACTTTCGGTTTAGGTTTAACCTGGTGCCCGGTTAAAGGAGTGTAATTGCTCATACCAACCTCAAAATGTTTTGTGGCTATCATTGTCCTCCTCTTCATCCACCAGGAGTTCAATGGTTTCATCATCAAGATCCATATCCGAAGGATTCTCCGCGTTAAGAATTGCCGCATCCAATTCCGTATCCGAATCTACAAGTATCTCTGGAAGTTCCAGGATAAGTTGCTGGAGTACGGACAACCGACCTTCCAAGGTATTATCGAAAGGTGCAGTCCACGATATGTCGCAATCCTCCAATGAGGAATAAACCATCAGAGTGGGTTGATCCTCGTCCTCATCGGAATCGAATTCTTCGTCAGCCTCCTCAGATGCGGTGAATTCCCACACCAGATTTAATGCATATTTGGCAATTAAAGCTGCCAGTACCTCGCTTACAGGAAGCGGCAATTCATTTGTATTAGACATGGTAGTCTTTCGTCGTTTGTACCGTATATTTACTGCAAAGAGGAACAAAATTGAAATTTGCGGATGTGAATCACACCAGATCGTCTTCCTCGTCCCACTCGTCAACGCCTAAGCGGCTAGTAGGTGTAGAGGGTGCAGCTGGAACCAGAACTGTGTCACCATCTACCTGGGAGAAGTTAAACTCCTGGTAATTAATCTCCTTATCCTCGTCCTGCGTCTCTGTATCTATAAAGGATATAGTGGTTGAACGGATGAACATCAAATACTCCAAACTATTCGTATTGACGTCCATGGTGACGCGGGATTTAGTTGTACCTGGAAGTGGATTAATCTTAATACCCTTAGGGGTACGGTAATTCATTTCAGTAAGGAAATCATACGTCCCTACAGGTTGGAGCATCAACGCTGCCAGCAGTGCTTTATCAGAGGATGATGAAAATCCAGGGTAGATGCCCTTCGTGTTAGAGTTCTCATCTTTATATACAGATCGACCCTCTATATCATACATGGGCTGGCTGACTGCATTAATGCATCCGGCTAGGAATACTCTAGGCGTAGTCATTTGAGTGCTTTGAATAAAAGACAAATGACTAGGAAGAAAGCTACTCGGATATTGATTAATCTTTTTTACAAAAATTTCAAATTCCTCGGAAGTACCTAGCTGCCTATCTTCCTTACCGTGTCCTGTAAGAAACCACAATTCTGTATTAAGCTCCCGAGCGAGCTTTTCCTTATCAGTAGAGAACTTGTAGCTAGGGGTGATGATTTCATCTGAAGGATCCATTCTGTACCGTTTACTAACTTTTTTAGGAGCCTCATCTGCGGAAAAAGGTAATTTATAATCGGAAGCACGACTAGCTAAGGTGCGTAAACTCCTATTTTGGGCCAGATGATAATAAACGACATAGGGGAGCATGCGAGCACGCAAGGCTGCGAATTCAGCCTCATCAATAATTAAAGCGCTTTCAATAGTCCAGATGAGGTCGTTTAAACCTCCCACCAAAGCAATAACATGCAATGGAATTTTCTGAGATTTAACCAGAGATTTTGTACCGAAGAAACGAACCATACGACCAAAACCAGGAATGCAAGCGCTGCATTGTTTCAATACTTCGAGAGTTGTGTACATGAGTTTTCCTTTTCGTTAGGGAAATGTGAGAAACAGGCAGCCGTCATTAGCTGCCTGAGGTAAAGCTTAAACAACTGTGCGGTTAAATGTTCGGACGATTGAACTCAGAACCTTGAGGCGATCTGTTTCCGGCATCTTTTGAATCAGACCAATTACGTAGTCTGTTTGATCATCAAACGATGTTTTATCCGGATAAAGAAGGGTAATAGGTACATTTACCATAGCCGGTTCCGTTACAGAGTGCGGAGCGGAAGTAATGGGGTTCCAATCTAATGAGGTCATTTATTTCCTTTTAGGAATAGCGCAATAATTTACAGAACGATGACGAAAGCCTGCTTGCCCTTAGGCACTTCGATATCAAGCGTCGTAGCCTGCACCTTGAGAATAGGAACCAAAGTTGTCACCATCTTGTTACTGGTGAAGGTGCGCAGCGCTTCTTCGACTTGAGCACGGGTACGCAGCTTTGCTATGTACTCACCCACAAGATCAGCGTTCAAGGCTGAAACTGCAGGAGTTGCTGGCTTTTGTGGTTTGGACGTGGTAGCGCTGATCTTGTTTGGCGCGGTACTTGACGTAACGGAAGTGGAAGCAACACCAAGAGGATTACCAAAAATACTCACGCCATGATATACTCCTTGACCGATCAGCGCGTACAACAAAGCTTCGGCTTCGGCTTTGTTGCAGATCAAGTCCGAATCATCGAAAACGTCAGGGTTGATACCGTAGGCTTCTACAGTAGCGTGGACATCACTGTTGCCTAACAGCCATTGATAATCATCAATGCTATTACTGATGAACACAACTTCCGCAGGGAACAGTGCGTCTTCAGGCCATTCTGCGCCATAGGTTTTCTTCAGGTAATTGAAAACTTTCGTGACGCGGTTTTGCAGAGCTGAGGATGCGCGCAACAGGGCGATAGATGTAAACATGGTATTTCCTTTAATGGTTAATGTTACGTTGGTATTTACTACGTGAAACACAAATGCAGAAAATGAAAGGCTGCTGTGTAAGCCAGCCTGTCTGTATTACTTGATTGCACCCAAACGCTTGCGGATATCTGCAAGAGTTTCAAAACGTTGCATTCTGGAATTAATAAACATCAATTCCAATTCACCCTCTTCTTCTTGATCCCAGGTTTGCTGGTCATACAGAACGTATGAATCATTTTCGATTTCCACGCGAAGCAAACCCTTTGCCGATTTCTTGGTGCCGTTATCAGTGATTGGGTCCTTAACCAATTCACGCGCTTCACCATAGACCTCGCCATATGTCGCTTTGATAGCAGCACCGTAGGTATCGCGTGTGATGTATTGATACGTAAACGAACCAACACCAAAGACGATATTGTCGGCAGCAAAACCCTTACGATGTAATTCTTCCAGAATTGTGTTTTCCAATTCCAAGGTAATTGCATCGCCGTAGATCAAACCGACGTGTGAATCCAATGTACGGAAGCCTTGGGAATTCGTAGTACCTCCGAAGATTTCCCACAGACACTCGACCGCGCCCATGTATTCAGGGCTACCTACAGGAGCCAATGGATTACCGCAGATAATTTTGCCATGATAATCCTTAGGCGAGTTTGAGGTTAGTGCCGTACTTCGAAGCCAACTTTTGCAGACCCGTGATACCACGTTCGGTCAACGTCGGCTGTTGCGGATGCAGACTGTCAGAGAGTTGACGGGAGAACGTGTAACCCTTATCCGGCGTGAATGCTGTTATTCGTAAGTGCTCATCGAGCAGAAGAGGAACCAACTTCTTGATCTCTTCCTCTACCTCACGTTCCAGCATCTTCTCGAAACGACGCAGAACCGAAACTGCAAAACTGAATTTTTGAATCGCGTTATGCACCTTAGTTGGGTGCAAACGATACCAACCTCGACCACGATATACCAAGACAACATGATCAGGGAATTCAATCTGACCTGTTGCGTGCATGTATTCCTTCAAACGCATGTATTCAGTTTCGTTCATACGAACTGAAGCATGGATTGTGTCGTTGTTGGTTACATTATGAATTGCGATCTTCATTTTGAATAACTCCTTAAAAGGTATAGTTACAATTCTTTAGTCTTAACATTCCATCAATAGCTTAATCAGAGTTTCTGCTTCCCAGATAAAATGATCTGTTGCTGATGCATCAGCCCTTGCTGACCGTGCTACTGACCATACTATGGATTCGGATTCTGCTGATGGGAATACTGTTGCTGTTGCTGACCTTGCTGACCAGCATGTGGAATGCTGATGTAGATCCTACTGCGGCTGCTACTGCTAACCATGCTGCTGCCTCTCTTTCAGCTTCAGTAGCTGTTCCATCAATCTTATGTTGACAATAGTCTATTACTTGTTTGATGGCAGCCTTACATTGGATAGTGTAAGGTTCATTATCCTTAAGTGACTTTAGGGACTTTGTATGCCTAAGTTAAGTCCTAAAGGTGGGATTGAAGGTAATTACCTGATATGCAACAACTTTAAATCGGCTATTCTTCCTGAGATTCTGAATCGTCTGGTTTAGAATTTGCTAACACCCCTTCGGGAGAACCGAAATAATTGATTTGCAGAGTTTGCAAATTCCCAATAAGCCGATCTATATCCTCGGCAGTCTTGAATGCAAGAAGCACGCAAGGAGTGGTCTCAGTTGAAGGATCAAGGGAATCCCCGGGAGCGTGACCTGCCACAATATGGTCTATAGTGAGAAAAGCATAATCGAATTCCGTAGCAGAGACGGGCAAACCCACGGTGAGAAGACCGCGACCAAATACGGCGATAGCTGGATAGTCTTGAGCGGATAGGATTTTCTTCATTAGTAACTCCTAAAAGGATTTGCACTACGGGGATTGTTAAACGCGTCATTACGTTTTGCTTGTCGATTCCTTTTCATAGGGAATCCGGAGGGGTACTACACGCCTTAATTATAACATAAAAAACGCGCAATTTTGTCATTATTTACGACGTTTTGCGTCAAAAATTGACGTTATTTGCTGCTGGATTTCAAGGTCCGAATGCTTGGACATGTATTCATCCTCATTCTGTTCATTATTTACTACGATTCGCGTAAAAACGAACATTACCAAAACGAATGCACACAATAGAAGGAATGTAAAAATTCCGAATTCCATATCGCTCATTTCGGCCCTTTGTAATTCTTTGGAATAGTTTGCGTGATTGCCAGATTCTTATTCTTATAACGCTTATCAAAGGTCACTTCCTTACCAACCCAATCAGGTTTGATGAACTTCTGATCTTCAGAATCAAGTTCAATCTCTACGATCTCCATGCCTGCCAATTTCTTGCGCATTACATCTACTTCCCAAATTTTAAAATCTTTGTCAGTTCCGTACATGACCTCAAAGCGGTGTTTATGCACAGTGTAATCCCCGCACTTTTTAAGAAGTGCTTTTGCCATCTTCAAAGGAATTTCAGGTTCCTGCTCACTACGGGCAAACTTCATACCTTCAATAGGTAACTTCAAACCTAGGTACGCCGTTTTCTCACCGATTGGTTTTAGAGTAACCTTATCCACCCTTTGCTCGATGCGAACACGTAATGTCCCGCCACCATTTGTGTAAAGGTACCCTTGTTTAATTTTGTAGACAAGCAGAACCTTGTCTATAGTTGGTTTCTTTTTAAGGAGAAACTTACGTTCAATCTCAATCGGCATTCTTCGTCCTTTCTTTCTTCTTACGTTTATTGAGGCACGACCTACGAACTGTGAAATAGTAGTGCACACAGGACATGATGACCCAGTACTTATTCCACGAATTCAGCTTTGATATTGGGAGGCCCATAAGCCTCTTATTTGAAAGTATAACATAGAACTGGAAATGCGTTACATATCTCAATAACTTGAAAATCTTCTTAGCACATTTACGGATTACGTATAACCCAAACAGTATCGGGTGAAGCCATAGCATAGTCAATAGAACGAGGTTGGATTAAACAAGTCTTCCAGATTGGGAACACCTTCGATACGAATTATCGAGCGATCAATATCCTTGCGGCGGATGTATGCAGTAGCCATGACCAGGAGGTTTGGATCATTGGCAACATATACGTCAACACGACCAGGGGTAAGAATCTTATCCAGCGTGATAAAACGGGCGGTAGGACCCTTAGTACTTTGGTGAAAACCAGAATGCTGAACTTCAATGTAGTAATCAGTGATCGGACGGATGAACAACATCTTAGGACGCGCGGTATCGAAATTACCATCCGCATCCTCATGATAGTGAACACCTGTGATCATGACCTCAACTGGAATACCAACCTCCGGTGTATCGGTGTGTTTGGGAAATACTGCAGGAATATCATTGACACGAACGTAGGAACGGGATGGATCGTTACGGTCTAGGATTGGGGTTACTTGCATACGAATTACTCCTTAATAAGAAAGTTCGTTACCGTGGGAATCTACGTGGGCCTCTTCCGCCATTAGACTCAACTTCTTCTGGGCGAGGTGTGAACGTTCCTGGTAGAGACCAGTCATCAACGTGTCCTCAGGATACTTATCCTTAACGTGTTGTAGATTCATTGCGGCGGCAAGAAAGCTGCCGCGGTGCTTATGCAAATTACGGCGCTTACGTTCGATTGCTTCTTCCTGCTTTTGATATTTTGACTTAGGCATTTTAGTCCCGGTGTAAGGAGGGTTTCTGGAGAAGACGCTCACAAAAGTCATAACGAAGCATAACATTCCAACGAATAAGCCAGCGGTACTTGGTAGTACGTTGCGCATATTTGTTGTTCGTATGTTTCAGCATTCGGCGAATCCATTTGTTTGGACGCTTACGTGAGGTACGCTCAATCTTTTTTCAGCATATTTGCTCCGTGCGTATTTTGCCTTACCTTGCTGAACGATGATAGCCAGCTTATACCCAACGAAGGCGTGTCGAGTATCTGCATTTTTGTACTGAATAAGAGGCTCAGGCCAAGGTAACCGGGTGAAGTCATAAAAGTTTGGATAGAGTGCCTCTAACTCTGTTTCAAAATCGATTTGAATCTGGGTCTTTGGTGGAAGTTTAATAACTGTCATGCCGTTCTCCTAATATTCCAACATCATAAATTTGTAATCATTGACACTCGCGGCTTCCACGAATGCCGCATTCAATGCTGACAAACTATCTGGATTGATTCCATGCAAGCGTAGAATCATAATCACTTGTGGCACCATTGCATGCCAGCGCAGTTGCACGCCAGATTGCTTATCGTCAGAGATAAAGGTATAAACATCCTCCAACCGCCCACGTACCTCACCTTCGATCTGTGTCACCTGAGTAAGGTTAAAACGCTGCTTGGTTGTTTTCAGGTTAGCACGTAATAGATACGTTACCAGATCGTTTGTATCGCGCAGGTAAGGGGAACGGTAATATATTCCATTCGATTCCTTTATGACACGCAAACGATTCGGTCTTTTGTAGAATTCCACCGTGACCGTTTTCGTCATGTGCAGCACTGCGGGATTCACACCATCCGAACGTTTCGTATAGGCGACGATGAATCCCAGACGTTCCACAATGGTTCGAATATCTCCCGTCTTATATTTCAGATTGTTGATTATCATTATTTCACCTTACCCTTCTTCACAGCACGCAAACCAATATCCACTTCCTTATTCAAGGTATCGAACTGCGCGGTGATTATCTCTTCTCCGATTTGTTTTTCCACAAAAAGGAAAACGCCAAAACCATCTACGTTCAATTCAGCATCCCGCCAAACCTCTTGATCGTAATTCAGAAGAGACTTGGCGATCTGATCTACGTAACCTTTCATGAACAAATGATGAACTAGTTCCTTACGGTTCGCGCAATGTTTGAAAGCATTTTGAATCCAAGTTATTTCCCGTTGGATTTCCTTATCGTACTTAGGAATACGTGTAACTTCGGTCACAACCTCCTGCTCCGGTTCAGCCATTGCGTAGGCTGGCCATTCTACAGGGATAGATATTCCGTAGGGAGCGAAGCAGATCATGGCTTGATGACTAGAGGATTGGGGGCGTACCTCGATCAATCCTAAGCCGTCAGTGGCAAGCAGGTAACCGTAACGAAACTCCTTGGAGGAAGCGTCCTGACCCTTCTGATATTGTAAGCCAAGCGCGGTAATAAATTTATTCACTTGCCAGTTTTCAATCTGGACGAATATAACCTGTTGTTTCTTTTCATACAGCATGCGTGAACCGAGAATACCATGCTGGATAAGGTACGCTTGGAGATCGGTTAGCAGTTGCTGATCTTCCGGGGATATTGCGGCTTCCATGAAATACTCCTTCTTAAGGATAATAAAGAACTATGGATGACTAACGCCGACGATTCGCGTGGTACTCTTCGGTACCTATAATTGCCTGCACCCAGTCAGGTAAGGTGCGCTCGAATTCCTCCGATAAGCGTTCTACGATACGGAAATGTTCCGCAGTTATTGCATTTGTACCACCCGGTGGACCTAATTCCTCTTGGGCTTTATCGAAAGCCCAATCTTGGGGTATGAATGCCCAATAAGAATCTCTACCATTATACCAATGATCAGATGCAAAAGGGTGGAGACGGTTGTAAGATTGTACCAAACCTTCACGAACATCCTTATGAAAGGAACGCAGCTCTAAGGGACGCGTCTCTCCTTCGACCTGAAGGACAGTAACTGGGTCATTATTTCCTAAATCATTTCCGTAAGCCAGATCGGAAGGTACTGATCCGTGTAACCAGATCATATTGGCCCTTTCAGGCTGAGAAGGCGTACCATCCGCGTTCTCCCATTGCCAAGTATCTACGGTAATAATCAAACCGGAATCACGTCGAGCAAAAACCAAAAAGCGGGTCTCATTGTGATGACTACGCCGAAGGAATTTGAATTCTCCTACTTGCTCGAAATGCAGATGATCGACAATCACCGCAATCTGTTCATCAGCCGTCTGACTATTATTGGTTTCACATTTACCGGAAGTTTGGTAAATGTCTTCATTTTCTTCAAAACCATCATAATGTTCAGAATCTGAAAAGTGGTTTGTCATTTTGAATTACTCCTTGAAAGGTGGGATTACGGATTAATAACGATAAGTGGTTGTGTAGAGATAAATGCGGCTGTAGCTGGGACTGTATTTGGACTTGTTCGGGTATGTGTGAATGGAAATACTGCCGTTAGGGATTTTAGGGTGCATCAAGAATGTGATTTTATGGTTAACGTCCGCATTAGCCTTTCCGACAACTTCCCAACCTGCTTTTAGGAGACGTGATTTAAAAACACCTGCTGAAAAGAGGGGAATAATCTCAATACTATTATTGCTGGTAATTCGGGCCTTAACGGGATCAAGGTTCAGGGAAGACATGAATTGATCCACGCGATTTTGTACGTTAGTTTGCTTAGCCATGATTAACTCCTTGAAAGGAGGTTTGTGTACGCCTTAATTATAACATAAAAACGCGTTTAAAACCCAATTTTTCGAATATTTTATCGAAAAAATAACCCCTAAATACAATGACTTAGGGGTTATTTTGTGCATTTTTACAACATTTTTGAACTACGGGTTAATTACGCGTTTTGGCCTTAGGCGCTCCGAGTTTTTGCAGTGTGGAAGTAACGATAGTTTGAACACGCGGACTATTCGTCAGTTTTGCCTTCATGTAGTTCAATTCAGAACGGGTGTAGGAAGCTTTGTGGTTACGAACAGCGTTGGCAGCTTCAGCGTCACCCAACAAAGCGGTACGTTCGATCCACATATCAAACTGATCCGTAATACCCTTCGGTAAATCCCCGCCGCCGTCACCTTCAGTAGTCATGGTAACCAGACTGACAGGAATTTCCTGCTTCTCATCGCTATCGTCAGTATCACCAACCCCACCAACCACCTTAACGTCGGCAGTGATAGCACGCGAACCTGCCGCTTCATCAACATGGCGTTCTTCGGCTTCCAAACGGTCACGTTCGATCTGAGCATCATCTTGGGAAAGAATGCGTTCGGCATCTCGAACCGAAATGATGACAATCAGTTTCTTTTGAACCAATGCGCGGAATTCCGAAGATGCTAGCAACTGCTGGCGAGTTACTACGTCGGTGATATTTTGCGGCAACCACGTTTGGCGAATGCGCAAAGGATCTTTGTCCGCACCGTTACGTTTTGGAATGGAGAGATAGATATCGCCGTTCGCCTTAACAGCCGATTCGGTAGAACTATTCAAAACATAAATCGGCTTCGGAGAATTGCGTCCTTCTTTTTCCAATTCGGAAATGGTCATGAGTTGTGCAGCCATTATTTGTTCCTTGTAGTTAAGATTTAAATTAGTGCAACTCACGGCGAACCGCTTCGAGCAATTCGCTTTTTAGAGAAGCCACCGTCTCTTCATTTGGAACATGTTCACCCACAAGAGTGGCGAGTGACTGTATGGTTAGGTTTGTATCGGTACGGTACTTACAGTAACCGGTTGATCTATGTTTCCAGAAACAAGTGCCTTTCGGCAGTGGACATTGCGCGGTGATCAATTGTTTATTGATGACACCGCAGAATGTTCCCTGCACGTCCGCATTAGATAGCAGTAGGGCATCTGTTCTCTGTAGATCGATTATTGGGATTACACGAGGAAGGCGTGTATCTTTTTTCTTTTTTGTTTCTACAGGTTGTTTGATCTTTTCGATTCTAACAACCGTCGGGTTTATCACTTTATTTACTGCAACTGGTTTAAGTGCAACTGGTTTAAGTGCAACTGGTTTAAGTGCAACTGGCGTTTTATGCTTTTTCGGTAACACGGTGTCCTCCCAGTAACTGTTCCCTCAAAACCTTGGCTCGATCCACAATGCGGGATTCTATGTTCTGCACCGATAACCATTTGTTGAAATGTTCCTCCGTCCGTATAACCAATTCCTCACCTGAGGTTAAATCTTCCGTAAGGATGGTTTGCAACTCGGCCTTAGTCTTAAAACCTTTAACGCTAACTATATTAGGCATTTGGCATTCGGGCGACTCCGGATCAATATCTGAACCTTCCTCGATAATCAGCTTCACCAAATGCTTCGTATCGGTTGGTAGTTTCTTTAAATCCTTTTTTGCATGCACAATGCAGGTATACAACTTGTACTTAGGATCAAAAGGTATCGAATCGATCGAGTAGTCATCTCGATCCTTGAAGTTAATGTGGTGAAAGAATTTAGGAAGGGATTCACCGAAGTAGGTTTGATACAGAGTTCCTGAATAATAGGAATTACGGATTCTGTGGTTGGTATGCAGGTGACCGACTGCCACAACCGCCTTGGAATTGGAATGTTCCTCGTTATCGAAAACTCGTCCAGAATCCATTTTAGATCCTTGGACTTCTACGTGAGCAATATTCAAAAGCTTTTTTGAGAAATCCTGGGAAGGCCAGGGATGAAAATGAATCTTGGTTCCATCGATCTTGATTACCTCAGGTTCGGTAATTATGTGAACGTGTGGAAAAGGATAACGCTGGATGATCTCCAACGAATGACCTTGGCTAGAATCCTCGGCAAACTTATCGTGGTTACCTAGAATGATCCAGAATTTAAATCTCTTATTCCTATCTAGGAACTCTAGTAAGGCTAATTGCGCGTCGTAACTCATCCGAGGATTTTCGCATATATCTCCTTTGAAGAAGACATTGGAAATGCCATTCTTCTTAGCGTAACTAAGAACCCTTTGGCACTCTGACATAACATACAAGTCAGGTTCCTCTATGTAGTTCGAAAGTCCTCCCTTACCTGAATCATCTGTGAGATGAAGATCTCCTATGCTAACTGCGTGCATTTATAATCCTTAAGAAGCCTAATTGGTATTTAATCATTCATACTTTATTTACTAGCTAAGGATTTATAGGTACCTAGGATAGCGAAGGATTTTTGAAGACTTGAGTGCCTGTCTCAATGGTTGGAGTTAGATTCCTTTCCTTCCGACAGACATGGAATCCTAATATGGAATCCTAATATGGAATCCTAATTCAAATATCAATCCTACTGATTTTATATTTATAAAAGATTGGTTCAGCTCGAAGTGGAACGGAGAGATGTGGATCGTAAAATAGAGAGTGAGCGGAGCGATACTCTCTTTAGGAAGTTTAGGCAAACAGGCAACCCCAACCTAGGTAGCTGGTCGAGTTTATTTATCCTTAAGGAGTTTGGTTAATCCTAATCCATGGGATTGGAACCGTACTTAGTTAATACCATCTTCCGCTTCGCTACAGATGGTTAAAAGGACTCCGTCCTACCTAATAATTTTGAAAATCATGATAATTGAAAAGCTAATAATCCCTTTAAAAACCTAATCAAAACTGCGTTTTTAGGGAAATGTAATACGTCAACGCAGTTATCTATTATATGGACACTTATTACATAAATTCATTCAAGTAAATAACGTACATAAATTCGATTTGCATGTATCTCTTCAGGAAGAAAATCATGGAAGAAAAAGACCCTCACCGTAAACATCGCTCATATATCAAACTTGTTGATTCTTTCCCTGGTATGGGAAAGACCGATGGTGCCATTATTACTATGAAAGAATGTGTAGAATCAAAGAAAGGTATTATTCTCTATGCAGGTCCAACTTGCAAACTTCTTAAGGAAGTTGAGAAGCGTTTATGTTCTGCGTTAGGTATAGATAAACATCCTTCGGTCATTCCCATTCATAGTAGTGCTATGTACGGTTCCGGAGATCCTATGCATGAACGTGTGATTCATCTTATAGATGGCACTATAAAGGCTCGTTCACATTTGAAACTCGTGGAAGAAGGTTCTGTGGTTCTTATTACGCATAAGACATTTATGCAGTTACCTCGCTACCTAAAGAATAAAGAAAAAGTTACCGTTATTTTTGATGAAGCTTACAAGTGCGTTTTCGATCCAGTTGAGGTCAAACTTAAGGGTAAGGAAGTAAAAATCTTCGAAAGACATTTAGGAATACCTCGTGGTAATTCCAATGACTATTTGAAACTCGAAAAGATCTCGTCCTTGAATAAGATTCGAAAAGATTTGGCGCACCTTGAAACAAAAAAATCAGGTAAGCAGTTATTTGAGATTTTAGATTCGATACGTAAGGAGTCTTCGGAAGTGTATGTAAAAATTACAGGAGAATCCTCATCTCGTTTTGAATTTCAGGAAGTAAAAATTCCATCGACTATGTTTGATGGATGGGATTGCGTTTATTTGATGAGTGCATTTTTGAAGACCACTCAGCTTTGGGCATTACTAACACGTGGATATTTCAAGCTTGATGGGATTGTGTATAAACAAAAGATGGATAATTACGGCGATTGGGAAGTGCAGGAAAGTCGAAAGAAGCTCACACTTGATTCTCGAATGCTTTATGTGATTATGAATGACGTTACTGCTGACTTCATTCCAAATTATGAGAAACGTCTGGAACAATTTCGTAAACGTTATGAGTCGGCAACGATCCTTGCGCTTACGGAAGGAACTATGCTATCTCGTAATCAATTGAATTCTGTACTAGTACCACAAGATACTTACGATGAGAAACAAGAAGAACTGCGTACCTTGATCAATAGTATGCGCGATAAGAAAGGTAGAGTTCTTGATGGCAAACATCTACTACGTTTAACCCGTTCTGAATTATTCGAGTTTGCTTTCGCACCCGATAATCATCATACTATAACCAAACCAGTCCACAAAATTCTTGAGTGGTTTAACTCCTTGGATATAATCGCTCGTGATCCCTATAAATGGTACCTGAAGCATGCTGTCAATATGGCTATGCGTTGGATGGAGAAGCGCAAGTGTTTACATCTAAAACAGAAAATACCAATAGGTAAACGCTTTCATATCAATCTTGTTCCACAGAAGCCTCTTGTATTATTGAATGTGGCGGAACAAGATCGTGCAATGGCTAATAGTAAAATCATGGATCAGATTCAACTTCTACCATTTGAATGTGCAGGTATAAATGAGTTTCGAGATCATCGCGTAACCATCTTCTTGGCTGCGCTGAATGCCAGACCTTCACACCAGAATTTCTATTCCAGTATCTTACCTTGGTATAATCCGAAGCAAGACTATGCAGTAGCTTCTGCGGTGCAGGCAGTAACTCGTGGTATCTTACGCAATCATAAATCAAAGAAATCTGCATTGATTATTGTATCGGATATTGAAATGGCAATGATGTTGAAAGACCGTCTATTGGGTGCACCAACAATTGTCAAAGGTGCAGATTATGATATTCCTAATGTACGTGCTTTGGAATTTTCAGTACGCTCAATAAATGCTATTGATCGTCAAAAATTCATTACTATCGATCCTATTAAGAAAGCGCAAAGAGCTAAGACTCAAACCAAGACAGGTAAGAAACGCTATGCCATATCTGAAGCCGACGTGCGTAAGAATAGTCCGTACTTCGGCGAGATGAATAAAAATAATGTGCGTATGACGCGTATGAAAAAAGCTGCGGAAGTATCCATTCATACACAAGATGACAAAGCCGAAGTAATTGCACTTGAAAAACTAGTTAAATCTCTACGTCAACAACATTCCGACTGGGCTAAGCAGTATCGTAAAGAATTAAAAGCCAAACAATTCAACAGTAAATAAAAGATAGCAAACAAAGGAATTAAAATGACTCAAACCAACAAAGATTATCTCGCATCCAAAGCTCCGGAATGGAATTATCCTCCCTTGGATCCTCCTGCACCTAAGGGTACCAAACTGAATTTGCTCACTATAGGAGGTGTTGCGGTTCTCGGTAACTGGCAGGACGACCAAGGTTACGTTGCATGGGCTCCCTTGATCAAACGGAATCCTATCAAGGAACAACTGCTAAAGGACATGCAGAATGCAAATGCATGATACAGAGATCCAACGTGTGCGCGATTTGCCATTCAATACCAAGCACGATGATATGGTATTTGTTATTCTGGTTCATGCTTTGATTCGTAATAGCCAAATTATTTTGGTAAAGTTGAAGGGCGTTGAACGGGAAGAATTGGCTATCAAGGTAGGTAGTGAATTCTATAACCACTATACGTTGCACGGCGCAGAATACCTACCGCAGTTGAGGTACGGGAAGAGCAAGTCATATGGTCATTTAGTGGAGGCTTCACGCGTGATAGAGGTTGAATGGTTACAATCGCGTCTCGACTTCTTCGGTGCGCAGCAGGTGATCAAACTCTTCCATCAATTGAAGGATGAAAAGGAGACAGCGTGCTAAGCATGATAACCCCTATATTCTTTATAGAACCTCCGAGCATAGAGAATTCTTTTGACAAGCTACGCCGAGATGTTTCGGAACGTGGAAGAGATATCTTTAATAAAGAATTCATAATCCACAATTTTGAACAGTGTCTTAATGAGATTGTGAGCGATCTTATCTTTTTCCAAACAAAAGATACAAGACATTATGAACTCCTGGTTGCTTCAAAAATTCAGGAGCTGATTAAGTATTATGTGTACCATGAAATAATCCTTAAGGGATTCCTTGAGGTTCCCGTTGTACCTGCTGACATAACCATTGGTACAGTTAAAAGGGATTGGGATTCTGGCAATTTAGTTGTCCCTGTCGTCGCCTCCGGTACGGTAGATACTAATCATACCACAGGTTCACCTAAGTCCAAGAAACGCAAAGCCGGAATGAAAACGTCAAAAGAATAAGTAGCTAGTAAATACGGCATGTAAGATACATTCAACTGAAAAGGGAAATACTATGACAACAGGAAGCATGCAGGAACTGCCAGAGAATGAGTTGCAGGATTTAGGAACAAACTTAATTGATGCTTTATTAGGCAAAGCATCCCGTGAATCTCTTGATGTCATGGCTGAACTTCAGGAATCAATCATAGACGCCATCGATTCCCTTTCTACCTCTCTTGGCATTAGCTATGAAGACTCAGATGACGAGGACGACGAAGAAGATGACACGGAAGATGGTGAAGACGGTGCTGGTACGGATATCGATGCTCTTGAAACCGAAGAGGAAGTGGAAGTTACCACTACCGAAGATGTCGATCATCTGACAAGTAATCAATTGCGCAAGCTGTCTATTAGCATCGCAAATGAATTATTCGTCCGTGCTTCGCAGGCGGATGCAGATGATTGTGATGAAGAGGACGAAACCGAGGATTCGGAAGCTGATGAAGAGGATTCGCATTTCTAATTTGTTGCAGTAAATAAACAGTGAACAACACGAATGGAGGATCTTATGTTTTCCGGCATTCGTGCGATGTTGCAAGATTGGTACTACGTAATCTGTAATACAGATTACCAAGTCTTCCTTTATAAGGTTGGGTGTGGGAACCTAGTTGCTGCAACCTACGGCAGGTCAGCAACATACACTATTAGCCGACGCGCTAGCCACAGATTTTGGTATCTGTAAGGCTAGCGTGATCGTTATATAGAGCAGTACCCACACCGCACATCCTGCGACACGCGCACAGCCACAACTTTACAATTCAAGCATCAAACTAAAAGGCTCGTGCCTATTAGGACGTCCTAACTCTTACACAGTTATCTTGTTGATCGAAAGCTTCAAGGTTTCTATGTAAGACGGAATGTCCATTTATGCGTAGCGTGAGAGAACGCCGCCGGAAGCATAATGCAGACAACTAGTAGTTGATATCGAGCGTAGTTATTTGGGTCGCTCCCGCTACATCCCGGTTTCATCCTATGCGTCGATTCACTGCTTCCGAAGCCGTTTTTAAATAGATTCAAATGAAGGGCGATTCAGAAATGGGTCGCCCTTTTCCTTTTGTTCAGTAGTAAATAAAGTGTGCATCATTTAAATCTAAGCTAACTAATTCTCGAAAGGTACTATCATGGCAACTAAGAAATCTGCAACTAAGGCTCTATCCGCAACACGCACTACCTACGCTGTTGATCTGAAGAGTAAGAAAACAGTACCTGCAAAAACATTCGTCACTGGCCGCCTGGAACAACCGAAGCAAGCCTCCCAAGAACCTTTACCTGAACCAGAAACGGCAGTAGACGCTGGTACTTTGCTTGGTACCTATATTCCTCCAGGTGACGGGGACTCGTCTACTGTATCTACCCGTTCGGTAATTCTCTCCCGCATTTGCGGCATGGAACAGACGATTTTACACAATCGTGGGTTACTCGGTGACCTTATCGCTACCCTCAGTCCTATTCTGGGGGAAGACGCCGTGGTACCTCCTGCGCCTACTTCATGCTTTGAGGCAAATGTTCACTCTCATCTGCGTCTTCGTATTGAGAATATCATCGATACTCTGGAAGATCAAACACGCGTTATTGTTTCCCTAATTACGGCTGTGGAGTTGTAATGCGTTGCGATGAAGTGGCTGAGTCCCTCATCGCACTGGCAAACCCTATTGAGGGTTTCCTTGTGACCAGGGATCAAATCGAAAGGCTTCTTGGGACTGAACTACACTATGTCCTACAGATCAGTATCAATCAGTCTCTTGATCGCCTTGGTTACATCCTAATTTCTCTTGAGAATATATTCTCCGTCGTTTCCAAGCAGCACCTCAAGGAAATGCCGTGCGTCACAGACGAATCAATAACCCATCTCCTTTCTTAGAAAGAAAATTATGGCACTTCCTAAAAGTCTCAAACACCATGCGCGGGCGGAATCCGTTCCAAAACTCTCCATTCTCCAGTTACGTTTGGAAGAGCATGATACGGCAATCAGTACGCTACACGATACAGCTAAGCTTCTTTCGAGTAGGCTTGATCCTGTTATGGAAGCGCCTTCCCCGACCGAGAAAGAATCACTAGACTCGGTATCTCATTCTCTCCTGACCGATACCATTGCCAACAACACCAGGTCCCTGGCGTCCCTCAATTCTGTTCTCGAGGATATAATTTCCCGCCTGGTGCTGTAAGTATTTTTAGGAATCGTATGAAAAACCGTTTCAAGATTGCGGCGAAACGGCTAATCGTTAATGTGGCGTCGTCTCACGGGATGGCGCCTCTCGACGTTTTGGCTATCCACAAATATGCTAGGACACAGAAATCCTACAATCCTGCGTCCGTATTTGGTACATGTCTGTATGCTTACAAGGAGCAGCTATATCCTAAAACGATCAAACGATTCCTAAAAGGCAAAACTTCGGAAGCTTTGAAAGAAACGCAATACCTCAAAGCCAGAGATAAATTTGTTGATGGTCGTTACGGCTTTGCATTTGATTTTATAAATAATTTTTACGTCAAGCAATTCATTGCTTTGTTCAATGACGAAGAGAAAAAGCAGCCTGTTTTCGGTTATACACAGTTGAATACTGCATTGACCAAACCTCAGCAAATTGTACGGGAACAGATAAGGGAAAAGTCTCCCACATCTTCCTCTATAATTATTCCTACTTCGAAAGAAGTAGCGGCACTAACAAATAAGCTGCCGTCTCCTGTTATCTTTGATTCAATAAAATGGACTAAGCAACAGGCTAATGCCCTCAAACTTATCTATGCTTGGTTGCGCGACTCTAATCGAAAACCAATCTTCCGACTCTTCGGATACGCAGGTGTAGGTAAGACGTTCCTAGCCAAAGCTATTGCGGCTTTCGTTTATAACGAAGCAGGCAAACGTAATGTGCCTAAAGGGGATGTCCTATTCGCGGCTTATACAGGCAAGGCTGCGTCGGTAATGCGACGTAATGAATGCGTAGGTGCCTCCACTCTCCACTCTTTATTATACAAACCTATCATCGATCCTGGTACAGGCAGGTGCACTGGTTTCATGCTTAATGGTGACTCGGTATTGGCACATGCCTCCGTTCTAATCGTAGACGAGGTATCCATGGTCAATGAGGAATTAGGTAAGGACGCGGAAGCTTTTAATATCCCTATCCTTTGCTTAGGTGATCCTGGTCAGCTTGATCCAATTGAAGGGTACGGATATTTCACCTCTGTGGAGCCGGACGTAATGCTCACAGATATTCAGCGCCAGGCAAAAGATAATCCCATCATTCACTTAGCAACCCGAGTGCGTGAAGGTAAATCTCTTAAAACTGGCAAGTATGGATCCTCAAGAGTCATCGATACCTTATATACGCCAGCCTCCAAGATGGCTAAGTTCGATCAAATCATTGTTGGTCGTAATGATACTCGCAGGTCAATCAATCAAACGATGCGCAAGCATTATGGATACTTCAAAGAATCCTCTATGTATCCTGTTGAAGGTGAACGGTTAATCTGTTTGAAAAATAATAAGACCAATGGTTTATACAATGGCACTATGTGGGTTGCCGGTAAATCGTCCATCCGTAAAGTATTGATTCCTAAATTCAAAGGATCTTATAGCAAGATTACAGGTTCTTTGGATGTGTTAGCTTTCAAGGTAACCAGCGAGGACGAATTGACTCCGGAAGGTACACCAGTAATTATCGATACCCAATGCAGTCCTCATATGTTCAATCTTGGTTTACCTGAACCTGACTTTAGGGAACGTATTAGCTGTGATGAGTTCGCCTACGGTTATGCAGCCACTGTGCATAAGATGCAAGGGTCCCAATGTCGACGGGTGTTCCTAAAAGATGAAAGTGCCGCCTTTGGACGGAATGCATGGAAACATCTTTATACGGGAATCACGCGAGCTATTGAGGATATTACCATAGCGCTTGCATAGTAAATAGAGGGTAAGGAGAATAGCATGAATGTGAACAAGCAATTATTGGAAGAGGCTGCCTCGGCCGCAGGGCATACACTAGTATGGTCATACGACGAGAGTTTATGTTTTCTTACCGATACCTGGGAGGGATGTTTTAACCATGACGAACCGTGGAACCCTATTCGTATGGATGCAGATGCCTTTCGTTTGCAGGTGAAACTTAAGATGTTAGTAATCTGGCTACCCCTACACGTGCGGGTTAGGTGTGGAAATATACATGCCCTAGAATTTATAGGAAGTTATGCTAATAGCGAAGATCCTTATAGAGACGCTGCACGCAGAGCTATTACACGGTGCGCAGCTAGGTATGCACCCACTAAGGAATTACACAATGCTTGACTCAAGTTTCACCTATAAATTCGATAGTCCCAACGCCTATGATTTAACTCTTAAGCGTTGCTCGAATTGGAAGAATGAAAAGAAACGTGTGCTAATCATTATGCAGACGGTCGATGGCCGCGATCTTCGCGCTAAGGCAATGCTGGGTGATAAGTTGACTAGTAATACAATGCATAATGCAATTAAGTACGCGCGCGGTATTGCTCGTACCTACACAGAAAAAGGATTAAACGATGTAGCCTTTAGTGTTGTGCCCTTTCACCAATACAAACATCTCCATTTACCCTCCGGTCCTCGTCGCGCTGCCGAAGCTGCATTCGCTCACCACGTCCACGCAATGATTGGTAAACTTAAACCAACGCACATATTGGTTTCAGGTGATAACGCAATGCATGCCTTGTTTCCAGCTATTGATAAGCATGCATACAAACGCGGTTGGGTTCATGAATTACAATCAGGTGATCTTAAGGTAAAGGTAGTCTCCACGCTTGACATGGCACGCTTACTGGAGAAGCAAGGTCAACACGCAAACCTACTTGGATTTTGGTGCCGACATTTATGTAATCTTTTGATTGGTCGATTACCTCATGACCTTTCTCATGTTAAAGCAAAGCCTATCTATGTTAATACTCTGGAGAAGTTCGATAAGGTCATGGATCTCGTTGAATCTTCCTCTATCGTGGCAACGGATACGGAAACTGCCAACCTTACGGTACTGCACAATAAAATCTATACAGTGCAGTTCGCTAGTGATAAATTGCCGTTAAATGGTTACATCATTCCATACAAGCATCCTCAGACGCCTTGGAATAAGGAAGAATTAAAACACGTCAGAAAACGTCTAACGAAGTTCTTTAGCAGTAAGAAAGGTCCAGAACTTGTTACGTTTAATGGTATGTTTGATTTACGTGTCATTCGTCGGCAGTTCAAGCTTCCAATTATTTGGAATCGTGTTTGGGAAATTACAGCAGGTGAACACAACCTGGATGAGAATATTTCCTCCCTCTCCAGCTTCGGTGCCAAACCTGGTGGCTTGGCTGCTGTCTATTGTTCGTATGGTAATGAATTCTACTACACAGCCGAGTTCGGTAAGGATGAGAGAGCCACAATCTCTCACGTAAATATTAATAAGAACAAAGGCTTTCAGTTTTACGCAGCTACTGACGTTGTATCTATTCTAGCGCTTAGAAATGCTCAGATTGAAAAAGCTGACCATCAGTTTATCCAAGGTAAGAAGTACGGCCCGTATTTTAAACGCCATGTACTCTACCAAATGAGTGACACTGCGCATCAACTATCCCACTTAGCTGAGGATGGTTCCTATGTTGACGCAAAATACCTGCGACATCTGATTGGTGCAGATTCTCCCTTGCGAAAGGAGTTGCGAGTCCTTGATAAGGATATGCGTAACTTCCCTGATATGCAGGAAGCTAATCGTGTACTTCTGGCTAATTCGGGTTTGAAATCCAAAGGCTTATTCGGTGCAGCTCGACAAGCCACTAATTGGATGCTTCGCGTATCTAAGACAGCGCATTTACGTATTCTGTTCTTTGATGTAATGAAGCTGGAAGCTGTATCTGAAACTGACGGTGGGGAACCTTCTACAGATAAGGAATTCGTTAATGAATACAAGGATACCAACATCGTTGTGGACGCGTATGGTCAGTATGCAGCCTTAGCCAAGCTACTGAGTACCTACGCTAAGGGTTGGTACAAAAAACTAACTACATCAAAGGATTCGATTACTGACGGTCATCTTAGACCTCAGTACACCTTCTTTGATGTAGATACAGGACGTTTGGCTTGTAAGAATCCTAATCTGCAAACAATTCCATCCAGGTCTAAGCTAGCTAAGATCATTAAACGGATGTTCGTTGCTCCTCCGGGTGCCATGCTCGTAAGGTTCGATTATAGTGCCCATGAAGTTCGTGGTTGGTCGATTGTTAGTGGTGATAAGGCATTAGCCGAAGTGTTCCGAATGGGTCAAAAGCTTCGGCAGATCTTCATTCAAGATCCTTCGGAAGCAAATGCCAAAGCTGTCAAAGAAAAGGGCGATGTTCATCTTTTGAACGTAAAAAGATTATTTAATAAAATCGTCGAAAAGAAACATCCATTACGTGATGCGGTCAAAGCTGTTATCTTTGGACTTTTATACGGAAAGTCTACCCAATCATTAGGTGTCGATACTAAGAAGGGTGACCTGGATGCTATCAAAGGCACGCTTAATGCCTTGCGTAAGGAACTCAAACAATTGGAGAAGGTATGAATGACATCGTAGTGGTTAAGCCAGGTGAAGGGGTCATAATTGATCCAGCTGCTAAACTTCAATACACCAAACACTTTCCAAATCGCTATACGGTAGTAGCAACTCCTTCAGATTACCATGTAGCTTATAAAATCTATGAAATCGCTGGTTGGGCAGGTAAGACTTCGGATAAGAATCTGGATACTCCTTTATACGGCGAAGACTTCACTGAAGGTATCGATGGGATTGATACGGTTATCAGTGGTTCGGTAAAATGGGATGGTTGCAGCAATTGGAGTTTTGATGAGACTGCACGCGGCCATATGACCCACGGATGTAGCAAAGAGGACATATTGAGTATAGGCCTTATTCTTGGCGAATGCTGGGAATGGACGAAAGAACTTTGCCCTAATTGGAGTTACTAATGGAATCACCTTCTCTAATTAGTTTTCTGATATACCTAGCAACCAGTGCGTATATAATTGCGGTCTATTTTGCAGGTGGGCGTCGCCGCAACGATAATTCGTTATCGTGCATATTTATGGCCATCTCCATATTTTGCATATTCAACATCTTTATGCCTTTGAATCTGGCAGTGTGGTTAGCCATATCATGTATTTGTTGGTTCGTACTAATCATGAGGAATAGAAATGGCTAAGGTACTAGAGAAACCTGTTGAACTCACAGGTAAAGCAAGGCAAAAACGTATTGAAGAGATCAAAACTTTAATTAAGAAGGAAGAGAAAGCTTTAGCTGTTTTGATTGCCGAAGACCGTACACCTTATGCGCAGGACATTGTTGATCGTATGTTCACTGAATTCCCTAAGGGTGCGCAGTGGACTAACAAGATGAAGAAATTGGCGGAGGAAGAATTCTATGTCTTCTCACCAATCGGACGCAAGCGTAATCTCTTCGCAGCAATGACTCAAGATCAAGCTATTGTTGCACGCCAGGTTCGCCGTGGCACCAATGCTCCTATTCAAGGTTTCGCTTCGGAGATTAGCGTTAAGGCTGGTCGCGTGGTTTATGAAACATACTACGAACACTTGCCGACCTTCTGTGAATTGATGGAGGTAGACTACGATCCGTGGGAATGGCGTGTACCTTACAATCGAATCGTACATGATGCTTCCTATTACGCCGTGCCCTTCAAAATGGTAATACCTTTCGTGCATATCCTGCAATACGATACTACATACGGAATTACCAAACGTTACAAAGAGGAATTCGGTGTTGCCTTTACAGTAGAGCCAGAGATCGAGATCGACTTTGGTGCTCGTGATGACAATACATTCGGTTGGGACTGGTCCATTCCTTCCATTGTAGATTCCATGGATAAGTCCTTGCAAGATATGATTGAATTGAAAATCCTTAGAGAAAATAAGGAGAAGATCATGAAACAAATTTTCAAGCCATGGGCGAATAAGAAGTTTCGCCATTACCTGCAAGAACATTTCCCCCTACTCGGTGTTACCGATTTAGATAAACAAATTGTGGACGCCATTCGCCCCATTTATAAGAAAGAATAAACCAATGGACTCGCCTAATATTGAAGAACAGTACGGTAGGTATCAGATTCGTATAATTAGTGCAATGACGTTAATCATAACTGATCTCTACCATACGCTGCATTATATGTTCTTCATAACCCCCGTCGAGTCCGGTTTCACCAATTTCCAGATAACACTAGCATTGACCAGCACTCGCCCTGAGCATCTCCTGAATGAACGATTCGTTGTATTCGACCAGGAGATATTCTCGTGCTACGCGTTCCTTGCATATGATCGTGAGCGTATAAATATAACTCGCACCATCATTAGTCAGTTCACCAATGATTTTGAAATTTCAAACCCTGTTGAACTTGCAGCCGAGCTCGGTGGAACAATCTTCCACGAGACGTTCATGCTCCCTAAATTACCAAAGTCTTCCTACTCATGATAACCCAATTCTTCGCAGGAACTCTTGTCCTTCATGCGCGTCGGCGTGTATCTGATTTTGAGATTCCGGAATTCCGTGACTGCTACAAACAACGAGGACAACACGTTCCTGGTCAGTATAATGGTTACTGGACTTTACATACCTCGATATCCGATTCTGCTTCCATATATCTGCCTCAGCGCTACAAGCATATGCAGACGCTATGCACCGATACCGAAATGATATGGCATATTCAGAAAGGTCTTGAATCTCTTGATTCTTTGTATGAAGGTTCCCGACAGCTCTATAAGTTGCAGAAATTGATCGAATCCTTAGATTCCAAATCCTACGGCGCTGTAGTAAATATAGAAGCAACAACAGCAAATGGTCAAGCCACACCTGGCAGCTTCTATATTTTAAGCAACCGATTACCCGTATATGTGGCTTTAGTGTTTGACCAGGAAGAGGAATCTGTTCGCCTTGTTTGGGCTACCTTTGATATTGTTGCAAAGTTGCGAACATCAAGTATTAATCCGAATCGTTTTGTTTTCTTCCGATTTCCTGTAGCAGTTTCACGTCCTTTATTTCTGCCCTCTCAGGTACTATGTCAGCGTTGGTACAACTTCACGAAAACCTTTAAGGATAAACCTCTAGGTTTGCTGACGGCGTGTAATGCCTTTGAGAATTTTCTGTTTAAAGATCCTAAGATTGCCTATTAATTATGGATGCCGTCGAACGGTCAAAACGCTTAGCGTTCGTTAAAGAACAATTAGCAATGTACGGTGGAAAGAAGGTAGTTCATGCCGACTACCATTTTATCAGTTGTCCTTTCCATAATGAGAAGACACCCTCTGCCCGTATATTTCATTACCCTGATTCAAATAGCCCAGGTTCCATGAAATGTTATGGATGCGGTGCCAGCAAACCTTGGGATGAACTTGCTCCTGTAATTGGCCTCCTACCTTATAAACGAGGTAAGCCAAAGGATGAGTATGCAATGATGTCCCTATCTTCCGTGGAACGCTTGGTCGAATATGACGAGAGTTCCTTGAAGAAGGAGCGCATGAGATTTAAGAAACTGAAGGCAGGTCAGGTGTGGCGACATATTAAGACCGACCTTCTAATGCGATTCGAAGCAAAGCAGTGCAAGGTATGGAGCGAGGAGTACCAGGCTTGGGGTGCAACGATGATGTACCTTCCGTGCCATATAAATGGTGAGCTTGTAGGTTACATCAAAGCCCGTTTGGAGAAACACGACACCAAACCTTCCTACATAAATGCCAGTGGTAAATGGTCTAAGACGCATGGTCTATTCCCTTTTGATTATGCGGTCAAGGTGATGAAACGCAAGAAGTCATCTACAATGATACTGGTAGAAGGTCCACGCGATGCTCTCAGGTTATTGCAAATGGGAATTCCTGCAATGTGTATCTTGGGTACACAATCATTCAGCCAGAATAAAGCAAAGCTGTTAGAGTTAGCAGGCATTACTCGTGTCGTTTTATTCTTTGATGGTGATGAAGCCGGCATCAAGGCAACCGAGAAGGTAAAACCTATTGTTGAATCGATGCTAGCTGTCCGTGTTCTTAAGCTATGGTCAATGAAAGGTTCACCCTGGAAGAAAGTAAAGGACGCACCGAAACCAAAAGACGCTGCCAAGAAATTAGGCTTATCTTTATGGGATCCAGGTAACGTAGATAAGGCAATACTAAAGAAAATCAAGGAGAAATATTATGGCTAAACTGAACTGGTTACGTTGGGTACCCGGGCGATTGAATAATGGGTATCGAAAGCTATGTATCATTAGTAGCAGGTATTTGAAGTTTGATATGTACCTTCTGCATTTTCCTGAAGGTGCAAGTGCACCACATCATCGTGACCCTGCATCTAGGGGATACGAACATCACCGCATTGACATCATCCTGAAAGATTCGGATGTTGGCGGCCGCTTCTACATCGGCAAGTCCGCAGTGCGTGGACGTTTCTGCTACTTTCGTCCTGACCATCAAAGCCACAGTATCACTCCTGTACTTGCAGGATCTTTGTGGATGTTGAGCATTGGTTGGTTGCGGAAGGAAAAGAACGGAGGTGACTTCTATGTGTGCTAATTGTGAAGGGCACGATACCTCTCACCTGGAGTTAGCTGTTCGAGTCATCGGTAATTCCGGGAGTGCCTTGGTTACACGGTTAGGTATTCAGGATAGGGACACCCGTAGCTTGATGGAAGCTTACGTGGTATTAAACAATGAATTGCGGTCTCTGGGAATTCTTATGAATAACAGTGAATTAGAGACTGCCATAGGTGATGAGGACTTGGAAGATGAGCTGGAAGATGATTGATCCCTCGGAATTAATGACAGCCAAAGAATTAGCTTTATTGATTCTTTCCTTGCCAGAAGAACAACAGAATCTTCCATTTACATGGAATGATGACCACCGGCATCCAGTAACATTCAAACAAGATATAGACCCTGTTCTAAAGGTTATAAACGTAGAGAACGATACTGCTCACTACTACTCAGCTAACCCATACAGGGAGCCCTCATTCAAGGTATTGAGCCTTGGAGAATGTTAATCCTATAACGAGTTTTATCCCACACAAGAGGAATTAAAATGAAATGGTATTACAAATTATTGGCTGTACTTGTTCTCATCGGTATAATTGCAGCAGGTCTGTTTGCTCTGTACAGTTCAGGCGTCAATGCAGGCAAGTTGATTGGTGATAAGGAAGGATACACGCGTGCTTGGAATGCCCAGCAAACGGTTATCGACAAGTTGGTCAAGGATACGAATGACGAACGTACCGCGAAAAATGCAAAGATATCTAAGCTGGAGCAAGATGCTTCCATTCGGGATGCGAAGATTAATACGTTGACTCTTCAAAATCAAACGCATTCAGCTAGCGTCATTGCTGAATACGTCAAGGCTAATGCAACTACCTCAACAACATGCGGTATGGATAAGGCATCTATGGATGCTTTGATCGAAATTATGGGAGTTCAAAAATGAAAAACGCAATCATCATCCTAGCTTTGCTGCTTTCCGCGTGTGGTAGCCAATCTCAAGATGTTAAACCAAATGATCCTGTTCTCGTGCAGTCGAAGCAGACGGTAGTAATTCCTCAGGAACAGCTACAAGATTGTGCCCCTCTTCCTCCGCCAGAATCTCGTGACTATTCCAAGAAGGAAATGTTGGATCTTATGTCGCAATGGTGGAACATTCATGTCACCTGTTCGCTGAATAACTCCTCTTTGATCAAAACAGTCAAAGACGCCTTCAACATCACAGATCCTGCTCCTGTTTCCGTCCCTAGTAAATAATAGCAGTAACAAACAATTAACGCATTGACACACCCTATAAGGAAATAAAATGGATAGTATCGCTGATTTGGAATTGCTCACCGAAGGTTCTGTTTGGACCCGTACAAACGGTCAACACAATATCGTTCTTTGCGTCACCAACGAAAACCTTCCTCCGAAGGCTGTGAAAAGCAATCCTCGCCAAGTTGTCTACATCAATGAGAAAGGAGATATCTTCAATCAAACAGTAGGTAACTTCCTTTCGACTCGCACCTTCTTCAATGTGCATCCGGTACTGGAATCGCGTCTGCTGGCTTTGCTCAAAAATCTGGATGAAGGTGAAGAAACTGAGAATGAGGAAACCACTCTTCTCGTCGATGACAGCGAGGAAGAAAACGAGACAGTAATTGATCCGATCGAATCGATTGCATCTGAAACGCCAAAGAATCCGATTAAGTTCTTCCCGATGAACTCCGTGGAATTGCCAACTCTGATTCAACCACAGCGTCTCCAGGAACTGCTGGCATCCTACGAGGTTGTTCCTAATCTGGAACGTAATTGGCTTGTACACACCCTGGCATTCCGCATTGAACCAGATGTTTCGGCAAATGACATCTTCAAAACATTCCATGCAAGTAACGTGGAGCACAATGTTCTGTTCGGTTTCGATGTCACCTCACCAGCCGTAGTAAATGGGCGTGACCACGTTGCTTGGGTTTATAGCCTCGGTACGTATCCCTACATTGTTGATGGTGACCAGTACACCCGCGTTATGTTGGCTACTAACTCGCCGGTCCCTACTGAAATCCCAGAAGAAACAGCAACGACAAGTTTTGCAGACTTCATCCCCGGGGAAAACACTGACACTCCTTTGGAATCGTCTTCCGACTTCGAGGACGCAAGTGGAGCGCCAGTAACTCTGCACGACGCGAACGGTTTTGCAACTGCGGATGCGGTCGCTGCGGTTCTCGAAAAAGAAGCACAAGAAACGCAGGCAGGCTAATCGCAGGCTATCGTAGTACGTAATACTAAGCCCGACCCTTAGGTATCAAAGCCTGACGGTCGGGCTTTCCTTAATTCAACTACAAAAATCCATCATGCGAATTAATAAAGGTGATTACTTAATCGTTTCCAATACTTCTCAAAAGGGAAGCAAGAAGCATATGATTAAGGTGAAAGCTGTAGACAGCAAAGAGGTGCAAGGTGTTATGGAGCATATGCGCCATATTCCTAAATTGCGTCAATTCATTACCTGCAAAACTTCCGATGTACTCCTTAGCCTCGGTACTGATCCTGCTATCGGTAAAGTATATGGTGTAGAGGTAGGTGAACGTTACCAAGGTGCTAAGACACATAAGCATTTTGGTGATATGCATCTTTTCTATCCTGCCGAGAAACAGGTGATCACGGATCTATTTGAAGCTTGTGATAAGGTTCATAAGATTCTATCCCGGCTAGGTCTTGAATTCCTGCTAGATGCCATCATTTGGGAAATTGTTCCCCACACGGGAGGTAAATGGGCAGGCAAGTATATCTATAAACGTAAAGGTGAGGAAGTTACTTGCCGAATTCGTCTGCAACTTGAACATTCTCCTGCTTCGGAATACGTGTACCTTCTGCTGCACGAAATTGCACACCATATGCATTTCATGTTCGCCACAGGTAAGAAGTTGAATGCTAAGTGGGTGCAACTATTCAATACGTCCATCAAGCCACAGACAATCAAAAAGGAAGTCAGCCAATCCCTTTTGGAGAATCTAATTGCAGGTGAGGACCTTCCTAGTGACTACCGCCGATTGATTCCTGAGGAGGATACGCTGAGCTATAAATGGATTCTTAGAACCATTAGTCAGGTACACGGCATTACAGTTCAAGAATTGGACATTCTTTTTGAAGCTGGCTATAAGGATGATATACGAGCTTTGTGGCCTACACGTACTATCTCTCATAAGGAGCTGGAGCCTGTAATTAGCGAATATAGTTGCGTCAACTGGCGTGAGACATTTGCGGAGGCGTTCTCCTTGCACTATGGTCGTAAGAAGAATGATGCAGCTTTACCAGACCCTGTAATCAAGCTACTGGAGCGTTCGATATCCTACGCCAAAACACAGCAGGAGAAATCATGAAACTGCCTAAAATCTCGGAAGAGGAATTCATCAAGGCGTATTGTGAAGCTTCCGATATCTCCTGGGAAGAATTACAAAAGACACAGTTTGTTATTGAGTGTGAGTGTGACTACGCGGGGTGCCGTGGTTGGGTCATGGTATCCAAACAATTAGATTTTCTACCTGCACCGTGAACTGAATCTAACTGATTCGCCAGTAAATACATAGTACCAATAACTGAAAGGAATTATATGTACCGCTCAACTAAAACATACGATCACAGTATCGGCATTAGCGCAGCATTTCGGCAATGGAGAGCTACGCATTCCCATTGTTCTTTCCTGCACGGGTATGCTCTTAAGTTTCATTTTGAATTTGAAAGTACAACCTTAGACTCGCGCAATTGGGTAATTGATTTTGGTGGTTTGGACTTCGTCAAGCAACTGCTCCAGGAAAACTTCGATCATAAGACAGTAGTAGCTTCAGACGATCCGCAGCTTGAATGGTTTAAGGAAGCAGAGAAACGAGGCATTCTCCAGCTTACTATTATTCCTAACGTAGGCTGCGAGAAATTTGCGGAAGAAATTTACAACATGGTGACTACCGCACTAGCACAAAAGTTTCCCGAGCGTGCTAAGACAGTTAAGCTGACTTTGGTAACCGTTGCCGAGCATACAGCTAATAGTGCTTCCTACCTTCCTGACCATCCTCGTGAAATTGTTTATATTAACCAACCAGATTAAGGATTTAAAATGCCAATTACAAAACGTTGGATCGAAGTTAAGTTTGTCAAAGAAGGAATTCATTGTTACCCACAGGCAGCTACCGATCCTAAACTTGCCACTGGAGGGTGGGACGATGTCTCATTCTTAGGTTCCCCTCACTTCCATTATTTCCATTTTGTCGTCAAGGTAGCTGTAACATTCAACGACCGTGACATTGAATTCATCCAATTCAAACGCTGGTGCGAACGCCTGTATTCGGAGGGTACTCTCGAATTGAATAGCCAATCGTGTGAGATGATGGCAGAAGCCTTGATTGGTCAGATTGCTTCTCAATATCCTTTGCGGCATATTCAGGTATCTGTGTACGAGGACAACATCAACGGCGCTACTTTGGAATATACGGCAGAGGCTTGACATGTCTAAACTAAACTTTGCGGACTTCACATTCCTCACCACTACATATGAAGGACGTGTTCCTCTTCTCATAAGTACCTTAACCTGCGTAATGAATTCGGTTGTTAATGGTGAATTCCAGGTTCAGTGGTACGATGATCAAACCTCTACTAACCTTGTAGCCTATAGCTATGCGAAAGACATGCTGTTGCGTATCGCGCGTGCCACAGGCAATATGGTATGCATCGTTCCTATCAACGAAGCTTTGTCCGTTGCTCACTCCAAGAAAATTAGTCTTAAACGGAATTATTTCGTTAATTTGGATGATGATCTGATTATCTCTCCGAGGTCCCTGGAACGTTTATTGGAATCCACACAGAAAGGCATTGCTGACGTTATTACGATCGGCGTTATGGATGCCGATAATTCCCGAGGCTTTAAGGATTTTGATGAGGTTCGCTATACCTCAATGGAACATTTCCTACAGCATCATCCTCCAGGTAAAGCAAAGCATCATTATTTTGCTAACGAATTTACGTTCCATAATCAAAAATGGATCTCTCAGTTATATTGCATGACCCAAGAGGTTTACCAAGACATGATAATTTGGCGTCCGGTATTGGATAAATTCACGCAACGCGGCATCCGTGGCTACGACATTGTCCTTGAAAACCAGCTAGCTGCTAGCAAGTATTCCATCGCTTTGCATTCAGGTAACGAGGCGATCCATATTGGTCTAGAAGAGCCTTACATTGGTGGTCAATGGACAGGGACAGATTCGATTGCTACAACGGTGGTATCCACCAAGGATGGTTTCAATGTCAGTCAGTAATCAAATAGAATATCCAACTCGGCATTTCTGGTTGAATGAAATGCAGAAAATGGTCAAACCCGTTCTGACCCGACTCTCAGAAATGCCATTGGTAAATTCAGGATCCTTGAATAGGGATTCCTGCACTCACCTAGAGGCTTTAGGCAGAGTGCTATGCGGTATAGCCCCTTGGTTGGAGGCCTACCTGGAAGATAGTGATGAAAGAGATATTCGAAATGAATATCTCCATCTATCCTATTTAGCTATTATCGAATATTTTGCAATTGATAAAAAACCCGAGAAGCAAAATATCATCGATTTTGGATACCTGTGCCAAGCCTTTATTCGATGTCCTTCCTTATGGCGTAGTCTTCCAGATTCCACACAATTCCTTATTCGTGATTTTAATGCCAAGTTGGATACCTTATTGCCTATAGCAAATAATTGGGTGGTCATGGATGCGATGCCCTCTGCTTTCTTCCTGAGCCTAGGTGAATCCATTAATCCAGCCAAGATTGATTTAGCCTTACGTTTAACAGATACTTGGTATAAAGGGGATGGCATATACGGGGACGGCATTAACCTACAAAATGATTACTATAATTCATTGGTAATGCATCCCGGTTTGGATGATATTGCAGAGGTTATTTTTTATTCTTTTTATAAAGAGGAGTGGCACAAATTTCCGAGGTATATTCGTGCCCGGGCTTACCGATATTCGGAAATCCAGGAGCGTATGATATCTCCTGAAGGTACGTACCCTGTTCAAGGTCGGTCAATTACTTATCGGTTTGGTGTGTTTCACGCCTTGTCCCATGCTTTATGGAAAGGCTATTATCCCGGCAATCGTGCAGCCGCCAATCACGCTCTGGCAACCGTAGTGTCTCGCTTTATTCCTACAATGTATGATTCAAACGGTTGGTTAAAAATAGGATTCATTGGTGACGAGAATAAAGCAATCGCTGAACCGTATATCTCCACAGGTAGCTTGTATGCCGCTGCTCTAATCTTTCCTATACTGGGTACCTCTACCAGAGATCCTGTGTGGATATCTCCTACAAATACGGAGTGGACGTCACAATTAGCCTTCGGTGGTTCTTCCTTTCATAAGTACGTCGCCCTAGGTGATCCTGACCCTAAGCCCTTAGTCTAGTAAATACTACATGTCAATATTGATTTAAAGGAACATTATGTCTCTCATCTTTTCCAAGCTTACTGAAGCAAATAAGAAACATTTTTTGGGATTTATCGGAGTTGATCCTGCTGAATTCTTGGCAGCACAATCCGAGGTACCAGCTAAGGTAGCTACCGCTGTGCAGCGCATTAAAAACATGCCATTCGCTATTGAATCCACTTACGTTGGTCACTCCGGTGGCAAGGATTCAGTTCTGGTTCGGTACCTGGCGGATTTGGCAATTGATTATTTGCCGACGGTACATTCAACCAAACCAGAGGGGGTTCCGAATGAAGTTCATCCTTTAACGCGTGAATTTTTGTATGAACAACCTCGCGTCATTACATATTCTCCTTTGGATCTTATGCCTTCACTAGGCTATAAGACTCAGATTGATGGCACGCGCATTGCTGAGCACGATCGTTCCAATGGTCGCGCTGTGGACGTTGTGATTGACGGTAAGCAGGTCAGTCGTAAGGAACTACCGTTGTATTTGGAGAATGGTCTGTTCGGTTTAAACTTTGTTTATCCTATCTACGACTGGTCTGACGCTGAAGTATGGGCAGCCATTGCTCATTACGATATCCCATTTTCGGAGGAATATTTGTATGGCTAATAAATATGGATCTATCATTTTTGCTCCTCACGTGGATGATGAGATAATCGGATGCTGGAGGTATCTCAAACCTCCATGCGCACATACGAAGGTTTTTTACTTTTATGAATTGTCAGCCACACGTCGGCGGGAGGCATTCGAAAGTAGCCTGGCTTTAGGTTTCGATATTAGTTTTGAACCTACTGAAAAAGAAATCCTCGCTCATGTAGAATCTGCGTTTATCGTTCTTGTACCTAGTCGCAAGGATAGCCACGCTGACCATAAAAAAATTAATGCCAAATATCGGCATTTGGCCACATCTTTTTATTCGGTGGATATGGTTGATGCTTTAACTCTTCCAGAGAAGGAAGCTAAGGATAAATTGGATGTACTGAATAAGTATTATCCATCCCAGGCTGAGCTGTGGCAGTCGAATGCCAAATACTATCTGTTTGAGAGTGTTCACAAAACAGATTATGATTCGTATTCGACCTGGACATTCCTAGATAACAATGAGGTAATTGGTAACCTTAAAATAACGGTAAAAACCGAATATAAGGAACAGGTGAGTGCTGCCTTGGATAAGCTACACGCCGTAGGTTGTTATTCGTTGAGCCATTTAATGGATATCGCCCTCAGTAATGCCCCGTCAGGTAAGGTCATTATTACAGACCCCGTAAATAACATTCGATTGGAAGCATAAATGAAAATCGGAATTGAAGTTGAAGGACGTTTACGTGGTATCAAAACGATCTTCATTGATCATACAGAGACTACCTCTCTTAAAGATTTATTGGATACGGATGCGCGTCTTGCTCATATAGGTCATATCTATATTTCGGATATTCCTTCGACTTGGGATGAATCTAACCTTATGCCCTTGGGTTGGGTATTTGATGGTTACACAATAACAATGGAGGTAACCAATAGCTTAATGGATAGATCCGTGTTGCCATCCAATATTTCCTTGATGTTGAATGTTGAAGGTATAGGTGACGACGGTTCTTCTTTTTATGAGCACATTGAAAACCTTCTACCTGATGACCAGGTAAAGTTCAATAACGGATTGAATGTTCTGTGCGTAAGCAAGCGGCATTTTATCCAAACCACTCCTGCTGAATTCCTGGATGATACGGAGATTTAAATGACTGATCTTATAATCGTGCCACTGGAGCCCCTGGTTGAAAGATATACGGGAGCCTGGTACGAACATATACCAACCGAATTCCGGCGTGTAAACTTTAACGTCAAGGTAATTGATGGCGTTACACTTGCATCCGAAGTAGTAGTTGGTACGTTTTTGGATATTAACTCTACTGCAAATTACAAATTCTCGCAGTTGATGGTAATCTCCAAGATGTTTCACAATAAGGAAATTAAGGACGGTACCGTATTCTTCTTTTCGGATATCGAATTCTGGGGATTGGAATCCGTTCGCCTTCTTGCGCAGATGAATGGTATCAAAGTATTTTTGACAGGTTTCCTACACGCGGCTTCCTACACCAAGGAAGACGCTTTTGCCATTGCGGCACCTTATCAGCAATACACTGAACTTGGCTGGTTGGCTGCTTTGGATTTGATCTTCGTTGGTTCGCTATATCACAAGAAGCAGGTACTCAATCTCCGTATTCTACCTCTTGCACAATCGGAAAGGGAGGTCGTTTCCATGGGAAATAAGATTCGCGTAACAAAGAATCCTATATTCCTGCAAGATTACCCTGCACTTGATACAGGCAATAAAAAGAAGAAGGTCCTGTTGACCAATCGCTTTGATATTGAAAAACGTCCGAATGAAACGTTGGAATTATTCTTCCGACTGAAAATTGAATTTCCAGAATGGGAATTTGTGGTGACTACTTCCAGGTCTTCCTTCAAAGGCAATAATCAGTTGATTATTAAGGAAGCCTTGCAGTTAGAGAATGAAGGTGTAATCACCATCAAGGCAGGACTAACCAAACTCCAGTATTATCAGGAGCTAGCCGAATCAGCAATTATGGTAACGCATTCAATTGAAGAGAACTACGGCTATTGCATAGCTGAATCTCTGATTTACGGTTGTGCCCCTTTGATGCGTAAGGGGTTAAGTCACTCAGAATTTACCGACACTGATGCTTTACTATTTGATTCATCCGGTGCCGCTCCTTACATAGTAGCAGACCCCGGTTCGGATTACGTTAAGCTTCGGACGCTTATGGCTACCTTCGGTACTCCTGCTTTCCCTAAAATACCATTCTTGGATACTTCAGGTATGGCTAACATCATCAAAGAGATACAGAACCTCACGGGAACATAACATGTCAGTCAATTACGTTGCAGCTGGAATCGAAGCTTACTCTGGCACACCTGGGCAGCTTCACGTTACGTATGAAGCCAACGAAAAAGAATCCTCTCACTTTGGTAGGAAATATAAACAATGGCTTACCACAGATAAGACGATAACGTACGCCAAAGGAGGTGGTAAGAAATCCATTATGGCTGCACCCTCTGACGTAATGGTACCTATCGGTTCCGCTGCTTTCGTTAAGGCATGTGGCTTAACTAAGATTCTGGCAAATCCTATCCATAAGAGTTTTGATAAGACCGCGTTTGAAGCTTTAGGTATTGAATCTATTGTGGATTCAGGAGGCTTCCAGATGTTGAAAGGAACTGTGCCTTTCGTACATCCGGATGATGTGGTCAAACGCTATAACGACACAGCCAATATTGGTATGCCCTTGGACTTACCTGTGCGTGGTTCTGTTGAGCATCTGTATTTTGATCCGGTATCCAAGATGATCAAAGCCAACGATAAATATATTCTGGATAGGCTGAATCCGGGTATTGATCTGGCTTTGATTAGTCATGGTACGTCCTTGGAAAGGCGCAAACGTCGCTTGGATGTCCTTGATCGGGATGCGAAAGTTATAGCCATTGCAGGTTTGAACATTAAACCTGCGCCGGGTGTTGACCATGTCTACAATTCAGTAGAGAATTTGATGTACGTCATCCATAGGTATCATAAGACTGCACGATACTTCCACGTCCTAGGTGTTACGTCCAAGCTATGGATTTTTATATACGCACTTCTGGACGCTACAGGCTATGTGAAGTCTATTGGTGGAGATTCGGTCAGCCATAGACTGGGTGCCTTAGTAGGTATGTACGACACCTATGATTTTGACTCAGTAGAATTGAATCGTAAGACGCCTTACAAAACATCTCTTCCATGCAATTGCCCTATCTGCTCGGTAGTAGATGATTCGCGCATCATTCAGGAATCTATGATCTTGGAGAGTCACAATCTATGGGTTAGGTCTAAGCAGACAGAATTACTGAGCGATATGGCAAAATCTTATGTCAAGGGAACCTTGCCTATACGGGAGGTTTATAAGATTCTCCGTCTCACCATGGGTGAACCTCGTTTCGTTGCCATGATTCGTTACATAGAGGAAATCATGGTGACCAATAAATTCAAACCATTAAGGCATGGTAAAAAGGCTGGCTCCTTATTTGCAGTAGCCCCCAAACATGAAATCTCGGATTCAACCAAAGCCTTAAGCGGTCACTACAAAGAGGTACTTTCGAAATATGAAAAATTCCACAAAGTTAGTTTCTTCAAAAAATAAGAAGGATAAGAGTAAAAATAAGAGTAAAAATAAGAGTAAGGATAAAACCAAGAAGAAACCGTTGGTACGCACCTTAGGTGGTTTGGTATTTTATCCGAAACTTAAGAAAACCCGCACTGATATTTTTTATTCAGTTGCAGAATGGATAGAAGCTAAGAAGCCAGACAATGTTTATATCCATGATGCCCTGGAAACCTTGAATACAGCGAACATTGAAATAGTTGACGCTGTGTGTCACAGAGGTGTTTATACGAAAACCATAGTTCGACCTATGGTTACAACCACAGTAAATAAGATAGGATTACGCAATTTGCATCCGCGACAAAGTCCTACAATGGTTAAAACTATGGCCGGCATTCACGTTGCTGACGTGCGCGACCATCACAAAATGGTCTACTAACAAGGAATTATTTATGCAATATTCAAAAGATGTGGAAGTAGGAATGGCTGTTCATGAACACCTAATTGCGCGTGGTGTTGAGACTCCCTTCACTTTCAAAGAGCCTAATAAGGCCTCGATTGAACAGCATTTCATCGGCATCATGCAGGAGATCGGTTTGGACCTAGCAGATGATTCATTGATCGAAACACCAAAACGATTAGCCAAGCTATACACTACCGAGTTCTGTTCTGGTTTAGACTATCGTAATTTCCCCAAAGCTACCGTGGTAGAAAACAAGATGTGCTATGACGAAATGGTTCTGGAACGGAATGTACAGGTATACAGTCTCTGTGAACATCATTTTTTACCTGTGGTAGGCGGAGCCTTCGTGGCTTACATTCCGAATGAAAAGGTAATCGGTCTGTCCAAGCTTAATCGTATCGTTGACTTCTTTAGCCGTCGTCCTCAGATTCAGGAACGGTTAACTGCGCAGATTCAGGAGACCCTTAAGTTTCTTTTGGAAACGGATAACGTTGCGGTAGTCATTCAAGCTGAACATATGTGCGTTAAGCTGCGTGGTGTTGAGGATGCTTGCAGTGACACTACAACATCGAAATTGAGCGGCACATTCAAGACCAATCCTACTACGCGGGCTGAATTCTTCTCCCTGTGCAAAGGCTTGTTGCCTGTATGATATCACCTGATTCCGAAGGACACATAATGGCCATCCTTGAATTAACAAATAAGCCTATCATTGCAGATATCGACGGATGCTGTTTAGATCCTGAGGAACGTATTCCTAACGCTGAGGCTAAGGATTGGGAAGGATACCATGCATTATGGCGCACAGACACGCCAATTATGGCGGGTTGCCTTACCTACGCCTTGTTCATCGAGTCAGGTCACAATCTGATTTTCGTTACAGCCCGGGAAGAAAAAGCCAGGGAATACACTCTGTTCCAACTTCGGAAGTTCATATCACCTAACGTAACCTCTGATATGTTGTTGATGCGGCCCAATGACAGCTATTCCATTCCGGATGTGGTATTGAAACCCCAATTGGTTCAGGACGCAGGTTACAAAATTGAGGATATCTTGATGGTATTCGAAGACCGAACTGTAATGGTTAATGAGTGGCGACGATTGGGTGTCATCTGTTATCAAACCGCACAACGCGACGATTAAGGCTCCTATGGCTTTCTCTCTGTTTCCCAAATTGGTATATGGAATACAAAAGGTAACGTTTCATCCTAAATCAGCTATAGATTATATACTGGGTGATACGGTATACGTAATTATGGATCCCTTGGAACCTAGCATGGGAGCAGAGGGAATAATAACCCTAGTTTATCCGGATGACACATATCAGGTTGTTCTCACAGGTTTGAATGTTGGCGTATCTTTGCGCGTAAATAAGAAACAGTTAATAAATAAAAGGTTTGAAAATGAGTAAAGTTATCCCTATAGTTTCTGTCATTCAAAATGTGGATCGTAACGTAAAAGCTAAGGAATATGATGCATTAGATGGCGATCTTCTCGTCACTTCCATATTCCGCACCATTCAAGGCGAAGGTCCCTACGCAGGTTACCCTTCTGTCTTCGTTCGGTTAGCTGGTTGCAACTTTGGTTCCAAGGATTCCAATTGCCAGTTTTGTGATTCTTTTTTCGGATTCGATCAAGGCCGGCGTGTTTCTTCCTTGCAGCTACTTGAAGAACTTACCAGTCTGCCAGGTTATAACTCTCAGGATGTGTTGGTCGTCACAGGCGGCGAGCCAACGCTGCAACTCGCACTTATCGAATTGTTGGTTAAGGCTAACCTGTATTTCGCGCATGTGCAGATTGAAACGAATGGTACTCAGTCTGGATTCTTTAAGCGCGTAGAAGAATTGAATGTCCAGCGTCAGTTCATGACCGTGGTGAGCCCTAAGGCATCCTACCTAGCTAAGCGCTATTCGGAGCTTTCTCCTATCGTTATGTGGAACGCTACCTGTTTGAAGTTTGTTGTTGATTCCGATCCTGAAAGTCCACATCATATCGTGCCTCAATGGGCTTTTGATTCGCAGAAGAAGATCTACGTTTCTCCTATGGCAGTGTATCTCAAACCTTATGCTGGTGAAGTATCCAGCATCTGGGAGGACGGTTTGATCGATAAGGCAGCTACTGAAAAGAACTACAAATATGCGGCTGAGTACGCAATGAAACATAATGTCCTACTGTCGGTACAGACACATTTATTCCTGGGGTTGGCATAATGGATGACGATCAACTTCTTCCGTACATAGATACGGTAGCACCTACTCATGAGCGCTTGAGCTGTACGGATACCTCGCCGTGCAACTCGCGCTATGCACCTGATGATTTTGGTGGTTGTTATCGGTGCACCTTGCTTGCAGCACGTAGGCAAGGTATAGAGGAGGCTGCGCAGTTTATTCTTACTCATCCAAAGAAGAATTCGCCCCGCGCCAAGTTGGTTAAAGACCTATTGGAGATACCATGACCTCTGCTTCTAATCCGGTAATAATAAGGTGCACAATACCAAGGGTGACCGCAAGGCTAAAGCTAAACAAGCAAAACAGTCACGCAAGAGGAATAGAAAATGAGTCCATTAGATGACGACGATCCTTTAATTACCCAGCCTACTGTAATTGATGAATCTTCTATTCTCCCAATATATCGTGCACCTACGGTAGATGATGAAATGGGTGGTATAGACGGGCGTAACCATAACGGTTTCTTTAAGAACTACGTAGAGCGCATTGGTAATAATAAAGCACATCGCCCTATAAAGAAACGTAGGACTTTAGCCAAGCTGGTAAAGCAATCGCGCAGGAGGAATAGAAAATGAATACCCCAAGATATAACTTTATGTTGGCAGCCATAGCTGCATTAGGTACTGTAGGTACACCCGTAGAGCGTAAGGAATATCAGCCACCTAGTGAACCTAGTGCGGTTTACAAAGGCCCTGAAGGTGTTTGTCGCTGCGGTAACAACAAGAAATTCAAAACCTTTGATGAGCGTAAGGCGAAGAAGGCTGCAAAGAAGAGTCGGCAGCGTAATCGGAGAATGAAATGAAACGCTGGAAAAGAACGGATGGATACGTTCGCTATTATAAACCGGACATATCAAGATCAAAACGCCGCAAGCACTATCAATCCAAAGGTCGTGGTTACAATGTACGTAGATCGGATCGCCCTCGTTATACCTCGAAGGCGTATAAGGAATACGTAGCTTTCTATTCGGCTGAATACCGTGGTTACACATTAGGTGAACTAATGGCAACCGAGCTTTACGAAGAATCCAATAGGCCTGGTTTTATGAGTCGCATCCTAGGGCTTAAGAATGTTATGACTCCCGAAACTCCTGAAGAGAAGGAACGTCGTATACGGAGAGAGATTTATAAGGAACACACAAAGCCGTATGATCGCCGTAAGAGTTATAAACTGACCGATGAAATGCGGGAAACCTACAAACGTAAGAAATCGGAAGCCGATGCGAAGTCTCCAGGAATGTTTCCTATACTCTCTTCTTGGTTAACAAATTCAACAGGTATGCGTCTGGAAGAAATTCTACGGGACTCTTTCAAAAATTACCCATAACTAAGGAATTATTATGACTCAAATTTATAAAGACCACAACGGCGTTACTGTCACAGCTATTCCAGCGTCTGTTAAGATTGAAAATCTTCCTGTACAAGAGGGGCACGTCTACACTGTGGATTCAGGGATTCGCCAACAAGTTATTCACTTTCAGTCTGGTCCTGTCCCTACAAGTGGTGTCAACGGTTTGACCAACGAAGCTTTGCTAACCATCCTTATTCACCGTACAAAGATTCTTGATGCCAAATTCGGATGCGATGAGAACAAACGTGCTATCCAACATATGGAAGAAGCCCTCGTAAACCTTGAGGTACGCACAGCACGTCGTATGGTTAGAGGTGTCGAAGGTAAGGAAGTTACATGATTAAATGTGAGGTTATAACTCCCTCTTTATCCTCTGCTGTAGCTGATTGGTATCAAAGGGCTGCCAATTCTCTAGAAGTTTCCCGTTTCCTATCTGGTTCCTCATCTGTCTTTTGACCTACCTCCGGACAGCACCTGGACTAAAACATTTATAATGGATACGTATCAGGAGGGACTTGCTATTCTAAGTACAGATAGAGCTTTCCCAGGTACAGTAAGCATTTGTCTTCATGTATTGCCTAGCACCCGTCAGAAATTGACCGCAGGTTCTCTAATAGCATTCTCTCATGACTATGCGAGATTCAATCTTGCTTGTAAATACTTGGAATGGACGGTACATGGTACCAACGATAAGTGTCTATCTCTGTCCTTGATTAAAGCCACTCAGTGGGGACAGCGTGATGACGTAATGTGGGATTCTGAATTAGGTGAGAGTGTTGCTGCTCATTCCTTCCGTTATAAATTAAAAGATAAGAGGTTATACCGTGGAAAAAGAAGTAATCAAGTTTCTTGAAACTGCCTGCAAACGTGCAGATTACAATCCTGCATTAACCATTTTGGTGGTGACTGCGCGGGAAGATGTTTTTGATGACATTCGCAAAGCAGTGCACAACATCTGTTTAACCGCCCTCAAGGCATCCTGGGCCTCGGATAACGGAGACTTTGATGAATTCTCCGTAGAACCTGTATCCACAGTTTGGCTTACTCCCAATGATGAGTTCACACCGCGCGGGCACTCGTCAATTGCAGCCATTGTTGATGCTGAAACTAAACCTACTCCAGGTACGGTAAAAGCGATTGCCCTTTCCTTGGCCGATAAATCTCGTTCCTTGAAACTTGATGTTAAATCGATGATTCTGGAGGCTTCCTTATTTGGAGGCTACAGTAGAAACGATTGGACATCCGATGATCCTAAGGAATCAGCATGAGTTACGGTGAAGGTCCCGTAATATACAGCCTTCCTAAACTTATCTTAGATAAGGAATATCAGGAACAGATTACTTCCACCTCTGTGTATTTGAACGGTAGGTGGGTACCTGCTCGCTGCACCCAACGTATCCCCGGTTTCTTCGGAAAACTTAAACTTGCCTATGGTGTATTCACAGGTAAATACGATGTTCTGGATTGGGACGGTCAGTAATGGACAATAAGACACGGAAGAAACTAGCTAAACAGGTCATCAAGAATGTGTTTGGTGAATTACGGAATGATAATCCAAAAGAAGTAATTGACGCATTGGAAGATGCACATAAGGATAATGTCAAACTTATTAAGGATAACTCAAGACTTGAAAAGGAGAATGCTATCTTAGCTGCTGAAAACCGTGAGCTGAAAACTAAACTTGGCTTACCTGTACCTACTTTGTCGGAACACGATTAAGGAGTTATCATGGCTGATTTCTTCATTACTGAATCACAGGTTATTGGTAAGGTTCATGCTCTACGTAGTACTTGTAAACAGCATCATTTGAATCTTAAATACGGCTTTGTTATTGACGCTTTGTCTCGTGCCGTGGGCTGTAAGAGCCATGCTGATTTTCTAACGACAATCCGAAACCACAAACCAGTTAAGGCTTTCAGTTTATCTGTATTCATAGAACGCCTATCTAGTCTAACCTCTCTTGAATTTGCAATTAAGGTAGAGGCAGTTCTTATTGATACGCAGTACGCAGAGAATTTTAATAACCATATCAAAGAAGCCGAGGAATAAACATATACGTGCTACAGATGCGGCCTCTATGAACAAAGCACATGTTCATCCTGTAATTCGAATTAATGCGCTGGATGATTTTCAGATCGAAACAATATCGAACATCAATAAGCTTATCAAAAGTCTTAAAGATCAACTCAAGGAAATTAAAATGCCTCAAGAAATTAAAGTTTTAAATCATGGATCCATTCGTTTGGTAGATCACATGGGTAGTGACCTTTCTGTTGTTAGGTCGGCCCGTGTTAGTTATGATGCTGAATGGCGCGCAGGGGAAGACGCAGGTAAAGATGCAAAACTCATTAACTACCTGATGAAAAATCATCATACTTCTCCTTTCGAATCTGTTACCTTTACCTTTGAAGTCAAAGCCCCTATATTTGTGTTTCGCCAGTGGCATCGTCATCGCACCTGGTCTTTCAATGAAATCTCTGCGCGTTACTCGGAATTACCGGAAGAGTATTACGTACCTGAGGTGTGCAAGATTACAAGCCAATCTGTAAATAATAAGCAGCAGCGAACTGAAGAAATTATTGAGTCAGCTATCTATGTAAAAGATCTTATAGATAGACAATGCGCGGGCGCGTTTGCTACCTATAAAGAACTACTAGCCAAAGGTTGCCCGCGTGAACTTGCCCGAGGTGTTTTGCCAGTTAATACCTACAGTAAAATGTTTGCCACAATTGATCTGCATAACCTTCTTGGATTCATTCGTTTGCGTGATCATAGCCATGCCCAATATGAGATTCAGGTATATGCTCAAGCCATGCTGGAACTGATTGAACCTATTGTACCAGAATCAATTAAGGCTTTTAAATCAACCTTGGTTTAAGAACGTTATGACCCCCTTAATGGTTCCGATCTACCTCTGGATGAAATGCGCAGTTACCGTCCTGTTGAATTTTTAATGCCTAAGGACGATGAGGTTTCAGCTCATCTCTATCTAAACCGAATGAACGTGCCACGTTACACGTTAAGCTGTCAACTTTACCAGCGTTCGATTCACTGAGCGCCTTTTCACAGTAATGTGATTAGCAAACCTTGTTAAACGGGGGATAGCTCACGTAGCCAATCCCGTGCTAACTTTCTAATTAATTGTAGGTGTACATTTTAGGTATCCAATTTAATATCGTTATTATTTAGCGAGGTTAATATGGATATACTATGTGGTGTTTATAAGATAACTAGTAAGGCGACAAAAAGGTTTTATTACGGAAGTTCTGCTAATATGCGTAAACGTAAGAAAGGTCACTTAAAGGCACTTTCAAACAATAGACATCATAATAGTAGACTACAGGCAGTGTACAACTCTTACGGGTTACATGACCTATCTTTTACCGTAGTAAAGCTATGTAGTATTACTAGAGCGCGAAAATTAGAGCAACAATACATTACTGATAATTGTAAAAATAAGAAAATGCTAAATATAGGCTTAGGCGCCATAGGTGGTGATAACTTAACTAACAATCCAAACCGTAAAACTATAGTTGCGAAAATTACTAAAGCTGTGCAGGACCGTATGAATACAATGACCAAGGCAGAACGAGTTGAAGCTTTTGGTAGACAAGGTCCTGCAAATGGTATGTATGGTAAAACTCATACAAAAGAAGCTAGAGCAAAAATATCTAAAAACAATACTGGTAAAACTATAGATCATAGTGGTTGGGTTCCAACTTCTGAAAATGTCGCTAACTATCAAAAGGCAGCAAGACTAAGAGTTGCACAAGAGGATTACGTAAACCCTTTCACAGATAAAGTACACAGTAAGAAGACTTTAAAACATTTGTCTAACCTTGCTAAAGCTCGGTATGCTTCAGGCATACTTCCAGGTAATACACGCAAAGTTAAGATAGAAGGTAAAGTATATGAAAGTGTTTCTGCTGCAAGCCGAGCAATCGGCAAAGGTAAACCTACTATCGTATATCGCTTAAAATCTCCTTACTGGGACTACATATATTTAGATTAAATGCCTAACGACTATCGAACGCACGTATTAAATACGGAAGCTAGTAGAGTAGAGCCAAGTGGCTCGAAGTGCAAGGATTCCTTTAGTTAGGAATGTGATATAGTCTACTCTGCATAGTGATATGCAGCAGCCTGTAACTGAGGACGACAGGCGGTTATAGTCTAACGAACTATAGCGAATATAATGTCTTGTGATTCCTTCCTCAGCGTTCCGTTCAACATCGCCAGCTATGCATTGCTAACTGAAATGATGGCACAACAGGTAAACATGGTTGCTGATGAATTTATCTGGACAGGCGGCGACTGCCATATCTACTCCAATCATTACGAACAGGTGGAAGAACAGTTATCGCGTGAACCATTCCCGTATCCAACATTGAAGCTCAATAAAGCTGCATCAATTTTCGATTATAAATTTGAAGATATTGTTATCGAGGACTATCAATGTCATCCAGCGATCAAAGCGCCAGTAGCCGTATGACCTCCCTTACTGAATCTAACGCCAACGACTATTTAGTTTGGTCAGACATGGTTCAGGATTATGATCCTGATTTAACTTGGGAGCGCATAAAGAATGCCTGGAATACGATCCTGTTTAATCCTGACATATACGGATATTTGATAAGGGTGGACAATCAGATCGTAGGCTTCGCGCATTTGGTGTACCATACATTCCCATTTGCGGTAGGCACTACGTGTTATTTATCCGATCTCTACGTTAAGCGTGAGTTTCGACGTAAAGGAATCGCTACCGAAGTTCTTAATCAATTTATTCAAATTGCGAAAGACAGTAAATGGGAAAGGTTATATTGGGTTACTGAACACGGTAACCCGGCGCGTACTCTATACGACTCAGTTGCAAAGTGTGAGTTTGTGCGCTACCACACAGATTTTTAGGAACAGTATGGTCACCAAGGAATTCACCATAAGCTTGGATCTAATCAAAGACATAGGCCGGGGATACAATGACATCCTTACAGAGAGTATAACAATTACCGAAGGTCATCCGGAGGTTATTCGTCACATAGTAAAGAATGTCGTAAAGGGATATCTTCTAGCTTTGAATGCCAGTAACTTCCTGATTGATCAATTAACGGTTGATACGGCTATTCTTAACGTTGAAGGTGCCCTTGTCAGTTTCTTGCCTACCTTACTAGATACCATGACCATCCGCATTGTATGTAATAATCCTCCCAATGTTTTGGAGAAGAACCTGCTACGCTTATACGCGTATTTTAGCTATGGTGACCAACCTTATGCAATCTATTTCAAATAGGCCTTTTCGAAAATGTTAACCTCTCAGAGAGTAGTTAATCCGAACTCCCTAAAATTTCATCCGTATGATGATACCGATCTTGTTGAACTGCGCAATCAGGTAATTAGTAGTTCTAAGCTCCTTGTTGATTCTCAATTGTTTAGTGAGGAGCACTCATTTGATGATCTTCTGGAAAAGATCTTTAAGTTTAAAGGCTCGACCGATGCGCAGGTACAGGAAAAGGTTGATAAGTTATTTCAGTTTTCAAAATTGCCTTTCGACCCTTTTGTTATTGAGCATGAGAAGGGATTATTTGTATTAACGAATTCCGATAAGGGCATCAAATTTAAAGCTATCCATTCAGATGGTTCAGTTCATCCTTTTGGCGCTTCTTTAGACAGGATTGTTCGGGAGAACAGTAAGCTTTCTCTAAATGCGCACAGTATATGTTCTCCTAGATATGAACTGCATGTTCGTAATTCCTATGCAGCTCATATAAATGGTACATTCCAAAAGTGTTCTAAAAACACCGAGGGTGCGCGTTCCTTACACGATTGCGAGGCTCAATGGTCGGTAATGTGTCTGGTGCAGGTAATGTACATTCTGATGCTGTTGAATGCTAAGAATGTAGGAACCACCAAGATAAAGCCTTCAAATAAAGAGTCTCAAAATGTTCCTAAATTCCTGCGCCCAAAATTTGAATATCATATTCTAAATTTGGATAGGCGCGTTAAGGAATTAAAAACATTAATGGATGTACAAAACTATTTTCTACATATCCCTTCAGATCGTAGAATGCATATGGTGCGAGGTCATTTCAAATGTTTGAATGGTAATTTACATTGGTGGTCTCCCCACTTGCGCAATAAGACAGCTAATGAGTTCCTGGACAAAGATTACAAATTAATTGTATGAAAGATTTTCATGACCTATAAAATCTTTTTCGCCGATACGATAGAAGAACTAGAAGCTATCGTAAATCAGAAACGCACAGAAGGGTGGAACTACGTAGGTGGTCCTGCTATTGTTCCTTCTCGCGCATTTGCTGTAGGTGCTTTAAAGGATATTAGAGATGACGTTGTTCTAAACCTTCAAGACTATAGCTATAAATTAACGTTCATGCAAGCCATGGACGATAAACCTATTGAACCTCAAAACTAAGGAGTATTAAATGATTACAACCGATCAAATTCGAATTATTGAAGTTCTTGATAACAATATCTGGGTGCAGGCTCAGTTGGTTCAAATGGAGGCGGGGGATATTTTCCGTATGACAGAACCTGATGGTACACGTCTGACTTGCGCTCTACCTGACGGAAGCACTACCGAATTATTCCAGGCTACTTCTCAGGCACAGATTGGTTGTGAACCGTTCGTTCTAGGAGGTTTGCCATCTGCACCACCTTCAACAGATCAAGCACCTATTGACGGCCTTTCCTCGGGAGCTGATAATGCCCCTATCTCGGGAAGTTAAAATCTTCTATGCGTTTCTGCTAAAGGAAGATGAAAGTACAAGTTCTTATGTAACCTCTGCAACTGCCACTATTTGCAAGGCAACTCGATTAGCTATAGATGCAAATGGTAAGTGCCATGCTTTTAACAAACGTCCAGCCTTTGATGGTAAAGCATGGCAGCCTGCGAATCGTCATAAGGTATTTGTATTTACTCTTCCTAAGCAGGTTCCTTTCGTAGCTGCCGATACGCAATTCCAGTTTAGGAAGCAGGCTAATAAATGACGCTATCCTGCCTACAGGGATTAAGATATGAAAATAGAACAGGTAATCAATGTTGAATGTAAGATTTTCGATACCTGGGTTCCATGCACGTGGAACCAACTGGAGTACGGAGACTTATTCCGTATTAAAGATTCATTTGGCATGCCTGTTCTTCACAATGGTAGAGACGAACTAATATTTGTTTCGCAAACAATCATTGTAGACTATCCTAAGTCCGAACGTACACTATGGCACCGTATCAAATCCTTCTTTACTCCTAAAACAATTCTCCTTTAAGGATTTTCAAATGGCTGCAAAATTGATTGCCTTCTCCGGTGCGCACTCTACGGGTAAAACGTCTACACTTGATGCTATTAAGGCTGCGAATATATTCGATATCTACGTGGATGACTTCAAGGCTAGTCGGCAAGCTCAGGCAGAACTCGGCATGGAATTATCGGATATCATTGCTGATCCGAAACTGATGCGTGAATTTCAAACACGGATTTTGTATTCCAAATGGGAGCACGAGAAGGAATTGATTAAATCCCGGGAAGGTATCATTCTGGTAGATCGTTCTCCAGCTGATATCTACGCGTATACGTATATGTGGAATGAGCAGCATCCAAATTTGACGTGGTTTGAGCCTTATGAGTTACGTCTCACCGTTATGATTCAGGAATATGCCTTCATTGTTGATTTTCCCATTATCGATGAAGTTCCCTTTGTTGAGGAATCTGGAAGAGCTACCTTGGAAACTCGTGCCCGGCATTCTCGCCTAACTACAGGATTCCTAAAACTTCGAGCACCCAATTCCCATCACAGGCTGAGCGCTGTATCTATAGACGAAAGAGTCACTGAGATTGTTACCTTGGCTAATATCCTTCAAGTTGCAGCTTAAATTATGGCTGATCTCCTTCAAGACAAATTCAACGTATTGGATAAACGAGTTAAGGAATTGGAAGTCCAGCTATCCCTGGCCCGTTCGGAAGTTGTTATGTACCGCAGGCAATTGGGCGATTTATTTCCTATAGACATAACCGTACTAAAGGTGGATTCCCAGGAGCTCCTGGAGGACATTGAAACCTTGCAGGACGCTTTGAGTAATACTGCGAAGAATATGTACATCGATGCAGGTAATATGGTAGGTCTAATTTCTGGCAAACATCGTAAGTTTCGTTTCTCCTCGCAACAAGCCAAGATTTTTAACGGCATAGTTATAATGGAAGACCTGTAACAGTCTCAGGTATAAGTTGGCATTCTAGGAGAATAGATTGGTAAAAGGCACTCTTTTTAATATCAACATGAATCTCTGTTCCAATCTTTTGATGGACATATGCGAGATGATAACGAACACTCGCAGGAAGATGCTTGTAGAAAAGGCAGTGGAACCGTGGGTCGATGAAATCTTTACCAACATATGTGATGAGTATATCCGAATACTGGCATCCTGCCTACTAAAGAACATTCCAACGGATATAATCCAAGGTGCCATAGAATCCAAGGTACGCTCTGCTGTTATCCGAACTCTTCTAAAGAATGACATTAAGATTCAGTACGAAAAGATTGTGGTAGTATGCGATAACTCCTTGATGACAAAACAGGATATAGAGGAGGATTATTATCTGTTCACAGCAGAATTCGCCGCAGGTCCTTCCTACTATAGTATCAACTTCCGAAGGAAATAATGATCCATATAACCTATCATGCCAAAGTCTAAGAACAAACGCAAACAAGGCAGACCGGCCGCACCTCCCCGCATTCCTATTCTGTTAAGAATTAATCAGGAAACAAATGCAGGTATGAGTGCTCTTATAGGCTACGCAGAATTCACCAAACTAGAGCAGCGTGTACCTGATGAAGGTACCTGGCATCGTCTAGCCTTGCGCTTGAATATCGGTTCCCGCCTGTCTCTTATTTTCAATGATCCCATAATTAGTGAAGACATGCTGAAAAGTTTGGACATGCTAATAAAGGTACATGAACGCTTTACCCGTACAGGCATTATGGTTGCAGGAGATCCTGAACTGCAGGTAATTCACCAAGGCCTCCGGTATGTAGAGGCTCTGCAGGCTAGGTGTACCGCCCGTGAAATTCAGGAAGCCTACAATTATGTATTAAAGCACGCAGCCACTACGTAGAATTTCATGTGTGATCTACCTAGGAGTCAATAATGGCAACGAAGAAACCTGCAGTCAAGAATCAAGGGATGACCTTATCCCAATTAGCGGCTCGAACCACCATGGATCGGATTGAAAGATCTCGATACGTTAAGCTCCTGAAGACCAAAATGGGACATGACGCAAATGGTTATGGTTTCATAGCCGCGCAAACTACGACTACAAAAGTTGTAGACCAATCTGGGCGTTTGGTACGTCACGTGGGCAGTAAATATATAACGATGGTAACGTTCTTCGATAAACAATTACATTGCCGCGTTTCTTGCTCCTGCGATGATAATCTGTTTCGATGGGAGGTTGCGAATACCAAACGCAATGCAGCAGAGATTGAATACTCAAATGGCGAACGTCCCAAGGTTACCAATCCCACCATGAATCCCGGACTCTGTAAGCACTTATATGCGCTCTATGTCAGTGTGAGATTTAAACTACCTAAATGAGTCAAGAAACGTATTCGATGTCAGGAAAGTTCTCTGAGTTTAACTGATAGTGCATTGAGCTGCCATTAATTCCCAAATATTTGGCAGCAGAGGTCAGTGTACTAAAAATTTTAGAACCGATCCTGACATTTCTCCCATTCAATTCAGTTTGAGCTTTTACCATGCGCTGTTTTGTTTCTTCTGAGAGTTTACGCCCTCTATTGGCTATACTAATCTTTCTACGAGATTCTCTTGACATTACCTTTAGGCTTGAGCGTTTTCCTATCAAGGCTTTTGTCTCAGCTGAGTGTTTCTTTCCGCGCTTCGCGTTTCCTATGTTTTTTACACCACTCCGGAGTTCTTTCCATATTCTTCATGAATCTGGACATACGCTTACGCGTCTTTGGTGACATGTTAATTACACCTTCACCACCGTCAGTTAAGTTAGTGAGCGGACCTGTGCCAAGATCGTAACGACCAATAGTTTTAATTAATTCTTTTTCACGTTTTATAACTTTGGACTTACTCTTTGTAGTAGGTGTGCGTACCACTATCACTTCGTGTCCTTCTTTCAGTATTTTTCGTATCTTATTGCACTTATGATCCTTGTACACAAAAGAATTTCTATTCGGCGTTGGGCCGCTCGCACATGAATTTCACTCCGACTACCTTGACCTAAACCTACGTAGAAAGGTTCGTGGGTAAAATGAGTTTTTGAATCGTATCGAAATTTGGTTTTAGAGGGCTTCCTTGGGTCTAATAGGGCGTAACAATAATATTGATTTTTAGACATAATGTACTCTCGTAAAGTAATTAACAGTAGATATCAGCTTTGTGATCTAGGTATGGTAGTTACGAGCTACATCCAAGGGGATCAGTCCTCATCGTATCACAAGCTGACAAAATTAAATTAAACAAATCTTATGTCTCAAAAACCGTACAGCCATAGTTTTGCTTTTGATAAAATGAAAAGAACCAAGGAAGAGATAACAGGCAATCTTACGAGCGCCCAGTATCTTCAAACCCTGGATCTTTTCATCTGGAATGCATTATCGCCAATAGCCGCCGAGTGCCCCTCCTTATTCCTGAATTACCTCGCCAAGGTGATTGCCCGTCAATCGCTTAAGGCTTCTGCAAAATATAGCTCCGACGATAGGACCCAACTTCCTATCAGGTTATTTAATACCTTAACTTGCCAAGATCCTACGGTAATGATTAAGAATGCTCGGAAGCTTTATATCAACCGCGGTCTATTGCTAGGGTTCCTAACCCTATTTCAACGCCGCCTCATTTTCTATTCCAAATTGTGTTCAGGTACCAAACTGCCATATTCAGATCTAAACCGTAAGATACTTATTCTCAACATTGAGCGTTCCATAGGATTACGCGAAGGTGGCATGCTTTATCCTGCCTTAATGGAGGTAGAGTTCTGGGAAAAGAAGGCGCGTAACTTTAAGGCAGCTATCGTCCAGAAATACACCAGACTAGCCTTGAATCATGCAAAGGGCGCGTATGAGGATTATTCACACGAAGTTGAGCTGAATGATATCGTGCAGATTTATCTAATTGTCGTTAACCGTGCCATTGATCGATGTGATTCTCGCCAAGGCGTTCTCACCATCTTCCTTACGAATTGGTTTAAATCTGCAAGGTCCGCAGTAGCTGAAATGGCTAAGGAGCAGAGACATCAATCCTACGAAGCTCTTACCGAGGAGTTAGGTGATTCAATCCATGAAGCTATTGGTGTCACTCTTCCTGACCTCGAATGGGAACTACAGCAACATATCGCCTATGTATCCAAGAATATTGATAAAACAGGATTGGTGCGTATTGCTTTAGGCATAAATGAATTTATTACCAAACCTCAGCAGGCTATACTGCACATGATGGCTTTGGAAACAGACCCTGATATGTACGAAACTCAGGAAACTTCCATATAAGGACATCTTATGGTAAATCAAAAAGTTGAGGAACTCCGGGAGAAACAACGCGTTCAATCAATCGCCTCCCTAAACGTCCTTGTTGATGCCTTAAAATCTACGGTAAGTGACTACCTTATTCGTGCAGGTCAGGCAGAGGAACTTGCTGGTGTTTTGCTTAATGAGAAACTTACACCGGAGCAGTTATTCGAATTGGCTAGTATCACCATAGGCAAGCATGTTAGAGACAAAGCGAACGAACGCGCTGTTCACCAACAACAGATATTGCAGACCACTTCGCTTGCAGTAAATAATGTACAACAAATGCTAATTATGTCCGATGAACACCTGGATATAATTAAGATTCGTAGTGCAGTAAATATCATAGTACAAGGGTTAGCAACAGCCCTAGGCAATATGAAACACTTTGAGAAGGCAGTGAAGCTTCCAAGGTCCGATCAACAATCAACGCAATCAACAACGGAGAATTCCTGATGGGACAACAAGGGACGAGCCTAGAAGAGATGCGGGGTCCAGGTGGTAAGGATAAACCTCGCGTTGAAGATCAGGTTCAACTGTACAAATTCCCCAAGCAGAAATATGTGGAAGTTCGAATCTTCGGACCTGTATTCACATACGGTGGCTTTTGGGTGAACACCACACGCAAGGATGGCAAATCGAAGACCCAGTTCTTCGTCAACGCTCCTTCTTACGACCCAAAGACTCAGACACTTGATAGCTCGGTGTATGATCCTTGGCGTGATCTGTATGAACAACAGAAGGATTTGCCAAAGGAAGAACGGCAAGTTTCTTTCACAGTAAATGCGTATGTGAATGCAATTCATCGGGCGACTCAAAAACAGGCTCCTAAGCATATGCCTAAGCCTACAAAGGCTGAACGCAAGTCTGGTTTTAAGGACAAAGATTCTGATTCATATACGCCGGTGGTGGCTCTTCGTTTACCATCTAGCGCAATTACCAAGCTCAAAGAGCAAGGTGCTTTGAATGTGCGTACAAAGAAAGGTGAAACTAAAACATATCCTTTGACGCACGAAAAATATGGCTGCAATGTTCGCGTTAAGTACGATGAAGAAAAATCCCCTGCGGATCGTTATTCGGTAGTTATCGGGGACAAGGCGGCCTTGACTGAAAAAGAGTTGGAACTCTTGAAATGGGATTTATCGAATCTCGTTGAAAAGGAAACCGACGAAGAAGTGAAACGCAATTTTGAATCCTGGGCTAAACGTAACGGAGTAGATATGGCAACCAAAGCAAAGAAACGCAAATCAGAAGAAGTTGAATTGGACGAAGATGAGGATGAGGACGAAGAAGAGACCTCCTCCAGCAAAAAGAAGGGTAAGGGCAAGAAAGCTGCCAAGTCCAAGAAGAAAGGTAAGTCCCGTGATGAGGACGACGAAGAAGATGAGGACGACGATGAGGACCTTGACGAGGACGAGGACGACGAGGATGAGCCTAAGAAGTCCAAAGGTAAAGCCAAGGCTAAATCTAAGTCCAAGGGCAAGAAATCTTCCAGTTCTGATGAGGATGAGGATGAAGATGAAGATGAAGATGAGGACGACCTCGATGACGACGAGGACGATGAGGATGACGACGAGGACGACGAGGACGATGAGCCTAAGAAAAAAGGCAAGTCCAAGGTAAAGGCTAAGTCCAAGGGCAAGAAATCCAAGTCTGAAGATGAAGATGAAGATGAGGACGACGAGGACGAGGACGACGACGAGGATGATCTCGATGAGGATGATGAGGATGATGAAGATGAGGATGATGAAGATGAGGATGATGAGCCTAAGAAAAAAGGCAAGTCCAAGTCCAAGGTAAAGGCTAAGTCCAAGAAATCTTCCAAGTCGGACGACGAGGACGAAGATGAGGACGAAGATGAGGACGAAGATGAGGATGACCTCGATGAGGATGAGGATGACGAAGATGAGGATGAGGATGATGAGCCTAAGAAAAAAGGCAAGTCCAAGGTGAAAGCTAAATCCAAACCTGAAAAGAAAGCCGCAAAGAAGAAAAAGAAGTAACCTGTTCGGCTGAATAGGTGTAGTCACGACCCAGCCCTGATGGAAATCTCGGCTGGGTTTTTCGTTTCCACTGGAGTAATTAATGGCCAAAGACAAGAAAGTATCTAAATCGAAAGATGAGGATAAGAAGTCTAAGAAAACCAAAGCGGTAAAGCCGGAGAAGGTAGTAAAGGAAAAGAAATCTGCCAAGAAAGAAAAGGCAGGTTTTGATATGAATTCATTCATGGACAATACTCTTGATAGTATTGCCAAACGACAAGGATTCGAATCGTCTTCTCTTGAAGTATCTCCTCCCATGTCCACAGGCTTGCTAGCCTTGGATCTGATTACAGGAGGAGGCATTCGTCCTTGCATGTTGACAGCCGCAGGCGGAGAACAGTGTGCGAAGACCACAGTCGCCTTGACGGCTATGGGTGCAGCTATTCAAGAAAATATTCCATTGATTGCCTTCATCGATTATGAGGGCTGCGTTACTTCGGATACCTTAATAGGATATGGCAAAGGAAAACACGCACGTTTAGATGATCTCTTTGATCTTTCTATGGTTGGTACTTGGAAATCGGGCACCTGGCCAGGCCAAGTTCGTCGAGATATAGATACAGTTGAGCCGGGACATCGTTATGGAGGCACAGGTGTTCGTACCGGAGAACTCTTCTATAAGGGATTAAAGTCCACTACTGAGGTATCCTTTAACACAGGACATAAACTTCGAGGCCATGGACATAAGATGTATGTACTCCGTAACGGCTATGCTACTGTTGTACCTCTCGAGAATTTGTGTGTAGGCGAACAAGTTCTCGTACTCCGTTCTTCCAGTATCGAGGAAATATGGAAGCCTGTATTTGGGTATGGTAAGAAGATTTCTCAACGCTACGAAATATCTAATCTCGGGAATGTGCGTTCCCTAGACATGTTAACCGAGGATAGCCTAACCTCTTCCACAGGAAAAGCCTTTACCCGTAAGCGTCAAGTTAAAGGACGCATGTTGAAACCGCAGGCTGTAAAAGATGGACACGTGTGGGTATCACTCTGCGATGGAACAATTCAGAAGAAAGTTTTGGTACATCGTTTAGTTGCGCGGGCCTTTATAGGACCTGTTCCTGCAAATTCTCCTTTGGTTCTCCATTGGAACGATGATCCAAAAGACAATCGTGTTTCGAATTTGCGTTATGGAGACGAGATCGATAACGCCATGGATCGTAAGGTACGTGGACGTGCGTCAAAAGGTGCAGAAGTACACACCTCAGTTCTCACAGAAACTAAAGTTAAAAAGATTCAAGCCCTGAATGGCACAACCACCCTTCAGAAAACTGCTGATAAATTTGGGGTTTCGAATGCCACAATCTATCAGATATGGGCAGGTAATGCCTGGGAACATCTAAATGAGGAGCGTATTAGTCTTGACCTGACTCAAGAAATTCTTGATGACTACGAAGTCGCATCCGTAGTATGCGTTAAGAAAACGGGCAAGAAGGAACACGTTTTTGATATTTCCTTGCGCGGTGTTGCTAACGATATCATGCCTCATTCAATCATAACTAATGGTGTTGTAACACATAACTCTACCAAAAACTCGAAAACCTATGTCCACAGCATCCTTAAGGGAATGGGCATCAAGCTCTCTATGGATGAGGTATTTGGTAAACAAGGTAAGGATGGCAAATGGGAGATTGCTCCTCGTGTGCGTTATCGTGCGGAGACAATTCTTGAGCGATTCTATGAATGGTTAGGTTCCATTCTCCGTGAACTGCCTGATAAGCGCTATGTAGAAGGTGGTTGGTGGTTAGTATTTGAGGATAACAAAAAGAATAAACTGAAACTAGCCAACGACATGGACACTTCCATGACACGCAAATACGGCAATGGTATTTGGGTTCAGGCACAGGATGGAAAATTGCAAGGTATCGTGTTCCTGGATTCCTACACTGCCATGAATCCAGAAGCAAAGGATGAGGAAGACATTAGCAATCAACTGTCTGTAAAAGCTTCGGCGTTCTCCAAGCAACTAGAGCGCATCAAGGGGCGCATGGCTCAAAAGATGGTTACCGTATATGGATTGAATCATCTACGGGATAATCCCATGGCTATGTTTGGTCCAAAGGAAACTGAAAAGGGCGGTAAAGCCTTGCAGCAGTTCTCTGACGTGCGTTTTCGTCAGACCTCTCGTGCCTTGTCCGCTCCACCCTTTAGCCCTAAGGCAGGTAAAAAGGCAGGCAAGGCTATCTACGATGAGGTAGAGAAATCGGCTGAGTTTGAGGGGGTTGATGTGTATCGTTACGTGCATGTCAAGGCTATCAAGAACAAACTGTGGACTCCTCAGCGGGAGTGCTATCTTCGTATCTGGGTAGAAGATGGGGCTGGTATTGCGCGGGGTATCGATCCGGTATTCGATACTATTTTCTACCTCCGGGAAACTGGTCAGCTCTCTGGTAAACGTAAGGCATTCAAACTGGACATTGATGGTTTAGGTAAAGCTAAGAAACCTATTCCTTGGGAATTCCTGAAAAAATGGATTCTTGGTAACAAGGAAACGATGACCAAAATTTCCGCCGCAATGGGATATAAGCCAGTTAATCTACGCAAATATTGTTTCAAGCAAATTGTGAACGGTTCTGGAGAACGTCTTTTCATTGAATCTCAAACGGCAAGGCAAGGGGCTGTAGGTGGTGATGAAGAAGGGGATGACGAATAAAGGATAAGTAATGCTCACAGTGAAATCGAAGAAGGTTAGAACTCAAGCTGAGGAATTGATCCTAACAGATCAAACGGAGATGGATAATGCAGACGCTGCCCTTCTTTCGATTTCCGAACTTGCGTATTCTACCAAAGTCACCCCACCTAAATCTAAGGAAGCGCGGTCCGAAAGATCGCGTTTCTTTTTCACACCTAGTGAATCTCTGGATGAGGAAATTAAACGTAGGAAGAAGCAATTCAAAAAACCTATAATATCTCATGTAGATACTCCTATACAAAAACGGGTTAAAAAATATAAGAAGCAAGTTCCCAAGGTACTTAAAGCAAATATTACAGTTGTTCGGGAATTCTTTCTGAAGGAAATTGCTCCTCGTACCCTGGCTATGGACGCAGGTTCCACGCAAGCGCGCGCTGTTGTACAGGAAATGCTAAAGACGGAAGTAGATGTAACCATGTTTAATCGTTTCGAACGCATGGTGAATTCCGCAGCCAATATTTCCATGGCTACATTTATAGCCGCGTACTTTGGTTTGCCTAAACAGGCAGCAAACCAACTATTAGCTGAGCTAAATTTTAAACCACAGTTCATGTCTATGCCTCCCATACCGCAACTACAGCCTATGCCTGCGCCTAGGAATCGTAGGCATTCAACTACGCCCATGATGTCGAAACCTCGTAGGAGAAAAGAGCGTGAAGAAGAATTCGAGTTCTAGTGTATTTACCATATTTGACTCAGCACGTCCCAAGAAAAAGAAAATAGTTGAGGAAGTACCTAAAAAGAAAAAGAAGAAAATCAAAACGTCTGAGTTAGTTGATAGGATCGTAGATGCCCCTGCTCTACACCTGAAAAAGAAAACTAATAAGGATTACGAAAAATCTTCCAAGAAACAGGATAAGAATGCTGCGGTATTTGCCCAACTCTTTCCGTCCTTGGTAAATGAAGAGGACATAGAATCCGCACGGCGTTATAAACGCAGGATGGAGAAATTGAGTAGTTCCAAGGGAGGATTGAATTCAATTGATGATATGTATTCGATTGATCCGAACACAGGAATTGCTATTCCAAAGGATAAGGAATTGATCCTCCCTGAGGATTTTGATATTCGTACCTTAATGAACGAAGCTACGGATCCGGTAACTGGCGTGGTGCGTGATTTAAAGATTGATGATCGTGATCTTCCTTTAGCAAAAAATTATTATGATTTTGCTTTTGTTATCATTGGCAAAGATGCCCATCCTCCCTGGGCACGCCAGATGTGGACAGGCTTGATGCTATTTGGAGAAGTATGTCCCTGTTGTTCTAATCCTAAATATTTAGATATTCAGAATATATCTAAAACCATGCCAGCAAAGAATATTAAGGAACATCTGGTATTACTTGAGCATGGAAAATGTCCTAAATGCAAAAGGGAAAAATGGGATTTAATCAAGAATCATGGCTTACGTAATTATCAGCAACTGGTAAATCTACTTGGTCAGCGATCAGGTAAGTCATCTAGTGCGGCTTCCTACGCTGCGTACCTGACTCACCGTTACCTAAAGTTTCCTAATTTGGCAAGTCTTAGCACCTCAATGCAGGCATCAACGGAACTTACCTGTACCTTTGTTTCATTGAGCTTGACGAAAGCTATTGGTGTTCTTTGGACACCTTATCGGAAAATGATCGAAAAATCTAAATGGTTTTCCGAGTATTTTTCCTTGCTCGATAATTACCGTGAAAAATATGGTAAAGAGTTGTACAGGGATTCCACTCTTTATCTTCGTGTATTTCATAAGAATTTGCATTTCTATCCTTCCGGTCCTCGTTCTTCTACTTTGCGGGGCGACACTCGTATATGCGCTCTGCTTGATGAATTGGGTTTGTTTCCTTTACCTAAAGGTGATGATGACGAAGATGAGACAAGTGAAAGAGCTAATGCCGACGAGGCTCACAAATCACTGATGAATTCCCTTACCACCGTACAGTCGGTAAGTATTAAACTTTTGAAGGAAGGCTATAATTCCGTACCTCCTGCTTTGATGATGTCTGTGTCTTCTCCTGCCTCCCAACGTGACAAAATGATGCGATTGCTTCGTGAATCCCGCACAGAGGCAGGAAGGGAATATATCTTAGGTATTAACCTTCCAACGTGGGAAGCCAATCCAGATATTGATAGAGATAATCCAATCATTGTTATGGCTTACAACTCAAATGCTGAAAAGGCAGAGCGTGACTTTGGAGCTAATCCTCCTATGGTTCACTCTACCTTCATCAAGCGCCACGTTGTTGAAACAGGTTTATTTATTGGTGGGCAAAATTCTCACATACTGAAATACTGTCTTGATAAACCTGGAGAATTGTACGGTACTATTGAACGAGTAAGGACAGTAAATTGGCCATCCATTATCTCCATTGATGCCGGACACGTCAATAATTCATTTACCATAACTGCAGGACATTTTGATTTTGTCACGCATAAAACCGTGGTATCTACCATTCTGGAATGCATGCCAATGGAAGGTCGAAGGATCAACTTTAACCTTTTGTACCAATATGTGATTTTGCCATTAGCTAAGGATGTGAACGCTGTAGGACTAATTGCCGACCAATGGCAATCCATTGATCTACTGTATCGATTAGCAGACGATATGGGGAATAATCCATTGCAGAAACCAAGAGTTAAATCGGTGCAGTATTCGCCGCGCCGTAAGGATTTCACAAACTCTTTAGCCACTATGGAGAACAGAAATATTATTCTCCCTACGGTTAATAGCGAGGTAGCTCAAAGAATCTTTGATGGTAACATCGAGGATTATAGAATTGAGATGAAGGATCGTCCTGTGGAACATTTGATGCTTCAAATGCTTACCATTAAGGACGAAGGCGAAACCAAGACGCCTGGCAAGGGCGATGGTTTTACAGATGATATTTACCGTGCCTTCGTTTTGATTGCATCTAAAATACACGATCCGAAAGTTATGGCTCGCCTGCAGGAAGCCCGTTCGTGGAAGTACGACGGTACGTCTAACCGTAGAGGTATGCCGATGCCCGCCTTTGCCGGTCGTTCTGGTATGGGTTTCCGCGGTCGTTAACTACAAGGAAATTCATCATGACTCAAACACCAAACGTAAATCACGTAACGATCAGCCGCTTCGAGCATCTGCAATGGCTGATTGATAACCACATGAAGTCGCTGTTCGATATCGTGAAGCAGAATCATGCCATCTGGATGCCTGATGTGCAAAAGGCTTATACGGCAATGCTCGAAGATGTCCGATGGCGAGTCATGCGCGACTACTGTACAGTTCGCGTCGGTCTGCCACAACGCTCCGGCCTGTCAGCATGGGCTAAGCGCAACATGACGGAAGAAGATTTGTTCGTTGGCATGTCGGGTGACGAAGGGAAAGCCTATACCTTGGCAAGCGCTCCAGAAGGATTCGTGCCGCGTTGGATCGTGATTCAGGATGCGAGTGTCCGCGCAACTCTGGTCGACTCGCTGTACAAGACTTTCGGCAGGGATCCCAAGCTGCAACTCTTCATCCTATTGAGGTAAGCAATACAATTTCATCGTATAAGTAATTTGCGAGAGAAATCCAAATGGCTAAAAAGAAACCAAGGAAGCCTAATGCAGCATACATGCTTCCTGACAAACCTTCAAAAAAATATGTAAAATGCCTTCTTGCTCTTGATCCAGGTAGCCGCAATATGGGAATTAGTTGCGTAGGAGTTACCAAGAAGGGCAAGGTTCGTGTCCTTGCCAATTCCATTCTCACCAATCCTTTTACGACCATGGTTGGAGATATCAAGGAACAGAAACAACTTTTCCTTGGAGAGATTGATTCCTGGGTTAAGTTGTATAAACCTAACGGCATTATCATGGAGCGTTTCCAGTCCCGAGGCGGAATGGGTCCCTTGATCGAGTTGGTTACTCTAATGCTAGGTATCCTAGTTGGCACCTATAATCTTCCAATCAAGATGATTACCGCCGCTACATGGAAAAACGCCTGGCATCGGAAGAATGAGGAAGAGTTGAATGATATGTACAAAGAATGCTTAACAACACCTCACCAGCTGGATTCGATTCTTATAGGTTGTTATGGTTTGCACGTAGCCACTGGTATGCCGACCATAGGTAGTGCCAAAGGAATTATGAGACAGGCAGCCGATACATCTCTGTTACCATTGATTAAACGTAAGGGACTAAAATGCTTAAAGCCAAAGAATTGAAAATGCCAGAAGTCTGGACGGCATCGAAGAAACCTGTTATTGCCTCAACCAAGGTTACTGCCCGCATTGATATGTCAGCCGAAGTTGCTGGTAAGGGTTTGTGCCCAGACTGTCGTGAGCCTATGGAAGACTCGCATACTTCGGGTATACCTGTAATTGCCTGCCACCCGTGTCGTATCGTTCTACCTAAACCTGATACTGAAGAATATAAACTTGAGATCGCCAAGAAAAAGGAAGAATCCAAGGAAGGTACTGAATAAATTCATAATGAATTGAGGTGACAATGTTGGATTATAACTACTATCATATTGATTCCCCGTTAGACGAAAGTGAGGTACGTTTAATGGAACAGGAACGGTATGAGAAACAGACTGCTGATATTTCCCGAGCCATGGAAAGCGCTATCAATAAGGAGCGTAAGCAGGCACGATTCCACAAAGCACAAAGGTTAGAATAAGATGTCAATGATAAAAAAATCAGCGCGTAAAGCCTCCCTTCCCGGAGGTGTGCAGAAGAGTGGTGATGTAAGAGTTAAGGCTGGCTTGGTAGAATACACAGGATCCCTTAGTGGTGAGGTAGCCCCTAGGAAGATTTCCAAGCTCAAGAACGTTAAGAAGATGCGATCTATTGTTGGTGACTCCTCTGAGCAAATTTCTCAGTTGTTGGAATCCAATGAGACAGATCAGGCAGTTTCCTTAATGTACAAAAGAATGCTCCAGACGCTTCTCGATCTGTTGTCGTATTCTGAACAGTACGTTAGAAAAACTAAGGCAGCCAAAGGTGTCTATCAGGTTAACGCGTTGATATCCAATATCCGTGAGTTAATGACCGACATCCAATCAGCGCAGGACAGGGGCATGCTTGGTGATGCCATGATTGAACGTATCCTTCAACCGTCCTTCCGCGAGATTGGTAGCCAGTTCGTCCAAGAATTCGCCACATTGGAATCGGATATACGGACTATTACGAATGCATCCATACAGACGGGTAATGCTTTAACCAAGGAAGATCAGAAAGAGATCAAGAAAGAGATCCTTGAAACGCGTGGTCACCTGGCTAGTGTTATGCAGACACAATATGAAGATATGAAGATGCAGATTGTTCAATTCCTACAGAGATAAAACATGGCAAGGTATCGTAGGTCCCGTAAGCGCCGTAATCATGAATCCGTAATTCAAGCCAACGCATCCTTGCAAGCAACAGCTACGAAACAGAAACGGGATGTCAGTGAATCGGAAAGACTGAGACACGCTATAGCAATGAAGTTCATGCCTAAGGGTTATGCCATCCACTACGAAGTGGGTTTGAATAAGAGTGGTAGATTACGTGCAGACATAATTGCGCTTAGCATGGGCGGCGTAATTACCATAGGTGAGGTAAAATCTTCGGTGGCTGATTTCCGAAATGACAAGAAGTGGCGTAAGTATCTAAAATACGCACACAGGTTTTCCTTTATTTTTAATGAGAATACCTATGAAAAGGTAAAGGATGAAGTCCCTAAAGGTATAGGTGTGTACGTAGTTGATGCCAACGGTAATGCCAAGTCAGTACAGAATTGTAAGCAGCGTGAAATGGGAGAGGCTTTTAACCTTCAGGTTGTTACGCGCATTGCGTATAGGTCAGCAACCCTAAAGTCCATGCAACATAAAAACGCGCTAACCATTCCGTCCTTGCTTCTTAAGGACGTGCAATTACGGTTAAAGAATATTGATCCTCAAATACTGGATCAGGTTAAGGAAGCTCTAAGCGCCTCCATTCAAAGAATTACAGAATAAGGATTCAATATGTTCCCAAAGAACAAAGTTACTGGAGTTGTAGGATCACGTATCAAAACTGATCATGGTTATAATGGTGCAAGTTTAGCACCTGTATCCTCTGGCCGTAACTATCAGGAGAACGGGTCCAAGGTTACCGCAGGTATGGCAGGTACTGGTCCTGTATCCTCCGGAGGAGGAGCTTCCTTATCCACCAATACATATTGGAATTCGCAGTACCAGTATATGCTTACTGGTATTCTTCCTGCGGATCCTCAGTTTACCGACTCCTCGAGCTTAGCCCTTTTCTACCGTGACATCTATTTGTTCGATAACGTGGCCGGTTCAGCCGTAGACATCCAATCTACATTCCCTTTCTCGGATTACGAATTACGTGGTCTTGAAGATAAGGAATTGGATATTTATCGAGAAGCTCTAGACCAGCTGAATATATCCCGTCATCTTCCAGAGATATCCAAAGCGTACCTGGTAGATGGCTTCTTTTGTGGCACACTGGTTTTTGATGCCAAAGCCAAGAAGTTTATGGATACCTTGGTGCATGATGCTTTGCAGTGCACCGTCATTCCTGCCCCTCTATTCAATGTTCAACCTTCTATTCACGTTAGAGTCGGTTCAGCCACACAGCAGTACATGCATGCAGATGATCCGTATGCCCGCCGTACTATGGCATCGTTACCTCGTGAATTCCAACAAATGCTACGCGACGGCGATTTTCGTTTGAATCCTGTATCTACCTTGTACCTTGGTCGACGTTCTTTAACCGACCGTGCCTACGTGTCGTTCCTACATCGTATTCTTCCAATGTACCTTATTGAGAAGACGATGTTCCGAGGCACTTTGGTAGAAGCTGCTCGTCGCCAACGTGCTACCACTCACCTTACGGCAGGTGATGATTTATGGACTCCTACTTCCGAGGAATTGCAGGCATTGGTACAACAATTCCAATTAGCCGAATATGATCCCTTAGGCGGTTGGGTATCTACTCGTAATGCTGTTCAAGCTACAGATATCCGCCCTGGTGGAGATTTCTGGAAATGGACGGACATGGCCGATATTCTTGTCCCTTACAAACTTCGTGCTTTAGGTATTTCAGAATCATTCCTGTCAGGTGATGCTTCCTACGCCAGTGCAGAGTCTGCCTATTCGACATTTTTGGAGACCATGAATGCTTATCGGAATGATCTGACCAACTCGATTTTCTACTCTACCTTGTTCCCTTTGATTGCTGTTGCTAATGGCTTGTATAAGGATGCTAAAGTTAAGGTACAAGGTAATGATGTATCAGGATTCTTACGCAACGCCTCGAATCGCGCGAACCTGAAAATGCCTCAGATCATTTGGCATAAATCTCTGGAAGCCAAAGGCGAGGACAACAAATTCGATATGTTGGAAAAGGCATCAGAGAAAGGTGTTCCAGTTCCATTGAAAACCTGGATGGCTGCCGCAGGTGTCGATCCAGAAGTCCTAGAAAAGGATTTGAAAGACGATAAAGAATACCGTGCGCAACTTGCAAAGTACACAGGTAAAGATACAACGCATGAAGGTGAAGACGAGGCAGGTAATGATCATTATGATCCTGAGGAAGCCTTGGAAGCCGCAGCTGGACAGTTTACCAGCCAGTCTATGAATGCAGGATACCGTACACGTAAGCCTTTGTTATCGAGGGACTTCGGGAATTCGGCATCTATGGAATTCGGCAAAACAGGTAAGCCTAAATTTGTCCATAACGCTCGAATGAAGCAACGAGATATCAATGGTATGATTGCCAAGGTTTCAGCAAGGGCGGAGCGCGATCCAGAGTATGCTCGTGAATTGGCACACTTTAATAAGAAGCACGGCAAACCTGTAACTATGCCGTTCGCTAATGGGGGTGATGTGAAAGTTGGGAGGAAGCGTTAATGTTTTCATATGTCGTTGCTCGCGTCAAGCCAGAATCAGATTACCAATGGTACGTTTTCACTGGACCGAAACCTGTTAGTTTGGAGTTTAGAGGCAATCCTATTGTCATCCATAAAGGTGAACGCTTTGGTGTGCGTAAGTCGTCCAACAATAAGGAGATCCGACTAGTTCGAGATAATGATATTACTCGGGTTCTAACGATCTCCTTAGACCAAGCTAAGAAATTAGCTAAACAGGTAAAAGCGGAGTAATTATGCCAACCAAAGTAAACGCCAAGATTGTAGGCAAGGATTTCTTCTTTGGGGTGAAATGGGATTCTTATACACCTCAGGTTGAGGCACAGCTTACTAAAGATCTCATCGCCATGTCTACGCAAGCGCGTGGACTAAACTTCGTAATGGTGTGTGACTCGAACGAAGCTGATCGTTTGTTAATCTCTATGAGAGTCAAGCGTATTACAGCATCCACCTTTGCCACAATGTGGATTATGTATCGTACTCAGGAAGAATCACATATTGAGATTCCTGAGCATGCTGTAACGATTCTGGAACGGGATATGTCTATGGATGTGGCTGCTCCTGTAATTGATCCAGGAACTCATTCAGGTTACGCCCTGACGCCACAAGGACGGGTTGCTCCGGATCGTATTGGAATAAATCGTCCTGCACCCAATTCTTCCGCAAAGCCGGATTATGCATTGATAATGCTCTGGAGCTGACACTCAATTTAATAGTGTTATGTATCATCTTCGATACGCTTGTCTAAGGGTTCATGCATGGGAAGGATGCATTGACGAGTGTATTTTCGGAACAGTTAATCAAGACCGCAGCGAAGGCTTTAGACTGTTCCGTCTTTTTATTCCCAGGAGTATGGCTTGATTCCTGAGGGTCCAATATCAGCCGTACTCCACGATCCTTTTCAAAAGGAAACATCGTGTCGTCTTTAACAGATATCATCTCGCAAGCAAAACAAGGTGTGCAGCTCCAAGTTAAGGGAGCTCAGAATCAATTAACATCAGGTGTTACCGGTGCGGTTTCTAATGCCAAGAATAACATTGTTACTGGCATTACCACCATTAGTCACGCAGCTATAAGTGGTGGTATTAACGCCGTAGTAGGTGCCGCAGGTCAAGCTTTATTGGGTAACTTTAGTGGCGCAGCTACCACATTGGAAAGCGCAGGATCTAACCTAGTCAATACGGTATCTACGGTTACAGGTATAAGTTTTGGTTCCTCTTTATCAGATAATTCAGGTATCTCCTACTCCTCGCAGCCTTCTAGCAATGGTGGCGTTACACCGGGGGATCCTTTTGGCGGTATCAATGCTCGTCCTGATCCTGTATTAGCTTTCAATTGGTACACAGAATTACCTATGATCATTCCTGCCGCAGGTACCGCTGCATCCTTGCCGTGGTATTATGTTGAGGAAGTCAATCTTCCTCAACGTACTGTGGAAGTTCGTTCTATATTCAGGGAAGGTCGTAATAAACATTTCCCCGGATCCTACTCGATAGATCCTTTACGCTTAACCATATACGCGGATATAAACAATAACGCCATTAGCTATATAGAAGCTTGGCGAGGATTGGTTCTTAATCCCACTACAAGTGCTAATGCTGCCTCCTATGGAGGTGGGTACGGTCAGGCATCCAAGTTCCAGAAGTCTATCAAGACCTTTGTTCTGGCAGCGGATAAAAGTACACTTGTGGAATTTGAGTATACCGAATGCTGGCCTATTTCAGTTGAATCTGTAAATTTAATATCTGGTAATACGGAACGTGTAGTATGGCATGTAGGTTTCTCCGTAGGCGATGTATTTGCTACCATTTATAATCTAAGCAATTCTGCAAACTCAGGATTTCTTGGAACGTCTGGTGTAGTACCTACAATTCAACAAACGGTAGGTGCGGTATATTCCAGTCTTACTGGTGCAGCTACCAGTGCAATTAAGAGTTTGTTTTAATGGCTTAATTTCAGGAATCTGATCGAAGCCTAGCAGTAAATAGTGTAGTTACCCCTAAACTCTGGAGCGTCGTATGCCCAATCAGATTGACCCTAATAACCCACACGGTAAAGGGGAGTTTCATGCCTTCCCTGCAGCACGTGTGGCTAGTATAGAGCAGAAACAGCAAGAAACTGCTCCCTACATACCTCCCAACAGTCCTTCCAATCCAAAAAATATGAACAAACCTGGATTCATCCCGCAGTCTGCTTCGGAGAATCAGCGTAGGGCAATGAAGAACATTACCGACAGTGCTACGCCTCCTGCGCCTGTAGTTGTACAACCTCAAGTAGCGCAACAGATATCAAAGGAGTTGCCAGGGTTTTCAATGAACACCAAACCTTCGCAGGTCTCAAATGTAGGTACGGCAGGCACCTTTGATAATTATGCACAAGCTCCTGTTACCATTAAACCTCCGGTATCTCGTGCACAGGCACATGCGCATCAAGGCACTACGATTGACATGCCTGAACCTGGCTTACATCCTGAACAGGTTCCAATAGTAACACCGGGTTTCACGCGTCCTGTATCGAGCGCAGAAGCAATCAGTTTAGATCTTCCTTCGCGCTTCGCATATTATCCTTTCAAGGATTTATATGTTAAACCTTTTAGTAATCGGCATCTTGCCAAGTTGTCGAGGGCTAATGCGGAGAAGTCTTTCCTCCCTACGGTAGAAGCAGTATCATCCGTGCTTTCTACCTCGGAAGGTCACACCAATATAGCATTCAACCTGACAATTCCGGATTACTATTTTGTACTGTACTGGTTGCGTCAAAACTCCTATACGAAGTCTACCTTCACCCACACCACACACTGCACGGCTCAAAAGCATTTTGACATGATTGAGCGTGGTGAGAAGACGCTGGAATCTCTTAAGGTTCTTGAGGTGGTTAATCGTACTACCCTCCAGGTAAATATGCTGGATCAGATTCCTAATCCTGCGGTGTATACCATTACCGATCCTTACGCGACTCTGCGTCCAGCTTTGGTACGGGATATGCTTGAGATCTCGATGAGTCCTAATATCATCGATCCTGAGTTTGAGTGGAATGCTGAGATGGCATCCTATCTTACCATCATAGCTCCTATGCCTGTATTCGACGATAAGGGCGGTATCATAGGAAGTGTAACACGCGAGTTAAATCTCGAAGAGCGTATTGAACGTATGGGTAATGAAGAGCTTTATAGTGCAGATGATGCATTCACTATCAAGCAATTCTCCAAGACGTTGGATAAATACGGTGTGCAGGAATCAATCAAAGTTAGATGTAAGGAGTGCGGCGCTTCCTGGGACAGTAAAATGTCCCTTGAAGCCCATTCGTTTCTTTCCGCTGCATAATATGAACGAAGTAATGGATCGGCATGAGATCCTCGCGTCAGAATTTCATATATATCTGAACGAGGATACACCGATCCTTCATTTTATGCAGCTATCGGATCGTGCAAATGCGATTCGAGAAGAGAAGAGAAAAGCCGCGAAGGACGGCAAAACTTATATTGGGTAATTAGTAATCATCAAACGCGGATACGGCTAAAGGTTAATCATGGCAAAGTTCAAAAGTGATACAGAATCAAAGAAATGGAAATCCCTTGAGGCGACCACTAGCACATCTTTCCACAAGATGTTGCAAGGTACAGCTACCGAATCGGATTTTAAATCTGTGTCAAAGATATTGGAACAACAGAGTGCTTTGGCCAAATCTGTGTTTGATGAAGGTGTAAAGTCTATTGAAGCGACAGCAGATGAACTCCTGGATAAAGTGAACCAAGGTCGTATTGAGTCAGGTAAGCGTCCATTAACACAGCAGGCGCATAACAGACTGCATAAGAGTACCATGCAAGATGTCATGCGTAACTATGCTCCTGACATCATAGCCAGTCTTAAGGATATCATTGATGATAGGTTCGATGAGATAGCCCAAGGTAATGTTGAGGCTATTACAAAGGGTTTTGATAAACTATCTGGTTATAGCCCTACACGTAAACCAGTAGATACTCCCTCCACCGACGATATAATTGCTTTGCAGGAAGCCGCAAGCGAGGATGCTGATAATAAGGATAACGCCAAATGGCCTGACCGATTAGCGGACATCAAGAAAGCCGTCGGGGATGCGGTAGAGAATTCGTTATTAGAAATAATAAAACGCGTTAAAGGTAATCAATCTAAACCGGGTATGCAGGAAACTTCGCCTGCGTTGGGTTATAGTCCAACTGCCCGGGCGAATGCGAATAATTGGGAATTGATGGACGCAGACGGCGGTAGTAGCGCAATGTCTCAGGCTACTGCTACCAGCCCTACTGTCCAGCTTACACCGAAGACGGAAGCTGCCATCTATGAAGCCACCGATGAGCAGAAAACGTTCATGGGTAGTATTCGAGATATGCTAGCCAACCTTGGTAACAAGGATAAAGAAAAGGATTCTCCTGAGGAAGAGGAGAAGAAAGCATCTTCGTGGCTTCGCAAAATGGGTTCTTGGATGAAGGATAAAATGCCATCCAAGAAAAGTAGAGGCACGATTATGTCTATAATTAAAGGCATAGGCCAAGGTTTGTTCCTAGCTTTAACCGCACCTTCCCTAATTAAAGGTATTGCGGGAGCCGCAAAAGAATTTCTAACCTTAGATAATCTTGAAAAAGTTATCAAGACCACGTGGGACACCATATATGGCATAGGTGGGTCCATAGTAAGCGGTATTTTGAAGGAATTCGGACTCAAAGGATCTCCAAATCCTGATGTCAAGAAACCTGCCTTAGAAAGAATGGACACGCAAATATCTAATGCACAAACTAAGTTAAAGAGTGCGCAAGATGCCAAAGCCAAGGCAGGTGGTGACGAATCCAAATTGACTGATAGGCAACGTCAAGATCTAGCAGGTCTTCCTGAGTTTATCAAACGTTTACAGGCAGGTCGTACAGAGGAAGCAGCTAAGGAAAATAAGGGTAAACCGCCAGGTACAACCGCACCCTCTGCAAGTGCAGGAACCCTACCTGGTGGAGGAAGTGCCACGACTACCGTAGGTTCTTCACCTGTAGCTAGTGCCAAGTCTGCAATTGTTCCGGCGGGTGCCTCTCCTACAGTACCGTCTCAATTAACAGCAGTCAATCAAACGGCCGTTACGGATTCTGGAGGCTATACCTATGACGCTGCCAGTGGTAAGATAGTAAAGTTGGATTCTCAAGCCAACCCTACCAATTCAACGGTAGGTGGAGATAACTACCTCAGAAGTTCTGGTAATACGACTGTTGCTCCCGCCACGAGTCCTACTACAGGTAAGGGTTTAACCGTTCCCGATCCTGCTTTACAGACGGCGCAGGCAGATACTACTCCATCTCGACCTGGTGGAGGTATGCAGTCATCTACAGCTATTACTCTTGCATCCTTCGGTATGCATGCAGGTGTGGATGATACGTTACAACTTATGAATGTAGGAGCAATTGCATGAGTTATTCTCCAACTCGCGCGTTGTTACTTGTGCGGGATAAGGATCTTCCTGAAGAGAAAACTCAGATGGATCTAATCCATCATATAACACAATCCGCAAGCCAAGACTCTGTGTTTAGTAGTCTGTCAGCCATAATAAAGGCACAGAGTAAAAGTAAAAAATCAGATGTTATTGCCAAAACTATGTTATCCAACCTCATCAAGGTGCTAATCAAAAATAGTGCCTCCGATGAGGAAGATGATATAAAGGAAGGAATAGTACACCTGGTAAAACACGAGTTAGAAAAACTTGGTAAAAAAATAATTAAAACAGTGGTTAAAGAGGTGATTAAAAAGGCTTGGCGTATTGTTACCTGGGTTATAGAATTTGCGGTTAAGCTGACCACGGAAGTAATACTTCCCATCATAGAAGGCATATTAGCTTTTGTGATAGCGAATCCTATCTTAGCATTAGCCGGTTTGGCATTGGGAGGTTTAGCTTGGTGGGCGTGGGATAAGTATTTGAAACCTACGATAAACGAACCTTTACCTCCAGGTCAGGTTACTGAAACATTCCTTCCAGGTACACAGACACAGCAACGAGCCACCCAAAATGTAATTGGTACCCAGCCTATTGTTCCAACTACACAACCTGCGTATAGTCCTATAAAGATTGCGACGGAAAAATTGAAACCACAGAAAACTACTTTTACAGGATTTGGTACAGATATCGACTCCTACATACGTGAGGCTGCCCAAATGTATGCCTTGCCTGAGGATGTTCTGAGAGGTTTCGTCAAGATGGAGGCAGGCTGGACAGGCGCTATGTCTCCCTCAGGCGCTATCGGTACTGGTCAGTTCATTGTATCTACTTGGAATAGTTTAGCCAAAACGCCGGCAGGTAAAGCGATCGGTATGGTTTCTATTACTATGGGAACGAACGGTACCTTTAGAACTGCACAGGATCCTCGATATAACATGAGGATCAATACATTGGCTACTGCATTGCTGGCACGTTTGAATGCGGATATATTGGTGAAAAACAAATTACCTGTAACTGGTGAAAACCTGTATATGCTGCATAATATTGGACCAGGTATTATCAACGTAATGCTAGGTCGTCCTGTTGCAGCTTCCACCATACAAGCCATGGAGCAGAATGGTATGAAGGCCGGTATGAGTCCTCAGGATTTTCTGGCTTATCAGAAGGCACGGTTCAATGCACAATACCAAATTGCCAATGCCACACCCTCTAATAACACGCAGTTGGCAGACACTTCCACTACCAATACTCCACTAACCGTGCCTGCACCACCGCCAAAGAAAACTGCGGTGGCTACTGCTCCCTCAAGTGCTCCCTCAGGAACCGTTGCTCAGGTATCTGGAGGAGAGAAGACCTTGGTAAAAGGCCAGGGGAACACTCTAATAGCTGTGAAAGCCTAATATGCCAGTCCTAAATTCTGATTATTTGGTGCGTATCATACAGACAGAGACCTCAACCGTGGTTACTGCTCCTATGCCAGAATCTTTCATGTTTGATTCTGCTGCAAGCTACGAAGCACCTTACGCTCAAGGTTTATTTGGTAACGGAGCTTTATCGCAATTAGCAAAACTTGGAGGCTTGCGATTAACCTCCCAAGCATTGACGGCTCAGGTATGGCAAGGATCAAATGATACTCAACTTAGTGTTGAATTAGAATTCCAGTCGGAAACAGATCCCTTGACAGAGGTACGCGATCCTATATTGGCTTTATTAAAGCTGGCGACGCCTTCGGTATTGAATGATCTTATTTTGTCACCGGGACCTCAATTAGACCTGGAGACCTTGAAAGCCGCAGCTAATGATGTGAGTACTACCGCTACGTCACTCCTAAATAACTCTTCAACGACTACCAATAATGGTGCTAATCAATCTAGTAGCACTACGAGTACATCGAGCACCAGCGCCACATCAAATAATACCTGGCGGAAGAAGATCAAAAATCAGGTAACTATTCAGATTGGTAACTATGCCTATTTTGAATCCGTAGTGATTACAAATGTGCAGAAGACATACACCTCCCAGATTGATGTTTTAACTGGATGGCCTCAACACGCCCGGGTATCGGTTCAGTTTAAGCCTTTATTTATGCTGGTTCAATCTGATCTTGATAACATCTTTAAACATGCGAGGTGATTCATGTCTACCGATTACGATTACTCCAAATACACACCGTTGGATAGCACAGGTATTGACTATGATGTTTTTAAGTCTGCCTATAAGAATATCCGATTTGCCTTGCCTACCGCACAGAAACATTCCGTTACCGATGCCGATATGGCTAATCTCCCAGGTATTAGTTACCTGTATTATGGGGATGTTTCATTGTGGCGTATCATTCTGTACTTCAATGGTTTGACAGATGCTTTGCAGGATGTTTATCCAGGTATGACGCTTAATATTGCCGCTAAGTCCGATATCATTAACTACGTATCTAAGCAGCAAAATAATAGCCCAATGAATATTATTATTTAATAGGCGCAGTGATGTCATACATTATACAAAACAAGATTGAGATTTCGATCTTCATCGACGGCAATGAGTATCCATTATCCACAATTAACTCCCTGAACTTTTTACATATGGGAGCTAGTGCTGCGATGGATTTTCCAACCTGCTGTTTCCAGATTGTAGATCAATCCCGTACCATAGACAGTATGGGATTACAGGATGGTATACCCTTAAGAATTGTCGTTAGGTCAGGTCAGTCGAACTCACAGACATTTAATTTCCGTAAATTCAATCACCTTAAAGACTCCAGCGGCCCTTTCGCAGTTTATACCATCGATGGCTACTACGATTCTCCTTTATGGTTCACCGGGACAACCAATCAGAATATTCGGAGTACCTCGGGTGGGATTCTGTCTACGATTGCTAGCCAATGCGGATTAAATTACGACGGAGTGGACACAAATGATTCCCAATTGTGGACACCTCAAAATAAGAAGTGGAGGCAGTTCGCAAAAGAAACAACCATGAATGCCTACGTGGACGATACTTCTTGCATGTGTTCTGCTCTTGACTTCAGTGGCACCTTGCGTTTCAAGGATATAAATAATCTCCCTGACGCTACACAAAAGATTATTGCTTATCAATATTCCACAGATGCAATAACAGCCGTAGCTTTTCAGAATAAGGCAGGTTCAGGTTTCAATAATTCCGTTACTGGGTATTCGAACACCCGTGTTAGTCAGTCCATAACGGCCGATCAAACCTACACCACGATTAATCAATTGCAATTCGAATCTGACTCTCGCGCACCCTTATACAATACTGCGGTTCGGGATAAAGCTAAGAATGGCCCTGTTAGATTCTCACCAATCGATGTAGGTAATAATCATCCTAATTATGAAAGAGCCTCTTATCAGAATAATCGATATAGGAATCTGTTTTCAATGGGATTGGAAATCCTAATCCCTCAACAAACGCAGTTCCAATTATTTGATAAGATTAATTTCTCTGTTCAGAAAGAGGATACCTCTCAAGATACCTCGGCCTCCGGTGAGTACACTATATCAGGTCGAGCTATCTATGTACAAGGTTCCAATTATGCGGAGAAGCTCCAAGTGATTCGTCATGGAACAAATGAAACTTATGTGGAGGGCTAGATGAGCCTACAAAGTGCTAACGATAAGATGAGCGAGGCTATTGATGATAGCCAAGAGAAGAATTATATCCTAGGTACTGTGACCGAAAATGCAGATCCTTTAGGTATAAATCGCATCCAGGTATCTGCACCCGGCCTCTTTGATCCTTCCCAAGGTGAGCAGCCCTGGATTGCTCCTCATCCATATTCTCCTTTTGGACAAGGTCCTAACTATGGAGTGTACGGCACCCCTGCAAAGGGATCTATCGTTAAGGTTAGGTTACAAGATAACGATGTAAACCAGGCTAACTACGAAGCTTCCGCCTATTTAGCTGCGAATGCTAATCCTATATTTGCTTCACCTTCCATATACGGCTATCAGGATCCTAAAGGTAATAAGTTAGTGGTGAACCTAGAAACCGGTGACTGGACCTGGACGCATAACTCAGGATATATTCTGGCCTATAGTTCGTCAGGTGTAACTGTTACAGCTCCTTCCAATGTAACGGAAAACATAACTGGAAATCTCCAGTTCAACGTTACGGGAAACGTAGATATAAACTCCACAGGAGGTAATGTAAATGTTGCTGCCACAGGTGCGGTGGTTATTACAGGTACAACCATTAGTTTGAATTGAGGTTACTATGTCTGGTATTGGCGGAATAGGATCTATGGGAATCGGCACATGCCCGTGCCATAAGACTCCACAGAATTACATAACCACCTTAATTACAGGAGCACCTACTGTCCTTGTTAATGGTACAGGCGCAGGTCAGGTAGGTTCCATAGGGGTATCGTCCTGCGGGCACCCTACGGTAGCTATCACAGGGTCGTCCACAGTTTTTGCAGATGGAGAACCTGTACATAGGGTGGGCGATACGGGAGTCAATTGCGGACAATACGTATTAATCGAAGGTAGTCCTAACGTAACGAATTCATTGTGAGTATTAAATGGTAAATGCAAATTCAGTAATTCCTATATGGCTCAATACTTTCAATCCAGCCTTCTACACAGCCATAACGAATCAGGAGGACTGGTCATATACCAATGTAGGTGTAAGCGCGTGGCAACCTTTATTCCAGCAACTTGCCAATGCTTTAAGTGCCTACAAAACCTTTGATCGCTCGGCTGAGGTACAAAATTTTATGTTTAATGCATACAGCTATGTTGCATTAGACGTCCAGTTTGGAACAGGTAGTTCCTTACTCCCTTCATTTAACGCGACCAGTGTATATAGCCTTGCAGGATTTATGGCTGCATCTATCTCACGTCCAGTAAATTACTACAACGATCTGGTTTTTCCAATTCCACCAGATACTGCCTATACCTCTGCCCTTATGGCCGCAGACGTAGCCACGGTGACGGCGGCACCTGCTTCGGAGACAGCAAATATAACAGCCTTGGTCGATGACGCACACTCTACCGTTCAATCGTGGACTAATGCAGGATTATGGGACGCACCTGTATCTACAGGGGTTCCTGTAACCAGACCTTACATGAAAAATGAATTCTTTATTACGCTAAACTGGAAGTTTGCAATCGAAGCTTTAGGCATCGGTTATCCAATTCCTCCAGGAGTTTAGGAGACATAAATGGCAGCAGCAACCGCGTACCAAATATCTACAGCAGGAGCTACCTGGATTGACGTGAACACTGACGTTACTCAAAATACGTTACCTGATCGTTTACCTGATACATTGGCGATCACTCGGTGCTCCTTGATTAATCTTTTCAATTGCCCCATAGGTTCGCGTGGCCGAATATTCCAGCCTACGTATGGTTCAATGTGGTACCAATTCCTACAAGAACCTATTGATGATATAACAGCCGGGAACATGCGTATTGCCATGATTCAAGCAATATCGAAATGGGAGCCACGCATTACCTTGGATTATTCAAATACCTCCATTACGCCGGATTTAACGATTCCAGGTTACGTGGTTAAAATATCGGGCACCGATTCCACATCAGGTGACGTTGTATCTATGCAGTTCACACAAGACCTCTCCTCGTAAGGATTATTATGGCAGATGAAATTCTAACTCTTTCGGATGTGACCGCAGACTTCTCGCAGTTCGTCACGCAGATGGAGAATGCACTTAACACCACAGGTACATGGAAAGGTAATCTTACTACTCAGACTTCGCAAGCTATCATTGAATTGGTCTCTACGGTAGGTACTTTTGCACAAGGTAAGATTCTTCGTGTGTACGAAAATGCTTTCGCAGAGACTGCACAATCTGATTCAGCTATCCTTGCCAATACGCAGATGCAAGGTATTCGGATGGCGCGTAAATTACCTGCAGGTATTACAGCTTCTATCCTGTCTACCTTGAATGTTACGGTTCCGCCTTTAACTCAGTTCCTTGTAGCTTCAACCTACTACTTCACTCGTGAACAAATTACTCTGAGTGCTAATGTAGCTCAGAACATCACCTTGTTCCAGGGACAAATGACGGTAATCAGTACCTCAGGTTTAGGTACTGATTCACAAACCTTTGAATCCCAAGAAGATACCTTTACTGTAAGCGACCAGGACGTACAGGTATCCCTAAATGGTACAGTTCTGCCTAAGGCGCTAGGGGACCTTTGGAACTTCCGTGGAAAATCAGGCTATTCTGATCTGACGACAGCGGATGGTCGTTTGCTTTTAGTATTTGGTTCTACCGTATTCGGTACCATACCAGGTGTCAATGACACGGTACAAATTAGTTATCCAGTTACCATAGGTGAAGCATCGAATAACCAAACGTTACTGGGTAAACCTATTTCTGTATCAGGTTACAGCACTATTTCAGGAACGGTCACATCCAATCCCTCGGGAGGAGGTGATGAAAAGCCAGTATTGGCTTATAAGAATTTGTCGTCTGGTGCGTTTGGCACCTACCTATCCGCAGTTACCCCTTCTCAATACAAGACTCTAGTTGGTGTCTACCCCGGTATTATTGATGCGTGCACTCAGGCACAACGCGAAATTAATCCGGCTGCCGTAGAATGGATGAACATTATCCGGGTATCTGGTTTAACTGCGACACCTTGGACACAGCAGCAGAAGTTGGATTTTTGTGTCTACATGCAAACAGTAACAATGTACTCTGGACGTTTCATCTGGACAGATGCGATTGCCATACCTCGGGACGTTTCCATTAATGTGTATTGCTTTAATACAGCAACCCTTTCAGAAGTGGAGTCCTTGGTAGAAGCCGAAATCACCGCAATGTTCGCACCTCAGCAGGGAATCCTGCAAACTAATTTCTACGAGTCTGATCTGATCGAAGCCGCGCGTATAGCAAGTAACGGTGCCATGTCTTATGCCATTGTTATCGCACCTACTTATCCCATGATCGTCACTGCACCTGAATCTCCCGTACCTACCTACACCTTGATTCCAGGGGGAGGTGTTCTTGGTGAGTATCAGTATGCATACGGCATATCTACAGTAAATACCGCAGGAGAAGAGGGACCTCCCGTTAATTGGGTAACTCCTCAGGTGGTTAGCACAACCAACTCCTACGCGATTCAAATCACCTGGCCAGAGGTAGATGGAACAGCTACGTATCATATATGGGGGCGCAAACCAGGCGCTATCGGTTTGCTGGCTTCCGTTGTAGCAGGTAGTCCTTTGACTTTTACAGATGATGGTTCGATTACTCCTACCGGTACTCCTCCCAATCTGTTGTCTGAGGTACCTATCCGATACAATTCGTTGAATTCTTTAACCGTTACTGCCTACTTCTCAGAACGCCAACAGCGCATTTCTACTTCTTCCTAATATGGAGCACTACAATGGCTGATGCTTACATCGAGCAGGTACGCTTAGGATATAAGGTCCCTCGTTCTGTTCTCTTGCCCCCATATATGTCTCAAAATCCATATTTTATGGATTTGATGAACTCTATAGATACGGTATTTTCGACACAAGTGGATGCTAAGATCGATATCTTAGCCAACATACGTAATATGTGGGTTTCAAGTCCTGCGGTAGAGCAGATTATTGTAAACCAGGAATTGATTCCCTTCTCAGCTTGGCCTCAACCTGAACGCGCCATCTTATCCAAACAGACAAATCTTTTAGGTATGAACTTCCAAAATGCGGGAGTTCTTTCTAATGATGCGTATCAACAGGTTAGCCGTAATGTAGGCTGCTATTGGTTTCAAAAGGGCACTCAGGCTTTCATTGAGTTTATCAATTATTGCCTAGGTACCAACCTTGTTGTCGTTAGTTTATGGACGGAGGATTACGTTACCTTCGTGCCGGAGGCTGACGCAGGAACGCCTATATGGGAAGGTGGACCGTGGTACCCTACCACACATGTGCAGATACAAAGCTTCGGAGGTTTCCAGGGATTGGATTTGGTAACGTTGAATTCATTCTTTTATGAGATTGCAAATTATAATCTCGTACTCTACTCCATTGATGCTGCATTTGATATGTACGTAGTAGATGTTATCGAACCTAACCACACTACATTGGACGTGGTTGCCATAGGTTTGTATGGGATCAATTCCTTGGTAATGAGCACAGAGTTTAGATATGGGGCTAATGCGCCTCCCTTCCAAAGCATTTCTCCTGCTATACCAACGCAATACAGTGCAATAGGTGCACCTGTAGACTTTAGTGATGCCTATTTATTGGCTGATCCCTCATCCTTCATTTCAGATGAATCAGGAAATAAATACGCAGTTTATAGCGTTGCAGACCAGGCGATAACGGTAAGTGATTCATTACCCACCCAACTAATGGGACCTGCATCTGATACCGGAAACTATACGGTTCTTTATGGTCCTGTCGAATGGGTGGGAATACCAGGGTCATCGAGGTCAGCAGCTCGTATTCCTGTTTATTCAACAGGTACCCCTACCGTGACCTCTGTAGACACGATAAGCACACGAATGATAGGACACACAAGGTCAAATATTTTGGTTAATCCCAAAGGTTTTGCAGAAATATCCCCTGGTAAATTTACTCCCTATTGGTAGGAATAATAATGACAGCAAATATCAATCCTCTTAAGTATGATGCAACCTCGAACACTCACATGCCATTGGCTACGGGAGATACCATTCTTCCTGCGGTAGTCCCCTTATCTGCACGGGATAGCAACCAGATCAAAATACTAACGGATGGTTTGTACGTAGGTCCTATACCTGCGTTACCTATCTATTACGTAGCCAATGAAGGCTCGGATATAACTACCAATGGTAGTGAAACATCTCCCATGAAAACATTGGATTACGCACTCCAACAAATTGTCGCTCAGTCCTTGCATGGGGATAGGATAGAAGGTGTAGTTACCATTGCATTGAAGGCTGGTGAAACCTTTGCTCTGAATAACAGCTATACCGTGGCTGGCAAATTGCGCATCGCATTCTACGGTGACACGAATTATGGGGATTTTAATAGCACTATCGTAGGTACAGGTGCCTACCCCTATAACATGATCGATCTGGCACGTCCGGTAATTTCCAATGTGGTCACAACCTCTGTGCCTGAAGGCGCTACGGGATTACGTCTGGTTGATACTGGTACGGTAATCCTGACAGGTATTAAGATTAATTTCCCTGCGGCTCCTATACCGAATCCTCAGTTGACCGCATACGGCAATTTATGCGATTTTGTCACAGCCACTCCTTATAGCAAAGCCACATTAATCTTGGAAGGCATGATTGCCAACATGACGGATGTCGCCGCAGTATACGGTTTAGCAGGTGTGCATGCTCGCGCATCGCTGAATTTAATGCAATACGCATCACAGTTCCAAGTGCTTGGGATCATTGCCAACGCATCTGCTCCTGTGGCTAACTTACCACCTCGTCCTTACATGCTCAAGATGTATGGTGATTATCCAGGGGCTAATCAGCAAGCAGGCGCCCTGTCACCTACGACAGCTAATAGCTCTTCAGGTTCTGGTTTGATGTATCTGAATTGGACAGAGACACAGGCACAGTATGTAACATCAACCGCTACGAATCAGGCATCGTACCCTATCAATTTTGATGTGAACTACGGTTTACGGAACTACATCACTAATATTATTCGGGATATGCAAAGCCGCCCTCTCAACGTTATTGCTTCGATGCTGTTTTAATTAAAAGGATTATTCATGGCCGCAACACCCTTATTTTTAGCCACGGACGTAGGCTTAGCTGCTGCAAGTGTTGCAACCCCTACCGGACCGTTTGTAGAGATTGTAGCCTTCAAAATTGGTTCTGCCTACGGATACAGTCCAAGTCGCAGTGATACAGGCCTTAATGGGGCTACCCTGTACTCAGGGGTTCCCATCTCCTATCAGAATATTGGAGATAATACGATCAACATTATCCTCCAAATTCCGCCTGAGGCAGGCCCCTTTGATTTTGGTGAGGTAGGTGTTTATCTGCCTAATGATGTTATGTTTGGTAAGGCAGTATTCGATACCTTGCAGACGAAATTCTCATCATTAGGTACCAATCTTCTATCTACCTATACCTTCAACTGTTTGATCAAGTTGGAGCAATCGACTGCAATCTTCCAGATTACTACTGCATCTGGAATTCCTCCAGCAATTTGGGATGTGTACGCTTGGTCGGATGTTTATCCTCCAGGAGTATCCGCTAATCCAGATACCCCTGCAATATTGATACATGAATTGGATGTATTAAATAACTCGACACTGCTGCATAAAGCAAACGATGATAAATGGACTTTGGGAACCAACTATGCGCGCTATGGTGAGCGTGCCGTGGTATCAGGTACAACGTCATCCGTGCAATTCGCCCAATCCCAATTCCCTGCGTCCCCGGTTAATTCGGTAAATAACCAATTCGTTCTGGAGTTTTCGGATGGCTTCTATCGCTCAGTCTCTAGCGTAGTTGTTGCCGGTTCAAATTATCAATTCAATCTGAACCCGGCTCCTTTGCTGTCCTTGCCTACAGCAGGCGATATCGTAATGCTGCACAATAACAACGGTTATAGCTTCACTGCATTAACCGATGTGCCATTAGCTACTCAAACCATTCAAGGGATTGCTGAGTTCTCGCATGGTTTACAAATAGTTAGTCCTGGGATAATTGCTGTTAATGGTTTGAATCATGACGCACCTAACACTGGACGGTTATTAACGAGTTCAGATGACCTTAACACAGCCACACTGGCATCAGGTATATACACGGTAACAGGAGGTCAAGGGTACCCTGGTAATTATCCTCCAATCGGTGCCTTACCCGGGGTCATTCACAATTCCAATACTCAGTCGGTATCAGGTAACGGATCGATTGTCCAGACCTGGTACCCCACAGGTACAGGGGGAGGGGATGGATCAGGTACAGGGGGTCAGCCTGTATATTTCAGAACATTGATTAGCGCAGGTAGTTGGAGTGCGTGGTTTCCTTTCACGATGCCGGGTAAGGTAGGTACAGGTGGTACTCGAACAGCTATTTTCTCTGGATTGGTTCAAAACTATTCCTATACCAATCCTCATACATCCCCAGGATTTTACTCATTTGCTATCAGCAGTCTATCCTCATCTGGCGGTAATACCTCAACTAATGCCATTCAGGGAGATTTGTATATAAATGGATTAGGTATTACCTTATTGGATGATCATAGTGGCAATGGTTCACACGCTGATACTGTATGCTGCGTGGCGTACCCTGGTGAGAGTATGTACATAAATACGACAACGTACTTTGGATATCCCTGCTATCTCAACGTTACCGAAACACTTATTTAAGGAACAGTAATGACAGATCAATCAACTGAGGTAACGTCGGAAGTTACAACACCGAAGTATTTTCGGTATAAGTACAATGCATTTTTTGTATTCACGGCAGCTATGGAAGCTACCGATAATACCACGGTAGTTGAGGGTACTTCGTTATGGGCTCCATATCCTGCTGCTACTGGTATGGATTCCTATTTCACAGGACACGGCTGGATTCAACTCAAGGCTTTTAGTCTCCTAACCGATGAAGTGTTCCTGTCGGCTAATACAGCATTGGCTGAATTGGATTTACAGAAAGGATTGGCAACCCTACAAGGTGCATATCCTGATGTTGAGGTGTCTACGTGGCCACGTCAAGAAGCAGATGCCATAGCCTACCTAGCGGGTAGTCCGGCAACGGCATTCCTTTCTACTCTGGCTGCTTCAACCGGAGAGACAGTAGTTACCCTAGCTCCTAAGATTGTAGCTAAGGCTAATGCCTACAACACACAATACGCAAACCTCTTGGGTGTCTACAAGACTGCTATTACCAACGTTACCGTTAGTGATACTTTGAAACAAAAGGTTCTCGGTAATATCCAATACCTACGCCATTTATTCAATTGATCATGAAACATAAACTCCAAGCCTCTATCGAGTATCCGGCAATCTGGGACGCCGAGCGTGGTATGTATGTATGGGCTATTCCAGATAGTAAATCTATGTTATCCCTAACAGGGCTATTGGCTAACGCGCCTTTCAAAACTAAGGACGGTACGGAGTTACACTGCACTATCCTGCATTGTAAACCAGGAACTACTCTTCCGGACTATCGATCAATCACACTTCCTGAGGATAAACCTCGGTACGGTTCTGTAGTTGGCGTTCTCCATTGGATCGATCACAAGCAACGCGATATCTTTGTATTTGATATTAAGTCAGATGACTTAAGCGAGGTTCATGATCAATTGGTATCCGTAGGTTTTCAACACTCGCATCCTGACTTCAATCCTCATATGTCCATAGGCAAAGAACTGGAATTAGATACAGCACAGCGTATTTGGTTTAAAACCATGAATGAGAAATTGAATAACACTCCTATTGAAATTACTTTCAATTCAGAGTTATACGCAACTTCCTTAGAGTAGGTAGACGTGAAAAAGCCCGGTTATCTTAATTGATAACCGGGCTTTTTTTTGGCTATACCTAAACTGGAACTAATTCCAATTAGGCATATGTACCTTCATCCAGGGACAATTCTGGAATGTCTGCTGCAACCAAAGCACGGAAGGTTGGATCAGCAGCCGAGCCACTACCTGGACCGGCAAACACAGTGTTAGCTGTTTGTGTAGCCAAGGAAACGGCCAGGGTTCCTGAAGTAGTGATTGGCGAACCAGTCACAGACAAGAACGATGGCACCGACATCGCCACCGAAGTAACCGAGCCAGTTCCCAGACCTGAAATCAACGCTTCAACTTGACCCAGATTGGTAGCTTCACCGCTGGTAGTAGCAGTCGCAACAGTAAGTGGAACGCTGAAGGTAGTTGCACCTGCAACAGTACCACCTGTGGTCAGATCCAAGGCGTTGACATCACTGGAGGTCAGAACAACGGCACCAACCTGACCATTAACGCTTGACACCGCATTTTGAGCTTGCAAGCGCTCGTATGCTGTACCGTCCGACAGGACCCAGTCACCAACTGCCAGTGTCAGACCTTGTTGGGTACCTGCTGCTGAAACAACCCAGTAGTTACCCTTGTTGGTAGTAGCTGCTGGCAAGGCCGGCGTATTGGTTGCGGCATTGTAAGTACCTTGGTAATCTAGTGCACCCAAAACAGCAGGTGGCAGATTACTTGTGGAGATCAAACCATTGACATCCAACGGAGCAACACCGTAGGTACCAATATCAGCAGCACCCAGAGTAATCGAGGTACCTGTCTTGCTGTTAATCGATTGAACCGCAGTACCTGCAGCAACTACAGCAGCAGCCGATGCGATGGTATCAATAGCACCTGTACTGTCTTGGATAAAAATCTTCTTATCCGCAGTATTGATTGCAATCTGACCAACGCCCAATTGCAGAGCTGTTGGAACTGCACCAGGTACAGCAGACCGCATGTGAATGAGTTTATTGCTAGTTAATGCCATAATGATGCTCCTAAATTAAGAAAAAGAAATTAGGCATAAGTGCCTTCATCCGTGAACCCACCTACTACTTGCCATGCTCCGTCACTACGCACATAGCCATTACCATCTATCGGAGCTTCCGGAATACCACCACCTGACGTATCTGCAACCCAGGTAACAAGATCCGATTGAAGTACATACGTTATTCCCGTATCTACCGCCCGTGCCGCCATACCTGCCTCTAATCGCAAAGGTGATATGGAGGCTAATTCAGATTGAGATGCAACAGATATCCAACCACCCTTCCCGTATTCAGCATGGTGCGTCGGGAATGATCCATTATTTATGGGTACAAGATCACTAATAATTTCAATAGACATGATCGCCTCTTATGCGTCCGTTACGGTTACATCTATCGCCCCCAACCCAGCATTATCAGATTCATACACATAGTAATTAAATGTTCCTTGTGGCGTAATTACGGGAACATCACCCTTGAGTACAAAGCCTCCAGTAAATCCATTAACTGCAAAATTGGATAAACCAAAGCTGTCTGGATAGCAGTAATAAACCTTTTGACCATTCCCGGCTGTGGCAGAGAAGGAACGGTTCTTCACTCCCTGAACTGCGGTCAATGAGAGAACGAAGGCACTGTTATAAACTGAGGGAGGAGTCGCAGATCCATAATAGAAAGATTCAGCATAAAGATCATTCTGAACCTTCACTGTATAAATCTGAATTCGTGCCCTGTTGCTTGTGGTATTGGCCAATACAAAACTAGCCAACGTCGAATCATATACAAGCATTTTGCTGATATTGATAACTACAAAATTACCATTTGCATCCGTGCCATTTAGAGTCAATGGCTCACTTGTGGTAATAACCAAAGTGTTAATGGTTTCATTTGGATTCGAATGATATATACCATTAGCAATTAAATCTACGCTCTCTTTTACCGTAATCGAATTGTCTGCTACGTAGAGTGAATTCGCAGTTCCCATCGATTGCTGCAATTGATTAACACCTCTGGACACTTCCAGTTTCACACGCATGGAAGCACTGGGATATACTGGAGCCGTGATAGCCATTACCGCTTCCTTTTGATAAAATGTTCATACTCATTTCTGCAGGCTGGATCACAAAAATTACGATCCGTAAGAGGCTCCTCACATTTATGGTTATAACAAAAACCTTTAAACCTGAGCCCGCCTTTAGCTGCTTCGAGTCGTACCAATTCAACATACAATTCTGTTTGTTTTTCGGCCAACTCTGAGCCTGCATCAATTACGTCCATTGAGTATTTCTCCATTCGAAAATTTAGATTGTTAATTACTTCTCGCCATAAGCCTTATGCAATGCATCCTTGGCGCCTTCAAGTCTTGATTTATCCGCATCTGAGAGATTCTCACCTCCCCGATTTATGTAAAAATTGAGACGAGACATAGCTTGTTTGAGATCCTTAGATTTAGCCTTTAAGCCACTAGCAATGGAAGATGCTGACCCATTCCAGAAACCTTCGGGGAAATCTCCTTTTTCTGCTGGAGTCTTTTTGTCTTCCTTCTTCTGAACAGGTGCAATCCATTTGTCACCCGCAGCTTTAATACGGGTCATTGCTTCGATTTTGAATATCATAAGAACCTCTACTGTGTCATAAAATTGCGGGGATTGGTTTACACATAATTCTCAAATTAAACCAATTGATATGCCTTGTCCTGAATAAGGTGCGAAGAAGGTCGTATTGGCTAGGAAGTATGTTTGTGTTCCATCCCCATAGTCATATTGGTATGTTAAAACCGACGAGTCTATAAGGGTAGACCCACTATAAATTCCAATAGAACGTCCGTTAAATACCCCATCTCCGTATGCAGACCGAGTAATCCAGCATGTTTCTATGACGGTTACATATCCACTGTCAGGGTCACCTGTAGTTTCGGTGTAACTATACAAAGCGTTGGTTGTATAGCCTCCAATTGAAGCTCCTGCTAGAGATCCGAACGTTTGATCTGAATAAGGAGGTCCGTCGAAGCCTCCTCCGTCACTGAATCCGTATGCAGCACCTCCACCATAGTTTTGAACGGATAGAGTGTTCAAAGTAAGGTACGATTTTCCTAGGAGACTCAGGATCGAGATCGCACCTGACGATATGCCGGCTAGGTTACGAACTGAAGTGTCATTGAGGGACATAGGGAGCCCTACCTGTGCCTCTGTGGCAATCTGTGACATGCTTAACGGAGGGCTTGCTGGTAGTGTCATTACTATTCTCCTACAGGTGCAGGGCCTTGGGCTTCAGCTAGACAATGGCCTTTACCAAAGAGAAAATCAATAAACTTGGAAGCAGGAACTGCCCAGGCTTTACCTGCAATCAAAGCTAATCCTGTGCGCCGAGAAATGGTTTGTTGAGGAGGTCCACCAAAGCCTGAATTCCCACACTCATCAATGGCTATTGCCATGGATAGTGCGCGTGTTTCCGAACCAAATAGCGCCTGTAATAGCATCAATATGGATAGGATAGGCAAAACTAACATACAGAATATCCATAACAAAACCAGTCGATATCTACTCATACGTTTCTCCTTGAGATAAAAGAATTCGCCATGTTAAAATAAATTAACATGGCGAATATTTATTAAAGATCAGGTACTCGGTGTAGCAACCACGGTAGGCCAAGTGAAGGCGGGTATCATTGCCACAGCCTGGGCAGGTGTAGGCATAGGATTGGTACCTGCATTGACCGTAGCCAAATAGGCATAGCATGCAGCCCAGGTCAAGGACATCCAAATCTGGAGGGCGTTACCTTCAAGACGAAACTTCTCGCACAAGGCAAAGTTAGGATCGGTGGAAGCAACTACCGCGGCAGGCGCAGCGTAGGCGCAGGCTGACTTGATATCGTCGTAACCATGGGATTGCGCCATTGTATCAAGAGCAGCTTGAATCTCTGTTTGCACGGAGGCTATTGCTGCGGCAGGATTGAGAACCCAGGCACCATTAGTCCAAACATAGTCCGTACCTGGGCGAGTTGGAACTTGCAGATCATTACCTACTTGATCGCCTTCGTAGTAGTTGCCATTGCTGTCGATATAACCCATTTGTTACTCCTTAAAAATTGAATGAAATTAGAAATTACGGTTAACGTTTATAGCTAATTGTCCAGATGTTATGGTAGTACCTGATACCGTGGTGGTAGATTGATTCGTTATCATGGAACTTATTACCGCTACTGCTGAGGTATTTCTCGATATGCCTGAAGTAGAATTGTAGGGCCATGCTCCGTTGTACGTCTGGGAGTTTTCATACCAAGGATAGTTAACGGCTGTTCGAACCATGAGTTTGGTATTGTAAAACTCTATAGGTAATCCGAGATTATGGCTAAACGTGTATGTCGTACTCGCCGCAAATGTGGTTGGATTAGCTACGCTACTATACTTGCCGTTTAAGGCATAATTAACTACCGAGGAGACCGCGGCGGCTCCAGTAACCGCTTGCCCTACGTAGGTGCGATTCTTCGCAGTAAACGTTGGATTAGTTCCCGATACGGTAGACGCTGCACTAACCTGGTACATCGTCATTTGAGGAATACTAAACCAGTCACTCGCATATCCTTGAGTAGCCACATTAGATAAGGTTGTTTGCGGCGTGAATGTTATTCCAGCAGGGTGTTTGCAGTAAGGAAGGAATTCAAAACCTTGGATTGAGCCAGAGAAAAAGTTGGAAGGTGTAGTTACTGAATTTGCTCCTACACTTATATTGGAAACGGGACAAATGATACTAGTGCTGGTTATCGTTAAAGCTGAATCAGCTACGCCATTCAGATAGGTGTAATACTTACCTGTTACGGCATCATAGGTGAGCTCTAGGTCATAGGTTGTTCCATTAACCAGCGTAGAAGTGCCAACTACCGCATTTGCAATATCCCAAGAAGAACCTGTTGAACTCAGGTAAAGATCTAATTTGCTTGATGATATGTATAACGTAGCTCCGTATCCTGTAAAATACCCTGCGTTGAATATGGTAGAAGTAGTACCTACCGCGGTTGGTATGAACTTGCAACGCAAAGTCCAACCTGCACTACCTAAAGTTGTGAATGCAGCAGAGCGTATATAGGAGGTCGTACCGTTAAACACTCCCATGTAAGTACCAGCAATTGCTGGACTGGAGTTACTAAAAGTTACCGCTGTATTAATCCATGAATTACCAAAGTCATCCAAGTTGGTATTGTTCAATGACAGGCAGGATTGGGCTGCCATATTATACGCATAGCCATACTGCGGTAATGCCAACGAGGATCCCCAGGTAACCGAGGTAGCGCTTACCCAATCCTGAGATACAAACGATAGGTTAGTAGCCGGCAAAGTAACTGCGCCTGCAACGTCCGCACTCAGGGTGGCGATATAGTCCTGAACTCCAGCTGCGAAGGCTGTCTTCATTGGGACCGTGGTCGCCGCCAGATTAAGCGTTAACCCTGTACCTGCACTCAACATGTTGGCATAGCCTGAATTATTAACAGCACCATACTGGACTGTCTGTCTAACCTGAGGAGCATTCTGCCCGCTAACCATACCGTTAGCATCAAATACTAGTGATGCAGTACCATTAACTAGCAAACTTCCTTGAGTGGAACTCGGTGATAAAGTGACCGTCATTATCATTACTCCCTGTGATTCCTAAAAATTACGGTTGACTATGAAAGCAAATTGACCAGACGTACCGTTAGCGGTACTCGGGCTTAGGGATGTTGTAGATTGATTCGTTATCATGGAACTTATTACCGCTACTGCTGAGGTATTTCTCGATATGCCTGAAGTAGAATTGTAGGGCCATGCTCCGTTGTACGTCTGGGAGTTTTCATACCAAGGATAGTTAACGGCTGTTCGAACCATGAGTTTGGTGTTGTAGCACTCTATAGGGACACCAAGATTGTGATTGTTGGAATATGTCGTGGACGCCGCAAATGTAGTTGGATTAGCAACGCTGCTATACGTACCATTGTAAGCATAACTGGTAAGACCTGTGAGGCTGCCAGTTCCTGTAGTCGCCTCGGCTACATAAACACGGTTCTTTGCTGTAAAGGTAGGATTCACTCCAGCAGCTACTGATGCTCCACTAATCTGGTACATGGTCATCAATGGAATCGAGAAGAAATCCGAAGCGTAGCCAGGTGTGCCTATGTTAGGGGCTTGTGTAGGAACCGCATATCCTACCCCATTGGGATTTTGGCAATAGGGCAGATACTCAAACTTATCTATGTAACCTGTAAAGAAGTAATTGGTGCTTTGAACTGTACCTCCTCCAATTTGCACCTTATTGAATCCCGACGCTACCTTGGACGCAGAGGTTGTAGAGGCTTCCTGAACACCGTTGACATATAAACGATAAATTCCTGCCACTATGTCGTAGGTAAGTTCTACAAAATACCAGGTGCTAATTGTAGGTGTGGTTACTCCCTGAACGTTACTTGCTATATCCGCAGATGTTCCTGTAGAAGACAGATTGTAACTAAACTTGAGTGTTCCACTTATGTTTGAGAGGCACAGGGAAGCGCCGTATCCTGAACTAGTGGTAGCGGTAACAATGGGAGTCGCATTACCAGACGTAGGCAACACTGTTGAGTACACCCAGGCTCTTAAAGACCATCCGGCCGGACCTAAGGTGGTGAATGAAGTGCTTGATATATAATCACTGGAACCGTTTAAGGCATTAGAAGTACCTGCCCCACCTAAGGCTCCTGTACCAAACTTAAACTGGTTCGTCTGAACCTTAGCTCCACCATTAGCTATCCATGTATTTCCAAAATCATCTAGGAATGTAGTAGAACCTGAGGAACCTCCAAACTGGAGAACAGATTGGTTATTTTGTTGATAGCTATATCCGTATTGAGGTTGAGCAAGGGTTGATGACCAAGTAACTGAGGTATTATTCACCCAGTCTTGGGTTACGTAAGACAAATTGTTTGCAGGAAGGGTTACGACGTTTTTTGTGTCTGCACTCAAGGTTGATACGTAGTCCCGTAGTCCTGCTGCAAAATTCGTCCGCATAGGAGTGGAGGTAGCTAGTAGACTTAAAGCCAAACCAGTTCCTACTACAAGAGGATTGGCGTACCCTAAGTTACTTGTTACTCCACTCTGCACCGTCTGCCGTAGCAAGGGTGCATTTAGTCCATTAACCACGCCATTGGCATCGAATACAACGGAATCAACTCCGTTAACCTGCACGCTGCCTTGCGTGCCATTAGGTTTGGCATATACTGCAAGGGTCATGGTAAGTACTCCTTAATTGTAATGCGTGATGACATAAGTCCTCCTAACAGCAAGGAACCTCCGCTCCCATTAAGGTACGTTGTTCCTGCGGCTGTAGACCCGGCCCTAACTTTGAATGTGGTTGCAGTAATTGTCCCTGCTACCATTAAATGTTTAAACGCAAGTTCGGTAATATTCCCTGAGGTGTAGTAACTCATACCACCTGCTAATCCATTGGCATTCGCATCTTGAAACAAGGCAGCAACGAAGGAAGCACTACCTAAGGATGAATTAGACAGGAATAACGCAACATCAATCTCTAATGTCGAACTAGCATTCGTAGGCGTTATGGCTTGAGATAAAAATTGAATACCTGACGTATTTTGAGGAACCCCTGAACTAGCAAAGGTGGTTGTTCCCGTTTGCAAAGTTCCTACCGTAGTGCTTACTACTTGAGCAATTAGGTTGGCACCTACAATTTTCATAGCGCCTGACGCAGGTACGGTAAAAATATCTTGAGTGGTTGAACCGTAATTACCTCTCGATAACTTCATCGTCCCGTTTGCGGCAGCACTGGCAAGAACAAAATTCTGTGAGGCAGTTACGCTATCCCCGAGTTGAACCTGTGTTATGGTTGCACCTGCCATTAAAATTCCTTAGGTTACGGTAAATACTCCCGAATTATCATACTGGACATAGGCGCAGTCCCACCGAATAAAACAGCTCCACTGGCGCCATTGAATGAGGTAGTACCTGCGGCATTACCACCCGCATTAACAGTAAAGGTCAGTGCACTGGTTGTACCTGCTACCATCCAATATTTTAAGGCTAATTGAACTGCACCACTCGTACTTGCTTGATACTCGGCTGCGGCTGTCAGTGCATTCGAATTACCTGATACAAACAAAGCTGCACTTATGTGATTCGCCGCAGTATTCGATAAAAGCAGATAGCATTCAATCTCCAAGATTGAGGACGCATTGGTTGGAGTAATTGCCAACGACATATATTGATTACCTGTAGATGTCGTAGGTAAGGCTGCTATAGGCATTGTTGTTGTACCTGTAGCCTGCGCACTATATGCCTGACGCACAGCCTGTGCCATTAGGTTAGCACCTACAATCTTGGCTGTGCCTGATACCGGAACGGTAATTATATCCTGTGTGGTAGCTCCAAAATTACCACGTGATAACTTCATCGTTCCGTCAGCCGAAGCGCTGGTAAGCACAAAATTCTGTGATGCGGTTACGCTGTCACCAAGTTGTAATTGGGTAATTGTTGTCCCAGCCATTAGAAGCTCCTTCGTGTTTTGATTCTAAAAAATCCTGAGGTGATGGCAGCATTTGCCGTACTGTACCCTACGTTGGTAGCGAAACCTACCGAGCTTGAATTACGTGTTGATACTCCACCGTAGTATCCATAGTTTGCAAAGGCTGATTGCGTCGCTATACGCTCATTGGTTCCATTTATATCGTCAGCTAATGTGGAATCCATATTCCACATAGTCGTGCCTAAATTATGCGATTTGGCATATACTGTACTAGCTGCTACCGCAAATAATCCAGAGTCATACCTGCCATTTAAGGCATAATTCACTACACTTGAAATTGCACTTGACGAAGTTACAGCTTCACCTATGTAAACACGGTTCTTTGCAGTAAAGGTTGGAGTAGTACCCGCTCCTGTTGAAGCTCCTGACACCTGGTACATAGTCATTTGAGGAATACTAAAGAAATCTGCTGCATATCCTTGAGTAGCGACGTTTGGTGCGGCTGTAGGCACTGTATATGTGGTACCTGCAGGATGTTGGCAATAAGGGAGGTATTCAAACTTATCTATGTAACCTGAGAAAAAGTTGCCTACAGTAGTAGCACTTCCTATTGACCATACGGGAACTGGACAAATCTTGGAGGAACTGGTAACCGTATAATCAAGCACTCCATTTAAATATCCAAAATATTTTCCAGCCACAGGATCATAGGTAATTTCGATGAAGTTCCAAGTACCTGCGGTAAGTGTGGCAGTACCTGTACCTGCACTTGCGATATCCCAACTAGTTGCGGTACTAGATAGGTAGTAACTCATCTTACTGGAAGCGATACCTACTGCGGCTCCATAGCCTGACGCTGATTGACCTGCCATTAAAATAGTTTGAAATGTGGCACTAGATACAGCTACAGGATTAAACCAACACCGCAGGGACCAACCACCCTGTCCTAAGGACGTAAAACTACTGGAACTTATATAGTCGCTAGAACCATTTAAAACATTGCTGGTACCTGCTCCCCCTAAAGCACCTGTACCGAATTTGAAAGAAGTAGTTTGAACTTTCGCACTTCCATGGGCAGTCCATGTATTCCCAAAATCATCTAGGAAAGTGGTGCTCCCTGCTGAACCCCCGAACTGAAGAACCGATTGTTGATTCTGAATATAGCTGTAACCATACTGAGGCTGAGCAAGGGTCGATGACCAAGTAACCGCACTAGGATTTACATAATCCTGACTAATGAAGGAAGTATTGCTCGCAGGAAGGGTTACGACGCTCGCTACATCTGAAGTTAAAGTCGCTATGTAATCCTTAACTCCCAATGCAAACGCGGTCCTAACTGGAACAGTAGTAGCTGCCAGATTTATGGCTAGTCCTGTACCTGCACTTAGCATATTGGCATAGCCTGAACTATTGGTAGCGCCTGTTTGCACAGCCTGGCGTGCTCCCAAAACCATACCTGTTGTTATACCGCCTACATTAAAAGACACGGAGTTCACACCGTTGGCTTGCAGACCTCCACCTCCTCCCGGATTCGATCCTACTAAAATGCTCATTAGAAGCTCCTTCGTGTTTTGATTCTAAAAAATCCTGAGGTGATAGCTGCGCTTGCAGTACTTACACCTACGTTGGTAGAGAATCCTAAACTAAATTGATTGCGAGATGCTGTAGCTCCATAATATCCATAGCTGCTACCTGAAATCTGAGTAGGGACCCGTTCATTGGTTCCACTAACATCATCAGCAATTGTAGGATCAATTGTGTACTGCACTGTTCCTATATTATGTGTCTTGCTATATACTGTACTAGCTGCTACCGCAAATAATCCAGAGTCATACCTGCCATTTAAGGCGTAATTCACAACCGACGATATGCCTGTAACACCTGCCGTTGTTTCTCCCACATAAACACGGTTCTTTGCTGTAAAGGTTGGATTAGTTCCTGATACACCAGACGCGCTTGATACTTGGTACATAGTCATCAATGGAATGCTAAACCAGTCACTGGCGTATCCCTGAGTAGCTACGTTAGGAGCTTGAGTTGGTACTGCGTAACCTACTCCGTTAGGATGTTGGCAATAAGGCAGATACTCAAACTTATCTATGTAACCTGTAAAGAATCCCGCAGGTGTTGTACCGCCCTGTGCACCAACACATAAGGACGTGATAGGACATATTACACTTGATGAGGTAGCTGAGGTTAATTGTGTGCCATTGACATAAAGACGATATACTCCTGCTACTGCATCGAATGTAAATTCAACAAAATACCAAGTACCAACTACAGGAACCAAAGCCGCGGTAATCCCAGAAGCAATATCCCAGGACGTACCAGTACTGGACGCCCATGCTGAAAATGAATAAGTGCCAGCATTGTTGTAAACGCCAAATTCTACGCCGTACTTAGCATCATTGCATGCCCCAACTACAGTCGATAAAAATGTAGAAGCAGGAAGAACAGTTGGATTAACCCATGCTCTTAAAGACCAACCAGTTTTACCTAGTGAGGTAAAACTGGTGCTCTTCAAATAATCACTGGAACCGTTTAAGGCATTGCTAGTTCCTCCACCACCTAAAGCTCCAGTACCAAATTTAACCTGGTTAGTCTGGACTTTAGCTCCGCCTTGTGCTACCCATGTATTTCCAAAGTCATCTAGGAATGTAGTAGAACCTGCCGAACCTCCAAATTGAAGGACAGATTGGCTGTTCTGCACATACAAGTATCCATACTGAGGTTGGGCTAGAGTGGAATTCCAGGTAACCGAGGTAGGGCTAACGTAATCTTGAGATATGAAAGACAAGGCACTAGCAGGCACACTAACCACGCTACTGGTATCGCTACTAAGAGTAGACACGTAATCTTGAACTCCAGCTGCGAATGCCGTCTTCATTGGGACCGTGGTGGCAGCAAGGTTGAGTGCCAATCCAGAACCTGATGAAAGCATGGAAGCATATCCACCTGTAGTAGAACCTGATTGGACGGTTTGTCTAACACCTAACGTAAAACCACTCGTAATTCCTGAGGCATCAAATACTACTGCTGGCGTATCATTCACCTGCAGCGTTCCAGTTAACCCTGAGGAATCCGCTACTATTGTTGTAATCATTAAAAACTCCTTCGGGTACGTACTCTATAAAATCCTGTAGTTGCGCTTGCATTAGCAGTTGAAATACCTGGAGCGGTACTTCCTGAAATAACAGATACCTGGTTTCGTGTAGCTGTTCCTCCTGAATACCCATAACCTGTAAAACTATTTGAAGTAGCTACTCTCTCATTAGTTCCATTGATATCATCTGCAAAACTTATATCTACCGCGTATTGAGATGTTCCAATATTATGGGTTTTGCTATAGGTTATATTACCAGCAGCAACTGCAAATAAGCCTGAATCGTATCTTCCATTCAAAGCATAATTCACGACCGAGGAAACTGAGGAGGTTCCTGTTACTGCCTCACCTACATACACTCTATTCTTGGGAGTGAATACAGGATTTACACCTACACCTACCGAAGGTCCAGACACCTGATACATCTGCATGTTTGGTATCGAGAAGAAATCCGAAGCGTAACCAGACGTACCTGCCTTCGATAAGGCCGTTTGCGGTGTGAACGTCACTCCGTTCGGATGTTTGCAGTAAGGAAGGAATTCGAATCCCTGAATCGATCCTGCCCAGAATTGACCAAAGGCAGTGGTAGCCCCTATAGCAAGTGTCGTAATCGGGCAAAGAATACTCGCGCTGGTAATGGTCAAATTACTTTCGGCAACACCGTTAACATAGACAAAATATTTACCTGCTACGGCATCGTATGTTACCTCAAGATCATAAGCCGTACCATTAACAAATGTGGTATTACCTGCCACCCCATTAGCTATATCAAATGAAGTTCCTGTACTGGATAAAGCAAAAGAAATTTTACTAGAAACGAAGTTCACTACCAGACCGTAGTTTGCGGCATTGGCAAAATAAAACAGACTGGAGGTTGTCGCAATGGAGGTCGGAATAAACTTGCAACGAACTGTCCAACTAGCCTTACCTAAACTGGTTATAGCTGTTGACTTCATATACGAACTGGTACCGTTGAAGACACCCATATACGTTCCAGCTATAGCTGGTGAGGTATTGCTAAAGGTTACTGCATTGTTGGTCCAGGTATTACCAAAGTCATCCAAGTTGGTATTATTTAAATCCAGTTTAGCTTGAGCGGCTTGGTTGAAAGAATAACCATACTGAGGTTGAGCAAGAGTAGAATTCCACGCCACAGACGCCGAACTCACCCAGTCCTGAGATACGAAGGATAGATTCGAGGCCGGTAGCGTCACCACACCTGCGGTATCGGCTGTCAGTGTAGCTATGAAGTCTTGGACACCTGCAGCAAATGTGGTGCGCATATTAACAGAAGTAGCCGCCAAATTCACAGCTAATCCTGTTCCTGCACTTAACATGCCTGAGTAGCCAGCAGAAGTTATGGCTCCATATTGGACTGTATTTCTGGTATTGGTTAGACTATACCCACTTGTAATTCCATTGGCGTCGAATACTAAGGAATCGACACCTCCGACTTGTAACGAGCCACTTAAGCCTGTGGCATTAGAAACTAGTGCTACAGTCATAATTTTTCCTTAGACGATTACCCAACGCGAACCTGTAGGTATAGTAACGGTTATTCCATTTGCTACCGCAATAGGTCCAGCCGATACCGCGTTTTTATTAGTTGTTATGGCGTAGCTTATGCTCACGGTTTCTGCATTCTCGTAGAACACGTCACTGCCTGTCCCACCACTGGCTCCACCTGTACCTGAAGGAGTTACCCATGCAAGAGATGTACCATTCCAAGTCAACGCTGTACCAGCAGTAGTTGGTGCGGTAACAAAACCGGTAACACCCGTTCCTGTTTGGTAGTTCACCTGATTAGCTGCACCACCTGCGACCGCAGTAGCTAATGCCGCAGTTCCTCCAATACTCAAACTAGCGGCTGTGCCGGTCGCATTGGTTAATACAACGGCAGACGGCGTACCTAGATTAGGTGTGGTCAAACTTGGTGATGTATTAAGAACAACAGAACCTGTACCTGTTGACGTAGTTGTTCCTGTACCACCATTGGCTACAGCTAGAGTGCCCCCAAGGGTTATGGTACCTGATCCAGTAATAGGACCGCCTGTGGTAGTTAAACCTGTAGTACCTCCGGACACTGCAACCGAGGTAACGCTACCTGTACCTTCCGCAACCCATGCAAATGCTGAACCACTCCAAGACAACAACGTATTTGCTGTACCCGGTGCAGGAACAAAACCTGTTACACCTGCACCCGTTTGGTAATTGATTTGATTTGCGGTTCCACCAGCCACGGATGTAGCTAAAGCGGCTGTTCCTCCAATACTCAAGCTACCTGCGGTACCTGTTAAACCTGTACCTGCCCCTGTGAAACTTCCACCAGTTATCAAACCAGAAGCAGCAGCAGTGGTAAGTGAAACTAAGGAAGTAATGTCTGAGTTAGCACCGGATGCTGCCGCACCCAGGCTAGTACGCGCACCTGCCGAAGTTGTTGCATTCGTACCCCCATTAGCCAATGGTAAAACGCCAGTCACACCTGTGGTGAGCGGTAAACCTGTGGCATTGGTAAGTGTAGCTGCGGAAGGAACACCTAGATTCGGAGTGGTTAAAGATGGGGAGGTACTGAGCACCACAGAACCTGTACCTGTAGATGTCGTAGTACCTGTACCACCATTAGCAACTGCCAGCGTACCGCTAAGCGTAATAGTTCCTGCACCTGTGATAGGTCCACCTGATGTGGTCAAACCTGTGGTACCCCCAGATACAGCAACGGAAGTTACGGTACCTGAACCTGAAGGAGATGTCCAAACAAAGGCTGTACCATTCCATGTAAGTATTGTATTGGAAGAACTTGGTGCAGCTATGAAACCTGTAGTACCTGAACCTGTTTGGTAATTTATCTCGTTGGCAGCACCTCCAGCAATAGCTGCTGCTGTGCCTCCTACATTCAAGCTACCTGCAGTACCTGTCAAGCCCGTTCCGGCACCCGTAAAACTGCCAGCAGTAATAGTGCCAGACGCAGTTGCGGATACCAAAGAAGCCAATGATGTGATGTCGGTATTGGCACCAGGTTTGGCACCTATCTGTTTAACCGATCCACTATGATCTTTGGAAAACAGAATTTGATCAGCTAAGTTGACTGCCAATTGACCTTCTGCCAGCTGACCTGCTGTAGGCACAGTCCCCGAGGTATTTGATCTTAAGTTCTGTATGATGTTAGCCATGTAAAATCCTATTGGTTATTTATTCTCACAATTCTTTAAACTACGAGTAGGTACCTGAATCCAATTCAAGATCCTGAACGTCAAACTGGATGTTGCCTGCCGTGGTAGTTACTCCAATACCGTTACCACCTGTCAATGCCACGACTCCAGTTTGTGCATTTAAGGCTGAAACTCCTGCCCCAGGAGAACTAGAAATAATTTGTACTCCATAAACAGCAGTACCTACCGTCAAGACAGAACCTGACTGTAATACACCGTTCTTAAAAACGATATTATCAGATGGTAGAGTTACAGGAGTAATTACACCGTAGTACACAGCCAAGTCGTATCCCCGTATGATCGCTCGGGATACCTCAATCTCAGGTAAGGCAAACCGCCAACTATTTCCGTCATATACATACAGGCCGGGAGAACGTGCTCCCTCTGTTTGGGATAATATTACTGCCTCACTTGCTGACGCACTAAGAACAGATAAGGACGTAACAGCAGGAGCATTAAAGGGACCTGAAAAACCATTTTGATAAATGGTTAACGGAAAGGAGAATGACATGGCTATTCCTTGAATATATTTTGGGCTTTATGCAGTACCTCAAGACGTTCAGGTACTGTAGAGGGAGAACCATTTATAGTAGTAGTCATCGCAGTGAATTGGTCTGCATCAGCAACCGCATTGAAGTGATGCGTATTCCAGAACCAACCTGCCGTTAACCAACGAGTTTCAAAATCTGTACCAACTAAGGCAGGATTTGTGTAAAGAAGGTAATCCGAAAATAATGCCTGAGATGCCGCCTTATAATTATCTGCGAAGGTAAGATTGAAAGCGCCTTGACCGCGATATTTCCAACCATCCCCCGAGGCTACATTTCCATTACCATAGCGATTGGCATATATCATGTTGGCAAGCTTCTCTGGATTATTGATGTAATCAGGAGCGTAGGCTTTTTCGGTATTGCTCTGATCCATGGTGAAGTGGGTAGGCCAAACTTCAGGTAAACGTTCCGCCGTTCTGTAGTTCAGGTTCTCTTCCCATTTTGTGTAACCTTCTGTCTCGAAATATGATTGAGACATGAAGTAACATAACCGACGCACGTTAGTTATGTCGAATCGAATCAACATCGGATTCAGTGTTGCTACCGCTGAATCCAAGCTTGTTGTCGGGATCGCGGAAGCAAATTGTTTTAGCTGTTGAGCTGTCACTACCATCTGGAACTCCTATTACGGATAAGGTTGCTAACGTAAATCGTTGACTTGAGGATTTGATTGGATTCACTTCATAATTGACATTAACAACCACGTTATAATTCCCAACCGGAAGGTTGTGATAGGTCAAAACAGAATAGGTATCCTGATGACGTTTTAAAAACAAAGCAGGCGTTACCATTATCAATTGACCATCTGTATCTATGGTCGTTGAATATACATAAAACGCCTCGTTAGTAATCTTACTTAATTGAGGAACGCGGATTACAGATGATTGACCGTAGGTTTGCGTTACCACGGCTATAGGCTGAATGCCTTCTAAGCTAGTTGGAGATTCCTGAGCCCAATATAACGCCAACATAACAGATGACGCGGATAAGGTGGCTCCCAGTCCTAGCAGGATCTTCCCTAAGTGCATGAAATCTCCTAATTAGTTTTTGTCCCTACGCTTATATGAGCTAAATCGAATTGAACCGAATTTGTCTGAATTGGATTCCCAAGGTACCTAACGTAAGCTACCAAAGAATATTCTCCTGGAATAATCGTGTCCGGTAATTTGACATTTACCGTATCTAGTTTCAGGTCGTCCTTGTCCACAACGGTCTGAGGATATCGGTAGGCGAGATTACCTGCCATGTCCATCAATTGTAAATTGTAAATTACCTTGGGTCCGGAAACCCGCATACTAATCTTTGGTTCAAGCTTGGTAGAAGAGCCTTGCTCCAGATTTACCCAACTAGTATGTGGGGCAGACACTCTAACATTGGACGCTGGCTGGACAGACCAAGCTATAGTGGATATTACCAACGTAGGAACTGCAACTAAGGAACACACTGCAAAAATTGAATCAACAGTAGCCTTGTATTTAAGGTACACGGCACTTTGTAGTGCGATCTTTATTTTCGCAGGTAAGAGGATATTAAACATATTAGTGCTCCGGGTTTTCAGACATAGTAGATTTTTCGACTATTGGCTGTACCGCTGGAAGCGAGGTAGGCTCCTGTGGTACTGCTGGCTGTTGTAATCCCGGAAACTTGGTTCGCAAGAAATTCTCGAACTCCACCCAGGCCCGATTACCCATTAATCCCGATACTGCAATTATGAACGGTAGTAATGTGGAATCGATGTTACCCCATTTGCAAATCCAGAAGGTCATCACACCAGTAAAACCTGAGGTGATAATTTCTATTAATGCTCTACCTATAACAAATTTCTGCATACTATTCAGGTACTTAACAAGACCTGCACAGGCTGCTACGGCTATTACCCACACGTAGGTAACTAGTGGATAGCCAAAGGCCTCTTTTTCCATTAACAGGACTCCTATAAGTTTTGTACCGCTTATTCATAAGCTCTGCACTTGTATAAAATTTGATAGTAAGCTATTGCGTACTTAGTAAATAAGGTGTGAAAAGGAGCTTTATATGAATAACAAACCACCAACCTGCATCATTTTTCATGGTGTAGCTATGTCGGATAAGGCGAATCTTGTGTCGGCTGATCCAAGAGGTTTAGCTCTATACGTGGATATGTGTGCACGGAATAATTTGTCAATACCTGTAACTGCCGATAAATTCAAATTCAATGTGGAAACCGAGGTCAATGAAGCCTTTAAATCGGTTAAACATAAATACAAAATCCTTCTGCACGATTGCCAACAAGATGAGGAACTTATATCCTTTGAGGACTATTTGATTCACATGCATCTGATAGTGGATGTCGAACAAAATGATTATTACTCTTTCAGGATTAACTAATGCGTAAAACGTTGCTGTTTGTGGATGGGAATTTTTACATGAACCGAGCCTGGCACGTTATTCATACCGAAAATTCCATTGGGCGCGCACTAGGCGCCCTGATGACCTCAATGATATGCCGCGATGCCATAACGGTAAAAGCAACTCATGTTATCGTAGGTTTCGATGGTATGAGTTTTCGATACGACATTTATGATGATTACAAACACTCCAGAAAGAAAAAGACAAAGGGTAAATCCAAGTCGGATGAAACCACTAAGGAGATTTATACCTACATGAAAGATGTCCAGATGTACATAGGTGATGCAGGAATTCCTTTCGTGCATCCTCCCAAGCATGAGGCAGATGATGTCGGTGCAGTCTGTGCTGCTATGGGATCAAAAGACCTGCGAGTGGTTATAGCCACTAAGGATAAGGATTCAATTCAACTCCTTAATCCTAATGTGGTTATGTATAATTCAAACATCAAGTATCCTAAAAACCCGTATACGCTGGCTGATATCGCCATTAGTAAGTACGGAGTCGAGTCTCACCAAATGGTAGATTACCAAACGCTGGTGGGAGATAAGGGAGATGATGTTCCAACCTTGTTAGGTCCTGCCAAGGTCAAAAAGATATTAGCCAAATATGGATCAATCCGAAACTGGTATAAGAAGGGACCGCGCGGCGGCAAGAGATGGCTGACGGAACACAGTGAGGAGATTTTACGGAATCGTAAATTGGTACAACTCATCGATGACTGCATTGAGATTGATATAAACGATCTAAAAGTACCAAGGCTGACGAAGAAGGTTCAATCCTTCCCGTCAGCTTGGCACGATTACCAATCCTTTCTGTATCCCAAAAGCCGAGGTCTCTTTTAAGCGGTAGTGCTTGTAGACGCTGCCGGCGTGGCTATAACTGCAGGTGCTACTGGAGGCGTGGATGCCGCAGTAACTTCTGCCACCGTAGTTCCTGTAATCGATAGAGGGCGTGCTGTGGGTGCGGAGTCTAAGGCATCCAGTTTAGCCCTTAAATCGGACTTCCACTTATAGGTAAGCACAATGGAATCCAGAAGAGGTACCAGCTTTTGTGCATACCAATCCGCAAAGGACAAATACGGATTACTATCGGTGAACACTGGCGTTTCATAGGTATACAACATAGAATTGCTTACAATGTTGCTACCTCTCTGCGCCTGCAGTGTGAATTGAACAGCCGTAACATAATCCGAATTACCATTCAATGTCGTGGTATACGGAGTTACTCCTGTATAGGTAAAAGTTACATCATCCGTTGCTGCCATTATCTTCTCCTTGTCGATTAAGTTTTGCTGTCAATCTGCGGACAACATCTTCCAGAATTTGTAAACGCGCTACAGCTTCTTGCAACGCCGCGCCTAATATGGCAGTGTGCGCTTCATTAACGATTGCCAGTTTACCATCTTCCCGTTCCATAACAGCTTCGGGCACTTGCGCCTGCAATGCTTGCGCACTTGTTCCTGCCCTGCGTAGTTTGGTATCATCATCAATCAGTTCATAGGTAAAGTATTTCAAATTCATTACCTTACGAATAGCATTGGTCAACGAACCTAATTTATGTTTCATTCTCATATCTGACAGCGCGGTAGCATTGGTAAAGTATCCATTGCCTCCGGTATCTACATAAGCCGGTGTACCTCCTGCGCCGTTACCAAAGTACGTGTTTCCCCCTGATGTAAGATTCAGGTACAAACCATTACCTCCCGCCGCACTCAATTGGAGATTCGTGGTTGAATGAACCGTAGGTGATTGGATTCCTGTGAATACTGCGGCACCTGCACTACTTACGGATGCTACAGACCCGCCTGCCCCATTGCCGATGGAAACACCTCCAGTACCCGACGTGTAGTTCAGGAGTAAGGCATTGGCTCCCGTGCTACGTACTTCCATGGTTGTTGTACCTGTCAGAACGCCTGCAACGGCAGCATTAACGTCAGCTTGTGTCAAGGTTACTGCACCGTACCGGGTGTTGAATGTCAGAACCTGATTCTGAGTCCATTTGTGCCACAAGCCACCGATGGATACGGCAAGATCACCTACCGCCCAAGATGTGATTCCATCCAAAGCTGTTGTACCTGCGGTAGCTACTCTATAGATGCGACCTTCCGCCGTTACCTGAATAGTTATATTGCCTGAGGCATTTGGGTTAGGCGCGTCACACTGAATCTCACCTGTAGCAAGCAGAGATTGATTCGGGAAATCCTCAGCATGGGCTAGAGTAACTACGTTGGTATTGGCATTCCAGGTACCTGCTAACTCCAAAGTACCAATAGAGTTTTGACCTACAGGCAATCGACCATACAAATAATTGTACGTAGACGTTGAGGAGCTGCCTGAATTCGCGGTCAACTCACCTGGGATATTTCCAGGTGTACCTATTTCTAGAGCAGAGAAAGCCCCCACATCGGAAGCCACCAGAACCACGTTGCCGGTAGAGTCAGGACTCTTACCTGCTACTGTTACGATATCTGTGGACAATACTCCAAGACCAGTTATCTGTAAACCTCCTCCTACCTGTACCGCACCTGGCATAGTGGTAGTTGCTAAAGCAGGTGTGCCTCCAATCAGATTCCAAGAACCCCATACACCTGAGGTGTATGTACGCCAAAAGCCAGAGGTCGATCCCATAAAGCGCTGCACAAGATCACCACCTGTTGTTCCTGCTATCATTGGAATAATTTCCAATGTACCGTAGGTAGCGGGTGCATTAGCCATAGCACCTGTACCTGAGTTGGTAAAGAACAAACCTGACGTTTGGAAAGTATTCAAATCCGAACCAGACGGAATAGCCTGAGGATCAACCAGACCGATGCTTCCAGGATTCGTTACGTTACCTGAGGAGTCAGGACTCAATCCACCTACAGTTTTCACTGGAGGGAAACCTAAATCAAGAACTCCTGCATTGCTGGTAAGGTTTCCTGTTAATGGTAATTTGACTCCACCCAAGGTAGTCGTTGATGCCATAGGCAACGTATAGGCGGCAGGTGTGTTGATCAAATCTGTATAGCTACCCGTTTGAGCCACGGTAGCTAAACCTGGTATATTGGAAGCAGTAAGAACCACCACACCTGTGTCACCATTTATGGAAGTAACCACACCAGCCATAACTGCATCGAAGGATAAAACACCTGTGTTATCAACAGATAAACCATTACCTACAATCACTCCTCCAATTAAGGTTGTGGTCGCAGGACGTAATATAACATTTGACGATGATAAAGGCTGGCGCTTGAATACGGTGAAGGTATCACCTACAGCAGGTGTAACTGCCATCATGGTTGCGAAACTTAAGGTGGCCAACCCTCCACCCGTAACTACAGTTTTTATGTAACGACATATGGAATAATTAACCCCTGAGGTGAATTCCAGGATCAATTCCCCAAAGTAATCGGGATCCATATCTGTGGTATATTGGGATAACGCAATGGTTACGGATTGCGAATCAAATCCTACCACAGTGCCTACCGTTTGATTAATATAGGCATAGCAATCGAACGACCACAAACCGTTACGATCGGTGAAAGCTAACATAGGTGTTTGCGAACCAGACGCAGATTGAACCACGTAGGCATTAGGCGTAGCCTCTGCCGATTGAGGCAGAACATCTGGAGATTGGATAACTGCCAAACGGAATTGGTTATTTGATTCCCCAATATCCATCCACATTTCATAGTTGGTATCTACTATTGACAAGTAAATATCGAGACGAACACTGTTACCAGGATCAACACTGGTTAATGCCAGTTTCTGTATTAAGGTAGAGGAGCATCCTATGGCAAACAATTCTCCATTGGTCATGTAGAGACCGAACTCACCCCAGGCAAAAGGGCCGACGCTATAATCCATATAGCAGCCGTATTTAATCACATTCGCATTAACTGCAACAGGTGAGGACGGTGCACCCGAAAATAAAAGGCTGCCGTGAATATCAGTATCTGTCGGTTCTGGGGTATAATTATAACCACTCCCAATCTTGAAAAGGGATAAGGCAATAGGACCAGTAGCTGCCTGAAGAGCTGCAACTCCAAGATCGGTAATTTGGACATTCATCTGGAAATGCTCCTTGTTGTGAATTTCATACGTACACATTAAATTAGAAGAGTGCTAATGGCAAAGAAAACTAAAGTTCAAGATCCTAGAGTCACATCCGTGATCTCAGAACTAGGTAAGGTGTACTCGGATGGACTAAAATCTCTCCATACGTCCAAAGGTGATTTATCGCGTATGAGGTATCTACGCCCATCCCAACTTCCGTTCTGTCCTATAAACTTCTTCACCATAAATGCTAGCCAAGGCCCCTTGCGTATTCAGGATATGGAGTCTGCATTCTATACATCTATAGGTACAACCGTTCATACAGTAGTTCAAAAGTACCTTAGCCACTCTGGTAAATTTCTAGCGCGTTGGACGTGTAAGCAGTGTGGTAAGGTGCGCAAGATATCGATGAATAATCAGTGTTGCGACTTCACTATGGAGTATGATGAGGTTCTGATACGGCATAAGGGAGTGGTAGGTCACATAGACGCTATCTACCGAGACAAGTACGGGGATTATTGGATTCTGGATTTCAAAACTACCTCAGTAGCCTCTGCTTTGGCTAAATCCCGCAACCCAGGTATCTCCTATGAAGAGCAAATTGAGACCTATGCCTACTACGTAAGAGAGCAATATGGCATTACTGTTAAGGGTGTATTGCTCATGTTCATCAAACGGGATAGCCCAAAAGCTCCTATTATGTTCGGTCGCGTTCTTAAGGATATAGACTTCGATGTAGTTGCTAAGCGCATTAAGAAATATAAGAAGATGCACCATGAAGTTTTGCATATCGAAACCTTGAAGGAAGCAAAACAACTTTTGAAGAAGTATGGTAAATGTAATAACCCTATGTGTGATACGTGTGGTTCATATCGTTCATATGAGGATGCATTTATCAATGCCTACCACAGAGGGAAAAGCATGAAATACCTACCTCTGATAAACGTTGCAAGTAAATAAGGGATACATTAACCCAAGGAGCATTTATGTTATACGACCTTCCAGATAATAAAGGGACTATTGATCCTGAAGCAATTGACTACATTAGTGGTCTTGAATACAAAGCCTGCCATCCTAGAGATGGTAGTGGTTTGGAGCTTTCATTGTCATTCCGCGTTGTTATGGCTAACGGGTACGTTATCGTATTCGGTCGCCGCGTTACCAAGAGTTTGGCTGATGATGTACATGGGTATAATCATTACTTCACTAACCCGGGTCTTCAATCGGAATCGGAAGATGAAATGAGGGATGCGTATGAGGAAATTCTCGGCGAGTTTCGGAACGCTATAAAGAGTAAATGGGAGGTTACACATGGCTAAGGTAAAAGAAATCTCCGTCACAGTATCGAAGACCTTTCAATTCAAACAGTTTGAACCATCCCATGTATCAATCACCGAGACCTTAACCCTGGCTCCAGAGGACGATAAGGATGAGGTGAAGAAGAAAAGTTATAAACGTTGTAGCGACACGGTAAACGAATTGCTTCTCAAAGAAGGTAAGCGTTACCAAGAAAAGAAAGGTAAATGATGGTTGAAGAAAATGCATTGCACAGGAAGTACAGGCCTCAGGTATTAGAAAAGTTAATCGGTCATGAGGCAGCGGTAACACGTATGCAAGGTATGGTGGAGTCTGGTAAGATTCCAAACGCATTACTGATTACAGGCCCGTCTGGAGTAGGCAAGACAACGTTCGCCCGAGCCATTCACCATGCAATCAATGGTTTGAAGAATCACCAAGATTATCTGGAAGTCAACGCGGGTTCGGAACGTACTATTGATGACGTACGGAGCTGGATTCAAACATCCAAGTTTCGTCCGCAAGGTAAGCGCAGAATCTTGTTAATCGATGAAGCGCAGGGGTTACTTAGTAATGCCCAAGCTACAGATTGTTTTTCTGGCGACACTGCTGTCCTAACAGATAAAGGAGATCTCACAATGAAAGAGATTCATGAGATTACCGATAAAGGCGAGACAATTAAAGTTGCGTCTTTTAATCACAAAACTCAAAAAACGGAATTCAAAGCTGTGGTTGCTTCCCGTAAAAAGGAAAATGCCAAACCTATGGTGAATATAGGTTTGGCAAGATGTACAGAAGACCATCCTGTGTGGGATTCGGGAATAGCATGTTATGTAGATGCTAAAGATGTAACCTCTATGTTGACTATCAAAGATTAAAATCTTTTTCACCTGCTAGGAAGCCAGAGTGTAGTCTTCCTAGCCTTTTATAGTCATTTTCCCAGACGTAGATTACATTATATCCTAATTGATTTAAGGTTAATAATCGGTGCATTGTCTTTTTATACGCCTCTTTTTTAATTGGATAATTTTTAGGATTACCGTGAAAGTAGTCTCCTAAAAATTCAAATACTGTTCTTGTTTCTTTGTGGTATCCATCTAACCTTATTTTCTTTCCGTTTAATTCAAGGGTCTTTTCTTTGGATCCGTGTCTTCCTTTGATACACACGCCATAGTATTCTTGTAATTCATTTATCCAAGCAAAACCTATAGAAGACCTGTCCTGCTTTACCTGTAGTCCTCGTCCAGTCGCATACTTGTAAATATAGTTGTTAGTAGATTTTAATTTCATCTTAAATCCTTTTAATTAAGCGTTAGCTACGTAACTCATGAAAACTTATCCGCATAAAATTAAGGTAGAAAAAACTACCCCTGAAGAGGTCGTTTATGACCTACAGATTGAAGACAATGAGAATTTCTTTGTAAAGGTGGAAGATGGTAGATACGGATTGGTGCATAATTGTTTGCTGAAGCCTTTGGAAGAACCTAGTCCGTCTACTTTATGGATTCTGTGTTCCATGGATCCGGCTAAGTTCAAAGTTGGTAAAGGTATTGCAATCGCAAAACGTTGTACTCAGATTGTTCTTGAACCTCACACGTCGGCTGATCTGTTGAAACAAGCACGGCGTATCGCCAAAGGTGAAGGAATGAATTACGTCCTGGATGAAGAGAATAAATTACTCAAATCCGTGAGCCGTAATTGTGAAGGTGACATGCGTACCTTGGCAAACATAATGCAGGCAATGCAACAGTATTACGATGGCATCAAAGGGAAGAAACCAAAGATGCTATCCAAGGAACACATTGGTGAGGTCATTAATTCCACTACCTCCTCAGATGAGGAACACGCCGTTAAGATTCTTACGGCTATCTACGCAGGTTCCTTTGCAGAGGCACAGAAGGCAATTCTGAATATTCAGGATCCCTTCCAAGCTATCCAAAAGATGATGTGGACTAATGGTTACGTTATGAACGATAAGGTTCTTAATGGAGCCAGACATCCTAAGGTATGGGGTAGCGCTGCAGGTAAGATGTTGAAAGATAACCTAGCAGCCATCAAACCAGAAGTTCAATTAGGCGCTCTAGCTATTACCAATGAAGCCTTGGTTGATCTTAAGGCAGCAGTTATGGCAACCGCAGTAGATATTCCTTTGTTGATATCTGCCCGTGTTTTCCGTTTGATTAAAACAATTCAACTGACGTACCCAAAGAAGTAATAAAGGAGTAAACCCATGCAGTTCGTTCGATTTCAAGATGGACTAGTGGTCATAGATTTCACGGATGTAAATATTCAAGCCAATGTGCGTATAGCTGAATGCGAGGTAGGTGACACCCGCTATGTGGGTTTAATTCCACAAGAATGCATACCCGGAACAGGTCATTGGATCTGTAGTTACTCATCTTACGAATTGATTGGAAGTTAAATGGAACATGTACAAGTACCAGAGGGATCCGTATCAATCCCACTCAAGGCAGGTGAACCCGAAGGACCTCAGGTTATCATACCTAACTTCGATATGTCGAAAGTGAATGTTACCAAAGTTGTTTTGCAAATGAAGCATCCTGTCCAGGTGAAACCAAACGGAACTCGGAAGCAACGGCGTACCATCCTTAAACCTTTCATGCTACGCTGGATAGGTACACTGGATACAGTAGCTGAACTGAAAACCAAGATGAGCAAGGCTAAGGCCGGTGATGTATATTACGTCAGGGAGGCAAAGCTGAACTACTTCTGGCATCCTCATCCTACGGAATACATGTCAGCCTTTTTAGGTGTGACTTTGCGACCTACTGTGGATAATGGTGCTATCAAATCCTGTGAAGTAACCGTTCATATGGATGCTAAAATAGGAGTTGATAGCTAACATGACAGCCAGTATCGAAGGTCTTTACGTAGGTTCTACCACTTTCAAGATTTTCGGAGAGATTCCGCCTGATAGGTTTGAGCAGGTAAGAGAGTTAGCTTCCTTGATAGGTGCGGAGTGTGGTAAATTCCTAAAACTAGACCCTCGGACGCGTTCCCATGTAGCCAAGGAAGCCAGTGATTATCTCAAAAGGATTCACTGGCTTCCTTTGCTTGTAACGTGTGACGAGGTTAATAATCTGGTTAGCTACAAGGTGGAGAGGCGCATTGCTCCGCGTACCTTGAACATTGATATCATGTTCGAATACAATTGCCATTTGTCAATATCCTATTCTCAAAGAGCAGATATTCACAAAAGCAATTGATGGATTTAAACACGGAAATAAGATGAATATCTTTAAGTCCCTTCGGTTGAAAAATACCGGACCTTTCAAACAGCAAACATTTAATTTCAAACCTGGTTTATCGGTTATTTACGGATTGAATAAGTCCAACGCCCGCCAGTCAACTAATGCAAACGGTGCTGGTAAGAGTTTTTTCTTTAGCCAAATATCGGAAATTCTCCATGACTCTCCTGTTGTTGGTGAGAAGGCTGACAGAATTAAAAAGGGCGAACGTACTCTAACCTTCGACATCAAGGGCAAGGAAGTAGCGGTAACCCGCAAGAACACGAAACTCCTGGTTAGTGTGGATGGCAAGCCTAAAAAGTTTCGTACTCAAGCAATCTGCAAATCCTGGGTTAAGAAGTACGTACCTTTGACGGCAGAGGACTTCAATACCTATGTCCATATTGATGCCCGTATTCCTCATCCGTTGGTTATGGGTACTACGACCGATCGTCGGCGTTTCTTCTCTTCTTTCTTCTCTTTGGATAAGCTTGATATAGAGCGTAAACTATTCCAAGCTGAATTGTCCAAGCTATCTAAGGTACGCGCGGCCTACCGTGAATTAAAGAATGAATATAAAATCACGATTGAGGATGGTGTAGGTAAGGACGAATATCAGGCAATGAAGGAAAAAGAGGAATTACTCACCACCAAGCTGCGTAAGTTATCCAAACAGAATGATAAGTTGCAGGAGATTGCATCTATCATTACCTTCTACGAAGCAGCGGAAGATTCCATTAAGCGCTTAATGGATATGGTGGGAGACGAACTTACCGTAGACTCCTTCGAGAAGAAATTTGAAGATGTAAAATGGGACTACGCTAAGGATACGAAGGACTTGGAAGAGGCATTGGAATATGAGGAGTACCTTAGGGATAATAGAACTTATCTTAAGAAGTATGAATCCCTCTCTAAGGGAACGCGTAAGCTACTGGTTGAATTAGGCTATCGAAAATCTCTAAAGAAGGTAGAGAAATCCGTAGAGCGGCTAGATGAGATTAATTCAGCCTTGCATCTATTAAAAGATACCTTAAAGAAAACCAAAGCAAACAAACCTGATAAGGTTGAAGACCTTGGATATGATCGGCGTGAGATATTAGCTAAGTTAGATTCTCTAGCTCACCAGAAAGAACATATAGAGAAATTCAAGGAAGGTGTATGTGACACATGTGGGCAATCTGTAAAGGTAAGAGATCCAAAAGAGATCCAAAAAAGGATAGCAAAACTTAAGGATCGCCTAGAGAAAGCCCAAGCGTACACGGATTACAAAAATGATCTTATCGAGTATAAGCAGGCTAAAAAGGTTATCGATAATTGCAAAAGTGAGATCGAAAAGCTGGAAGAGGAAGCTGAACCTCTGCGCAAATATGAATCCATGTACAAGGAACTACGTGGTATGCCGGAGAAGCCTGCTAAGTTCGAAGGTAAGAAATTAGAGGTTAAGGTTAAGCAGCGCATGGTAGACGAAGACAAGGATCGCCTGCACCTTCTCAAGTTCCTTAAGCCAAACATCGAGTTGATTATCGATTACTTTGCTCTAACTAAGGAGCAGATTCAGTCAGCTAAGGATGCATCTGTCCTGCAAAGGAAGATTGAATCCATCAATGAAAAACTTTCGAGTCTCCGAGGTAAATTAGAGGTACAGAAAGCGATTCGTCAAAGAGCCAAACGGTTGAAGGCACGTTTGGTTGAGATGAAGGAGCAGCTAAAGGACGAAGTACCTTGGAAACTTCTGGTAGATGCATATAGCGAGAAGGGCGTTAAGAAATTAGCCATTCAGGCAGTCAGCCATCGATTAATGGAGATTGTGAATCGGTATGCTAAGTTGGTGTTCCCAGAGGACTATACGTTCTCCGTGGAATGGACAGCATCCCAACTGAATTTGTTGGTACACCGTAAGTATGGTAAAAGGATAGAGGTATCAGACGTGCGTAAGCTGTCTGGAGCGGAATCCAAAATCTTCACGTTGATTATGATTCTGGCTTTGCTAACGTTCGTACCGGAACGCAAACGTTCATCTTTGATGATCTGTGATGAGCCGACGGCTAATTTTTCTCCAGAGACAACCAAGGCATTTTCGGAGCTACTTCCAATTCTGAATAAGCTAATACCAACCATAATTATCATTACACCACGCACAGGTGAACGTTACGAGAACGCTACCAACTTTACCGTCGTTAAAGAAAACGGTTATTCCAAATTAGAAAAAGGACACCCCAGTGAAATCACACGTAATACAGGCGTACGGAGTTCCCGGAGAAAGCCCGCAGAATCTCTCATGGGCGCTTGAGGCTTTAGGCATTTCTCACTCCCTTCATGGTGTAGGTCTTACCCGCCATACTTTGCCTGAGATTAGGCATATATCTAAGGAACAACCTTATTGGGTTTGTATTCTTAACGGTATAGATGCTTTGCGCACGCCTATGCCTAAAAAACCTTATATTCTTTTCATCTGCGAGTCCTTCGCACGTTTGCAAACGTGCAATGTAGGTCTCCTACCCTTTTCGTCTTATGATAAGCCGTATTCTTGGAATCTTACGGACGCTTTATTATACGCATCACATAATCCAATAAAAGATGGTTGGCAATTGGTAGAGAAGAAACCATCAATTGAGGACTATGTAAGCCAAGCGTCAAAACCCTCTTTCCTGAATTTTATACAGACAGCACAGTATAAGATTACTCCCTATGCCCTGATGAAGGAAGTAGGTGCATTATGCATTAGCTATCTCAATGGTACTACCTCCCAACGCGAGTTATTTCAACGTTTGAAGGCGAGCCATAAATTTGAGAGATTGTTAGCCATAATGAAGTTAGAAGGCTCCCTCAACCTGCGTAAGGCAGTTGCTCGATTCAAGGAAACACAGGATGTTGAATCGGTAGCTATGGAGTTTGGTGTGGAGCAATTCGAGATTACCTACGTAATTAAGTCAGGCGCTAAACATAAGGAAAAATAATGGCAACGCGTTTAGTTGTTCAACAAATTAATCTGGAAGGTCTACAATATTTGGACATTCCGGATGGCGATCTAGTTTATGACGGACGGGAATTTGGTGAACCTTCCAAAGTTAAATATGTGGCATTAGCAATGTCATCGGTCAATGGGGAAACACTGCCTTTCGTGGAACCCTCGACCAATATTGCAGCCAACGCCTATATGCGATTGAATGTGGTTAGCCGGTCTACCGTGTCAGTTGCAACTCCCAATCCTGATCTGATCTTAATTGAAGACCCTGCAGAAGGTCAGTGCATGTGCGGTTTAACCTGCACAGGTACACGTCTTTCCTACGTTCAAGTTCTACCAGTTATCTAATCATCTAAAAGAGGAAATATGAATACTCAATTTGGCTTACCCTTACAGGAAGCATCTACACAAACCCTTCTGCCTATTATCTCCATGCCGCGTGGTATGTTGTATGGTTATTTTGTAATTGCAGAGACCACGTTCGCAGCAGGTAGTGTTCCTGCAACATTTGCCTTAAACGAAGGAGCCGTAAGCATTCAATCAGTCACTCCTCCCGTAGGTGTGAATGATGGCCACAACTACGGCGTTCCTCAATATGTGGCTGCCGTATATACCGAAGATCAGGCAAAGCTTGAACCGTACGGCGGGTACTCTGCCTTTATCGATATCAACGACACAGGCAACTATGCTATGTGGTTGAATCCTTCCTATGCTCGGCAATTGCGGTCTGGTCGAGGTGTTCTTATCAATTCGTTGCTGGTTAATCCGGCTGCTTACGTCCCACCTGCCCCTGGCTCAGCTACACCACCTAACGTTACTAATGGTACGCAACGTTGGGCAGCCAACCTTACCGTTTCGATCAATCAATTGGGTTGCTCCTTCTTTGACTTCAATTGGATCCAAACGTTCCAAGCAGTAATGGCAAATACGGTGCCCTTCAATGATGCACAGCCCCTGTCGATTGAGATCGTTTCGAATCCTACTGGGGGTGCCTTCAAATCCACAATCGTAGGTGGGGATGGTCAGCAAGCAATGTCATCAGGTGCAGTTATCTTCTCTACTTGCCGTATCATTCGTTTGCAGGATGTTACTGCTGGTGACTACGTGTTTACCTACAAGGTAACAGATACCAAAGGTCTGAGTTCTACCTGCACTCTCACTCTCACTGTGGTATAATTAGTATAAACCTAAGGGTGCATCGGTTAATTCAGGTGCACCCTATCCTTACCTTTAAACCCTTTACCTAGTAAATAGTAGCTGTAACCTTTCATTAACTATAAGAGAATAACTATGCAATTATCCTTGGAAGCCTCGGTAATCCACGAAGCCTTACGTGTTGTCATGAAGTTGGCCGCTCCTGTATCCGGTGCCGTTACCATTCAATCCGATGGTAAAGGTGTAACGATGCACTCTGCGTCAGATGTAAATCGGTGTTCATACAAATTACCAGCTACCGTCAAAGGTAAGGCTGGTGTTTTCGCTATTGCAGTTGACGCCTTAAGTGCAGCTACCAAAGGACGTAAAACTATTGAGATGATTTATGACAAGACGGTATTAACCATCAAGTCAGGATCTTACTCGACCAAGTTGTCCACAGCAGATGCTCTTCAACTCGAATACGACGAGGAAAAGAAGAGTGACAAGATTAAGATCACAGGTGAACAGGCTGTATGGTTGAAGCAGGCTGTACAAAGTGTGGCTTTGAAACCAACCGCAATTTTGTCAGCATATATGCCTTTGTCTATCAAGCTAGCCAAGAAGGGTGCATTCATTGCTTGCTATGATACCCAGCATATGGCTTTCCTTACATCAAAGGAAATCGAAGGTGAAATGGATCTCACCTTGCCCTTGGATACGTTGCAGGCAGTTCTGGATACATTCAATGCCTCCGCATTCAAGATGGAAATGTCCGCAGCTAACCTATACGTCACCAATGCACTGATTAACGTTGTTTTGGCTTTACCGCAGGCAGAAGAGAATGCTTTGACTGCGGAAGAGGTTCGTATGAAAGCCAAGGAGGCTTCGGATATCAACGGTAAGCAGATTGAAATTCCCAAGAAGGAAGTAATTGAGTTTATCGATAACGCCCGTTCCGTAATGACAAAGGAACGTGGAGAACTGAATATCTCCACAGAACCAGGTAAGGTGAAGTTCATGGTAACTACGGTGAACGGATCTTCCAAGGTTACAATCAAGGCCAATGTTAAGAAGGAAATCAAGATCGATATCGATTATGAATACTTCGAGGAAGCTATCCGCAAGTGTGAGGACTCGGTTATTATGAAGGTCGTAGGTCAGGACTTCATTATGTTCCAACAAAAGAAGGCAACAGTCCTGGTAGCCCTAAATCAAGGTACAGAGAAGGAAAAGGAATGAGGATACCTGCTGATATATCTCGTGGCATTTTCTATTCCTTAAACGAAGGTTACGTATTGCTAAACCGAGATATGAAGCAGGGTATGAAACTTGTGGTTGGTGCGGAACTATCAATCAAATGCATGTTCCAGATTCGAAACCTTTTGTTTGAGGACGTGCGTGTAGGCTTCATCTTTACATCAGGTTTCGAGATTACTAATCGAGGCGGTTATTTATTGACCTTCTTAAAAGGTAAAAGCCCTGCTGAGGAATATGATGTCTTACTCAAGGATGACTTCATTGTTCTGTATGACTATCCAAATAGAGGTACCTTGGCAATTTCCCCTTTGGTGAGCGACGAAGTTTTAACCATTTTCCAGGAGCAATAATATGTTCAAGTTACATCCTCACCAGCTCAAGTTGATGGACAGGAAAATAAATGGCTGATAAGAAATTAAAAATAAGTAATCCCCGAAAACAGATCATGGGAGCCTTAAAGGAAGATTCTGACTTCAAAAAGTTCCGTAAGATCGTTAAAAGGGTCGAAGAACGTTTGAAGATTCAGGAATTCCTAAGTGAAGCTAAGGCATTGCACGCAGGACGTACCAGCCGTAAACTACATGAGAGGAAGCAATTCAACCCCAGAGCCTTGATTGAAGCCTCCACCAAGGACCTCTCTATTCGCTCCCGTTTGGTAGAAATCAGAGTGAACGTTTCTGTTAATCTATCCAACCTTGAAGAGGCGATAGATGCCGTCAAGCGTTACATATCAACAGAGTTTTATGATGCTTTGTCGGAATACAAAACCGTAGATCTTAAGAAATCCTTAATCGATAGAGCAATTGCCAGACCTTTGGATATGATGAGTGACACCAAGAGTCTTATCGAAGTTCTGGATATTTTAATCCGCGATATAGACCAAAGTAATTTCCACATGAAAACAATGATCGAAGCTTTGAAGCTCCTTGATGATTCGAAAGGTAAAACAATATGACCGTTACTTCGTCTTCCCTGGTTAGTGCGATTAACCCTAAAGGGTACTCCTTGTCCCAATTATCACAAACCTTTGTTAAGGTTACAGGGGAACAGAATGGAATTCGCTATACAGGATTTATAAATCCTCTTGATGATCCTTACAGCATGGCATTCGGATACACCACAGACCATTCGAATAGCGTGCCTACGATCACCACATTCGTTAACGGTACACCTGCAGATGATACACAGGCTCTAATTCTTAACAAGTTCTATCAACTAATCGATAAGCAGAAGGTGTACATGCCTATTGCTTCATTTGAAAATGTGGAATGGAGTTTCGATATTGACACTATGTGGAATGCATCTGCCATGTTTGAGGTATGGAATTCCAATATGACTTTTAAAGTTAATATGACCATTACTACCTTCACATCAATTCAACACTTTATTGCAAGCAATAAGAGTTACTACAATGATGTTGTAATTGAGATTAGCACAAAGTAAATAAACGGATACACCGATAAACGCTCAGGGATCCAAATGTCCGAATTAAAAGTTGTAGCTCGTGAAGCGTTCTTTATCAAAATAGAGGACATAGGTAAGAAGTTGAAAGATAAGATTATCGATCATTATACTTACCGCTTTTATGAGGAAAAAAGTTGTAAAGAATGTGAGTGGTTGATTGAGCGCCACAGTGATAATTGTGAGGACTGTGCCGCTTATAAAGGTGGCATTCAGATGGCCAAGATTGAAAAGATAGGTGATACCAAATATCTATCTACACCTATAGGTGACAAAGCAGGATTAACCAAACTGCTCGAAAAGAAAGGCCATGAAGTAAAGCTCAGGAAGAAGCACAAGGATACTGACTTCAAACGACCTATCAAGTTCACAGGTACCCTAAAGCCAGATCAGAAGCAAGCAGTTAAGGCTATTTTCAAATACAAGATGGGTGTGGTGAAAGCTCCTCCGCGAAGTGGCAAGACCGTCCTATCTTCCGCAGCTGTTTGCATGATCGGTAAGAAAACAATCATTTTAGCCGCTCAGCACTCGTGGTTAGCCGGTTTCCGTGAGACCTTTCTAGGATCAAAGACCCAGAAGCCTTTAACCAATGCCAGAGAGAAACGAGTAGGTTACGCCCGCAAGTATGCAGATTTTCTCAAGTATGATGTATGTTTGGTTACTTACCAAACCTTCAATTCCGAAGGTGGTCAGAAACTACTCAAAAAGATTCGTGATCTATTCAACGTGTTGGTTGTTGATGAAGTCCACGGCGCGGCTGCGAACAAATACGCATATGCATTATCACGGTTAAACGTGGAGTACCGTATAGGATTATCAGGAACTCCTTCTCGGAAGGATGGCAGGATGATTCTTGCTTCCAACCTTATGGGTCCTATTATCCATGAATCAATTGTTAAACGTTTGAGGCCAACTATACACCTGACGCGTACAGCTTACTCCAAGGCAGATACAAAGAGTAAAGCTAGGTCAGGCTGGTCATTGATGGTAGGTGCGTTGGAGAAGGACAAGAAGCGTATTAAGTTGATTGCAAAATGGGCTTTGTATGATGTGAAGAATGGGCACATGGTGATGATCCCTTTCACACAGCAGAAGCCTATTGCCATGTGCATAGCCAAGATCAATGAAATGGCAGGGAGGAAGATAGCATATCCCTTCCATGGTAAGATCAGTAAAAATATGCGAGATGAGTATATTGATAAGGCTCGCAATTACAAAATCAAAGTACTGGTAGGTAACGCCAAGATGATGAGTACCGGTATCAATATTCCGCGTGCATCTATGCTCTACGAAGTTACTTTATCATCAAATATGGAGAATTGCGAGCAACGAATATCTCGTGTACTAACTCCCTATGACGGTAAACCTTCCCCGGGCGTTCGTATGTTCTTAGATGATACTGCGGTTCGCAAGCGTTGTTTTGCTAACGAATACTGGGGATGCATTCACAAGGTATTTAAACCCATAATTGCGGATAAGGACCTGACAGCCTTGAAGAGTTATTTTTCAGCGAAGAAGGTAATTAACCACTGGGAATTATAATGCTGAATTGGAGTTCTAATGAAAGAGCTTAAACCCTCTGATAAGAAACGCAAAGTAGATAAGAGTAGATTGAAGAAACCGAAACCAGCCAAGGTTGAGGAAGAATACGAGGAAGATGATAGGCCTATCTACCGATCCCCTACCGAAGATGACGATGCACCTGTAGGTAATCGAAAGATTGAGGTGAAGCAAACTCCTCTGGTTCGGGAGGTAGTACCGGGTCATGTGTTTCGGCAATCAGCTTTTAAATTCCAACCTTCTGCCTTTGGTTTGGAATCGCAAAGACTTAATGAGCGCATCATAGAAGCCTCAGTACAAACTAATTCATTGAGTCTATTCCTAAAGGATCCAACCCGGGCTTTGGTGTATAGCGTTTCCGGTAATCCTGATGAGTCCAAGGCCCGATACTTTGCAGCTTACCTTGTGCAGGAACATATAAAGGCCATGGGGGAATATGCAAATGTAATCTGGTATCCTATGTATGGAGGTTATAGTAATCCTTTGATGGATAGATCCGATGATCTTGGCATGCCTTCAATGATTGTTTTAACCAACCTGACTCCTGTATCAACTCAAATAAAGCTGGAGAAGGCGCGGGATATTCTGGCACGCTATGAGGATATACCTCGCATTGTGGTTAGTGCAGGTATGGATCCTCTATCATTCATGACCACTCGTTTGCATTCAGCTGTTAATGCGTTGGCGTATTTCAGCGAGTCCTTGGTTAAGATGAAAGTCCAAATTATTTAGGAATGAAATGCTGATTACTATTTCCCTGAGTACCATACTAGTCATGTTCTGGATAATTCTCGTACTGTGTATGTGGGCATTCCTTGGCACTAAGCTGTACCTAAAGCAAAGAAGGTGTTCGCATTTACGGTACAGAGAGAATAGAGCGTGTGCAACTATATGCGTTAAGTGTGGTAAGAATCTAGGTTTTATTGGAAGTGTCCGACACCGTTGGGATGCAGAGGAAGAATAACATGACCAATGTCCCCAATGCCACGGTACAGGTATGCGGGCAATAGGTGGAGCTTGCATTCACGGTATTGCATGTCCTTGTCCAAAGTGTTCCTGTAGTTGTAGTACCGTACCTGACACCATTAAGATGTATGGAACTGTAACCTATGGTAATGTAAATATCTAGGGCTAACGGTATCGTCCAAACTTTTAGAAAGAATCTATGACTTTAAAAAGAGAAATAAGTGAGGCGGAGTTAGACGAGGCTGCTCGTAAGGCTCGGAACTTCATCACACTATCAGGTTCCTTAAACTATACATTGAACGAGGTCATGCGTTCCAACGAACCTGACGGAATATTCAATCTGCTGGGTTCCCTTTCAGATGCCGCAATCGCTGCGGTATTAAAAGAAATTCGAAACACACAATGAAAAACGTATTCCTATTTATGGCATGGATAGTAGCTTTATTCGATCATTCAATAGCTGCGATTTTTATAAGCTTCTACGCAGCATGCACAGTATTTGGAGAAACACCGTGAACGACATTAGCATAGATTTGGAAACGTTAGGTACACGCTATGATGCACCCATAGTGTCTATAGGAGCTCAAGTATTTGATCGGAACACTGGTGCTTTAGGTAAAAGCATCTACCTACCCATAGATATAGAATCGTCCCTTTTCTTCGGAAAGGTGGATGCAGCTACACTAAAATATTGGATGCAACAGCCGGATAGTGTGAGGGCTATATTCAATTCTCCTACGTATGTACATATACACATTGCCTTAATTCAACTGACCGACCTTATCAAGGAAACAGGCCCGGAGGTTAGAGTATGGGGTAATGGTGCAACGTTTGATATCACTATTCTGGAGCACTCCTATTCCAAGGGATTTATAAATCCTCCTTGGGAATTTCGGTTTATTCGGGATATGCGAACACTGGTTGAAACTGCCAAAGAATTTGGTTTTGATAAGAAGCAAATTCCTTTCGAAGGTGTACCTCATACTGCCTTAGACGATGCCAAACATCAGGCGAAGGTTATTGCACATTGCTGGCAATTGGTTACAGGAAGGACAAATGAATAACATACACAGAGGAATCATGAAAACAATTGTAACCATTACAGGTCCTACCTGCTCAGGTAAGGATTATCTCTTACAATACTTCCTGTATATAGGGTACGCCAAGCTAGTGTCAGTAACGACGCGTCCTCCTCGTCCAGGGGAGGTAGAAGGGGAAAGCTACTACTTCATAGGCGAGGAAGAATTTGCCGAACTAAAATCCTCGCAAGCATTTAGTCAAACTGTCGAATTCTCTCAATACAACTATGGTGTAACGTATTCTGAGATTGAGAAGAAATTGGAGGCCCGTAATAATATAGCTTTCGTTATTGTAGAACCTGGCGGCGTTGATCAGTACGCCAAGGTTTGCAAGGAATTAGGCTATGGTCATTTCAAGTTATTTGTAGATACCAAACAGGAAATAATTGAAGCACGTATGCAGGATCGGACGGTATCCCAACTATCCCAAAAGGAGTTATCGGATACCAAAATTGAAGGCATCCTTCGTAGGTATAAGGAAGTAATTACAGGTAAGGAGCGCGATTGGAATAAACTACAGGACTGGGATTTAGTCCTAGATGGAACTATGCCTGGTTTCAAAAACCATACCTATTTTCTGAATGCTTACACTGGCACACAGCTATTGCAGGGTAGTAAATAACAGGATACACAATCATTCAAGGATAACAAATGGGAATGAAGGTAGTTAGCCCCAAAGCTGAACTTGCCGTACTTCGAGGCATGTGCAATCGTGATGCAAAGATTGCAGGTACTCTTATTCAAGGAATTGAAAAATCGTATTTCAATATACCTGAATCAATCGAGCTCTTCGAGTCAATTCATAGCTACATGGCGGACAACGGTTCGCCACCTACGTACAGATTACTGTTAGAAGATCCAGAACTAACGGATGAAGCCCGTTCACACATGCGGGATTCACAGCAGGTAATTACGGATATTAAATCAGCAAATAAGGCTATCCGAGTTTTGGATATGTATCGCAAACGTCGCGGTATTGCCAATCTCGTTGAAACAGTTATTAGAGAAAGTTCGAAGCCTAAGTTTGACGCAGATGATGTGCTACATAAGGCTTCGGAAAGCATTGCGATCATGCGAACCAAAAGAGCAAATGATGATTCGTTCGTTCACTTTGGTAAGAATGACTCAAGCGAGAAATTAATTAAGTCAATTCTTTACGACGATAATTCTGACCAAATTATCCCTACAGGATTCAAGGCATTCGATGCTGAATCAGGAGGATACGCGCGAGGTGCATTAGTAACAATTGGTGCTAATTCAGGTGGCGGTAAATCTGCTACTGCATCTCAATTAGCTATCAATCAAACAAGCATGGGTTATAAGGTACTGTTGGTTCCCTTGGAAATGTCCAAATGGGAAATGACGGCACGTATTATGGCTAATGTCACGAAGACAAACTTGACCAATATCTTAACTCAGCGTCTATCTACCAATGACCGAGATATTGTCTACAAGAAGATGCGCAAGTGGCGGAAGAACTGTAAAGCCAAGGGAGGGCGTTACACGATCTTTAAACCGCCTACTGATATGACGATTGAAGAGATCATGGCGTCGATCAGCGCCATCCAATGCGATGTGGTCATAATCGATTATATCTCATTATTGAAAGGCACAGATGATGAGAATCAATGGCGTACACTCGGATCTGTGGCACGCTATGCCAAGATCAATGCAGAAAATATGAATAGAGTTAATGTCCTCCTGTGTCAGGTTTCGGATGAAGGTAAGATTCGTTACGCAGGTGCCATCAAGGAGCATAGCGCCAATTCTTGGATCTGGGTTGCAACTAAGGAAACCAAGGAACTAGGCATCAATATTGTGGAGCAGCTTAAGTCACGTAATAGTAAGGCTTTCCCATTCAGACTGAAAACGAACCTGGAGTTCATGCGAATTAAGGATGCGCCTATGGACGATTCATTGGGATCAGACCCTGAGGAAACTGCTAGTGGTAAAAAGAAGGGCAAGAAGGAAAAACAACTTAAGAATCTTGCCATGGAATCGGACGTCTAAAGGAAAACTATGACACAACTTATCTCGGCGGCGAACTCGAAGTTCACAGGAGGAGCGCTGTCGTACATGATCGAAACAATCTGGCCATCGATGTACTCGAAGCCTGCAAAGGCCGCGACCTTGGCGGATCGGCACACAAATGAGATATTCTTCATCATGCGTAAGGTGGTGCCGCAGGAGATTGGCATCGAACACGTGGTCGGCATTACGGGGTTCTTTCTTGATCTTACACAACCTAAGAATATTTATCTACGTTGGACAGGGATTATTCCTAGTGAACGTCGCAAGGGTGTGACTAAGGATGCCATGGATATCTTAATCAAGAAACTTCGTATCGAATATCCTGCATATGAGTATCTGATTGAGTTAGTTCCGGACAACGAATATGGAAAAACCGTGGCTTTACCTTTCTTTTCTGCCTATGGTTTCAAACCACACACAGAGGAAGTTCCTAAAGGTGAGGACGATTCCTGGAATTGTATTCCCTACGCTTTTAGGTTGTGTGGATCTGAACTGGTAGTAAAAGACATTCACTATGGCATTAAAGCAGGGGATATAGTGGAATCCCCAGGTTGGTACCTTACTGAACTTATAGTTGTAGACGTAAATTGGGCTTTAAAAGCAGCGGCAATCAAGTTAGGTAAACACGGATCTACTGTAGTATGGCCTGTTGAAAATTTGAGGAAGATTTAACGTGAAAATTTCCATCGATTTTGACGACACAATAACTCGTGATCCTGCCTTCTTTCTTGAGGTAGCCAAACTTGCCTTATCCGCAGGGCATCAACCTATGGTAGTAACGATGCGTTATCCATGGGATACAGATGAGAGATTAGGTGACTTCTCCAATATTGGAATTCCTATCTACTATACTTCGCATAAAGCCAAGAAGGAGTATATGTTCAAACAAGGTATCAATATAGATGTATGGATGGATGATAATCCTGCCTTTATACTTATGGATGCCAAACTACAAACCCAACCAGAGGACTCAAATGAATAAATTTAGTAAACCTTCACCTGTAGCGGGTGAATTAAACAATACCGAATCAGAGAAGCAAGAAGCAAATTTCCGCGCAGCAATGACGCGGCACCACGCAGAATGGGAAACAGTATATCCCAAGCGTACCGTTGATCTGTATCGGCATATGTTCGTGGAAGGTGTACGCGAAGGCATTAATAGCCTGACTAATGCGACACACTACCACCCTACAATACTTACCAAGGAAGAACTACAGGCGAAGATCAAAGCGGGTACCTATATTGGGCCTGTAGTACATCATGATGGATTGGGAAATGTATTCGTAGGTAACTTAGAATGTGTACCAAGCAATCCAGAAGGTACGGTTGATGTCTTTCCAACCCAAAAGGCGTAAGGTTAGAATGTATATAAGGAGGAATTCATGACACCCGCCATACAATATCCTGAAGGATTTGAGGTTCATCAACATACCTGCGTAACTACGATTGATCAATGTGCGCGTCTTATGTTGCGTAGAGCCCAGCAGTCATACAAGGTAGGTGCGATGAGTGCTTACATTGCTGAACGCAAAGCAGCCATAGCTCTGTTTCAAAACGCGGAACTGTGGGCTAACGTATTCATCATAGCCTATACATGGCCTGACGATATCACCAAAGCAATCCTTGAGTTGGCTAAGGAAGATAACTTATCTATGTGGAAATGAATATGCACTATCACGATGACACTAGCATAGACCGAGCTATCATATCAGCTGAGTGTATGTCAGTATACAGGCAAAATAGATTTAGACGTATACCTGTTGGATCTATCGCTAAATGGACGTGTTCATCAACTGGACACGTGCAGATCGGAGGTGTCTACGTGACGGCAACAGTGCATTTAGATAGGCCGCGTTCAGATAGAGAGCTTGTACAGGCTATGTTAGACGCGGAAGAGGAGATATTAAAAGATGCCCACAATCCACACATAGCCGAGTATCATGGATGGACATACATTAAGGAGATTAACATGCTGATATGGAATTTCCTCGTTGTAGATTTACCAGACACGTGGAAATAGGAAGAGCCCCAGTATCTTTTGACAGATACTGGGGCTTTCTCTTTGCTGATGAGGATTTGTAATCTACCTACTACAGACTTTTCATTTTCTTCATGACTTCGCCGACTTCTTCGATTTTCATCATGGCTCCTTAGATCAGCTTGTTGAGAGTCTTGATAAAAGCTTTGCAGTTATCAACAGTTACCTGCGCATCTTCCATTTCATACCCAACATTCTTCAAGATGAGCTTGGCTTCACTCGCCAAGTCTTTCTTGAACTTCACAAAGCTCTGACCCGAAGCGTTGATGTCATCGCTGGTCTGGTCTTTGCCACCTTTGACATGCCCCAATAGACTGAGACCTCCGCTGCCTGGGCTCAGTGTCAGGTTACCTACAAACATATCATTGTCCCACTCGACCTCTTGATAGTCGCCGGGGTTTTCTTCAGCATGCTTCACCGCATCCCGTTTGACTTTCTTTGGGGCACCAAAGATCTTGGTGAGCCACTTCAAAGCTTCCCCTGCATCCACTTCATCAGCAGCTGTAACTTTGCGTGATTGAATACGCATTGCGGCTTCGATTTTCATACCTACTCCTAGTTGTTATGAGAAAAGAGGGAGCCGAAACTCCCTCCTTCAATTAAGCTACAGATTCGTGCTCGATCATGTCGATAACTTCCGCCAGATATGTTGGGCTGTAACCAAACAACTGTTTGTAGTATTCAATCTGCTGGTTCTTATCTTCCCGCGAGATACCTGCCTTCACGATCTTATTGTGAACCGAACGAGGTGTCTTGATACGGTGAATCGAAGCAACCTGGGAAGCCTGCACAATAGTAGGCTGGCGAGTAGCGAACGAAACTACACGCATCTTTTCAGGATTCGAAGCAACGCAGAAACCGTATTCCATATCGCCTGAGGTAGAAGCAAAAGCCACAAATTCATGGCGAGCCGCAGTAGCCAGAGAGATTTGATGAATCTTAGGAATGTCCGAACGATGGTTTGTGGAAGCTTCAATCAGGTCAGAAAGGTCTTCCTGACCCTTACGTGCCAGATAACGGCCAGCTGCGCCACTCTTAACCTCCCACAGAGTTTCATCCGAGTTATCCATAAGGATATTCGAACTCATCACCTTGTAGCCTGCACGCAGTTCGTTATCGTTCTTCACTGCACGGACAGGACGATTGGAACGTAGGAAGCCAATAGCGACGCCTTCTTGGACGGTACGGAAGGAATTCTCAACCGGAGCAGCCAGGAACTTCATACGCTGGCACAGAGTATCCTGAATCTCCTGCTTATCGTAGTCACCTGTGAAAGCAAGGATCACACGAGCCAACTGAGGCCGGATCATCGAGTAATCGGTCATCGACATTGTGTTGGTGCTGATATCCCGGGAATTAAATGCTTTAGTCATTACTTTCTCCAAAAGCGACAGTTTAAACAGATAGGAGTGAGAAAATGCCTACTCGATTGTAGGTCATTGATAATATGAAATTGTTGGTTGTTACTTATACCTTGCCGATACCTGCGCTGATGTCTTTCAGCTCCGCCTAAAAAATTAATACAGATTTTCAATTGCATTCAAAATCTTAAGACTGTCATCCCTTAACTGTTGTATAAAACGTTTTTGAGTAGAGTCATCCTCACTTTTCAAGGCTCTCGTTAAATCCGCAGTTACCTTTGCGGCGTTTTCGCTTGCACTTTTGAGAAATTTAACTTTTGGTTTTTCGTCTGAGGCCGTGACCTTGCACGACTGAATACGATTTGCTGCTTCGATCTTCATTTTGTTTCATTCGTTTGTTTGGATTCAATATGGAATTGAAAACTGTAAATTGAGAATTGTTACTACTGGTGAATCTTGAAAAGTGTAAATCAGTTATTAATCCATTTGAGAATCTTATTCTTCATTTCCTGCTTTGCTCTCTTACCTGTGTGTAATTCCCAATCAGGTTTCTTAGGCGTTGAAAGGATAAAATGAGTAATAGATCCTTTGCGCTCACCTTTAACCTTACTGCTATCCTTATTAGGACGCATTACTAATAGAAGAAAAAGGTAGCCCGCTTTCACTACAGCCTTACCTTTCGATAATACCACTGGATCTACAGTTGTACCTTTTTCCAAGCCTGCCGTGTACGCACTCTTTACCTCTATATAAAGCTTTTGGTCATTGTGCCTAATACGTAAATCTGGATAGTAATAGTGCTCTACCTTGTTTTGCGTATAAATAAAATTGCGCATCTTTTCACATACCAGATATTTTACAGGTATCCCCCATTTTAGGAGATAGTGCATTGCCATATCCTCATATCCTTGTACCGAGAAGGTTTTTCCAAAAGCCTCCATGGAATACGTATGATGCAATTTCTTTATATGGGCGGCATAGTGTTCCGAATTTTGCATCGGATGCTCTACACCATAATTACGCAAATACGTATCCACCACACGCTTTCGGATAGTAGGGCTTGAACTTGCATTATCGAACCTGTATCTCTTTTGATTGGTATTTCTTGTCTTCTCTTTTAATACAAAGGACTGCATGGAGTTTTCTGCTCCGTATCTTTCCACCATGGTTATTTTGGCTTTCTTCATGGTTTCAGGATCCTGAAACGGTACCCTATACTTACCTTTGGTCCTGGCGAGTACGGTTTGTTCTTTTTTGCGTTTAACAAGGGAAGATTGGCTAGCGTTCCTGCGTAGTGTTTCGCATCTTAGCTTGAACTTTGGCGGATTGCGCCGGACGCCTGACACCCAATTTCTTAAGGTTGGTAGCTTCTACCTTCTTCCGAACCTTTGTGGATTGGGTAGGCCACTTACAGCCACGCCTTGCCAGATTAGTTGCTTCTTTCTTCGCACGAATTACGGGAGAATTCTGTACACAAGAGGTAGAGCAGTATTCCTTCCAACCTAAATCTAACCTGGCGAAACCCACAGGCCCCTTGCAGGTGACGCAGGTGGATCTTGCACTGGGATTAAGGTATTGGTATAGGTGCTCTGCCTTAATAACTGCAACCTTAAATTTCTCCTGTAATTTAACCAGAAGTTTTGGATTGTGCGCATCTAAGTATCCGTGAGGTCCGAAGTTCCGAGGTGCTGCCTCACGGATCTTAAGAATCTTCTTGTACAGCTTTTGTTTTTCTACCGTATTCATAGTAAACTCCGTATTTGTTTCCTCATACGTTATTTACTGCTTAGATAATGCTAAACTGAGTCCACCCAATCCGTATATTTGAACGTAATTGCCAGAGAAACGATGTTGGTACTCCCTCCGTCCATTGCGACCTCACCCATAGTCTGCGGATATAGACCAGACAGATTCACCGTACGGACTACCTCAGGTATATCATCATATACGACGATCTGGCCAGATACCTTGTATGCGGAAGACAAGGTACCTGAATTATTACGCCATGACCGAATAGCTTCCATCCAGGCACCAAACTTCGCACGGGTACCCCAGTCATTTGTTTCCAGGAAACCCATTTGTATGGAATGGGTATAAATCTTACGACCTGGGAACGGAACAGTTACACCATGCAAGGCTACGTCCAAATCCTCGAAGGCAGTACCTGGTAATTCAAGAGTCTGACATTTGAAGGTCAGATCACGTGTATCACTAGAACCTGGAATAGCTGGCAGAAAAAGATCAAAATTCCCACTTATGTTCCGCATTAGTCGTTACACCAATGCGCGCCTTTAGGCAGCTCTAGCTTTCACTAGAAGGTCAGACTATATCTTCACCCTGAGTAGCAGGGGCTTCCTATTTCCCGCCACTTGGCGGTACGGCTTGCGCCTAGTCGTTGAACCTTCCGCTGTTCGCGGCTTGGCTGCTGATTGCCCAATCCTAAAGTTTTTCAAACCTTCGCGCTCACCTATATTTCAAGGTCACGCTGTGGTACTTATAGGCTCTAAGGGGTTTCCAGCAATTAAGGAAAATTTTACTGCATCATTACTAATGCAGGTCGCAGAATTTACGACTGTGCAGGATCAGGTAAACTCTGAATATCAAAAATGCTAGATCGAGCCATACTAGAACTCCTTTAATTAGTTAATATATTCTGAATAAAATTGTTCACACAGCCTCTAATGCTACTGGGTTTTTCCAGATACCAATTAGAAGCTAGGAAGAGAAACGCATCTTGTTTCTTCCTTTTGATGTGAATAATCCAACGTACTTTGTTACCACTGTCGCAGGCAATTTGGGCCTTCCTTCTATTGGTTTTTAGATCGCCTTCACCACGCCCTCCTATGTCAGTTTTACCCCGTCCCATAAATGTCCAAGGGCTTTTGCATTCAATAAACGTATCTAAGGAATGTATATAGAAATCCGGAAATGTACGCATTTCGGAAAATGCGTAGTCTGGGAAATCTTCACTAAATTCCGTAGATATATCTTTAGCCCCATATTTTGCTACCAGCCTTTTCAAGACTTCCATAGCAGACAAACCTTGAACTTTATACTTACGACCTTCTAGTGTAATCTCGTATATGTGCCGAGATTTACTCATTGCCTTGAGGAAGAATTTCGGAATCTGCATGGCGTAAGCTTCTCCATACACACGTTTCAAGGTCTCTTGGCCTTTAGCGCGTATGCTTGAATTACTTAGTAAATAATCAGTACCGTATTTCTTTCTATTTGTAGAGCGCACTTTAGACAAAATCTTTTCTTGCCAGTTATCTCCATATTTCCGTTGCAAGGTTACCCGTCGCTTTTCTATCGATGCAGGACGTTGCATACCATTAGTAATTCCTTCGCTAGCCATTAATTTGGCAGCACGTTTACCGCAGATGTCCCGCTTAGGATCTTTCCACGCGATCTTATTTTTCTCGCTAATATGCGCTCTTTTGAGATCTGATACTTTCTTTGCATGGCTTATACCGCAATTAGAGCAGGTGCAAACTTTAGAATAAGCAAATTGCTCTTTACATATAACGCAAAATCTACTTTCGATGGCGGCTGAAACGTGGCGACTAAACCCACCAAGCATACGCGGGTTACTACCAAAGAAAACAAATTTTCTGTAAAGGATTTTATTATTATAAAGCTCGCGAAAGAATACTTCACTCAAACTTTTCATGTTGACATGCGAGGCAGACAGCTTACAGAAAAGTTTCTTTATATAAAGCGCGTCCGATTTATTCCATTCATTACGATTAAATCTACCGACTACTTTAGGTATAATTTCTACTTTTTCAATTAACGATTTACCCACGCAAGCAGAGTGTAGCGTTATCCTACGACTTTTATTAATCCATTTATCTAACTTCATTTTATCTCCACACAGATTGGATGAGTTCGCGCTACTAGAAGCGGTGTGGCGCTTCGGGCTGGCCGGCCTTTTCATAGCTCGAACTCAAAAAAAGGTTTACAGGATCAGTTCCAATTCTGGGCCGGATCAGCTAGGCTCTGGATATCATAAATACTGGATCTTGCCATTTAAAACTCCTTAATAAATAAATCAGTCATTAGGTTAAGCCCAAGGTGCATCGACAACTACAATGGATTTATCGATGGTAGCCACAAGGACTCCTAACGGTATAGATACGTATGCTGATTGCTTGCGAACGAAACCTCGCGACAGTAGAACGTCCTCAAGTTTTAGAGGCAGCAACAATTTATTGTTGGCTGTTACCTCACGCCTGAGACCGCATATCAAAGCTATACCAGAGGTACCTTCGACAGGATGCATTACGGTGACTTCCCGTTCCTTATCGATGATCGAATTCAGTGCAATTAGTGCATCATGGAATACCGGAAGGTAATCACCTAGCAGAGTAATTACCACGCCCCACTGGGTGTCTGTCTCTCTAATCAATACAGGCTGAACTCCGCGTTTGCTATAGAACCTGGCATCCTTCAATTTCGGATCAACCTTCCACCCTAAACCATTGAAGTTTGTGGCTTTGTACCCTAAGGTGTATAGTTCACGAGCCACAGACTCTACCGTACCTTTGGAGCAGATCGTGTGATCGACCTTATTTATTTGGTATGTCTGATTACGTTTGTTGGTTATGTTGAGATGATTCAGTTCATCACAGAGTTTCTTCGCTCGCTTCTCCGTTTCATCCCGCGATTTGAATGTCTTGGCTAACTCCTGCATTGTTATTCCTCTTTATTGAATTTACAATATAAAATTAGCACATAGATAATTCCCACTTTAACTTACCGGCATCATAGATACGATGTAAATTAAGCAATTTACAGTTTTCCCACTCGGATAAGGTAGGATCAAATGCGGCAAATGTCTTCGCTAGGTTCTCACGAGTGGTAGATTGCATCGGTCTAACATCTAAAGAACCAAACCAAACTTTATAACCTGGCTTACTTTCTGACACATTAACGAATCCTAATGTTTCATACATATCGCCATTAAACATCTGATTATCTGAATAGCTTATTATCTTTCTAGGATTCATATCCCGAATAAATGCCTTTAGAAGCTTAGATGCCCCGCCTGGGACTCTTGTTGAGGTAACGTAACGAGTTAATTCGTAAACATCCTTAACCTTTTTAGATCCTCTATTTGACCTTGTAGTATCGAAGATCATGCAAGCAACTACTTCGCCTTCGTAGACAAGGCAATAGGCTTTACCTGTTCTAGGGGAGCCTTGTATATGGTTATTATCAACTAGAGCCTTGACGTCAGATACATTCTTAATCTCTATGGAACACTTACGCGCAAATACAGACGCTTTACTCATTCCCAACGTATTACCTATTAGCTGGCGAATTACTCTTTTACCTCTATGCGTTCTCCATATGTAGTCCCATACAGTAATCAAACGCCACCCTTTACTCTTAGCCTTCTTAACTCTGTCCTTAATCAGTGATGCTGCCGTAGCCTTATCCCTAGTTGCAGTTGAATCAAAATAAAGTGTTCTTAGATCTATAGCTACCCTATACTTAGAGTAATAAACGCAGTGATTTTTTACATAAAAGGAAGGATCAATACTTGAAAGATAACCAGTAACAGAATCCTCAAAATTCTTGCGTAGGGTTTCCCCAAACTGCAAATAGTGATTGAAGGTAATATGGGAAGGAAGATTATTACTCAACCACCATTTACCTTTTAACTGGACCCAATTCTTTTCAATCCTAACAAACCAAATACACTTTCCTCTATTTGCTTTGGCTTTCTCTAGAGAGGATTTGAGGTTGTTAGGTCCTAGTAACGTCCAAAGAGATTTGCATTCTATAAATGTGTCTAGGGATTTAATGTAAAAGTCAGGTATACCGTTAATACCTAGTCTGCGCCTAGCTTTCTTGGCAACTAAATCGAAACTAGAATACACATTCTTTAGGCCAAATTTTTCTACCAGTTTATATAACAGCTCTTCCTCGTAGCTACCTTGGACTTGGATAGTCCTACCATCAATAACAATCTGTCTAAATGATAAAGACTTCTTTAATCCTTTTAAAGCTTGCTCTGGGTTTTTATTAGGCTGCTCGTAACCGTATATTTTTAGCCAGGTAGCTTTGCACTTATCCATAATTTCTGGATTCTGGGTAGGTGTAGGAAAACCGTACAGCCTAATGCAAGTAGCCTCAATTTGTTTACGCAAAGAAGGTGAACCCTTCGCTACACCCCCATACCTTTTAAAAGAGGTTACAGCTACCTTGGCTTTAATTGCCTTTGATTGCATGGGGTGTTCTACACCATATCTCTCAAGGCTTGTATTAATTCTACGCTGGATACTATTCGGGTTTTTACTATTATGTGTAAAGCCCGTACGGTCGAAATATGTTTTACAGCTCTTAGCAGTGCGTAGCTTAATATCCTCAGCAGATTTACTACGCCAAGCATCGCTTTTCTTCTTCTGGATACTAAGTTTTTCTTCTAAAGATTTATTCCTCCAAGTTTTACTAGCCTTATTACTAACTGCGGCACATTGCATAGGATTTTCAGCACCGTATCTTGCAAGATTAGTTTTCTTTTTCTTTTGACGTGTCTTTTCTTTTTGTTCTTCCGTCCGAGATTTAAACTTAACTGCTCCCTTGGAAGATATATCAGGATTCTGCGCAGCTCGTTCTACTCCATACCTAGCAAGATTTGTTGCTACTAGAGATTTATCCCTAATCTCGTACCTAATCCTATGTGCTTTATTAGGAGTTCGCAAGTCACATAGAGAGCATACGGTCTTGTGCGTAAACTGCTCTTTGCAGCACGGACATATTTTCTTGTTCAGTAAAGAAAGTAGTGTTAATTTGTTATCTACGTCTTTAGCATTTCCTGATGTAAGATACGAAACCTTTTTCCATAATTTCCTATGGTTGGTATACAATTCACCTAGTAATTGAGATGCCCAGAATCTACCTTTAGGGTTAGTAAGATTTTTATGCAGGGTTTTAACCTGCTTTCTATCGTCAGAAGTAAACTCCGACAGGTTGAATTTCCCGGTGACTTTCGCAACTTTTAATAATCTGTCTTCTGAGGAATACTTACTTAATTTAGGGTGATTTAAAACTCGCATATTCGTCTCCTGTTTAGTGGAGTAAAAGGCACCATAGGTATTCTAGGGTAGCTAAACCTACCCAAAGCTGGCCGGCTCTTTCAAATACCTATGGTGGGTACTACTTTATTTACTAGCTGGTAGATCCTGCTACACTGGCTAATGTTTCACTAAAGCTCACCCCCTGCTTACTAATCACCATTTGAAGCTGTATTTCATGAATCGGTAAAGTAGGAACGATGACAACAGTGACTACTCGGATTGCAGAATTGATATACGCCGAAGGATTGTTGCTCGAATCACTAACAACCTTGAACGATGTAATCCCTCGCGCATTTTGAATCGCTTGCAGGTAGTCGGTGCAGGAACCTACAATCTGGCGACCTGTGAAGTCATCATTTGGTTCCTGTAATGAATACATCAAGAACTTGGAAATCGATGTCTTCATTACGTTGACGATACGCCGCACCGACAACCAGGACAACGCAGACTGTTGAGCAGCTAGAGTCTGTTGTTCCCACAGTGCAATGCCTTGACCAATGAAGGTACGCGTGTAGTTAACCTGTGCCGCAAACAATGCATTTGCTTCGCCACCATCGAATGTATATCTCGATTTAACCACATTTACCAAACCGCGGTTCAAACCTGCAATAGAGAACGAAGGGTTAGCTACACGGTCAGTACGGGCACACAAGGCAGCAGCCCAACCTGAGAATGGAATATACAACTGCTTACCGTTGATATTGTCATTCTCATAGACGTCAGGATTGAACAGTGCCGAGTAGGTAGAGTTCAGGTTCAATGTCAGATTACGGTAGTTCACCGCAGCCTGCCATTGCTGCGAAACTGAAGGTGTATCCAATACACAGATGCAATCACCCCGCGATTGAGCCAAGGCATCCATAGTGGTTTGCACATTTGGATCGGCCCGACCTGCGTTGATGATAGTGTTGATCGGATACAGTTGCTTATTGGAGAAAACCGCGTAAGCAGCCGCAATTTGGTAATTGGTAGGAGCTGTACCTGAATCCCCACCTGCCATAGTGGATTGGGCTGCCGAGGTAATCGCAGGAATATCCAGCAAGCTAGGCACATTCGAAGTAACCTGAATGTACTGCGAGAATGGATTAATACGATTTTCCAGATCCGTAGCCTGGCCATTATCGTCTGTACCCAGTTCCAGTGTGCAGCTAAAGCTTTCTCTTGGATTTGTTGCAGATACAGTAAGGTCAAATACATTGACGGTAAAGGTTGGATTCGCAGCAGCCAGATCAGCTGTACTTGTTATCGGTTGCTGAGCGATATTCGGAGTAACCCCACCTGTATCAGTGAAGGTGTATGTGCCTTGACCGATGGTAGTAATTAAACCGAACGTTCCACCCGAAACACGACCGTAGATGTTATAACCAGTGGCAGCGCTAACTGCATCCCAAGTTAAGGTGTTGGAGTAGGTAACACCTGAACCTGCAATGGTAATCTGTACAGCACTAGATGCCAGGGTCTCAACCAGATTTCCTGTTTGGTTACTGATTGCAGATATCTGATATTCGAAGGTACCTGGTACTAAGGTACCACCTGTACTCGCGCTGACAACTGCCAATCCGGCAGGAGTATCGATGTTGGAAGAGGTGATTGACAACGCTACATTGTTACCGTAGGAACCCTGTCCCTTACTAGGGTAGAACAAAGCAATTGAATCATTTGCACCTGAAGGCAGTAAACCTGCCCAATCCACATCTGTAGGATCTGTAATACCTGCGCTGATAGGTAACAAACCTGTTACCTCGTTAGCACCAGTTCCTGTGCTATACATGAGAATGGCTGAATACAGAGCACCTGTGCCTACTACACGCTGCGCCCACATTTGATTGCCTTCACTAAAGAAATCCAGTGCGCAATATACGTCGAATGAAATAGACGCATTAGGATTACCGAACTCGGTAAGAAAATCATTACCATTCGTGAACTGCAAGGGCTTATCGGAGGTACCTTGTGAACTGACAACCAACATGCAAGCTACGGAAGAGGACGCAGACGTAATCACCTGGGACAGGTTGAATTCTTGCACGTAGACGTCGGATGCTTGCGACTGAAGAATAGACATTTATTACTCCTTATTCTGCGACAGTCGAGGCTGTGGTTGTGGTGACGGTCGCTTCCTTAGAGGAAGTCGTACTCGAGGTAGATACTGGTGTTACTACAGCTGGTGTTGCAGGGTGTACGATTACGGCTTTGGGATTGAGTGCAATCCAATTAGGACTCACCGTATAACCTAAGGGTAAATCCACCCGTTTCCTAGGCATGATATTAACCGATGTTTTGGTAGCACCGTTAACCACATCCACGTGAAGGTGTTCCTGCGTGCGATTAATTACCAGCTCATAAAGACGTGCTTGAGTCATAACTTCTCCTTAATAATGAATCTATATAAAATTCACTGATTGCTTTTTGGTAATTTTCAAACTACACGGTAATCATCAAACGAGAAGAACTGGGAACCGCTTAGGCTACCATCTGCCTGCATCTGTTGACCTGCAATTTGTATATCCTGTACCACGCTGGATTGAATCATCATTGGTTCGGATATATAGCCACGTAACGATATGGATGAGGTAACCGTGTATGTAGATATATTCTCCAGTACATTCTCTCGTTGAGGAGTAGGTATAGCGTCTGATAGAACCATACCACCTATATTCAAACGCAAACGTCCGTACTCGATAGTAAATCTCAGGTAACCTGCGGTACGCGCGAATAACCAGCGACGAACAAAAGCAAGAACTGAACCTTGAGAAGATCCTGCCGAATACTTATCAGTTACGAACTCCACGTTTACTTCAAAAACCGCTGGCAAAAGTTTAACTTTGTGCGTTACTCCGTCTTCAACCCAAGCTATCAATCCATGCCGGCTTAAGGCTTTCTGATTGTATGACTCTAGGTTAGACGAGAATGTTTCAGGCATTATGTAGGCGTACGGATACGTAACATCTCTGCCTTCAAAATATTTCTTTAGTACCTGCACTTTATCTGTGGCAGTGGACAGTAAAGCAGGACATCCGAACACCTGGGTAAATCTTTGCTGCAAACCTGCGAAGATAAAATCCTCAACAGGCATAATTACCTTTTGCGTTGTTTCAGCCATGATCACACCTTTTCTATGCCCAAATGAGAAGAGGCCCGGCCAGCAATATGAAATGCTTACCGGGCCTCTAATTAACACTTGATGAGCACGTATGCTCTTGGTTACTTCTTCTTGGCTTTCTTCACGACCTTCTTGGCAGCCGTTTTCGACACTGGTTTAGCGATGACTTTTGCCTGTTCAGCTTTCAGGAAGGATGCCAAAGTAGCTTCGAAAGTTTCGTCGCCTTCATCCTCATCTTCTGCATCCTCATCTTCGTCCTCATCTTCGTCCTCATCTTCGTCCTCATCAGGCTCGTCAGAATCCTCAGCAGCCATAGTGGCTTCTTCGTGCAATTCATCCTCTTCAGGCATTTCATCCACGCCGTCAATAACGAATTCATCGGCAAAGACACCCGTCTTAGGCTTAGTTGGAGCAGCCTGAGTCTTGGTCTTCTGGCGAGCAGCAGCCTCTGCCTTGAAAGCCGCACGATTGTTCATTTCCATCGTTGCGATTGCACGAGTTGCGGTAGGGTGGGTTGCAGCCAGTGCGAATTGCTTAGATGCACCTTTTGTATCGCCTCGACGCGCCAGAACCATTGCCATGGTAAGGTGATCGAAAGCACCAATATGCTTTTTCAACATTTTGTTTCCTTTCAGGTATTGGATGAGTATAGGTGTAGTGAAGGTGGTCACCTGTTAAGATGACCCCCATCCACTTTACAGCCGAATACCCTTGGCGATGGAACGGCTGTTGGCAACCGAAACCGACAACTGTTCATGCAGGACCCAGCCCTTACCTGGCAGACCTTCGACGCTGATATCGGTAGTAGTGGACATCAAACCACCACGATCAGAGTAAGCACCATGGTTCAGTGCATCAGAGATAACGAAGAATTCGCCTTTGCTCAGAACCTTATGCTCAGGATGGCGATAGGCGTCCGAGGTAACGGTCATACCGTACATAACGCCCAATTCACCAGTCAACAGCAGTTCATGGCGAGCAACTGGATCGATGGCTTGGTAGAACTCACTGTTACCAATCACGTCGGTGTACAGATCCGAAGCAATCAGAACGTGTGGAGCTTTCAGGCCCCATTGGGTAACGTTGGTACGAACTTGTGCCAAGGTATACGGAGTCAACTGACCCGAGATAATCGACAGATTGTTGTCCAGACCAACGACACGATTCCATTGGTTGTACAGCAAACGGTCTTCGGTGACCATGATGGCTTCGGTTGCTTCAACATACTTTTCCTGCAGGACATCGCCAGCGGAACGATTCAATTCGTTTTGGGTAACGAACGGACGGGTAACCACTGAGAGTTCTGCAGGTGTGTACCATTTGTCACGGGTGATTTGGGTACCAACCTTGGTAGGACCAGTTGCCCAGACAGCGGTAACGTTCTTGCCGCGAACTGGGAAACGTGGAATCGAACCTTGTTGCACGTCAATGCGTGTAAGATACTTACGCATGAAACCTTGACGATTGGCAGTCATGTACAGCGATTCAGCCATACGCTCACCCAGGACGCGGTGAGTAGTTGGATCATTGAAGGCGGCGCGGATAAGTTCACCGTTTGCCTTCATGTCAGCTTCACGTTGTTGGGCTGCCGAAGCGGTAATAACTTCACCGTTCGAGGAGGCAGCTAGGAAACGCAGTTGCTGGTTCAGCAGGTCACGTTTACCGCTGGCGTTCAATTCGCCATTGGCGCCAATCGCACGTTCCGCGCTATCTTTGAAACGAAAATCGGATGCGACAACTGGTTGCTTCGTGGAAGCGATGAGTTTTGCACGGGTTACCATGTTTTAATTCTCCATTCAGAATGTTAGGACGTGTTCGTTATCGAATACGTAATGGCTTAAACAGCCGAAAACTCAATACCCAGGTACGGATATTCCACACCAGGAACTGCAACGACAGTAGCAGGGATAGTAACGCCGCTACCAGTTTGATCCGTAAGTTGGCCACCGGGTGCCAGCTTGATTGCAGTAGCTGCTTCCCAGTTAACCGAGGCATCAAACTCGCCTGTGTACAACAGACCACGTTTGGCGACACCGATTTGGCTGATATAGTCACCGCTGTAACCACC